>WNFX01005946.1_pt1 | contig 19176 bp, 18 predicted proteins | sample 5400111 | NCBI WGS metagenome assembly WNFX01 (sample SAMN13153363, study PRJNA577476) | soil metagenome | isolation source: 40 cm soil or saprolite under grassland replicate 1 | place: USA:California | collected 2016-06-15 | reverse complement strand
CGTCCGGTTGTAAAACGCGGTAAAACGTGGATAGGAGATCTTCTCCACCACAGGAGAACCATGTCTATCGTTGTTCATCGTCTTACACCTCATGGCTATCCATAATTGCTAAAGAGGCCCGTGAGGAGAAGTATCCCCAACAGGACTAGGATCACGCCTCCGATGGTCGAGAACAGAGCGGTAGAGCGACGGATGCGGCGCAGAAACGGACTGACACGATCCACCAAAAGCCCGACCAGCAGAAATGGCACTCCCAGGCCAAGAGCAAAGGTCAGCATCAAGATTGCTCCTTGCACAATGCTCCTTGAGCTTCCTGCGGTCAGGACCAGAACCGCGCCCAGGATTGGGCCAGTACAGGCTGACCAGCTCGCCCCAAAGGCGATACCGATGAGTCCCGAGCGCCACCAGACTGACTCGCCTGGCTTCATCTGAATATGGTAGGTTCTTCCGAGCCACGGAAGAGGGACCCATCCGGTGAGCGCGATGCCAAAGAGGATGAGCAGCACTCCGCCGATGCGCTCCAACACGACTTGATACGCACTCAGAGCGAGTCCAAGCCATGCGGTCACGGCTCCTAGCAGGGTAAAGAGCAGTGCAAAGCCCACCACAAACCAGAGCGCATGCAGACTGACCCGGAAGTTGACGGGAGACTGGGTGCGTGTCTCCTGCAGGCTTGCCCCGGCCAGATAGGACAGATAGCTGGGCACCAATGGCAGCACGCAAGGCGCGAGAAAAGACAGGATGCCTGCTCCAAAGGCTGCCAACAGACCAAGAGCGGTGAAGGTTATCATCGTGTTCCTGCTTTCTTCAAGGTCTTCAAACCTCTTTGTTGTCATCAGAGGCAGGTCAGAAAGGCGGCTCTCTCATGAGGGATGTGCCTGCATCTCTTCGAGCCAGGAGGCAATCCACTCATATTCGTCGCGGATGCGCCTGGTATGAAACGCCAAAACGCGCTGGGCATGAGAGGGCGAGGGGATGATCTTTGCACAGTCCTCCCCCTCGTCTGCCATCTGTTGCAAGCTGTGCAGATACTCCAGACCTCTTTGTAGATAGGTCAGGCGGCTGCGCAGAATCTCTCGACGCTCTGGCACCTCCAGAAAGTCGAAGAAGGCGACACGGGTAAAGAATTCGGCATCTACTCCCGCTTGCTCTGGCCCAAAATCGCGCAAAGAGGCTTGCAGCACCTCGATCCCACGCTCAGTCAGCTCGTAGAGATGGCGATTGGGCTTGCCTTCCTGCACGATGACCTGCCGGGTGACAGCACCCATCTCTTCAAAGCGCTTGAGAGCGAGGTAGAGCGTTTTGTTGTTGAGGGCAACCATGCCACCAAGCGCCCGGTCAACATCCTTTTTGATCTCGTAGCCATGTCGCGGGCCAGGCTTCAGCATGGCCAGGATGACGATTTCACTATACATATGCTCCCATCCTCTATGATACTGTTGCTTATGGGAGCATATCATAGATAACTGGAGGTGTCAAGAGCTTTGCGTGGACTCTCTCCGTTTGATCAGTCTTGACATGGATTCAATATAACTCTTCGGTGCGATTTGTGCTGTGACAATCCTACTTAGTTGAAGCAGTGATACTACATTGTTGTGTGACTGCTGCATTGTTGTATGACTGCACGTCGCGCAGTGTTGCAAGTCGTTGCTCCCGAAGCTTTGTCGCGCCATCTGCTCGGTTTAGAGCGATTTAGACACCCTAGTGGAATCGAGTAAGTTTAGTGGATGAGTTTACTTTCACCACAAAAGTACCCTCTACCCGTAGGCAGAGGGCGGCTTTATGCACACACAAGGTGTATGATGGAATTGACTAAACCACCTAGCGAACATCTCTTTGGCAGATATCGCACCGTTGGTTGTCACCGTCTCGACAAGGGATACGACGTAACCAGGCGTTTTCATGTCCTAAGCCGTATCCGTTGCGCATCACAAGATCAATGCAGTGGCCGCCGTAAAGCGCTGTACTGCACTGGAGACAGGTGTATTGCTGCGTTGCAAACGAGTAGATCACCGAGTTCCTTGACGTGTAGGATGCTGGCGTACCGTCTTTGGGGGGGCTCAGGCTCAGGCTTTGGTGGAGCAGGAGCAGGCGCAGGTGGAAGTGGCGTAACATTCGGGGGCGGAATATTCGGCGCGTGCGGTCCTATACCCGGTGTCTGTGGCGGCACTGATGGAAGCGGGTTTATTATTGGCGTAGGTCGCGGTGGTCGTTGTGTCATGGCTTTTCCCTTTACCAGCGGTTGCTATTGTGCTTTTCCAGCAAACTCTTCAATTGAGTGCGGCGCTGCTCAAAGTAGTTTTTGCGATCCAGGTCATTTAGCACATGTGGTCCAGCCAAGTTGCGCAATACATCTCCACTAATAGGACTCAGTTGTTGCGAGGTCGGCTTCCCGTCAAGCAACATCGGGGTGCCAGGCCCATCTGCCTCAAGGGTGTCAAGCAAGGAAATCAGGCCCAGGATAATGCGCGTCAGCCCATCTGGTGCCTTCTGGTCCAGGTGAAACTCAGCAATAGCCCTTTGACGAAGACCGTACCAGGGTTGTAGCGCAAGTTTTAACTCCTGCCGTGCGCGTCCTTCTTCCTCCCCAAAGTGCTGCTGGTCGAGACTCGCGCCACGTTTAGCACGCGCCAGTTCACTCAGTTTCTCGCCACCTTCACAGTAAATAGCGAGTCCTAAACGCTCATAGATCGCTGTACGCTTGCCTTCAAAGACGGCCCGCTGCGTAAGTAACTCGTTGCGTTCCGTCTCCACAGTAACATTCGCCATTTCAATTTCAGATAGTTCTTTGGCTTCTGCTTTGCGCAACTTGACATCTTCTGTGGTTGCTTGCCTGATTTCTGTCGTGATTTCCAAGCGGCGGTCTGAGCGTTTCTTCATGCCAGTGGTTGTGATAGCTGATTCAGTGATAGCGATATCAACGCGCATGTCGTCCAACTCAATGCTAAGCCGTCCGTCTTCTTCCTGTAAACTCGTGATGTGCTGGCGGCGGGCGTTTTGCGTATCAAGAATATCCTCCACAGACTGGTGTGCTGTCTGCATGAGTAACTCTGCATCTTGGATACGCAGATCCAGCCCACTCATCGCCTGGTCGGCGTTGGCGATCTGCTTCCGCAATTCCTCTGCGGTAGCATCTTTCTCTACGATGGTATCTTCTACGGGTGTGGTGGTTGTAGTGGCTTTCCTGGTACGAGTTCGTGTAGTGGTCAAAAGTCCCCCCCTTTGTGGGTAAATACGAAGAGTCCCCGCTCGTTGCGGGGGTGCACTACATAGTATACAATACAATTGCAGAGGTGCCCCGCCTGGCCGTCAAAATGGATTTCTCCGCCAGGCGACTTGAGTACTCTCTGCCCCAACATTCAGCCAGGCGCACCCGACCTGGCTTTTCTCTTCCCTATCGCTTCCATGAGATAATGATATTGTCCTGTTAACGTTATTCTTTCGTATCGACAGGACTGACCAATCCCGTCGCAGATCCTTACCTGCGGTGGGATTTCTTTCGTCTATGAGATAATGATACTGTCCTGGTTCCTTCCTTTGTGTATATCAGGACGAGTCCCTGCACAGCAATCCTTTCCTAGCATTGTGCAGGGACTCTTTCTTTTCTGGTGCCCACTACCCGCAAAACGCATATTGTGTTCTTGCTCACAATAGCGTATACTTACTCTCATAATGGGTTCACTTAGGAGGTGAGATGGATTTACAAGGATATTGTAAACAATTAGGCTGGGATGCTGCCGAACTGTCTAGGCAGGCGGGCATCAACCCAAAGACTGCTCGGCGTGCCATGCTTGGCGAGGTGATCAGTAGCAGAGTAGCGCGTGAAATTGCAAAAGCCTTGAGTACAGCGCTAGGCAAAACTATCAACGTCGGAGACCTTGAGGGTCTGAGGGTAGGTTAGGAAAGGAACAACAATGGAGAACATCTATGTACGACAGAGTGTAGGGCAAGTAAGGAACACCCCTGTGGGAAAGGAGACGCTGCAAGAAACATTGGTTAGGTTGGGCTGGTCAAACGAGAATATTATTACCATCGACGATGCCGACGCAATCAGTCAGCAAATCTGTAACGAACGCGTAGACATGCATCGACTGTACCAGTTGATGCAACAAAGAAAGCTCGCTGAAAAGGCGCAATATAACTGAGTGAGCAAGGAGGGCAGCGATGCGAGCTATTCAGCCAGGGAAAAAACTCGTTCAAGATTATGGGTTCGTACAGCCGAAATTGCCAACTGATCGGCCAATAGCCCAATACATTCGGCAATCGACGGAAGCCCAGGTACAAACCAACAAATCAATGACAGTGATGCAAGATAACAGGATGCGGCAGTACCTCATAAGCCTGGGCTGGCGGGAAGACCTGATCATCAAGTTTGACCAGGACCAGGCGGTCTCAGGAACAAAGGGCATTTATGAACGAGAGGGCATGAAGATCCTGGCTCGTATGCTACGGCACGGTGAAATAGGCGCGGTGGCCTGCTTTTCGGAAAGCAGGCTATTTCGAGATCTTATGGGCGTCTCCTCATCAACATTTGTCGAACTATGCAGCAAGCACAAGGTGCCAGTCATCACGAAAAAAAATGTTTACTGGACAGGGAACCTACAGGATGTAGTGGCACTCAAGAAAGCGTTCGACCGAGCCGCAGAGGAACTTGAGGACATCAAAGAAAGGCTACTCCCTGCCAGGTTGCGGACAATTGAAGAGGACATCAGCTACGGTGGTCACTGCACGCCGGTAGGTTTTATTATTGCTTCGGAGCTTAACTACGACGGACGCATGCGGAGATTCTATACCCCGTATCCACCTCACGCACAATGTGTGGTCTGGTTATTCAAAAGATACCGTGAGATGGATGGCAACATGGGCAGGCTGCTTCACGAGCTACGGGCTACAAAGTTTGCTTTCCCTGCTTTTGTGGGTGTGGATCGAGTCCCGCATCTTTCCCTGGATAAAGACGAGCACGGCAACTACCCGATCAAGTCATACAACGGACTCCGCAGCCTCTTGACGAATCCGGCATACATCGGGTGGTACGTCTACGACGGCATGGTTGTATCACGAGAAGCGCATCTGCCAATAGTCAGCTATGAAGACTTTGGATATGCACGTTCAAGATTAGCGGCCACAGATTTGAACGGAGAGCCCAACGAAAACAAACCTCCAGTGAATAAGCACCCATATAAGCGCGAACACAGGGCGCTGTTAGAGGGCGTGCTGATGGCGAAGGGTTGCAAAGTCTACGCCATGCACAAAGGGCTGTACGTTGCAGTCAGAGATGAAGACGGCATGACAGAAATAAATATCCCCACCAAGCTGCTTGACCGTGATTTTTCTGCCGGTATCCGCATCTTGCTGGCTGAGCTTGAGCAGCGCCACAAGCAGGGCCTAAAAGACAGTCTACACCAAGCGCTTTTGGATGCCCAGGCAGAAAAATTAGAGCAGACAAACGACTATGAAGAGCAACTCGCCGCTATCGACAAGAAAATACGTGGGTGGGAGTTGGACAAAGTATCCGCACGGGAGCAGGGATACAAAGCTGGACTGGATAAAGCGAACGAGCAACTGAAAATCTTGCACGCAGCCAGAGAAGTCCTAGAAACCAAACAGCAGCAAGCAGGAAACGAGAAAGAGGAACTGGCAGAGTGTATGTCATTATTGGATATCGCTCTACACGGTTGGAATAAACTCAAATTTGAGCGGCAAAGAAGGTTTGTTCAATTGATGATTAAAGTGGTCCGCATCGAAGCGGTTTCATCACACATTGTCAAGATGGAAATCGAACTAAAACCACCATTTAACTACTCGCTTGAGAGTCACGTCTTCCGTCACTTTGGAACCAGATCTGACTGGTCTGATGACGAAAAAGAGATACTTCGTCGTCTCTACCCCAAAGCTGATCGGGCTGAAATACTGCGGGCGCTACCCACAAGGACATGGAAATCCTGTATCGCGCAGGCGAATGGGGTCGGACGCATGAACCTAGAGAGACACACCAGACGTGATACGAGTGGCATTCATGAGGAATTGTCTTGGCAAGACGCAGCGGTTATGCGCAAACTCGGCATGAATCCTGCCATTGCGCCGTGGACGATGGACACCAAGGAAGATCCAATGATGACAGTTGGAGAACAGTACGTTCCGCTTCATGAACTGTTAACCGACGAGGAAGTGCAACGTCGGAGTGGTCTTGGTCCCATTGGAGAGCAAGAGCCACCGCCAGAGCCGGAACTGGAGGAATGGCCGGAGCAAGTGCCAGCGCCAGAAGAAGAGGACAACACTGATTTCATTCCACCCTTCCCATACATTATCACCAAGCAGGAGATCCCAGAAACCCCATATCCGACTGATGTCAGTAAGTCTTCCCTAAGGGAAGCATGTATACTCTTCCTTGAATGAAACCTGTACCGTCCAGCTATGAAGGAGCGCAGCGTGTGAGGAGAAGAAAAGCCCTGTTTATTCCGTATGCGCTCCTTGGTATGGTAGTAACCCTGGCTCTATTGATCACTTTTCATCTCATTGTACCTGCAGGCCTCGCCATTGTAATTCTGAACCCGACCCCGCAGGTCATCCCCGCTCTGCGCGAATGGCAGGGGAGTACAGGCTCCTTTATGATCACTTCAACTTCTCGTATTGCCGTAGATTCCCTCTATGCTGCACAGCTTGAAAATACGTCACGTGTTTTTGAAAACGATCTATTTGAGGTGACGGGCCATCCTCTCCCTATTGTGCCCACGAATTCCCCGGCGGCAGGCGATTTTTATCTTACATTAAAAATTACAGATCCTCTTATCGGCAGCGAAGGATATCATTTTGATGTAGGGGATATCCTGGCTATCAGAGCGAATACCAGCTCAGGGGTCTTCTATGGTACGCGAACCGCTTTGCAACTTTTGCTCCAGGACCCTGGTAGACTGCATATCGCCAGAGGCATTGCCGTAGATTATCCAAAATATAAAGAGCGTGGCTTCGCCCTCGATGTTGGACGTAAGTTTTTCTCCATAGGTGCCCTTGAAGACTACGTCAAGATGATGGCCTGGTATAAAATGAATGATTTTCACCTGCACCTCAACGATAATGAAATCGGAGCGGGCGATAGTCCAGATTGGATGCACAAGTACGCGGCTTTCCGTCTCAATAGTGACCGCTTCAAGGGACTGGCCGCCAGGGATGGCTCCTATACCAGGCAGGATATGCGCGAGTTGCAGGATGTTGCGCGACAATATGCCGTCACCATTACGCCCGAAATAGACACGCCGGCCCATGCCCTGGCTTTCACGCAATATCGTCCAGACCTTGCCAGTCAGAAATACTCGAAGGAGTTTCTTGACCTGGGAAATCCCAAGACGTACACCTTTATGCATACAATCTGGGATGAGTTCCTGCCGTGGTTTGATACAAAACAGGTGAATATAGGAGAAGATGAATACGCTCTAAGCGACGCTGACAAATTCAGGCAATTTATTAACATCAACGATGCCTACCTCAAAATCTCCTCTACATCGTTCCCAGGGCCGGTTACTACCATGACTATCTAGATACCCGGCTACTGTACGAAAAATGGGAACCCTACATATTCGACCTTTCCAATCCAGCGCTGAATCTGAGCCCCAACGATCCCCATCTATTGGGCGGCATGTTCGCGGAATGGAATGACAAACTCGGAAGCGTCGTCAGTAATGCCGATGTATATATTAGGGTCAAACCCGCCATGCAGACGCTCGGCGACAAAATGTGGAGCGGTACAACGACAGACATGACCTACGATCAATTCCAGCAATTGGCCACGACCATCGGAGACGCCCCCGGCACAAGTCCCCCATAAGTACCTTCTCCCTACAGGATGACTGTTCACAACCAAATCTGGACCTCCCCGATGTGAGTACTCCCTACAGTAGGAGCCGATTTATCGCGCTCACCGCCGATTTATCGGCCCTCAGGTGTATGGAGTACCAATCTCATAAACGTCCAGCTGAACTCCTCTGGCGGCTCCAGGCACGGAAGATACGTGGGCCAAAGAAGAGCAAGAACAGCACCAGCAGGATGAGCATGATCGCGGGAACAAAGAGGGAGAGGAGAATGACAATACACACAAGGATATCCTCACCGATGCTCAGTATCACATTGAGTAAGCCCGCAGTGGTGATTGTGGAAGCCAGCCGCGTCGTCGCTTTGGCCGTATGACTCATCGCTGCAAGGACCCCACCAAGAAGAGCGAGAACAAGAAGCCCTCCTCCTGTGATATGTATGACGCCTGTAACAGCGCTCACAGCGCTCAATAGATGGCTACTGATTGAACCGGTGCCAATTGGTATGATCACGCGATTGCTACTGGCAGCGGCAACTAGTGCACCTGCGAGGGGTCGTACGAAAGTATGAGTAGCATCCCATGCATGATCGACAACGGGAATTTTATCTGCGACAAAGTCCAGTATTGTAAGAATGACAAGTGCAATGATACACCAGTTACTGGTGATGAAAGCAAAGGTCGGATTCACTTTGTACAAATGAAGCCAGCGTGCGGAAATGGCGAACGAAAGTAGGGGGAAGTAGGCATTGATACCAGATGCAAATCCAAGCCCAAGCGGTGTGCCAATTTCCATCATATTCCCTCTGTCTGTCTATCTGCCAGCCTATCTGTTTTTTTCTCAACAGTTATCTTTATCACGTGTAGCGACGTCCCGAAGGAGACAATTGACACAAATTAATCGACTATAGCGTGAAAGGATAGTAGGATTATCATAGAACTAGTAAGCGAGAGTACCCTTTTGACAACAATCCATAAATCACACACCAACACCCCACAAGACGCGTCGTCTTGTGGGGAAGAAATAATCAACCCGGCTGAAGTTGCCAGATCCGCTGGCCTGCGCTACGTCAGCGATACGGCCCCTGGCATCAAACGCAAGCGCGTTGGGAAAAACTTCAGCTACATTGGCCTCGATGGGAAGCCGATTCATGACCAGGAAGCCCTGCAGCGTATTCGCTCGCTGGGCATCCCTCCTGCCTGGACCGATGTATGGATCTGCCCAAGCCCCAATGGACATATCCAGGCGACTGGACGCGATGCCAAAGGCCGCAAACAATATCGCTACCATCCTCGCTGGCGCGAAGTACGCGACGAGACAAAATATAACCATATGATCGCCTTTGGTGAAGCTCTTCCCACCATTCGTGCTCGTGTCAACCATGACTTGAAGTTGCATGGCCTCCCTCGTGTAAAAGTCCTTGCCGCCGTTGTCTGGCTGCTCGACACGACCGCTATACGCGTTGGTAACGAGGAGTATGCAAAAGAGAACGGCTCGTTCGGCTTGACGACGCTGCGCAACCAGCATGTCGATATCTCGGGCTCAAAGATATACTTCCATTTTCGTGGCAAAGGTGGCAAAGAGCATACCGTCTCCGTGCAGAATCGCCAGCTTGCCGGGATCGTAAAGCGCTGCCAGGACCTTCCTGGTCACGAGCTTTTTGAATATGTCGACGACAATGGCCAGCTCTCAACCGTCGAATCTGCCGACGTCAACGAATACTTACGCCAGGTCTCCGGCAGCGGCTTCACAGCCAAAGACTTCCGCACCTGGGCCGGTACCGTCTTTGCCATGGATGCCCTCAAGGGCCTGGGTGAAGCTGAAAATCAAACAAAGGCAAAGAAAAATATCGGGCAGGCGATCGAAGTTGCCGCGGAGCATCTAGGCAACACCAAAACCATCTGCCGCAAATGCTATGTGCATCCAGCCGTAATAGATTCCTATCTCGAAGGGTCATTGCTCACTAGTTTGAGCCTGCAGCAAGTTGAACCGGCGGCGGATACGGCTGGTTTACGCCCAGAGGAAGCGCATGTGCTCCAATTCCTCAAACAACAGCAAGCAGAAATGCTGCCATTGTAGGGGCGATCCCTTGTGGTCGCCCTCGCCTCTGGTGGTCGCCCCCTGGAAGCTGAGCGCAGGATTGAACCATCAGCATAACTATTAACGTGTAAATATAAAAAAGGAGTACCTACAGGAGATTCGGGAGAAAGACATGGCAAACCACGAATACGATCTGCTCGTCATCGGTGCAGGAGCAGCCGGTAGCACCGCCGCTACAACCGCTGCAGGGGACGGAAAGCGAGTTGCCCTTATAGAGCGTGATAAGATCGGGGGCACCTGCCTCAATTACGGTTGTGACCCGACCAAAACACTCATCTATATTGCTGATTTATTGTACAAAACTCATCATGCAGAGCGCTTCGGCTTGCGCATAAGCGAAGCAAGCTTTGACTGGACATCTGTGCTGTCATGGGTTCAGCAAGCGCAAAATCAAATTCGTGGTGGCACCCCTGAGGAGGCTGCTGCTGCGTTATCGCAAAAGGGCATTGAAGTATTGACGGGCGAGGCTGTCTTTCTCTCTCCACATGAACTATCTATTGCAGGAAAATCAGTCACTGCCCCGCGGATCATTATCGCCACAGGGGACGAGAACATCGTTCCCCCTATTGAAGGGTTGAGCGACGTCGGCTATATCACCAATATAGAGGCAGTCTCTTTGCCCACCCTCCCGCGTCGCTTAGCCATTCTTGGAGGCGGGGCGATCGGTATGGAATTTGCCCAGTTGTTTCATCGTTTCGGCGTAGAGGTCACAGTACTGGAGCACAGCCCGGCGTTACTCGACAAGGAAGACCGCGAACTGGCTGAGTCGCTTTGTAAGCTATTAACAGATGAAGGGTTGCGCCTGGAAACCAGCGTTGAATTGCTGCGGATACAACGCGACTCCGCAGGCAAACACCTGACCATACGCTGTAGCGAACGTGAAGAAGAAAAACTGGTGGTTGACGAAATTCTGCTCGCCATCGGTCGTCGCCCCTCTCTAGCCTCGCTGCACCTTGATAGAGCTGGCGTCAAAACTTCCAAAAAAGGTATCGATGTCGATGCCACACTGCGCTCCAGCCAGCCACATATCTGGGCCGCAGGTGATGTCACAGGCGCATTACAGTTCACACACGTTGCCTATGAACAGGGTAAACTGGCAGCGCAGAACGCCTTTGCATCAGATCCCCGACCTTTTGCAGGGCGCGTCATACCCTGGGTTACCTATACAAAACCCGCCCTTAGCCATGTGGGGAAAACTGAAGAACAGTTGCGACAGGATGGGGTGGATTACCGCGTAGCCCGCATGTTTTTTAAGGACGTCGAACGCGCCGTCGCTGAAGGGAAAACCGCAGGGTTGGTGAAATTACTGGTCGATAATCAGGGTGCGATCCTTGGAGGCCATATTCTCGCGGAGGAAGCAGGAGACATGCTCGCCCCCATTATCCTGGCTATGCAAACGGGAGTAACCGCCGAGACCCTTGCGACAACTATCATGCCATACCCAAACATGGTGGAGGGAGTGCGCTGGGCAGCTGATAAAGCGTGATGAAAAAGCAAAACCACCCTCATAACCAATAATTGGTAATCAAATAAGCCGTAATTGCCCCTAAAATTGCTTCTAAAGCTTGCCAAAATTCTATCCAGTGCCTATAATGAAGAGGCAATTCAGCATTATTTGAGGTGTGTGGTGCAAGATGTCTACCTGACACTTCCAATTGGGACCGTCATACGGAATCGCTATGTCATAGGAGGCCTCCTGGGGAAGGGAGGCTATGGTTCCGTCTATCTTGTCAAAGATAAACGAGTGAAAGGCAACCTTTTTGCCCTCAAAGAACTCGTTGAAAGCAGCAAACAGGAGCGCGACCGCTTCACCTTCGAGTGCGAAGTACTCAGGCGGCTTGACCACCCATCATTGCCCCATGTCTACCGTACATTCAGTAATGACGCTGATTTACGTGCGTATATGCTCATGGACTTCATCGATGGGCCAAACCTGGAAGTGCTGCGCAAACAACAATCTGCCAATCGCTTTCCCCTCTCACAAGCATTGATAATTATGAAGCCCATCATGGATGCCCTCTCGTACCTCCATAATCAACAGCCGCCAATCATTCACCGTGACATCAAACCTGCTAACATCATTGTGCCTAAGTCAGGTGACGAGGCCATGCTCGTTGATTTCGGTATTGCTAAGGAATACGAGCCAGACTCCACGACTACCACCGTTCGTCGCTGCTCCCCAGGCTATGGCGCTCCCGAACAGTACAGCAGCGGGACGAACAATCGCACCGATATCTACGGTCTCGGTGCCACCTTCTATGTGCTTCTCAGTGGCATCGTTCCCGCCGATGCCTTCAATCGTATGATCCGGCTGGGTAGTAAAGAATCCGATACGCTTGAGCCGCTGACCGACCTGGTGCCGGATCTTCCAACGTCAGTTGCTGACGCTATCTATCGCTCCATGTCTATTAATTATCATGACCGTTTCGCCTCGGTCGAGGAGTTCTGGCAGGCTTTAAGTGTTCATGCAGGGGAACCAGAGGAGCAAGAGATCTCACGCACGGTGCTTACCTTGTCAGCGACCGCGACTCCCTCGTCCATCGAATCTGAACAGAAAGAGCAGCAGGAATCGCCTGCATCCGAGCCACTGGTTGCAGCTTCTTCAACTGATTCCAATAATGGTGTGCCAGACGCTGAAGATGTCACGATTGTAGCCGAACAGAAACTGCCTACAACACAGCCTCCTGCCCTACCTCCGCAGAGGCAAACGGCTGCTTCTCAGCCTGCAAGAGCGTGGTCATCTCTTTCGCGTACCAGGAAATGGAGTGTCGTTACAATCTTTATTGTGCTGATTTTGCTTATCGGGGGAAGTGTTGCGACCGCCTTCGGTATCCACTATGCGAACCAGTCGGGATCAGGTGTGACATCCAGGTTGCAGATCGCCACGACCCATGTGACTCAAACTTCTACTCCGCGCTTAAGCTCCTCCCCCACAGCCTCGCGGACCCAGACCTCAACTCCTCGGCAGAATGGAGAGTATATCGCGGGAAACTATAATGGCAGTATGTTTGATTCAACCATCGGCCAGAATAAGCAGGTTAATGTTATGATACAGCAAACGAAGGGCAGTGCCACTATCAGTGGAACATTTACCTTTAAATCTCCTTATCAGGGCTCATACCCACTCAACGGATCCGTCGATACTCATGGAAATTTCTCCTTTACCGTTCAAACTACTACCAATCAACCTCCGCTCTATTTCCATGGAACGGTCCAGAGCGGTATCTATCTTCAAGGCAATTTCTGTAGTAGTAGTAGTACAAATCAGTGCAACGCCAATACGGGTTACTTCAACATTGGACCCCGCTTTTGAGCTCTCCCCGCTCTCATTGCCCGCTTGCAACATTAACAAAGCAAGATACAACCGTCAATCTGTAGCGGAACCGCGAGTTACAGAGGGGTCCTGCCTGTCATCCCTTCGCTTCTCTCAGGGCAGGCTCTGAGAGAAGCGAAGGGATGACAGGCATTCTCTCCAAATGTCTATTGCACAGTGGAGTGTATCTAACCTCATTCCTGATTCGTTCAACTAAGAGAACCCCAACTTTTATGAATGAGTTTGCCAATAGAAAATGTTATTTCATATAATGAAAATCGTGTTTTTATTCCTGTTTGAGGTGTAATGTGCAAGATGTCCGTTCAGCGCTCCCAATAGGGACTATTATAGGTGACCGTTATAATGTAGTAGGACTGCTCGGTAAGGGCGGATTCGGCGCTGTCTATCTCGTGAAAGACCAGCGTGTCAGGGGTAACCTTTTTGCCCTCAAAGAGATGATCGACACGAGCAGACAAGAGCGCGCTCGTTTTTCCTTCGAGAGCGAACTCCTCACGCGGTTGGATCACCCTGCTCTGCCTCGTGTCTACCGTTCCTTCGAGAATGAAACGAATAATCGTTCGTATATGCTCATGGATTTCATCGAAGGTCCAAACCTGGAGACGCTGAGGCAAAAGCAACCGCAGAAGCGCTTCCCCCTCTCTCAAGTGATGAGCATGATGGCTCCCATTGTCCAGGCCATCTCGTACCTCCATAAACAGCGTCCGCCAATCATCCATCGAGATATCAAACCGGCCAATATTATCGTGCCTTCCACAGGTGATCAGACTGTGCTGGTTGACTTTGGCATCGCGAAAGAGTTCGATCCTGATTCAACCACCACCGCTGTTCGACGCTGTTCCCCAGGCTATGGCGCGCCTGAACAATATAATCGTGGTACCAACAACCGTACAGATATTTATGGACTGGGGGCTACCTTCTATGCGCTGTTAACAGGTGTCGTGCCCGACGATGCCTTCTACCGTATGACAAACTTGGGGAGCGGCAATGGCGATCCACTTGAGCCGGCACATCAGCTTAATCCAGATATCCCTGTGCATGTATCTGATGCCATTCAACGCGCCATGGCCATTAATATCGAAGATCGCTTTCCTTCCGCTGACCAATTCTGGCAGGCATTGAATGCCCAACCAGCACAGCCTATGACTCCAGTTCCTCCTATGGTTACGCCGCTGCCTGCTGCCAACAATGCACCCGTTGCGCCCGATGAACACGAGCTCATCACGCCAGCGCCCGAAGTACCTGGTGCCGCGAATAAAGCGCTAACTTACCTTACCACGCAGCCGCAGGAGATCACTGAGCGCATCAGGAGGCGCGGTATATTGCCATTGTTGCTTTTGGCCCTTATTGCGCTCGCGCTCATTTCGGGCCTTGCCGCTGCTTTCTGGCCCTCTATTACCGGACATAAGGGAACTCAGCCTGCTACACCTACCCCGGTTGTTCAGCATAAAGTTACACCAGCAGCCACGCCGACGCTAAAACCGACACCAAAGCCAACGCCGACGCCAAAGCCAGCACCAGTGCTACAGCCAACACCGACGAATCCACCAGCACCGGCGCCAACATCGGCACCACCTACAAATCCTACACCTGTCCCGGCTGCTTTTCCGAATGTTGCCGGGTCACACAATGGCACCGTTCACAACACGAATGCAAATGTCGACGCGAGTATGTCCGTCTCGTTCAGCCAGAACCAGGGAAACCTCGGTGGCTCCGTGACCATTAACCCTCCTTTGCAGGGAAGCGGCCCTATCATCAGTGGCTTTGTCCAGCGAAATAACTATATTCAGTTTACCGTCCAGGGATACAGTGGCCACGCTCCGCTTATGTTCTATGGGACCGTACAGCCAGGCGGCAGCATGGGCGGCCAGTACTGTAGCATCGACCAGACCGGTCGTTGCAACGCAGCCTCGGGTGGGCAGGGTACCTGGAGCGTGGGAGGAATTGCCTCCCCTCCAGGCTCTGCCTCCATAAAAGAACCATCTCAAACCTCCTTTTAACAAATCAAAGCGTTAAATAGTGAAACTTCCCCAAAGCCACAATCGTGTACCCACAATGAAGTAGGCGCTGCAGCCGCTGCCCGCGCCACTCCAGGCCGTCTCACTCCACCCACGCGCGTTGCTCGCCCTGTTCAGCGTGGTCCCACCCACGGCAGTTACATACTGGGATGCTGCTGGATACTGGACCCCGTAGCCATTATCGCCTGAACTGACAGTGAGGGCGATGCCCGGGTGGTTGAAATACGTCGAGTCGTAGCTGGAGTCGCTGCTGGAGTCGCTTCCACCATAGCTATTGCTAATCTCGTTTGCTCCCATTGCAGCCGCTCTGTTAACGGCGGTACCCAGGTTGATCAGGCTGCTGGGCGAGACAGGCAACGCTCTTCTCTCACAGCCACGCATCAAGCAACGCCTGGAAGCAACGGTTAAGCAACGCCACATGTCATACACTCTCCATAAGATGAACAACAACAACATCCTTACTGAACGAGAGGCTGTTCTACTTAAGAAAGATGCAAGAGGGAGTGTATGAGCATGGAGAAAGCTTCCCACAGTTCACGTTCTCATTTATTTACGGTTCGTGTGTGGCAAGAAGAGATAGGGACTGATCAGACCGAGTGGCGGGGCAAAGTACAATTGCACACCAGTGGAGACGTGCGCTACTTTCGCGAATGGGCAGCCCTCGTTCCCCTCCTTGTCACTATGCTCTCAGAGTTGGATAATATGTCTGAGTCGAACGAATAAAAGCTTTATGCGCTCTATTGTAGGCAAATCAGTGGTTCATCGAAAACGGTAAGATGAAGAGTGAAAAGGAGGCATCATCTTGATCAAGAAAATTATTGTAACGCTGCTCCTTTGCAGTGCCGCCGTCATAATGCTCGTTGCATGTGGTGGAAGTTCGGGAGGTGGAAGCCCTACTGTCCACATGGGCAATACAAACTTCACGCAGCCATCCATCACCATCAGCAAGGGAAGCAGTCTCACCCTGGTTGATGATGTTGCAGTCACACACATCATTAGTAATGGCTCCTGGGTCAATGGAACTGCCAAACCAGCGAAAGAACCTGGGGCGCCAACAGTCAGTAACTTACAATTCACTACCGCTGGTCAGAGTCAGACCATTGGCCCATTTAGCACAGCAGGCACCTTCCATCTCTACTGCAGCGTCCACGTGAATATGAACTTAACAGTCATCGTCCAATAATATACTTGCACAGCAAGAAGTGAAAAGAATCAGCCATGAGTATGGAAACAAAAGAGGAAAAAAAACCAGCAATGGATGTAGAAGCAACACAAACACACCTGTTTTCCCGTCAAACCCCACCCACAGTCCTTGGAAGGATCGCCTTCTGGGCATTCCTTGTAGGGGGGCTTGGAGGCCTTGCTGGTGCAATAGCGCTCACGATTGTTAGCGGCTCCCCCAGTCGGGACATCGTCATCACGACAGTAGTTGGGCTGGCGAGCGCAGCTATCCTCGCCACCAGATTCCGCTGGGCACCGCTGGTGACCACCCTGCTTGGGGCATATAACCTCTACCTGGTCTTCACGGAGCCCTATGTCATCGAAAGCCTGGTCCATCCAAAGACGGACCCACAGGGAGGGTTTGGTCACTTTGTGATGGTGGTGATCATCACAGCGGTCGCGATTATAGCGTTTGGAGCTAGTATCGGAGCAGCGGTACAGAACTATCGCCAGGGCAGTCGGCGGGTTCCGCGCTGGCTTCCATCAGCCTTAAGCCTGGTTGCAGGCATGGTCATCGGCGCCATTTTCATCGGTGCCATCGCGCAGGAATCGCTGGCTACAGGCACGACCTACACCAACGGCGTGCCAACCGTGCACATGAGTGCTGGCGGTTTTCTCCAGTCTTCTGTCACCATACCCAAAGGTTCGAAGCTCGCGCTTGTAGATGATGTCGCGGCTCTGCACATCCTGGCCAATGGCTCCTGGCAGAATGGCGTCCCCAAAACCACCAGTGAGCCAGGCGCCCCTCGCGTCAACAACGTGCAAGTCAATGGCGGTAGCACGGAGATCGGACCATTTAGCGCCGCAGGCACCTATCACATCTATTGTGAGGTCCATCAAGGAATGAACCTGACGATCATTGTTCAATAGTACCAGTGCGCGCCAGGGACGCATACCAGAAAAAGCCCCTGGCGCTCACCGCCGATTATGCAAATGAACAAAATCATCCGGCCATCCAATAGGTGCCGATAATGCAGATTGACAAATGAATCCAGCCACCAGTAGGTGTATAGATGACCCACATCGTCAGTGGGTCAGGACATCGTGGACCAGGCAGGCAGAGGGAGCGCGCTAGTTTCGCCGCACGCTTGCATGACGATGTGCTGACCTACACCGTCTGACGATGTGGGTCATCCAGTAGGTGCCGATTTATCGTGCACATCGCCGATTTATCGGCCCTGGCTGGATGTCCCTGTATCCAGATGATTTTGTGAAAACTCATTATCGGCCCTGGCTGGATGTCCCGCTATCCGAATTATTTTGTGAAGGCATGGTTCAATTTGGACGAATCGTAGGTGACAGTTTGAACAGTCACCCCGTGTCACGCCTCCGCGAAGCGAAGGGTCTATCGCGATCGGCAGCGAGATCCTTCGCGCAGCGAGGGATGACAGGGCTGAACCTTGCCTTAAGATGATTATCGATCCGGCCTGGGAAGACCCGCCCCGTTCGAGGGGGCGGGATGACAGGGCCGTTCCTTTTGACTGCTTCCACTTTTTCTGCTAGACTGGAAGCCATGAGCAAGACACAGAAGAAAGCCTACAAGTACCGATTCTACCCCACGCCCGAACAAGCGGTGATGCTGGCACGCACCTTCGGGTGCTGCCGTGTCGTCTACAACTGGGGTCTGCGTGAGCGGAGCGATGCCTACTCTCAACGCGGTGAGCGGCTCTCCTACGATGATCTCTCTGCTCGTTTGACCACCCTCAAGAAGCAGGAGGCGTACACCTGGCTCACTGAGGTCTCTTCTGTTCCCTTGCAACAAACCTTGCGCCACCTGGACCGCGCCTTTCTCAACTTCTTTGAAGGCCGAGCCAAGTATCCGACGGTCAAAAAAAAGCACGGCCCACAAGCGGCGACCTTTGCGAGCAGTGCGTTCACGTGGAATGGCTCGCACCTCACGCTTGCCAAGATGACCGAGCCGCTCGACATTCACTGGTCGCGTCCGTTGCCCGAGGGAGCCAAGCCCTCGACGATCACGGTCACCAAGGATTGCGCGGAGCGCTACTTCGTCTCCATTCTACTGGAAGAAGAGATGGCGCCGTGGCCCCCGGTAAACAAGCAGGTCGGGCTCGACCTCGGCTTGAAGTCGATGGTGATCACCTCGGATGGGCAGACCTACGGCAACCTGAAATTCTTTGCCAAGGATGAGAAGAAGCTGGCACGTGCTCAGCGCCGGCATGCTAAGAAACGCAAAGGCTCCAAGAATCAGGAGAAGGCGCGACGCAAGCTCGCCAAGCTCCACACGCGCATCGCTGATAGACGCCGGGACTACCAGCAGAAGCTTTCGACGGCCATCATACGCGAGAACCAAGTCGTGTGTGTCGAGAGTTTGCAGGTCAAGAATATGGTGCAGAACCACCATCTCGCCAAAGCGATCAGTGATGTCGGCTGGAGCGAGTTTGTGCGCCAACTGGAGTACAAAGCACAGTGGTATGACAGAACGCTTGTCAAGATTGACAAATACTACCCATCTTCCAAACGGTGTCATCACTGTGGACATATTCTTGACCTCCTTTCGTTGGATATTCGGCACTGGGAGTGTCCCGAGTGCCAGATGTCCCATGACCGGGACATCAACGCGGCACGCAACGTGTTGGCCGCAGGGCTTGCGGTGGCTGCCTTCGGAGAGCGGGTAAGACCGGGACGGGCGAAAGCTCGCTCCGGCTCCGCTCAGTGAACAAGGAACCCACACCCGTGAGGG
>WNFX01004086.1_pt1 | contig 19186 bp, 14 predicted proteins | sample 5400111 | NCBI WGS metagenome assembly WNFX01 (sample SAMN13153363, study PRJNA577476) | soil metagenome | isolation source: 40 cm soil or saprolite under grassland replicate 1 | place: USA:California | collected 2016-06-15 | reverse complement strand
TACAGCTCTGCCGGCAACAGTCGCGGGCTCCACTTCTCCGCGTCGTCCGATCTCTTGCTCATCGGCTTCATCCAGAATTTTCCCTTCGGGCAGGCTCGCCGACAATAGATGCGGAATGATTATTGATTTTGGAGGGGTTATCCCACTGTATCTCCAAGGGTCGTCGAGGTTTATGCCGAAGGAGAATCTCTTGGTCGGATCCAACAAAGATGCAAATGAGATAGCGTTATGTGGTAAAAGGCTTCGAAGCCGAGGCTAGACGATCTGCGGTCCGTCCATCGTTGGATTGAATTGTGATTCCAAGGGATGCCGATTGTAGCTGTACCGTCAATAGTCTGTGCCCAGATACCTAACCCATTTAAGATTCCCAGACACATCGCACTCACTTACAGAGCACTAGAAGATGTTTTCAACTAGCCAGCAAGCCCCGATGGGAAACCGTTCAACCCTAATCACAATTGGGAAGAACGGCGAGTTGCGGCATCTCTTCTGGCCAAGCCACAATTATCCGCAACACGTTCGCGGATCCCTCCCCGGGATTCTAGCCGGCCGAAATGGTAACGAATCCTTCAGCTGGTTGACAGACGACCCCTGGATTAGGAAGCAGCGATTTCTTCCAGATAGCACCATTCTCGAAACAAGTTTTGCCAACCCAGACGGGATACAGGTAAAGGCCACTGATCTTGTCCTGCCCAGCAAGGACGCTCTGGTCCGGATCTTCGAAGTGGTCAATGGAGGGAGTGAGGCATTGAAGATCAGTTTTCTCTATTACAACGATTTCGACATAGCCGAGACACCGTCGGGTGATGCTTGCTATTATGATGAGAAGACTGACAGTGTGGTTTCGTACAAGCGACACTACTGGTTTGCGTATGGGGCGGACAAACCTTCTTCGCAGCACCAGTGCGGAGTACATGAGGAGGGCTCAGACGCCTTTGTCGATGCGAAGGATGGTCATCTCGGCGGAAACTCCCTTGCCCTGAATGCAGGTGTGAAGGGAGTAAATTCCTGTCTGAAATGGAACCTCGGCGACCTACCTCAGGGTGCGAGGGAACAGCTCGTCCTTCTAATGACTTTCGGCCACAACAAGCAACAGGCCCTCGACATATTGGAAGAGGCTAGACAGAGTTCGCTCGCAGAGATGGTCAACGATGTGAATCGCTCCTGTCAGGACTGGCTGAGAAGGAACAAGGCTATAGTCGTCCAGGAACATTGGAGAGAACTGCTTCGAAGATCATTACTCACCCTCCAGACGCTTGTCTCTCCTGACCTTGGAGGAATAATCGCGGCCCCAACTCTGGAGCCTGACTATCGTTACGTCTGGTCGAGAGATGGGACGTACGTCGCATATGCATTGGATCGTTGTGGCTACAATCACGACGCGGCAGCATTCTATCAATGGTGCAAGGAAGTCCAACAGCCTGATGGCGGTTGGGCCCAGAGATACCATGTTGAAAAATCTCCAGGTCCCTCTTGGGGAGAACAGGAAGATCAGTGCGCGACAATTCTGTGGGGGATAGGACAGCATCACAGTCTGACCAGAGACGAGGAGTTTCTGGCCGATATGTGGCCGACGGTAAAGAAGGGGGTCGAGCATCTTCTCGGAAAAAAGGATCTGGAGACAGGCCTCGTCGGACCTTCCTTTGATCTGTGGGAGGAGAAGCAGGCACTTCACACTTATACTAACGCGGCCGCGACAGCGGCTCTGAGGGAAAGCGCTAGGATTGCTTCAACCCTCGGATATGAGGTGCTGTCTGGCGCATGGTCAGACGAGGCTAAGAATCTGCAGACTGCAATTGTCAAACACCTGTGGGACGAGCAGAGCGGCCGATTCCTGAAATCCGTGAAACCCCAAGATTCTTCCATCGACACAGCAATACTCGGCCTCACCTATCCGTTTAGGGTTCTCGAAGCTGACGATCCACGAATCCTCAGCAGTTCTCGACAGATCGAGAACGCGTTCACCTACCCTTCCGAAGGAATAGGACGATACCCGGGCGACACGTACCATGGGGGAAATCCATGGTTCATAACAACCCTCTGGATGGCGCTCTACCGTTGCCAGCAGGGAAATTATGAGAAGGCGAAGACCCTTATCGAGTGGTGCGTGAAACACGTTGACGAATTGCAACTCTTTGCTGAGCAGGTTCACAAGGACAATGGAGAGCCGATATCCGCGTCGCCTCTCGCTTGGTCTCACGCCATGTTCATTCTAGCCCTGCTCGATTACAGAGACGCGTAACGAGGCGCGTCTCTCAAGAGCGTCAGAATTCGGGTCGGAATAAAGAAAAGAAACTCGGGAATTTCGAAGTAGAAACTAGATAATCCGTCGGATTCTACTTCTTACTCTTCTTTTTGGGCTTAGCTCGCGTCCCGAATTCACCGTATCACATATAAGCTGACTTTTAAATATAAATCTATTGTATTCTGCGGATGTTTTCAAAACTGATAACTATTCTGGGATTGTTTGCCCAAAATTACCGTATTTCTCTCACTTTCTAACTTGCGGTACGCATCCTTCCAATTTCCGGAGAATAAGTTACCCCGGAATTGTCACGTGCAGTCCGTAAATTCAGTCGTTTCTCAGTATTCACATTTCAGTGTCAAGTATCGGGACCGAAGTTGTCAGAGATGAGCTCCGCGATTCGAGCAGTTCTGGCTCGTCTCGAGATTCAACGCGCCACAGTATTTGCATCTGACTTTGACAATCTCCCCAAGGACTTCAGTGTGTGTCGAAGTAGGATCGGGTTTCTTACTTGTTGGCATATTGAACAGTTACAATCGACGAAGATGAGCCAGTAAGATTCGCCCTTGAAGATGGTCAAAGTTTAGCGACTGTGGCGCCGTTTCCGAAGTTTCCGCAGTCCTCTCACCAAACTTCCGCCACGATAAACGAAGAATGTTGATGCCCAGATGGTGTAACGAACGTTTAGGACCCAAACTTGCGGAATAGCAGATAACAGAAAAATGATTGCGACGACAATCTCAAGGTTACGACTAAGCTTGTATTTTCTCAGAAGATCAGGAGCCACTAGCTTCCTTTCCTCAGATGCGAGAATGTGGGTAAACAGAGCTAGGATTCCATAGATGGCGCCTATATCCAGGGCGTAGATGGAGGATGTAACATCGTAGAGCTCGGTAAAAGTTTGTGGAGGACTGAGAAAGAATGGTAGAATGTTGAACAGGTAAGGTTCGAGAGCGACGAGGAAGAGGAGGATTGTGTTGAGGACACGGGTCCAAGTCGTCTGAATGGGCAGGACGGACATTACTTCTGTGAAGCGGAACCAGATTTGGATTAGGATCAGAAAGCTGAACCCGAACCCGGCGATAGCCCGGTACAGGTCTACTGGGTTTGCAGGCTGTTTGCTGATTAGAATGATGGCGCCTATTGATAGAGCCAGGCCGAAGACGAGATCAGTGAGGGACTCGATTCGGGGCCGCGGGCGTTGTGTTGTAAGGGACGAGTCGACTCTTTCGGAACTGAAGTTCGTCTGCATCTCTCCCTCTGCCCAGAGCTCAAAGGATTGATTTTGCTAACTTGCTTTAACTCTCTAGGAGCGCATCGGGTCCAAGAGTAAGAAACGGACATCACTCTGCTCCCCGATCTGACGCGTTCTGATTCGGTATTAACTCGGCCGGCGGGCTGATCGAGAGGAATACACGGATTTTTCCGAAAAATCGTAGCATACCGTTAAGTGCGCACCGGAAGAGCGCTAGAACCGATTTATTTTGGTCGCTATCGAAAAAATGCCCAGATGGGTGCGAACAGCAGAAATTGTTCTAGGACTAGTGTCATTAGTTGCAGGATTATTGGTCATAGCATATCCGGGTTTGGCATTCTTCACGCTGGTGGCTATACTCGCGGCGGGTCTGATTTTTCTGGGGTCACGAGATATTGTCCTAGGGGCAATGGGCACCTTCCTGCCTGGATGGCTACGCATTGCTGACATCGTCTTCGGAGTACTGGCGTTTGTTCTTTCCGTGATCGTACTCGCTTCGCCTGGCGTTGCCGTGGCGACCCTGGTCATTTTTCTCTATTTCGCCCTGTTTGTTCGTGGGATCGCGGCCCTGACGATGGAAGGAGCAGGTAAGATGTTCCCTACGAGATTGAGAGCGAGCTCGGGAATCGTTGGAGTATTGAGCATCCTTCTCGCCATCATCTTTCTAGCCTTTCCTGCGTTGACGATTGGTACGTTGATCTTTCTATTGTCCATCGGACTGCTCTTCGTTGGGATAGAAGCCATAGCAGCAGAGGTAGTCGGGCGAGAGATCGTGCCCGTGATCGGGTCCGTTCAGAGCAAGATATGATCATAGCATCTCAATCAAATCTCGAATTGTAAACCCGAGAGGACTTTCTCACATTGTTCCTGCAGGGCTCGTCCGTTGCCTATCGGACTCTTTTGTGGGGTCGAGTATGTTTCGTTTGAATCTTGAAAAGAATCGAGCCAGTAGTATTCCATAGGCCAAGTAGGCTACTAGTCCGATTATTACTGAGATGGTGTCGTATAGGAGGCCAAACTCGGAGCCGAAACTGGGCAGGCTGAGAAATATCCAGAGGATCATACCGAAAACGATTCCACGGGTCCGAAGACTGCGACTCTTCAGGTAACGATCATGTACTCTCGCGAAGACTAGTCCGAGAATAGCGCCCCCGATGACTCCAGAAAGAAACACGTCTACGGCTAGAACGTAAATTGTGGTAGCTGCCAGACTTTCAATCGCGCTTGTCGGCGCTAACGGGGTCCCTTCGAAAGTCGTTCCGATAACGTCGTAGTTCTGAGCAAGTAGAAAATTCCCGAAAGCAGCGATACTTCCAGAGATCATTCCGGCAGCGATGCCTGCTCTCGCCGCTTCGAATGCTGCAATGATCAGAATTATTCCGATCGCTGCCAGTACCAGACCCGGCGTGATGCTGTTTACTGCAAAGAAGATTGCTGATAGTCCGGCTAGATTTATTCCAATGTAGATTAGTCGTTCATTCCAGCTTGTATGGGTCACGTCCTTCATTACTATTTTCCTGTATCTGACCAGGGTGCTTGCGAGAATGATGAAGCCGATTACTCCAACGAAGAAATCTGTAGTGAGACTGGACTCGTAATCGCCAAACGTCAGGAGCAGTCCCACTTCGTCTCCGATGAGCCCAGCACCGAGACCGAAAATTATCGCATACGTTCTCACCAGCCTTGGCCGGTTGAAAGCAATCCCTAACCAGCCTACCAACGTGATCATTCCCAGCCCGTACCAGAAATGATGAAAGTGAATACTTCCTTGTGCGACGACTACGGTCGGGTTCAGAATCGCAAAAACTCGGGACCCAAAGAAGGCTGTCATGAACCCAAGAGTTCCTAGAAAGGAGAGACCCCGGCGATTGATGCTCAGCGGGGCAAATACTGAGAATCGCCGTCTTAGGAAACCCATTCTCGTCCCCAGACCGGGTCTTCAGCCAGTTATTTAGCGAGAAGCTTCAGACGAACGTGGCTTTGGCCAGCGCGGTAGCCACCACAAGAAGTGTCGTGCTCGTGGGACTGTTCAGGGGTTGCACATCTCTTGTCGATCTACAACCGTTTTCCCTAGACTCGCGTCAAAAGTGTAGCTTAATACTCGTCGACCTTTTTTTCTATTTGGGGTTTTACGGTGAAAGGCATGGTCCAGAATCCTTTGAGTGGGGAATGCATCACTTTTCCTGAGCAGCAGTCGACAAGAAACGGTGACCTGCTTCGGTTCGAATGGTCCGTTCGTCCCCAAGGGCCTTTGCCCGATGGGGTCAAGCGGTATCCTGGACACGCGCACCCGTTCTCAGAGGAGCGAATTCGGATAGTGAACGGAAAGCTCTGGCTTCGTTCGGGAGGGGTCGAGAATATTGTGCTTGAGGGGCAGGAAGTAGTTGTTCCTCCAAGAACGCCTCACTCTTGGTGGAACATAGGAGATTCTGAGGTTCAAGCCATCGTGGAGTTTCGACCAGCGGGAGAGATGAGATCCTTCTTTGAGACGACTTTCGGACTTGCACAGGACGGGAAGTTGCAGAAGGGCTTCGAAACCATGCTCCGGTACGCGGTAATTTGCCATGACTTCAAGGATGAGATCCGAGTCCTGAAGTGGTCAGAGCGTTGGGGCGTCTTCCTCTTTTGGCCGCTCGGAAAACTGTTGGGGTACAGTTCGAATTATTCCGGCATGAGCGTCGACGTGCCTGAGCCAGATCGATAGATTCCAGCATTAGGCCGTCTTTATACCTCCCCGCCGCTGACCATTGTCGAAGTACGCTGATCACAGCTTTTCTACGACGATGTTTCCGCACTCTCTGCAGAGAAAGCATCTCCCACCCCACCGGAAGGTTATCTCATGCGTCGTGGCCCGTCCGCAAGTCCAGCACCAGACTTGCAGCAACCGGGCGTAGAAATCAGGATTCTTCTGCAAGGTGGAGAAGTTGAGAAGAGTGCCTTACTTATCTCAAGGAGAGCGACGCGAAACCAAACGACCCATCTCGGAGTTTCGCCAGTCAAATATCCTATCTGCTTGAGATGGCCGGCTTCATGAAAAAGTCGCTGGTGACGATTGAAGGAGCTAGCTTGTTGACAACGAGTTGGATGGATGAGGAAATATTGCGTCCGCAACAATTGCTACGGGTTCGGTTCCATCTATTCGACTGCAAGAGAATGTTATGGTGCCTCTCGCTGTCGGCACAGTGTAGTCTACCTCTAGCCAACCATTACTGAAGAGGTTAGCAAATCCTGTTACGCAGTTGGGGCTGTCGCCTATGGCAGTGATTGCGAACACAAATTCATCCGCTAGCTTGGTTGGGATGTTTAGGCTGCATGCGGGAAGTATCGGGGGAGTAGGGCAGATGGTGTTTGCAGGTAGACCTGTTGAAGGATCGAAGACATGGCTTGGATTCGCGCCCGCAACGGCAAAGGTTACCGCAAACGTCAAGGCGTGGCGCGCAGCAGAGAAAACCACAGTCGTATTATCGTTGATCATAACTGACGGGGCGATCGCGTAGTATTCAGCGATCTGACTGCCTGCCGATTCGAAGCGAGCCGTGAAATTGAGCCCTGATTTGTCGATTATCTGCGACACCGACATTCCATCAGCGAACATGGCGAGAATCACAACATCGTTCGCGAGTGTGGTATTCAGACCAATGGCAGCTGCGCAGGAGAGCGTCGGAGTCGAAATCTGACAATTTTTATTCTGAGAGATAGAGCTCGTGCCATCTAGCATCAAGTTGTCGCCTCTAGCATAGGCTATTGGCATCGAGGTGGTGAAACCAGCTATGCTAACTCCGATGATCAACGCCGCGAGCCAGCCAGAGACTTTCTTGTTCATGAGTCGCCCCCGAACATAACTGCTAGTAGAACACTTTTGCTCCGTAATAGAGCGCCGCTATGCCTACATCGACGATCCCTATCGTTCCACTGCCAGTAAAGTCGGCGGCAGAGTTGTATCTAGTACTGCCAAGTGAGGACCCGTAGGCGAGGGCTACTATGGAGAAGTCGACGATGCCCACAGTGCCAGCCCCGGTAATGGCGATTTGTCGAGTTACCATGACTGAAGCAGACCAGACGCCACTAGTAAGACTGAGTGTTACGTCTGCCGAGAGAGGATACTGGCCCGCAGCCACATTCAACAGGAACCTAGCATGATTGTTGGCAACCTGAACGTTTGTAATGGTGTAGGTCTTCGAGAACAGTACTGTGCCGCTGCTGCTGTTCGTGGCCATGACAGAGACGGTTCCTGAAACGGCTCCTGAGTTGATTGTCAGGCTACCACTCGTTGTCACGGTAATCCCTAGAAAGGTCACATTGCTACTAACAGGCGGATCAGTGCTTGTCACGGTCACAGTTGCTGTTGTGGAATGTGAGTCTGTTCCGTCATAGTAACAGCCGCTACAGACGAACGTTCCCGTGATCGTCGCGGAGTAGGTTCCTGGAGCTGTCGCGGCGAATGTGCATGATGCTATCGATGTGCCGCTGGCGGACAGGGCGACGCTTGAGGGGCATGACGCCGTGAGTCCAGATGGTGCTGCTACCGAGAGGCTCACAGGTCCGGACAGCCCGGAGAGGCTGGTCAAACTGACGGTGCTATTCCCGGATGAACCGGCAGTGAATGAGACAGAGGATGCGGAGATGCTGTAGTCCATCACGGTAACCGGTAGAATGATCGAATAGCTCAAGGAGCCGCTGGTCCCTGATATCGTAACTGTGTAAGAGCCCGCGGGCCCGTAAGCGCCGCACGTTGGGTACTGGTATGCTGAACCACCGGATGGGACGTACACGGTCGCTGTGTTAGTCAACGTGTAAGTGAACCAGCAAGCGACAGATGTAGAGGAAGGAGTTGCCACAAGGTTCACGTTACCAGAAAAGCCATTCACACTGTCAACATCAATGATAGTCTGCCTCTCAGAGGCTAGAGGAATGGCCTGGGAAGTCGGGTTCTCAGAGATCGTAAACTCAGAGGATGAGACCGAGAGAGTTACTGTTACGGAATGATTGAGAGTTCCGCTAGTTCCTAGGATCGTGATGGTGTAGGTCCCGGTCCCCATCGTGGACGCTGTCGATACGGTCAAGGTGGAGGTCCCAGTTCCGCCGGACGCGAGACTCACGCTCGTTGAGTTCAACGAGGCAGTTGGTCCGCTCGGAGAGACTGCGGCCACGAGATTCACCGTGTTCGCGAATCCTGCCAGACTCGTCAGGCTGATAGTGGATGTCGCTGAGGACCCAGGTGTTACAGCCAGACCATTGGGATTCGCTGAGATGAAAAAGTCGGGCTGTGAAGGCTGCGAGACCCTTACCGAGACTGTCACTGAGTGCGAGTCAGTACCGTCATAGTAGCAGCCGCTGCAGACAAAGCTTCCTGTTATTGTGACGTTGTAGCTTCCTGGAATAGTGGAGCTGTATGAACATGAGACTGTCGTTGTGCTCCCAGACCCGAGGTTCACACTAGATGGACATGAGACTGTGACCGCCGAGGATGTGGAGACGCTAAGACTTACGGGCCCCGAGAGACCTGCGAGGCTAGCTAAACTGATGGCACCGTTTCCGGAAGGAGCTGTGAACGCGACGGATGATCCGGAGATGCTGAAGTCCAGGATCGTGACCGGGAGAGTGATTGAGTGACTGAGCAGCCCGCTAGTTGCGGAGAACGTCACGCTATAGCTTCCTGCCGCACCATAGGCTCCACAAGTTGGATACTGGTACGCTGAACCATTGGGCGGGATGTAGAGAGTCGCTGTGCTGGTCAGAGTGTAGGTGAACCAGCAGGCTATCGCATTAGACGATGGCGTCGCCACTAGATTCACATTGCCGGAAAACCCATTGACACTGTCGAGGTCAAGGACGGTCTGCTGTTCTGAACCGAGGGGAATCGCCTGGGAGGTCGGACTCTCGGAAATGGTAAAGTCCTGGTTCACAACGTTCACCGTCACGAGGATCGAGTGTGTTAGAGACACACTCGTGCCTGTTACCTTAACATTGTAGGATCCTGTGGGCGTTGAGCTTGTTGCGGTAATCGTCAGTACAGATGTCGCTGTGCCTCCGGACGCCAAGTTGACACTCGTTGGATTGATTGAGGCTGTAAGACCCGCCGGGGCTGATGCTGAGAGAGAGACGCTGCCAGAGAAGCTGTTGAAACTGGTTGATGTGAGTGTTGAAGTGATTGACGAGCCGGTCATGATCGTGAGACTGGACGGATTGGCGGCGATGTAGAAGTCTGATACTGAAGGTCCGATCACCGTCACGCTGGTCGATATGGAGTTCGAGTCTATCCCATCGTAGTAGCAGTCGATGCAGACGAAAGCGCCTGTTACTGTGAAATTGTAAGTGCCGGCTGTAGGAGAATACAGAGAGCAGGTTACAGTTGAAGAATTATTGGCGGTTAGGATTACGCTTTCCGGGCATGAAGATAGGAGAGATGGCGGGGAGGTTTCTGTGAGATCTATTTTGCCTGAGAAGCCAGAGAGACTAGTTAGGCTGATGGACTCAGTTTTGGAAGTGCCAGCATTGAGGGATATTGAGGAAGGACCTGACATCGTGAAGTCTGTGATAGTTATGTTGAGAAGGAGTGTGTGACTTAGGGAGCCGCTGGTCCCCGTAATCTTGACATTGTAGGCTCCAGCTGGACGGGCGGCACTGCATGTTAGATATTGGTATGCAGGCCCGTAAGAGGGAGGATAGTACGAGTAGTAGTGTACAACTGGAACTGCAACTGTCACCGTGTTCGTCAGGGTAGTGAACCAGCAGTGAAGGGCGGTCGAGGAGGGTGTTGCGACCAGCGTTACATTGCCGGAAAACCCGTTAATGCTCGTCACTGTAACCGTGGTCTGTCTCTCTGACCCAACCGGAATCGCAATGGAGCCAGCGCTCTCGGTGATGGAAAAGTCGGCCGTCCCTGAATTGACAATGACTGTCAGGGTTGTGGACGCATCCACTGTGCCACCCGTTGCGCTAACAGTAACGTAGTTCCCACCATTTGACGTCGAGGCTTGGCTAACTATAGAGAGAGTTGCATCTGTCGAGCCCCCACCTGACAACGTGACCGTCGATGGTATGATCTGAGCAGAGAGTCCCCCGTATTCTACAGTTACAGAGAGGTTTACCGTTCCCGAGAAATTTGCCTGGCTTTGAAGCTGGATCGTGGAGTTGGCAGATTGTCCGGCCACGAGGGCGATTGAGGAAGGATTAGCGGATATGGTGAAGTACGGGTACGTTGGGGATGGCGGGGGCTGCGCAGGAGAATTGTTTGCTTGCATCCAGTCGAAATTGTTGTTTGTCTCCCATGAGGCCAGAGCCTGGATATTGATCAGCTTGGTGTTTCCCGGAGTCGTATCCGGCTCGGTGTATGACCCGACGAGATAACTGTCAAAGTATCCGTAAAGCGTTCCGTGGATCATGTCCAACTGGAGGACATGCCAGACATTGAGCTGCTTGGCATAACTTGCAAAATTAGCTACGTTGTGGCCGTCCATGCCGATCCAGAATTTACCATAGTAGCCGTCCGCCATCCAGTCGTAAGAGTGCCCGACAGTACCAACAGCGACTTGTAATGACCCCACGTAGCCAGACACTGTCCCGGAGGTACCTATCCATTCGACGCGGGTGGAAACACTCCAGTCAGAAACATTGGCTGGTATGTTGCTATAGCCTGCTCCCGCACCGACGTGCCCATCGTTCAAGAGCGTAAGGATCGAGTTACCTACGCTGTAGTAGGACGCGGGCGCGATTGACTCTGTAGTCCAACCTGCAGCCTGGAGCTGACCGATCGATGCGTAGTCGAAATCGTCACGGAAGGTCCACGGCGAAGAACTTGATGCTTTAGCTGGGGGGATACTCAGGTTTGGAATTGCCACTAGGGCCGCGAGAATAATCAAAAGGATAGGAAGGAGTGCCAGCTTCAAGATTCTCTCACCCCTCCAAGAGCGGACTCGAAGGAACTCTTTGGATTCCCTTAAGAATCCTGAGTGGCTCCAAGATATCTCACAATAAGTAGCGAGACATATTCGTTAGGGATTAAAGCTTATCGCCCGAGGGCTACGCGGGATATCTCAAGGCCTACAACTCGAGAAAAAGGTCCATTTCACTGCTCTTTGCAGAGGGCCTTGAAGACAAACCCACTAAAACTCATCATGTCGAAGATCGGAGAATTACTGTTCCAAACCGATTGAACATCAAGGATGAGCCATAGCGATCCGGGCGATTTTAGCCTCTGTTTGACCAGGCTGTCCAGAGGAATGAGAATCGTCCAGCTACTTGTTGCTAGAACTGTAGTCACAGGCAAAGGATCGAGTCTGCTAGTAGAACACCGTTGCTCCGTAGCAGTATACCCCTAAGCTGACATCAACAATGTCAATTGTTCCGCTCCCGGTAAGTCCGCCGCGGGGTTGTATCTGGGAGTGCCCGGTGAGGATCTATAGTCCGCGACTAGCGTGGAGAAGTCAGCTCGTCACAGAGGCGCAGACCCGGGACTCGCTCAACCGTTAAGCCTAGGCATCCACGCGTGTTAGGCGAAGTTTGGATTAAAGCTCTCCAGCACCATATTTCCACATTCTTTGCAGAAAAACATCACACACTGCCCCCCGACGAAAGTTATCTCAGGTGTCGTGACAATGCCGCGTGTCCAGCACCAGACCTGCAGCAACCTAGCCTAGAAATCAGGATTTTTTTGCAAGACAGAGAAGTCGAAGAGAATGGGCTTCTTATCTCAAGAAGAGATAAGCGAAACCAAACGGGATTTGGTTCCTGTTTAGAGGAAGACTGGCAGTCCGTAGTCGTGCCCAACTATGCCTATGTCTACGATAGTGACTGTCCCATCTGCATTCAGGTCATACGACGGGTCGTAACGGGTATCACCTACCGCCGAGTTGTAGGCGTAGGCTATCGCGGCAAAGTCGACGAGGCCGATTATTCCATCATGGTCTACGTCGGGATCACGCGTTAGCATACAAGTTACCTGGCTGGTTGAGGAATTGACCTTGCAGGTTGTAGCAAGTGATGTTGTTATTGAAGAGACCACGATCAGGAACCTCGGTTGGACGGCGCTAAACGTGAAATTGATCATGAACGTCTTACTGAAGACTGTCTGACTTGTATTGTTGAATTCTGTCGCTGTAATTGTTCCTGTGACGGTTTTAGTCGCCCACTCCACGTTGAGATTGCCGGAGAGGGAAAGGGTGACATCTAGGAAGGACATGTTGAGCGATACGGCGGGGTCTGTCGAGGGGTTCATAAGTGGGTACCTGTCGTACCAGTAGGAATAGTCGCTTATCCCGTCCGGATTCGGACAGAGGTTCTGGGCTGGTCCGCTGCAATTGTCTACGTGAACACCGTCGGACCAATAATTGCCACCGACGGGATAGCCACCATCCCAGCGGTTCATTTTCGAGTTATCGTCAATCAATTCAGTAGTGACGCCTGAAATACCATTCTGGAGGAAGTTATTCCCAATTACCGTGATGTTGGAAGAGCCTGTCAGGGCGAGGCCGTATCGATTCCAATAGAGGGTGTTCTGTTCAATATACCCGTTTGTAACTTGTTGAAGGTCTATACCGTCGGCGCAGGGCGGGTCACATCCGCCATAGTATGAGCTGTAGCCCTTTAAACCAGAGTGGACGTAAACGCTGAGGATCACGAAGTATGCGGTTGTATGGCGTATCAGGATGCCCGCTTCTGGGACGAAAGTAGGAATCACGTAGGAAGTAGACGAATCGATGTCCCAGTCGGATATGACATAGGGATCTGTTGCAGTGCCGCTTCCCCTCCGGACTCCGTTTGCTAAAGTGAAATTGCCGTTTCCGTCAATCAGGATTGGCGTGTGAGGGGTCCGCTCGTACACGTGCACGGTTAGGTTCATCGATCGAGACTGAGTCCCGCTCGCTCCTGTTATCGTTATCACGAAGTCTTTTTCCGGAACCGTTAGTCGCGGAGCCACTATTGTGAGTGTCGATGTCGCAGAAGCGCCGCTCTGAAGACTTACAGTGCTCGTGCTCAGTGTGGCTGTCGGTCCCCCAGCTGCTGCAGATGCACTTAGGTTGACAGATCCGGCAAAGCCACTCCTGCTGTCAACCTGGACAACCGGACTCCCAGTCTGCTGGGAGAGAAGGGTCAGCGGGGACGGAGTTACACCGAGTCCGAAGTATAGCGTCGTCCGTTCCGTCGCCGTTATGTAATCGTAGTTGCTACTCGAGTAGGCGTTTGCTCCAGGCCCGATGCCAGTTAGGTACGTATTGGGATCAGGCTCAGCATAGCTACCTTTCAGAGTACCATTGATGTATGCGGACAGGGTCCCGGCCACCATTTGGAGAGTGAGCAGATCCCATGCAAACTTCTGAGGGTAGCAGGAGGCTGAAGTTGTCGAGCAGGTGCTAATGATTGGAGTTTGTTCGAAGGGATACCGGAAAAGCGCGAAGCCTGTCCATGTGTACTGATGGGCAGCCGTGGACACGACCAGTCTTAGGTCGTCGTAGTTAATGTAACTGCTAACATCCTGCGACCTGAGTGTGACGGTCCAGTCGGACACGCCGCTCGGAATATTGCTCCAAATGAGATAATCGTTTTCATAAGTCGCGCGCAGGGATAATATGCCGTTTCCGACGCTGTTCGAAGATCCAAACCCGCTCGTGGTCCAGCCTGAGCCGGTCATGTTGCTCATCGACGGGCTATGGTCCAGCCATGCTTCAGTAGCTCAGAAACCTTCATCGGTAATGCCGCATCGACCTATACATATTAAAAGATAATATCAATTGGATCGCTCATTATATAGAATGATTGCTAGCGATATCCCTAACCAGTTCCTAAGGACTCGAGGGCAAACTAGCTGCATGTGCACTGCAAGAGCTACGTTTTGAAGACCAAGGTGAAACTGCATCTCTGCTGATCAGGGATAACTTTGAGCGATGAAAGCTTAAGGCTCAGTGACGTCTGACCTCCTGTCGGAAATCTTGTCGGAATCAACTTCTCAAACTAGCCTTGCCGTGAAGTGTCAGAGCTGCAACACGGCTATGGTTGATATGGGCGACATTCCATTCCGGACCGGAGGAACCAGCGGAGCCGCTCACATCTTCCTAGGAAACTGGGCAGAGCTTGGAGAAGATGTCCTCCACTTGGACGCGTTTCTCTGTCAGAACTGTGGAAGGGTTCAGCTCTTCGCAGACTCGCAGACCAGAGACTCGATCAACCGGTGAGTATCGTCGGTTGGGGCTCGGCCCGCAGCCTCAACCCGTCTTGATAGTGACAATATCACTTACTCGACTTGAGTTTGGCTAACCCCAGAACGAATGTCCCGCAGAAGATTCCCAGAAAAATACCCCCGATGACATCACTCGGGAAATGCAGCCCCAGAATAATCATCGAGACCCCGGTAGCGATCGCGAGCAGAAGGAAGGGGACACGCCAAGCAGGATACCGAGACCATATCACCGTAGCGACTGTAAACGCGTTTGTTGTATGTCCTGAAGGGAATCCGGGATTTGTGGGGATTTCACCGCGGGGCGTTATTCCGAGCGAAGGTACCTGGACCGGCCTTGGAAGGTTGAAAGCCGCTTTCAAGATGTCCGTTAGAGCCATTGCAGAAACCATCGCCACCGCCAGTATCAATGAGCTTGTCCATTCATTGCTGTCCCTGCGGAAGACGTAGAGCCAGAAGACCAGTGGGACCCAGATGATATCACCTAAGGTTGCTATCCCAAAGATTAGAGGAACAAAGGTATCACTGGGTAAGGAATGGTAGAAGGCAAGGGCGAAGTATGTGTCTGCTGGAGTTCCGAGTATTCGCAGACCGAGCAGTGCAAGGACGAACCCTATGATGCAGATCAGGATGATTCGCTTTGAGGCTCTCAGGCTCTTGGCCCATGACCTCAGGTCAAGCCCTGTCCTTCCTAGTAGAGACATCTAAAGTGGCCTCGTTGATTGGTTGCTATTATGTGAATGGATTGGTACACGCTCGACCGCCTGATTATTATCATTCGAGTGTACATCAGGGAATTTCCGAGAAGACCACACTACCGACGCTGCTGAGTTTTGGCTGTCCCTTGAGCCTTTCAGACTGCTTCCATAGTTTCCTCGACTATCGATAAAATTAATAGTAGTTGGATTCGGCTTGGGATTCTATCCAGTTCAGACTCTTGCTTGCTAAATAAGATGGACGCTTTGCATCTGATCTGGGGCAGACGACGTGAGCGCTGAGGAGGCGCGGTGACCATAAGATACCGGACGAGAAATTGGGGAGGTGAGAATTGACGAAAACAATCAGGAGAATCTTCTATCTACTGCTCGCAGTCCTTCTACTCTTCTTGCCCGCCGCCCAGGCATCCACGACTCAGACAGCCACGGGGACTTTCACAACTACCGCGACGACTATCAATGTCCAAGTGGTAAAAGGCAACACTATAATCACTCAGAGCCTAACGATCAACACAGTAGGCGATATCTCTGGGACATTGTCGGGTACTGATGTCGCGGTGATAACATCTACAGGATCCGGGTTCATAGCTGGTAGCGGAACGTTCACCGGCACAATACTCGGCAAGACCGGAACAGTCGGAATCGGCTTCGCGGGAACCTTCAGCCCAATCACTGGACAGTTGAACATAAACGCCGCTTTCCTTCCAGGCACCGGAACTGCGCAACTAACGGGAATTAGAGGAACAGGAACAATCCAGGGCATCTTCAACGTAGGCGGAACCTACACGTTCAACGTATCCTTCTACTCCTAAAGACAAGACACTCGAGGGTACAAAACGCAACCCAGTTCCAACTTCTTTTTTTGCAGGGAATAACTAAACGCCAGGCTCTCCTGCGAATCTGCGACAGGTTAGCGCTTTTTCTCTTTAGACTTGTGCGTCTTCCTCTTGTACCGTCTGCCCAGCTCCGCCAGTTCACTGTACCAAGGACGCTCCGTATACAGACCTAGAATGCCTCCGCCTTCCGCATTAGGAAACGTGATCGGCCGTTTCTCCCATTTCCGCTGGTTCTTCCTCTGGTTCTGCAAAATATAGGCCATGACGAGGAAAGACAATAGTCCTATGGTCGTCAGGATAGGCCAGCTGCTCTCTGGATTGATGTTGTAAACGAGACCGAAGAAGCCGGTAGTGAAAACGGCTAGGAAGAGTGACGCGATAAGATCGCCCTTCGCGACCCTCAAACGCCCTTCAGCCGATCCATCTTGCGTCTACTTTCGATAAGAACTTTCCGGATTTACTGTGAAGGTAGTGGGGACTACTAGGTAACAGTACGGATTTCATCCTCTTCATTTGTCAGCTATTTGCGTTCACCCTTGGCCTACCGCTTTCCTTGGTCTTCCCGAACAAAGATTCTGCTTCTCGCTGTCGGGTTTCTTGTAGGAAGTTTCGCGCTCTCTCACGCTCCGATTGTAGCGGCTTCGAACAATCCTGGTATTCCTCTCTATCTTCATCATCTTCCGGGAAACGTCACCGTCTCAGGAGTTCAGACAAGCCATGTTCTGAACACGACGACCCTATGGGACGGGACGACTGAAAGCCCGAACCTCCGGTATAACGTGTTCAATTTCACACTATACCCTGCGTTGACCTCGTCGATGACTTCGATCGGACTCGGGTCCATAGTTCTCTGGGTCACAGTCTCCGGTGCCCCGGGGTCGCTGAACGCGACAATCTACGACGCCAGTGCCGCCGGCCAGCTCGCAGTCGTCAGCACATCCGCGGTCATCACCTTGAACTCTAGTCCGACAGTCCCGTACAAGGAAACGCTCGGATTCTACATCAACCACACCTTCTCCCAATCTTCCACGATCAAACTCTCCGTGACAGTCTTCAAGGTCTCCCAGCTCTACGTCTGGTATGATAGCGCCAGCGATCCGTCCGCCCTCGTGATACCCGTCTCGAACATTCCAACAGTCAATCTCATCGAGACATTCAACGCGAACTTTACCTCCCAGAGCAGTTTCAGCCTCAACTGGACAACTCCGCAGAGAATCGTCTTTCTAACAGTACACGTGGCTGATCCATTTGGAGCCTACCACGTCGCCAATGCGAACATAACAATAACCGGACCCGGATCAACAACAGTCTTCACCGCTGCAGGAAGCTCACTGACGACCAATCCCTCGGCGCCTGAGAAACTATTCGCCGCAAGCTGGCCTTACACTACAAGCCTTCCCAACGGCACTTATGCCGTTAGCGCAACCGCAAATGATACCGCTGCAGACCAGGCCTCGAACACGATCAACATCTACCTCACATCCACCTCAGGCTCCGCGCAACCATCGAATCCTCCGCCAACCACCCCGCCCAACCCGCCCAATAGCTCATTCCCAACAATCTACTGGCTGATAGCCGGAGGTCTCATCGCAGCCCTCATTGGCGCTCTTCTCGCATTCCTCCTCTTTGCCAGGAAGCGCCGGGTCCTCTGTTCAAAGTGCCGCGCCAGAGTAGATCCGAAGCTTGAGAAATGTCCATACTGCGGAAACCTTCTCGGCCATCCGAATGAACCTGCGGAACATTCAAGCCCGCAAGCAACACAACAACCAACGCCAAATTCGTCAATCCACGAATCCAAGACCGGCACAAGTTCAGCCCTCTCCGCTCAATCTCCTCCTTCTAAGGAAGGGACTGAGAAACCACTAACGACCAACCAAAAAGTCCCATCCGACAAAGAGAAGGTGAGTCCCTAATCATTCAGACCCAGCCCTGACAACATTAGATTGCAGCATTGACGAAAATCCGCCAGAATTAAGCGGTAGCATCTGTTGGATTCGATCTCCTGTCCAACCACTCGTCGATCCCGACCACATCAAGCTCTAATCTTCGAAGTAGTGACGTTGGGTTAGAGTAGTATGCTCCTCAGGGTTTACGTGACCCCGAACGCGAAAGAAGCCCGCGTGGCCAAAGTTAGTGAAGACTATTATGAAGTGAGGGTCGATGAGAGGGCGTTGGATGGCCGAGCTAACAAGAGACTTCTAGAGATCCTGGCCCAACACTTCAAAATCCAAAAATCGAGAATCACTATCGTAAGAGGCACAAAATCAAGGAACAAAGTTATCCAGGTGATTCTCGAACGTACTCCAGGCTCGCCGTCACGTGCCTGATAAATTTCTCATCGGCGCTGGTTTATTTCTGCCCTCCCGAAATGATATTCCTGAGGGCTCGAATCTCTTTTGGCTGGAAACGAACTCGGTCTGGATTTTGATAATCGTTTTCCAGCTGTCCCTGACGAGGGAGCCAAGGAACGAACTGAGAAAGCGGCCGACAAGCGCGCACAACCACCTCTCCCGATCTTCTCGATCCTCGACTCGATAGACTTCTCGGAACATTTCCTAATCATCGGCGACGTCGGAACGGGAAAGAGCACCGTAACTCCAATTCACGAATTCGAATTGTCCAAGGGGAGGAGGGAGATCGTCATCCGCGAGCCTTCGAGGGCCGCCTGCAACGCTCTCTACTATTCGCTCCAGGCGCTTCATCCAGAACTGGAACATGAACTCGCGGTCATTACGAAGGACACTCAGATCAACGTCACCGGCAAGATCAAGATAGTCACTGACGGGGTCTTGCTGAGAATGCTGGCCGAGAACTCCATCCGTGATTCTTCAATCTACTTTGACGAGAGCCACCAGATGTCTTCCCAGCTAGAACTGTGCATGTCACTGGCGAAGAAGGAGGAAGGCGATGCAAAGAATCTGTTCCGGGTCATGAGCGCCACCATCGACCCGAAAGAATTCC
>WNFX01006903.1_pt1 | contig 19193 bp, 14 predicted proteins | sample 5400111 | NCBI WGS metagenome assembly WNFX01 (sample SAMN13153363, study PRJNA577476) | soil metagenome | isolation source: 40 cm soil or saprolite under grassland replicate 1 | place: USA:California | collected 2016-06-15 | reverse complement strand
TAGCTAATTTGACGGTGGCAACAGAGCCAAAATCGGAATAGTTTTCAAAACGAACAGCACCATCCACTAACCATTCCCTGGTCACATTTAATTCCGCATCAACATAAGCACCAATATTCGATCGGTTGGCGTTGACCGCGTCCGAAGGGCTAAATCCGGGAAATCCTTGTGAACCTGAAGCAGGCGCAGCAGAATCTGCAATGTTTGCATAATAGAAATTGCCCGGATGATAATTCGTGTATGAGCCTTCTTCTCCTTTATAAATCGCATACCTTTCATACCTGTATTCTGCGCCCAAACCCAGATTAAGCCCCTGCGCAATGGATTTGAAAGATTTACTTACATCCAGGTTCAGTGTACTCTGCAGGAAATTAAAACCACCATCATCATAATGGTTGGGACTGCCCTGGCCTATTTTAGAAGCGTTGAAGGTCTTATCACCGTAATAATGAAAATCATTTCTTCCAATTGTGTTGCTCAAATCCCAATTCCATTCTTTGCGGTTGGTTCCTCTGATACCTAAAGCCAGTGAAGCATCCTGAATATGGGTTTGAATATGCGGATTATAATAAATTTCTCCATCATTGGCCGTACGTAAAATGCCCGGAACATTAATGAGAGTGCCATCAGTATTAACAGGAAAGCGTTCAGGCCTGGCACTATAGTTACGGGTGTAGGCGAACGCATCAGATGCTTTATAATTGTAGCCACCGAAGGAGTAAAAGGTTACTCCATTCTTAATGCCGGAAGGTATTTCCATATTATACATAATACCGGCGGTTGTAAGAGACTCGTCTCCAAAAGCCCTTCGCGATGTATTTATATAAGGTAATGCATCTTTCTTTGTTTGCCAGTTTGCAGTATCTGCCTGGCGGTAAGTCTTACCCTGAGTCAGTAGATCTACTGAAACATTAATGAATCCTCCATTCTTGCCGATAGCAACACCATTGTTAACAGATAAAGCGTAAGTATTGCCATCAATTGCATTACCTGAATAATATTGGTTACCCGCGTTAAATTTTCGGCTATTGTATTTATAATCATAATAACCATTCCATCCGGTATTAATGGACCAGTGATTCACGTCTTTTTTAAGAATGATATTGATCACTCCTGCCATCGCGTCAGAACCATATTGTGCACTGGCTCCATCCCGCAGGATTTCTATTCGGTCAACAGAAGCCTCCGGAAAAGCATTGAGATCTACACCCGAATTTCCTCTGCCTCTTGTCCCAAACAAACCTACAAAAGCCGTCTGGTGACGCCTTTTGCCATTTATTAAGACTAAAGTTTGGTCCGGACCGAGGCCCCGTAATGTTCCCAGGTCAATTTGATCAGCGCCATCGGCGCCGCTTTGTTTATTATAATTAAAAGAAGGCGCCGCAATATTCAAAACAGAAGTAAGATCCATCTTTGCTGTAGGCTCACCTGCCTGGTTGATTTTAATAACATCAATAGGTATTGCGGTTTCTGTTTTTGCTCTTGCTGCACCACGGGTACCTACGATCACCACATCACCAAGGTCAACAGTGGCTTCTTCTAATCGCACAGAAACTTCAGTTTCGCCATGTAGTGATAGGAAGACCGTTGAGTAGCCAACACTACTTATCTCGAGCACTGCATTTGCAGGAGCTTGTATTTGATAAACTCCATCTGCATTGGTTGTTCCACCTTTGCTGGTATTTTTTATTTTAACACTGGCATTTAGAAGAGCTGTGCCTGTCTTGGCTTCAAATACTTTGACGGTTACAGTCTGTTGAGCAAAAAGTATGACTGAAAACAATGTCGTACTTAATGAGAGGATTAGTTTTTTCATCATAAACAATGATTTGTTATGTAAAGTTAAAGTATCAGGTAAAACGCTTGCTTGAAAATAAGGATTATAGTGGAATAGGTTTTATCAAATTTTTCAGTTTCGGAGCCATGGCAGAGAAACCGATTTAGCGGTGTTAAGCCGGTCACGAAACTACCTACTCCAGGGTCTTGAAGAATTTCTCCCATTAGTTGAAGACATGTCAGTGACTATAGTAAAATAAAGTTGATGGAATCAGCTTTTTTACCTAAGTAAATTCAAAACATCTTAGTTAAATTTTTATTCTCTCATTTTATAATTTTCCCGGGTAATGATAATGCCCGCCACTGAATAGTGAAGTTTGTAATTTTAGGTTTAGAATATAACATCGAGTTTTTATCTTTAGTGAGCCGTCGTTAGCTAGGTAAGGTTTGGATAGATATCGGGCACATAAAATTTTTTAAACACACATAGTAACGCGTGGCGACAACTATCTGATGACAAAGCATTGAATGTATGGCATATGAAATTGAAATAATTCTTAATCGCCAGCTTGCCGATTGTCTTGCCATACCTGTGTTTATAACCGACACAGACGGGAATCTCATTTTTTATAATGAACCCGCTGAAGGAATATTAGGTGAGCGATACGAAGACACCGGGGAAATGCCGGTTGAACAGTGGTCTACAATTTTTAAAAACAACATAAAACATTTTGGATAGAAAGCCTTTTGAGAAAAGCAGAAAAAATATCCGTAACATCTTATCCCATCATTGGCAGAGCTGGGAAATTTTTAGGGGCGGTTGCCATTTTCTGGAGATCATCTGAAGAATGAACATAACTGTATGGGGCGTGCGTGGTTCTATACCCACTACCAGCCCTTCTACAAAAGAGTATGGAGGTAATACATCCTGCATCGAGGTCACAGCAGACGGTTGGCTGTTGGTGCTGGATGCAGGAAGTGGCATACAAAATTTAAATCACAGTGATATTCTGAATAACGACCGGGTTGATGTTTTATTGACTCATTTGCACATGGATCATATGCAGGGTCTTGGTTTTTTTAAGCCACTCTTTGATCCTTCTAAAGAAGTACACATCTGGGGACCTGCCAGTATCGCTCAAAGTTTACGTGCCCGTCTTGGACGTTATTTTTCTCCTCCTCTTTTCCCCGTCTATTTTCGCAATCTTACCTGTAAATTGTTTGTTCATGAGATAGAAAACAGCTCCTTTACTATAGGACCTTTCTCCATTCAATCGCGTTACGTCACGCATCCGGGGCCAACCGTTGGTTTTCGGATTGAAAACGGACAGCGGGTATTTACTTACATTCCAGATCACGAACCTGCTTTGGGTCGCAGTGAATTGATGAAAGATATTAAATGGTTATCGGGCAGCGACCTGGCGTTGAACGCAGATCTGTTATTGCATGATGCACAGTATACTTTGGAAGAATATAAGGATAAGGTGGGCTGGGGCCATAGTTCCATGGAAGATGCTATACAATTTGCAATTTTAACGGGGGTGAAGCACCTGCTGCTCACTCATCATGACCCTATGCATTCTGATGCACAGTTACATCAATTTTTTAAACGTTTAGCAGAAAATTTCCCTGGTTCGCTTTCCTATCAAATGGCATTTGAAGGTTTGATAGTTGAACTATAGGTGTCATGTTTACAATTTATCGTTCTTAAATTGTTTTCTTATGAGTTGTAGTTTGAGCGTGTTTTACCCTCTTTAAAAAAAAGTTATCATTGGTTGCAATAGTAAAGAACATGCTGACAAATTTTCTTATAATTTAACTGTTACAGTTTTTGAATCAGTAATTTTAGCTGTTATGGCTCCTGCATACAAAAAATGTTTTATCTTTTATTTTAGTTTTATTATATGCCCAACGATTCTTTACAGGCAAATATAAATTCCACAGGTGTTCAAAAAAATACTTTCGATGCCATAGTGATTGGTTCGGGAATCAGTGGCGGCTGGGCTGCAAAAGAACTTTGCGAACATGGTGTAAAAACCCTGATGCTTGAGAGAGGACGAAACGTGGTACACAATAAAGATTATCCAACGGCCATTAAGAGTCCCTGGGAATTCCCGCACCGTGGGAGGTTACCCCTGGCAATCGAAAAAGAAAATCCGATCATCAGTAGATGTTATGCATTTGATGAAACGGCTCAGCATTTTTTTGTAAAAGATAAAGAACATCCATATGTCCAGGAGAAACCATTCGATTGGATCAGAGGTTACCAGGTGGGTGGAAAATCATTAATGTGGGCAAGGGAAACGCAGCGCTGGAGCCAGTTTGAATTTGAAGCTCCTCTTCGCGACGGCTTTGCTGTGGATTGGCCCATCCGCTATGACGATCTTGCGCCCTGGTATTCACATGTAGAAATATTCGCGGGCATCAGTGGCAATAAGGACGGTATAGAACATTTGCCGGATGGAGAATTTTTACCTTCCTGGGAATTTAATTGTGTGGAGAAACAAATGCAACAAAAAGTAAATGCTCATTATAAAGACAGGCGCATGTTGATGGGTCGTTGCGCAAACTTAACGAAGCCAAATGAAATCCATTTGCAGCAGGGAAGAGGTCAGTGCCAGGCCCGAAATGTGGTAAAGCGGCAGGCGTAAGAGTAATTGATGCCATAACAAAACAATCCACTGAATATTTTGCGAAGATTATTTTTGTAAATGCAGCTTGTTTAAATAGCAACCTGCTTTTGCTGAATTCCACATCCAGCAGGTTTCCAAATGGCCTTGGAAACGATCATGATATTTTAGGCAGGTATATGGCATTTCAAAATTACAGAGGCTCTTTATCAGCAAGCATTGATGGACCAGAAGACAAATATTATTATGGAAGCAGACCTGTATCGCCGTTGATGCCAAGTTTCAGAAACGTGTATAAACAAGAAACCGATTTCCTTCGTGGCTATTTGGTTTTCTGGGGTGCTTACCGCAATACGGGAAATCCAACGGATGCAAATAGTATTGGTGCTGAATTTAAAGAAGCCATGAGTGAGGCAGGGAATTGGGGCGTATATATGTCAATGCAGGGTGAAGTGATTCCAAAACATGACAATCATGTAAGGTTGAGCAAAGACCTCACCGACGAGTGGGGCATTCCTCAACTGATAACCTCTATAGCGTATGACAATAACGATGAAAAAATGGTGAAGGATTTTTTAATTCAGGGAGCTGAAATTCTTGAAACAGCAGGTTGCAAGAACATTATTCCCAATGATAGCAGGCAAGCCCCCGGACTCGATATTCATGAAATGGGTGGCGTAAGAATGGGCAAAGATCCAACAACATCTATGCTGAATAAATTTAATCAATTGCACGCATGTAAAAATGTATTTGTAACAGACGGGGCATGCATGACCTCAGTAGGCAATCAAAATCCATCTTTAACTTTTATGGCCATTACTGCCCGTGCAGCGAATTATGCGTTGGATGAATTGAAGAAGAGAAATATTTAAATTCATTTTTTCTGAAAATTGGACACATGGAAAGATCAGAAACTCTTAACAGAAGTGGGCTTCATTAAATTGAATATCTGGATAAATCAGGATCGCTCGAGTTCGCAAGAATAAGGATTTTTTTATTTCTATTGTTTTGTGTCCAACAATTTTAATTCCTGATTATTTTCCTTGCATTGTCGTGGTATATTTTTTTCAGCGCTTTATCAGATAATGAAAGGCCATACAGGGGCCAATGATAATTAAACAATTCCTGGTTATAGAAATGCTCATCAGCCGTTTCCAGGATATGAAAAGTGGTACGATACATTTCTTTGCCTGTTCCCATATCAGTTCCATATACTAGCCTGTCCTGATATTTTTCCATGAAGTCGTGAACAAACCGGGGAATGGGAGCAATTTCACCATAACGGGCAGCTATGTCAGCATACAGGTTTGGATAGTTGTCAAATAATTTTCCAAGCTTACTTAGGTCTGAACAACAATTTGCAAAATGGCAGGCAATAAAAATTGTTTCGGGATTATTTTTTACAGCACGTTCAAGGCTTGCTACTAATTCGTCATGATCAAGAATTCCTTTCTTACTCATATCAACCTTCCATGTTGCAGCATTCATTAATCCATCATTTGTTGAATCATCATTAAGATACATCCATGCATCTTCGGCTACATGGATGCTTACCGGCATATGCAACTCTGCACATTTTTTTAATAAGGGTAGCATACGCCCATCATCAATATGCAGACCCCATCCCGGCGTTGGTTTTGAATAAAATTCACCCAAGCCTTTATCGCCGAGCTCACCAACGCCTCTTGCTCCTTTTTTGTAACATCTTTCCAATTCTGCGACGGCATGTTTTTCCCATCCTGGTTTGTAAAAGCCGGTGTAATCAAATCCGCACCAAATTTCAAACTTGTCTTTATACCGTGCATATTTCATAACAATAGAATCAAGCCGGGTACCTGTGGAATAAGATAGAATGATGGTTTTTGCAATTCCCACTTCATGCATGGTATTAACCCATTCATCAACTTCTTTATCGGATTTTGGATAATCGTGTGAATGAAAATCAATAACGGGATATTTTGCTTTTTCAATTTTTGTCTGGGGTATTTTATAAATTGAAACAGGATGATAATCCTTCAATTTCAAATTATTTACATCCTGGCAACACGCGGGTTCTTTAAGAAGAAGAATTATCGAAACGAAAAGAAAGCCATAAATATTCATTTGGTTGGCGTTATTTGAAAGCGGATTTTGAAATTATTTTCCAGCTAATGAAATTAAATTTTCCAGCCTACAAGGTTATTTATCCACTCGGCATTATAGGGAGCAGTGATCTTAATATAATTGTCAGTATATCCTTCCATCATCTCATTTTTATTGTGCCCCTCAAATAATACTTTACGTACCTGCCCGGTATGTTGCTCAGTAAAATATTGCATTTTCATGTAAGAAAGATTACGAAGAATTTTATTCCTTTCCTGGCGAACGTTTTTAGGGACCACAGGCCTGATCGATAATGCGGGGGTATTATCTCTTTCTGAATAGGTAAAGACATGCAGGTAAGAAATATTTATCGAATGAAGGAAATCAAAGGTCTCATTAAAATCTTCGTCTGTTTCAGACGGGAAGCCAACAATTATATCTGCACCAATACAACAATGAGGCATTAATGTTTTAATAAGATTTACCCGATCACCATACAATTCTCTTTTATATCTTCTTCTCATCAATCCAAGAATCCTGTTGCTTCCGCTTTGGAGTGGGATGTGAAAATGCGGCATAAATTTATTACTGTTAGCAACAAATTCAATGATCTCATGGGTAAGCAGATTTGGTTCTATGGAAGAAATGCGATAACGCTGAATTCCTTCAATTTTTTCCAGCTCTCTTATCAGCTCAAAAAAATCTTCTTTTATTTCTTTTGAACGAATGGCAATGTCATTTTTTCCAAAATCACCAAGATTAACACCGGTAAGTACAATTTCTTTGATTCCCTGTGAGGCGAGATGCTCAGCATTTTTTACTATGTGGTTAATGGAATCACTGCGGCTTTTCCCTCTTGCCAGTGGTATAGTACAGAAAGAGCAATTGTAATCGCAGCCATCCTGCACTTTTAAAAAAGTTCTTGTGCGATCATGAATGGAGTACGATGAATGAAAACCAGATACGTCTTCAATATCACAGCTGCAAATCTTTGCAGAATCGCCTTTGCTTAATTCTTTTATATGCTTGATCAGATTAAATTTCTCTGCGGCGCCCAATACAAGATCAACGCCCGGAATTTTAGAAATCTCTTTTGGTTTTAGTTGTGCATAACAGCCAGTAATAACGACCAGGCTTTCGGGAGATTTTCGTTGTATTCGACGAACCAATTGACGACATTCTTTATCAGCGTTATCTGTGACAGAGCAGGTATTGATAACATACACATCAGCCAATTCCTCAAACTTTTTTTTCTCGAAACCTTCACTTTCAAGCATTCTTGACAAAGTGGACGTTTCTGAAAAATTGAGCTTACAACCCAGGGTATGAAACGCTACAGTTCTTGCTTCTGCCATAGCCGGCAAAGATAAAGTATTAGATGACAGATGATATTTCAGATGATAGATAAAAGATAACGGCTAAAAAGTGAATAATTACATATTCGCTATCGTAAAACTTCTGCCGATAGAATTACAGAATGCGCAAAAGAGTGACACTGGCTTACCGGCAGGCAGACAACGGAAACGTACTAGAACTGCCAAAGCTGGTAACATTAAAATTCCGGCATTATTTGTGATTTTTCCACGAATAAGCATCTTAGTAATTTGCATAAAACTTTGAATCATGAAGAAATGGAGTGTTGGTATGATGATGGTGATGACCTCCCTGATAACATTAGCCCAGGAAAAAAATAAGAATGAGTTCAATACTTTGCTGTGGCAGGTAAGTGGCAATGGTTTACAACGTCCATCATACCTGTTTGGTACTATACATATGATCTGCTCGGAAGACGCTATATTAAGTGATAGTTTGAAAGCAGCGATTGAAAACAGCGACGTTGTTTATTTTGAAGTGGACATGGATAATTTATTTGAAATGCTTGGGGTAATGCGAAAAATGAAAATGCGAAATGACACGACGCTGGCTGATCTTCTTGATAAAGAAGATTACCAGAAAGTAAAAAAATATTTTGAGGATAAAGAAACCTTACTCCCTTTTTCCGTATTGGAAACTTATAAGCCTTTGCTGGCAGCATCGATGCTAATGGAAGGAGGTGCTGAATGTGAAACGCCGGAAGCAATGGAAGAGGTGATTATGAAAGAGGCGAAGCATCGCAGCAAAAATGTGAAAGGATTGGAAACAATGGCTTTCCAGATGAGCATTTTCGATACTATTCCTTATAAAATGCAAGCGCTGCAACTGTTAAAATACGTTGATGATGCGGGAAGAGGAGATACTGGTAACAAAGAATACGATAAACTAATGCAGGCATATAAGGACCAGGATCTTTCAAAACTGGAAGAGCTTACAAAAACTACTGATATGGGGATTGCCAACTTTACTGATATTTTGCTTTATAATCGTAATAAAAACTGGGTAGAAAAACTAAAAACCATCATGCCTGGCAGCCCCGTTGTAGTTGCAGTGGGTGCAGGTCATCTGCCAGGTGACAAGGGCCTGATCAATCTTCTGCGAAAAGCAGGTTATACCGTAAAGCCGATCCCAAACAAGATCAGGAAGTCAAACCAGATATAATCTGTCTTCTTTTCGAAATTTTATAATATTATCTTATAACAGTAACAGTTCCTTTTAGAATTTTTTTGTTGTTATGAAGATCGATAACGTATACATATGTTCCCGTCTCAACAGGTAAGCCATTGTAAGTTCCGTCCCAGGGTTTGTAATTAAGTCCTTTGTTGAAATAGACAGTTTGCCCCCACCGGTTAAAGACTTGAACAGTTCCGTTAGGATATTCATCAAAAGTAATGATCTCCCATAAATCATTGAGACCGTCATTATTTGGAGTAAATGCCGAAGGAATATACATTTTGTCAATCACTTCAACTTTTACATCGTCGGTTGCCACTCCACAACCATTGCCTGAAATGGCGGTGAGAGTGTATATCATCTGCGCGGGAGGTGAAGCTTTGGGTCTTTCTAACGACCCGTTATCTAAATACGTAGCCGGTGACCATGAATAACTAATATTAGTACCTGAAACTCTTCCTTCTAAGAGAACGGGACGATTTTTAATAGTGAATTTATCAGGTCCGGCACTGGCAAATGGTTTTTTCCATACAATTACTTTTACCGAAGCAGTATCAAAGCAGGTATATTTATTATAAACCCGTACTGTGTACGTGGTAGTTTCTAAAGGTTTTGCAATTGGATTTGCAATGGTATCATCCGATAGACCAGTAGCAGGCTCCCATCTATATTTTATTGACCCATTCGCAAAAAGTCGAACACTGTCCCCTTCACAGAGAAAAGTTTGTGCAGGATTTGCGTTGGCAATGGGCGCTTCATAGATAACTAGATTGGTTGTGTCATAAGCATAGCACCCGGCACTGGTCATTACTCTTACTACATACATTCCGGTATTGTTGAAACTTACATTTGGTATATTGGGGCCTTGCAAATCGGAAGAAAAACCATTGGGCCCAGTCCACTCATAATAAGTACCACCCGCTGCATAAAACTCAATGGTTGAACCATAACATCCGAAAACATAATTTGTGCCCTGTGCAAATAGTGATTGAACTTCGATATTTACAGGATTGGAATAGTAACCACAAGTAGTATTATTGTTTTCAGCAATAAAAAAACGATAATAATAATTGCCGATCGCGGTCGGAGTTCTTATAAAGATCGGTCCCATTGCCCCGGCAATATTGGTCCAACTGTTACCGTCATAGCTCAATTGCCATTGAATGGACGGATTATTTATACCACTGTAAGTTGCTGTCAGCATATAATTCGTCTGGCTGGTTTCACATACTTCCATTGGCGAAGACGAGGAATTTGGAAGACCTGCCTTTATATTTCCTGCACAGGGTCTGAAGGTGATATCATCAATAGCCAGGTCATTATTACAAGCTGAGCCCGTAACAGTGATCTTAAAAATTATGTTCCCTGAAAGGGGGCATTGAAATTGAAATCTGTATTGATTCCAGATAAATTGCGATGTTACAAGAATATTGTTTGTATTATACTGCGCCAAAACAGAGCCTGATAAATCGGTAACTGTAAATGTTACCTTCGGATCAGGGTCATTGGCCGAGCAGGAGAAGGCGTTAAGTAAATTTAATATCCAGGAGCTGATTTCAAATGTTGCATTTGAGCAAGACCCTTTATAGTATCAACATAAATATCGGAAGTGCCCGGCAAAGCATTTACGACTAAAAAATATCCGTCAGGATTAGTATGGGTGTGATCAGAGGGAACAATGTGCCATTTACTGTTAAAACAGGAATGAGTATTCGTGCGTAGAGCATAAAACCCCTCAGGAGGACAGTCCTGATTACTGTAATGATAGGCTGATGGTATTTGAAAAACAGCCGGACCAGGATTGTTGCCAGCGCCAAAATCAATATCCACCACGGCATTACCTAATGTGCCGCTGCACTGTTGAGCTGAGATATACAGGGCGGTTGTTAAAAAAAATAGTATTTGAATTGCTCTTTTGAACATCAAAAATGCTGAATGCTTAAACGGATAAAATTACAATTATTCTTCTATGAATGAAGAAGTTAAAAAGTTTAGTAGTGTTTAGAATTTTGATTTGTTTAGCAAGAATTATTTTGCCAGTTTAACTGTTATTGGTTCATTCAGCATATTCGCCATTAATGTATAAAAATTTTTCAAACCCTGGTAATCATCGTTTGAAACCAGGGTAACAGTTTGTGCAAAGTCAATTTGTATGTGAAGTTTATTACCTGTTTGTCTTATCTCTCTTTGAATTGAAATATCCTTGTCCGGGGTTACAAGCTTTTTGTCTGCTGGCATTCCCTCTACCGTACTGTTTTCCGGTAATTCGATGGTTTCTTCCAGGATTATATGGTAAGGATAACCAAAATCTACATTAGTAAAGCGTTCATCCTTCGTAAAGATGTTTTTCGCCAGGCCGGTGAATAAATTGTAATTGAATAAAACAAAGTCACCGCTTTTATCAAACTGTTCATTAAATCTGATATGTTGGATTAATGGATCAATTTCACTATTTAAGTTTTCACAAGAAAAACTGTCAACAGATAAGCCCGAGTTGTTTTCTTCATATTTCTCAATAAACTTTTTTCGTTTTTCGATATCTGTTCCGATTGTAATTGTTTAGCATATTCATCAGTTTTTATCACAGATTTTCCGGTCAATAACCCTGTTTTATCCAGTGTCGCATTAATGACAGCTGTAGAAGAAAAAACTTCATTGCCGGTTTTTACAGGAATAAGGCCTGTAGTTTTCTTATTAATAATAAGGGCATAGGTGTTCAAAAGAGGATAGGGGGTTAAGCCGGCAGGACAAAATTTTTGTGTGGCGTCCAGAATGAAAGTTCTTCCATCTGCAGTTACATAAGCTACGGTTTTATTAAATCTGTCAACAAAGGGAAGTTTAGGATCAACCTTGCCATAATCACGCTCTGCAACCAATAGCGGTGAAGCATCAATATTAAATGATTGAAGCAGGCTGATTAAAACAAGATTAATATCTCCAGCAAAGCCATTTCTTTTTTCCCAAACTTTTTTCAAACCATCGATCGAATACTTGGAATCATAACCATTCCAGGTAAAATTGTTTTAACATAGTTATAGATTACGCCGATTTTTCCGGTGGCAGTTGTTTCTTTTTCCGCTAACGCTCTTACTTCATCGATTTTTGGTAAGTCCTTTTTTAAAGCTCCTCCTAAATCTTTGTCAGTACTCAGGTCATAAGCAATATCATTCCAGGTTTTATTTACAGTTTGTTTATCTCCTGCACGGTTGAGAAATCCCGAAAATTGAAATTCTACCTGTTGAAAATAATCTTTCGGAGCATCCATATAGGGTTCATATCGCAAGCCCGGAATATTGTCCATCTCAAAATATATCTGTCCAACGTCGGACTTGGGAGTTATAATTATTTTGTAATCCTTTTTCTTAGTTACGGCATATGAAAACTCTGCAGTAGGAATCATTTGCAAAAGATAGCAGCTTTTTAGTGTGGGAACATCTGATTGAAATATCCATCTTTCAAGGCCACTATAACTCTTCATTACACTTTCATATTTATATTCTATAATGCTTCCAGCTTTTACATTGGGCATGGCAAATTTTATTTTTGAAAAACGATCATTTACTTTTTCTGTGTATATAGATTTCCGGTCAAGGATAGATGTTACGGGGTTTTGATTTTCTGTATAAGTCATGCCTTCTATTGTCCGTATGAATTCAAATTGATCTTTTGAATAAAACGGTATCGTAATATTTCCCCTGTCAATACCTTTTTCATTCAGTATTTTGATTCGGACTCTTCTGGTTGTGATCAATTCATAATCATCATCGTAATTTGAAAAGGCTTCATCCAATAAAACAACAGCCTCAGCATCTTTCTCAAAAGCGCATTCCTTCATATTTAATTCGTCATTGGTATAGTACCCGAATGCCTGTAAAGAAGATTGAGCTAAAATTATTTGTTTTAGAGAAAAGAGGGAGAGAATAAAACATAATAGAATGGATTTCATGGTGGCTTGGTTTAATGTCTTAAAATAGAATAATTTCTTAAGAAAAAATAGCTTATTCAGGAATTTTTGTGGGTATGGATTTGGTAAATTTTGTCGCAACTTTTCAAAATGAGCATGTTTAAAGAAAATAGTTTTCTGTGGCATGCCTCTATGGATTCTTATCTTGCCATCTATTTCGAAACAAAAAATGGTGAAAATCTTAGCACAACAAATGATAGGCACAGCTGAAAGAAGGGACAAGCGGCAGTTTATAAAAATTTAAAGCCGACCCATGATGAGTCGGTGTGTAGCGATGCAGGGATTCTTATGCCATACTCCCAATTAAATGTAATCACTGGTAAATATAATTTGAAAAGGGATGTGGATGTTATTGACAAGGATTCCTGTAAAATTTATGACTCCTGGTACGAGAAAGAATAAATAGACTTCCATATTAACTTTTTAACTTCTTTCCAGACTGCTAAAAAAGAAATCACTTTCATTTTTTGCATTTTCATCACTGTCGCTGCCGTGCACGGCGTTTTCTCCAACTGAGGTTGCAAACAATTTACGGATAGTACCTTGTGCTGCTTGTGCAGGATTAGTAGAACCGATAAGATCCCGAAATGCTGTCACAGCATTTTCCTTTTCTAAAATAGCAGCGATAATGGGACCACTGCTCATAAACTGAACTAATTCGCTATAGAATGGCCTTTCTTTATGAATGGCATAAAACTCACCAGCCTTTTCTGCTGAAAGTTTAGTCATCTTCAAAGCCAGGATATTAAAACCTTCTTTTATGAATCGATCAATAATAGCACCGGCGTATCCGTTTTTCATAGCATCCGGTTTTATCATGGTAAATGTTTGAGTACTCATAATTCATTTTTGCGCCGCAAATGTATAGGAAACTTGGGAGGTTAGAAATGAAATATTCTTTGATCAAAGAGATTTTATAACAAATTCATTTGTATTTACATTTGCCGTCCATTTGACTCCTTAGCTCAGCTGGTAGAGCAACAGACTCTTAATCTGTGGGCCCAGGGTTCGATCCCCTGAGGGGTCACAAGCAGGGACGTTTCGGAAATTTCTCCGTGATATCCTTTTTTATTTTCGCCGGTGACCTTGAAGCATCCCCATAATTTTGCTGAATCAATAATCACATTAAAATTACACCGTGGCAGAAGTGAGTTTAAAGGAAAGGTTCTCGGCGCTTGGGAATCTTCCAAAGTTTTTCAGACTTGTTTGGAATACGAGCCCAACTATCACATTGATCAATGCGCTTTTGCGCATTGTACGGTCTGCTATCCCTGTTGCGATCTTATATGTCGGTAAACTTATTATCGACCAGGTTATACTAATGAGCCATGGTTCAAACGCTAATTTCAATTATCTCTGGGAATTGGTTGCTATAGAATTTGGGTTGGCTATTCTTTCAGATGGACTAAGCAGGGCAACGACGTTAGTGGATAGTTTACTCGGAGATTTATTTTCAAATTATACTTCCATTCAAATCATGCAGCATGCGGCGATTTTAGATCTTGATCAATTTGAGGATTCCAATTTTTATGACAAACTGGAAAGAGCAAGGCAACAAACAATAGGACGAACTATTTTACTTTCACAGATCTTAAGCCAGGTACAGGATTTAATTACCATGGGTTTCCTGGCAGCAGGCCTGATCATCTTTTATCCCTGGTTAATATTGCTTCTTTTTATTGCCGTGTTGCCGGCTTTTATGGGAGAATCTTATTTTAATGATCAAACATATTCCCTGAGCCGCAGACAAACACCGGAGCGCAGGGAACTCGATTATTTACGGTATATAGGTGCAAGCGATGAGACGGCTAAAGAAGTGAAGATATTTGATCTATCGGGGTTTTTGATTAACCGGTTTCGCAGGTTATCAGGTAAGTTTTACCAGGACAATAAAAAGCTCTCAATAAAAAGATCATTGTGGGGAACATTGTTTTCTGTGGTTGGCAGCCTTGGGTATTACGGAGCATATGTTTTTATATCGCAAGGTGCTATTTATTTAAAAGACTTCTTTGATTTCTTTGACATACAACCTAAAATTAAGCTGTCTTCAAATGCAAGAGCTTTCCCGAAACCCATTCAACAAGGATTTACTTTCGAAAATGTCGGCTTTAAATATGTCAACTCTGAATATTGGGCAAATCGTCATTTAAACCTTACTCTTCATGCAGGTGAAAAGCTTGCTTTAGTGGGAGAAAATGGTGCAGGTAAGACGACGCTTGTAAAATTATTAGCCCGTCTGTATGATCCAACAGAAGGGCGCATTTTATTGGATGGATACGATTTGCGTGAATACGATCTTGCTGAACTTCGAAAACAGGTAGGCGTTATTTTCCAAGATTATCTTCACTATCAAATGACCGTTTCTCAAAATATAGCTGTTGGAGATATTTCTAAAAAGGAAAATAAAGAATTGATTATTCATTCTGCCAGGCAAAGCCTTGCTGATCCTTTAATTCAAAAATTGCCCGGCAAATATGATCAGCCATTGGGAAAGCGATTTAACCAGGGAGTTGAACTTTCTGGTGGCGAATGGCAAAAGATCGCACTTGCAAGAGCTTATATGAAAGATGCACAATTATTCATTCTTGATGAGCCGACTTCCGCCCTCGATGCAAGGGCAGAATATGAAGTGTTTCAACGATTTTCAGAATTGACCAAAGGAAAAACCGCCGTACTGATTTCACATCGGTTCTCAACAGTGCGTATGGCAGATAGAATTCTTGTGCTGGACAAAGGAGAAATTTTAGAAGAAGGTAGTCATGAGGAATTGCTTAATAAGAAAAATCGTTATGCGGAACTTTTTCATCTGCAGGCAATGGGTTATCAGTAATCAACCGCGCTCATGAAGTGATCAGCTTAAGAAATTCTTCTTTTTTTCTTCTCGCTACGTCGACCACATCCCCGTTCTGCATCACAACTTGCCCGCCCTCACCACGAATGTATTTTTTTATGTAAGAAAGATTGATAACATGGGAGTGGTGGACGCGGTAAAAACGATAAGGCAATAACATTTCTTCAAAATCTTTCAGCAAGCGGGTAACAAGCAGTGTATGCCCGTTCAACAAATATAGTTTCGAATAATTGGAGCTTGATTCAATGCGAACGATATTTTTTATGTTAATGAATTCCATCCCATCCCCTGTTGGAATAGCAATGCTGTCGTCCTGTGATTTATTTTCCTGCAGGCTTTTTTTTAAGATATTTAATTTTTCCTGTGTCTGGCGTTTATGCTGCACCATTAACCTGTTCACGGCATTCTGCAGATCTTCCACTGAAATGGGTTTTACGAGGTAATCAAATGCGCTGATACGAATAGCATCAATAGCATAATGGTTATAGGCCGTTGTAAAAATGATTTCTGCCTGAACATCCTGCAACTCTTCCAGCACGCGAAATCCACTCATACGCGGCATTTCGATATCAAGAAATATTACATCCGGGTTGTGGTGGCGAATTAAGAATATAGCCTCCTCCGGTTTCTGCGCTGTCGCGACTATTTTTATACCGGGGCAAAATTCAAGAATCTTTTGCTGGAGATTTTGCAAGCTGCTTTGTTCATCATCTACCAATATAGCTTTCATCAGTTCCATATTTTAAACTGCTTTTATCATGACTTCCACCTTTGTTCCCGATGGCTGATTATTTTCATCAAACAGGTCGGTAAGGGTCACTCCTCCGCTGGCATGTTGTTTCCGGTTAAAGATATGAATCCGTTCTTCCGTGATGGTAAGTCCTACACTTTTATGATGAGGCTTGTTCTGATGATTGTATAGTGAAGATAATTTCCGGCCAACACCATTGTCCTCGATGGTATAGTGAATATACTCGTCTTTAAGGAAAGCCGCCACTGTTAAACTAAGATCATCTCTTTCACTATGTGCCAGTCCATGTACAATCCCATTTTCCACGTAAGGCTGAATGAGCAGAGCGGGAACCTTGTAATCGCCGTTTAATAGTACCGGATCAACATGAAGATTGAAACAAAATTTGTGATTAAATCGCAATTGTTCCAGGTCCACATACAAACGCAAGGCCTCCATATCCTTTGCGAGCGGAACCAGATCATTCCGACCGCTGTCAAGAATCGTACGTATTAGTCTGGCAAATTTGTTAAGGTAATTACTGGCAAGACGCTTTTCATTTTGCATCATAAAATTTTCGATGCTGTTCAGGCTATTGAAGATAAAATGAGGGTTCATCTGCGCGCGCAGGGCTATCATTTCTGTTTCTGCGATCTTTTGTTTGAAAGATGCTTCCTGTCGAATATGAATTATCCGTCTGCGCAAAAGAAAGGCGGTCAAGGAAATGACAAGTACGATACAGGAAAGTTTAAACCACGTGGTTTGCCACCATTGAGGCTTTACAATAATCGCGACTTCATCTTCACCGCCTGGCGTGTCGCTAAACGTGGTTCCACCTTTGACATGCAGAGTGTAATTGCCCGGCGAAAGATTATAAAAAGCAAGATGACCATTTTCATTCTGCTGCCAGGTATTCATCGCGCCATCCAAACGATAGAAATACCGGTTGTCACCATCATAATTCATCACCGAAAAATCAACAGAAAAACGATTTTGCCCTGGTTCTATGGTTAGCTCCTTTCTGCCTGAAGAAGTAAACCAAAAAAAGCTCGGGGTATCCATTACCGTTACATCGCTGAAGTGAACCGGAACGTTTCGATCGGTACGACTCAATAGTTCGGACGGACGGATATGAAGCAAGTATCCCTGTATGCCACTGTAAATGGAATAATCCTTTCCTTGCTGAAATGTGCCATTCGAATTATTTGTCAGTCCTTGCGTAACGGTCAGTTGATGCACCTGACCTGTTGCATGTAGGATATAAAATATGCCACGCTCTGTATTCAGCCATGCATTTTGTTGCTCGTCAAAGACGATTCCCGATACATCCACTCCGCCCAGCCACTCATCGCTTGTATAATCACGCACAGTTTTTTTTGAAACAGGATCAAATGCAAAGAGGCCTGTATAGGTTGCGATCCACAGTATTCCTTTTTTGTCTTCAGCAATACTTTCAAAGCTGTTGCTATGGTGTTTCAGGTCGCTGCCCTGAAAACTGAATACAGGGATGAAGCCCTCCGTTAAGGGATCATATTTGAACAACCCTTTACCAATCGCCGTTATATATATTTCTTTTTTGCTGCTGAAATAAATAGTAAGCAAATTGGGCAAAACACAGCCACTGCAACCGGGCGAATTGGTAAAATGCCTGGTAAACTTTCTTTCTATCGGATCGAAAATATAGATACCGTTTGACCCATTGTTTCGGGTTCGTATCCACCATGAATGATCATTGATCGTTGTAATGGTGCGCAGACCCGTATTTGGATTTACGTCAGGAGGTTTATACAACACGGCCATTTTTGTATTAAGGTCATAATGGACCAAGTATTCATGCGTGGTGAACCATAAAATACTATCTCCCTGGTTGGTTACGTAAAATGGTTTCAATGAATCGGAAAGTCGCACAATCCCCTGTGCAGTTCGGATCTTAATAACTGTATCCATGAGTTGACCTTCCTTGTTGAAATAAAAAAGACCCGATCCTATCCATCGCGTCATCCAATATCCATTGCTAACTTCACAAAGAGAGTATATCCAGTCTGATGCCTTGGCGAGTGATATAGCTGACGAGTTGGAGATATTCCACAGATCAAATAGCTGGCGTGACGGCTGTGCATAACAAACACCTGCTTCAGTGCTAACCCACAGAACGTTTTGGCGATCAACAAAAACATGCGCAACGACATTATCTGTTGGGATTTGCTGCGGGAAATATCCGAGGTGAAAGCTATATTCTTTACTCTTAAGAGAAACCGGGTCAACGAGAATCAGGCCATTATCGGCGGCCAGCACCAACCATCGCGTGTGATGGGGATCCCACCATTCGGTAATAGAATGTACGATCTTGCTTGGACTTGCCAGATTAACGGTGAAAATCCTGCCATCTTTCGGGCTAAAGCCTGTAAGGCCACCTCCAAAAGAACCTACCCAAAATTGCAGATTTGAATCTTCATAAATGACTTCAATATTCCCAGCAAAAGGGCCAAATCTTTTTGTCGCACGCATTGTTTTTTCATCTATCTGGAATATATAATCAAAACTGCTGCCCCAGAGATTTCCACGATGGTCGCGCATAACTCTTTTATACGATTCAATCTTTCTTTTTTCAAC
>WNFX01002347.1_pt1 | contig 19193 bp, 22 predicted proteins | sample 5400111 | NCBI WGS metagenome assembly WNFX01 (sample SAMN13153363, study PRJNA577476) | soil metagenome | isolation source: 40 cm soil or saprolite under grassland replicate 1 | place: USA:California | collected 2016-06-15 | reverse complement strand
TCCTCACATAGCCAAATGCAAGCGCAAACTATCCTCTCGCTTACCTCGTTGCTTGTCCAATGAAGAACATGATAGTCCTCGCATCTCTCTTTTTGGACTATTTGACTGACCGTCATTTATCCGGCAAATGCAGCAGCCGTCAAATAGAAGATATGCCTGGGCCGCCGGATCGATCTTATGAGCATAAGTCCTGACTTGAATCTCGATATATATAACATTTATAGCTGAATCTTCTATATTACGAGATAGAAATAATGCCACATAGCATACCAGATGCTAAGCGACAAGAGGTAATGAGACTAAGGCAATCAGGTAAACTCGAGACCAAATAGCTAAAGAGGTTGGAGTTGGAACAGGTACTGTTAGTAATATACTCAAGGGTCATCACAATTCTCCTGATATTAGTCAAAAACATGACCCTAGTACAGCATCTTCCAAAATCACAAGTGAGCGAACGACATCTGATATAGCGGAAAAGGCTTCCGTTGACATGTTAGCGACCGACGCCGGGCTGAACCACGACACGAATAAATTAGATGGACTGAAAGTAATGCCTTCTGAGGTCCAAGCGAAGAACAATAGAGACTTGGCTGTACGAGAACCTCTAGACAATAATCTAAGGCAACTCCCCTCCAAGCTTTCAATATCCGGGGAGAAGCGGTTCATTGTAATACCAAGAATCTACCTACGAAAGGCAAAAACAAGAGGAAAAGAACAACATTGATGCTGAGATTCAGCAAAAAAGAGAAGAGAAAAAAGAAGCTCGAGACTGACATCACAGAACTGACGGCAGAGAAGGAGCGTATAACTCACGAAGTCGATGACGCCCTGCGGGAGAGTACTATAACTATCAAGGCTATTAATGAATACGCCCATTTTAGGGAAGAGGTGAACAAACATGGACTTTCAGTTAATGACGTCCCTAGACTTGTTCATACCCTTACCAATCTTAAAAAAGAGGGATATAATACTGGAAAGATAATAGCTAGGGCCTCCATGACAGAAACTCTTGAAAACCAGGCACAAGGCCTAGACCAGCGTTGTGGCATGCTTAAGAGTAAGGGAGCAATATACCAAGAAGCGTTTCAAACGTGTGAACAATTGGCGTCTACAGGTATAAATATTCTTCAAATGGAACTGCCTGTTTTATTCAACGCAATTCAGGAGACTACGTATTTCTTGAGCATATCCTTGCCGGAGGCTGCCAGAAGACTTTTTACTGAACTTTCAAGATATACTAGAACGCGAGAGAAACAAAGGGAGATAGAGATATTGGACTCTGATAATATCGAAGAAATCAGACCTACAAACTCTAGATCACTATCGTGTTCACAGGACAATCGTTTACAATGCTCTGACCCGGTTACTCTGGTATGGTGTAACAGAGCAACAGATAGTACATTTCGATAAAATGCTTGTAAATAATTGGGATAAGATTGACGTCGAATCTTTGCCGGATGATTTGATCAAATATGGACATATTAAGTATACAATTAAGCAGTCTGTGGCGGAGGTAAACTTTTTGAATAAACAAGTAAAAAGACATGAAATCTGGATTAAAAATACCACAGAGATGATGTTTGTGGGCGGCGACAAGAAACAAGTGGCACAAGCCTAATCTTGCGTCATGGTGAGGCATTAGAAACTATAGCTTCACCGACCTCAAAAATACTAGTCTTAATATTAGGAACAACGCCCACGAACCACAAGAGATAAACGATACAGACGAAAAAATTATTGTCAGGAAATTAGTTCGCGTTTATGAGTTTAGCTTTATGAACTCCTTCCGAAAGGGCTGAAATGAAACGATGATTAAAGTAATCCGAGTAGTTTTATGCTCTGATTGTGTGCTAAATATTTATTATAAGCCATGTCAATAATCTTTTTAATCATCGACAAAACTTAATTTCATTAATATCTTTGGGTAATTCAAAAGGAACTATAATAATACATAGCCATGAAAGTTTAGTTCTTAAATCTAATCCGCTGAAGGATCCGTATATCAGAGACATCATAGTATATCTTCCTCCCGACTATAAGCAAAGTTATTCTAATGGATACATAGCAACCTTTGGACTAGCAGGCTTCGGCGGCCAGGGAAGGATGCTGTTAAATGCAGACCCTCTTGGAGAAAATATTGAAGATCGGATGAACCGCTTGATCTCAGAAGAGAAGAGTGGTCCAATGATTTTGGTCTTGCTTGACTGCTTTACAAAGTTTGGAGGTAATCAATACATTAATTCATCGGCAACAGGAATGTATGAAGACTATATAATCAAAGAAGTAGTACCTTACATTGACGAAAATTATAATATTCGTGCACGCGGTGTTTGGGGAAAGTCCTCTGGAGGATATGGTTCACTTATTTTGGGCATGAGGCATCCCAAAGTATTTCAAGCCGTGGCAGACCATTCTGGAGACTCTGCCTTTGAATATTGCTACCTGCCCGATTTTCCCAGAGCGCTAGATGCTTTTAGAAAGGCTGGTGGCCCGAAAAAATGGCTAGAAAAATTCTGGAACAAGGAGAACCACCACGAGAAAGAAGACGGACCGCCCCTCAACATATTAGCTATGGCAGCGCATTACTCATCAAATCCTGCATCAAAAGAAATGGGCGTAGACCTACCATTTGATTTAAATACAGGCGAGATTTCACAAAAAGTCTGGAATCGATGGCTTTCCTGGGATCCTGTCCGAATGGTTGAGAAATATCATAAAAACTTGAGGAGGCTTAAACTACTTTACATAGACTGTGGCATAAAAGACGAATACAATCTTCAGTTCGGCGCAAGAATAGTTCATTCAAAACTTGACAAGTTAAACATTAATCATATTTACGAAGAGTTCGATGGTGGGCACATGAATACTAGTTATAGGTATGATGTTTCTCTTCCCAAGATTTATTCTGCTTTGTCCTTATAAGCTAATGGACATATGATCAGTTCCTGAAATAAACATATTTTGTGCCGGTGGTAATTATCATGATATGTGGTTAAAAATAATCCCATATACTAAAGTATCATCAAAAATTACATGCAACAACAACCTGAATCAAGAGGGGCCACATGATATTTAGCATATCAGAATATATGAAATAGAATTCTCGCTCTAAATTTTTTAGGAATATTGCGGTTCTATAGGTTTTCCAAACTAGTTGAAATTAAAATAAATTAAAATGTTAGGTAGGCAATAATAATGAGGCATGAGTCTATGCTTGCACGGAATAAAGCTACGTCAGTGGATAGATCGGATTTCAATCCTTTCTCATGGGAAGATCTAATGAACAAACATGCCAAGCCAAGGCGGTGGGGGATAATTTTTCTAATGTCTGATAGTGATTCCATTGGTGGTCTCAAGACGAACTCACCGAGAGTTAAGCGCGCTGAAGTCTCAATAGAAATGAGATGAATCGATGATATTGGCATTTATATATGAGCAAGAAAAATCCTTCGTCCTACAATTACATGCTGACTTGCCTTCTTCTTTTATACCATCTATAAATAAAATACCCAGCAGCGATTATTAGAATTGCTATGATAAGGGGCCTTAGTAAATAGATGACAATTGCTGCTATTATTACAAGTACTACAATTGCAATAATATCTAGCGCACTTAACGTTCTTACCATAGACTTCATGTGTGTGTCTTCTCCAGCCTATGAACGTTTAGCATAAAACGTCAATAAGAACTAATAATAGGAGATCTGCCTCCTCTATACTAGTATCATTGAATCAAACAAATTACGAACTTTGAATGTGTTCACAAATTTTAACTTTCATTTCGGAAGTCATTTCTTCTGGCTTTACTGCATGGTAATCCCATGCATGTTGTGTAGCATTTCTTATTACCTCTTCTTCGGTCTCGCCATTAATAATGTACCCACAATCAAATCCAACTTCTCGACAAGCTAGTACTTTCATGATTGATAGTTACGAAAACATTCCTTTAAATAATATGATTGAATATTCTATTTGCTTCTCCTGCAAAATTTCCTCATACCTCTCTATCGTGTAACAAAGGCAATTCTGACTGACAGTATTAATATTCTATATTCGAGTACTAATTTGGGAGTACAGGAAGTAAGAACCCACCGAAAAGTGGTCAGGCATTGAATGACACAACATATGGACAAGGAGGAGATGAGCCTCACTCACAACCGTCAGTTTCCTATAAAAAGAAGATGCTCATATAACGATTACTCCTAAAATGTCTAAAATGTCTGGAATATTTAATTAATTGAATATATTGGATAAGTACATAAGTTGTCTGCTATTTTTCATCCGTTCTTGCATGCTAATTAATTTGCAGGGGTCTGGATATTATTTCGACGTCTAGATATAATAGTTGATCATGGTTATCGTCCCAAAACAGATGCATGTGAATCTTCTTAAAATATCCAACATATTTTTGAAGGTCGTGGATTGGCGATCTTCATTGAATTCATTTTGTGAAGATGAGAACTCTCGTACGCTGGAATACGTTACAATTTGCACACCAGGTAATAGAATCTAGATGAACACCTTCGATAGAGACGATAAGAGAAGAGCAGATAGGCAATAATGGATTATAAAGAAGCTGATGGTTAGCCTTATATAATTATGGGCTTATTGATATGGATAATAATTGGAATTATAATCTTGGCTATAATAGGTCTAGGCTGGAAAGTGTTTGTTTCAGGAGTTTTTAAAGGGGCAAATAAAATAGTTGATTCAACTCCAACGTTGAAGAATATAGCCAATAAATCCAAAGAGTATATTGTTAATACTATGAAAAATGTAACAAAAGAATTAAATCGATAGTCAATATGCCTATGCTAAATTAATTAAGGTATTGCCAGATCCAAGAATAAAAATTTAAATCTTCTAGATTTGCTTTAGTTGTGTTCTTGTCACTTTTATCAATATCTGTACTGTTGCTAGCTGCTTTCTTTACCAAGAGATTTTTGTGTGAAACTGGTCCATAGCCTCCGAGAACTTATGTTCTGCTGTTCAGCTATCAAGTATTTGTTGGTGTTTATGGCGATATTTATCTAGTAAAGATGACGAAATCTCTTGAATGCATACCAGGCATTTTTTTAGCCCCATTGAAGATTACAGCTATTTTTGTTCTTGCGCTCATTTAAAATAATAGTTATCCGTTACCAAAAACATTAAAAGTAAATTTTTGTGTTGTAGTATTGATAAAAAGATCTTTATGTCATATGTCATACCTGCAGTCAATAATGAGATGTGTTTTATGTAACTCAACTTCACCCTCGTGATTTTCGAAACTTCATACGGAACACAAGAGATTCCATCGTGATTTATTTGACATACCTAGAAGTTAACTAACCACGCGAAGATCGGATAAACATTAGAGGTAGTGGTTTGTCTATCGACCAATCTCTGAAGCTGCTCTTGAGACTACTTCCGAAAGAGCTGGATGTATATGAACAGTGTTGATAATAGCATCGATTGTACCCTCACCGCATCTCATAGCTACTAAAACTTCGTGGATAAGATTTGATGCATTATTCCCAATGATATGGCATCCAAGTATTTTGCGATCTTTCTTATTAACTAGGAGCTTTACAAACCCATCTCTGTCATCTATTGCTCGACCCATTGCTGTGTTTATATACGGATAAACAGACTTCTGATAGTCAATACTCGCATATTTTTTCACTTCCTGTTCAGTAAATCCGGCACCGGCAACCTGCGGTGAGCTGAAAATTGCATGAGGCATAGCAGCGTAGTTGACAGGAATCTTTTGATCTGGATGTAATATATTATTATAGGCATATTGAGCTTCATGATTTGCACTATGTTTGAACAAGTAGCGTCCAATTGCATCTCCCAGAGCGAAGATTCCCTTGACATTAGTTTCAAGATAATTGTCTGTTATTATAAATCCGTTCAAGTTAACTCTTACGCCGGTTTTTTCCAAGTCAAGAGTGTCTGAGTTTGGAACTCTTCCTGAAGCTATTAATAGTTGGTCTGATACAACTTCTATTGATTCCCCAGATACGCTTTTCTTAGCCGTTACATGAAATTCATCTTTATTCTTTGATACAGATTCTGTCTCATAGCCCACATGTACAGTATATTTTTTGGAAAATATTTCGGTAAATTTCCTAGAGACCTCTTCGTCTTCGTTTGGAATTAGGAGATCTCGGCGTTGTATAATATTGATTCGCGTTCCAAGAGTACCAAAGAAGTGTGCTAATTCACAGGCAATATATCCTCCTCCAATTATCGTAAGTGTCCTAGGTTGTTTTTTAAGGCGCAAGGCTTCATCACTAGTAATGTAACCAGTACCATCTAGACCATCTATTCTTGGAATCCTAGGTCTTGTACCTGAGGCAATCAATATCTTTTCGGCTGTTATAGTTTCATTATTATTATTATTTTCATCATGCTCATCTATAAAGGTGATAGTTTTTTCTCCAACGAATTTGCATTTCTTGAGAAAAAGTCTAGGATTTTCTAGGTGATGAAATGCATTACTAATGTTCTCTGAATCAGAATCTATTGTACTATTAACACTTTCAACTATTCTTTGATAATCAATACAATATTTATCAACCATTATTCCAAAAAGATGAGCGCGTTGAATTATTTCAACTACATCTGCACTATGTATGAGCAGTTTAGATGGTATACAACCTCTGTTAAGACAGGTTCCACCCATTCTGTCTTTTTCTATAATTGCAACCCGAAGTTCATGTTGAGCTGCTGCATTGGCCACACTCAATCCAGAACCGCCTCCTATAACGATCAGATCAAACTTCTGCAATGGACTACTAAGGATGAAATATTATTTCGTACTTAAAGTTGTATAATTCGACATATTTTGGTTGGGATAAAATTAGAGATACACTAAATCATTCTGCTAGGAATGGAAGGAGAAATTTTCCTAGAAGTAGGGCTAGACGACACTTAGGAGTTATGTTCTCATTTACTAGATCCGTCTGTCTCGGATTTCCTCAGTCACATGATGTCTGCGATTTTTTGCTAGCTTTTTTGACAGAGCATCCAGGCAGATGCTGGTAGAAGAATATTAGCAAGTGCATTATTTTTTTACCATCAAATTAAATTATTAATAGGCAGATATACAATATGTGTGAGGGTAATTTTTCTTCGAAAGTAGATATGAGATGATTCCACATACACATCTACTTATATATTATGAGGGTATGACATATTTGCAAATTATACATTAGACGAATTTAAGATTACGTTTTTAAGATACAGTATCGAGGAGAAAGCACAGCATTTAAGAACTATGAATCATTTTGTCAAGGGAATTTCCAAACATCATAATCTATACATTAAATTAATTGATAAATTAAACCATTTATTACATTATCTATTCTGATTTGTTCTATAACGTCTACAATTATGAATAATAACAATCAAAAGCCTAAATATTACATTGAGTAAATAAAAGATATGCAAACAAAAAGTCTAACTTTGCATATTAAGAGACCTCCGGGAATAATTGCAGGTCTAACTGCCGCATGTGCTATCTTCGGACTATTCTTGGCAGTTGACTCACAGTTAGGTCTTCCTCCAGGTACATTTTATAAAATGATTGGGTTGGCTTTTGGAATTGGATCGTCTTACGCTGTATATGGTGGCTTTGTCCTGTATATGATAACTGCTGCGATAATTGGTATCATTTATGGATATATTACTACGCACGTAAGAAAATTGTACCCAAATTCTGTGGTCAAAGGTTTGGGAACCGGAATACTCGCAGGAGTTATCGTTTGGGCAGTCTTGTTCTTACCATTAAATTATGGTGTTATGCAGCCTGCATTGCGAAGTATGGCGGATACATTGAATCCTTCAAGTCCAGAATATTTTATGGCAAGACAGCTGCTCCTGCTCTCAAATACTATCATCTCTGGCTCATTGGCATTACATATAGTGTTTGGAGGAGTTATGGGGTTTTGCGGAAGGCTGTCTGTGGCTTGAAGAGAATATCAGTAACATTAATGTCGAGTTTAATATACGAAAAGAAATATGATCAAGATATAACAATGCATAGACCTAATATTTTTTGTTATTTTGTTATTCCAAAAGAATTAATCATCTTTTGAACAATCGGAAGGTAATTATGGTATTCGTCTGACCTTGTGCTAAATACGATCTGATATACTGTATTGTTTTTTATCGTAACATTATGCATCAATTTCTGTCCACCTTCACTATACACTAATCTATGTGCTGGATTAGTCGCAAGCGTGGTGGGAGCTGACTCAATAAGTCGGAAATTAGCATACTTTTTTCTTAAATCAATAACGTTTACGTCAATATATTGTCTGAGTGAGAGATGTAAAGGTAAATTCCTGACATCTATAGCGACAATTTGTGCGGAGTCGCAGATACTTTGTGGTTGCGATTTAAATGCCACGGTAAAATGTCCCTTCAACTCAGGGTTGACTATTACCCAATTGGACGGATATTGTATCCTTAACCCAGTAGATAATGATTCGTAATTTAAGAATTTAATTCCTAAATCCATATTATCTATAGATTTGGCTAGAGATGCAACAGCTGGGGTCGATATGATAGATTTATTAGAATCGCCCATACTAATTCTGTAACCACATTTATTACAATATCTAGAACCGCTTGGATTAGTGCTGCTGCATCGAAGACAGATAAAACTATTGGAAGATCTAATAATGTTTTCCTTCTTTCTTTGCGACCTAATTGAAAATTTGTGTGTTGCTAACTTTTCTACAGCGAGAGATCTTTTCCTCGCGGCATTTGCCAGCCTTACTACGCGATGTGGATCAAGAACTTGCGGGAATGTAATACAGGCTCTTCTTGCAGAGATGAAACAGATATCGCCAATTGTTTTAATCGTAGAATTAATATTTCCAAATTGAAACGAGCTGTTATACACCCCTTTGGATGTAGAATCGCCGGTATGTCCCTGTACTGGAACCCTGCGCCTATTCATAATAACAATATCATCAATATCTCTGAGTAAAATTGCAGATTCGTTCAACAAGACTCTATAATTTGTTATTGTGTATGTTTGAACTGGATTTTTCTTTAGATGACCCTTTAATTCATTATGCCACAGTACTCGCTCCAATCTTATATTCATGAATAAATTACCATCATATTCTCTAAAGTCATAATTTGACTGAATCCATTTAGGCTTTTTAAGAAATTCTATGATGTTTTTGTAAGTAAATTATGTAGAGTGATAATACATCATATTTAGTAGAATTAAAAGAAGACCAGCACTTGTTACATGAGAATTCTCTAAACGAGCCATATTTTATCAAAGAGATGACCTAAAGAAAATCTAAAAAAATTAGGATTCTTGCCCCTCTCATCCTTGGAAGACAAATGCTCCTGTTGCCGCTTCTAACAAAAAAACTAGTTAAAGGGCATCAGGATAGAATAGATAAAGCAATGCAGATAAAATATATACTATTAAATCACACTTGCAATTTAAATGTGTTATTTTGGCTTGCCCTTAGTATCCTAAGGTCTAGACAGAGGCCGCGTTTGAATGATCTGCGAGTCCTTAACGAAAGGATAAATGGATAGGAATCTACGTGATATTAGTGACAACACACAGGAACAAGTGAGGGATAATTAAAAAAAGAATTGCAATTATTACCGGATCTAGTAAGGGAATTGGTAAAGCAATTGCTCTTTCGTTTGCAAAATCGAAAGAATATTCTGCAATAGTGACAAACTCTAGAAACATGCAAGAAGCCCAAGGTGTAGCGGAAGAGTTAAAGATTTTCGGTTGCGAATCAATTGCGATAGAAGCTGATATTTCAAAAGAAAGCGAATGTGCTAGATTAATTGAAGATACTGTCAAAAAGTTTGGTAGAATAGATGTGTTGGTAAATAACGCAGGAATTCAAGACGATGTACCTTTTACAGACGTAACATTGCATTAAAGGTTTAAAATAATAAGTGTTGATCTGACTGGACCGTTGGTGTGTAGTAGGGAAGCTGTCAAGCAGATGCAAAAACAGCAGAATCCCGAAGCAGGCTCTATAATAAACATTTCTTCTGTACATCAAACCATTCCAAAACCACATTATGTTCCTTATGCTACTTCAAAGGCGGGTATCTAAATGATGATAAAAACTATGGCGTTAGAATTGGCTAAGGATAATATCAGAGCCAATCTAGTCGCGCCGGGGGCGATCGAAACTGATATGAATGGTGAACTCAAGGAAAATAAAACTGGATTGGATAACGCTCTCAAGCGAATTCCTATTGGATGGATTGGCACCCCGGAAGAAGTAGCAAATGTTGTTGGATTCTTGGCCTCAAGTAAGGCTAGTTATGTTACTGGGACAACGTTCTTTGTCGATGGAGGAATGACTTTGTATACTAGTTTTGCTCTCGAGTCTGATGAGAATTTGAAACACCATCCCGATAATAATACATTTGAAAAGAGGGTTCAAGACTAAAAAAAAGATAATGCAATCAACAATTCAAGCACTGTTATCAGAAATGATATTAGAGTGAGACGATGAGTACAATGTAGATGTTTACAATTCTGCTGGTTCGGTGCCATTATCACGATCCCTTACGCTCTTGAATCTGTGATCCAGCAATGTTAAAACAATGACCTGCATCAATAGTCAGGGCTCAGGCCAGTCAATAATGCTATGTTTAGATTCGTGTTGGGACGGCCGACAAGAAAACCGAATAAGAAATGGCCACCGATTTCTTGGACTGTTAGTGTATTAAAGACCTCATGCGGGATGATAACTTGGCTATCAAGTAAATCTAGAAAAGATTATGAAAGCTACCAAAGAGTAGGGATATTAAGATTATAATTGGGAGTGTTGTGCGCATCTGGTATTAGAATATAGGATTATAAAGTTACCAAAACTATAGTAGTATCACATTAGGCTATGTCGATGGATTCATATAATTGGGATAGTCGTCAATGCATGTCATATTGAAGATTTGTTTTGTGAGATACATCGATTATTAGTTATCAGCACGAAAATTCTCTGAATACCTCTTTTACTTTATTTTTTGCATCTTTGGGTATATTAGGATCCTCTGCTATCTTATGCAATTCTTTGCGTTCAATGCATAACCCATGTGGATTGATCTTGTAAAACCAATCAATATCCAATGGACTAATAATGATTATCGCTTTCCCGCACCCTTTCATGCCGCAGTATTCTAGAGCATCTCGAGTGAAACTGATATGACCCTTAGGGCATTCATAAATCATAAAGAAATCTTATGTACTATAACAACTGTAGCTGCTATTATGTGTCTCTTCTTTTTGAAGCACCCTTGACATCAGTTGACTATTTTAAAAACACTGAATTGATGGGATAATATACCAACATGAATTTATTGGTCTGAGTTATATTAGCGAAAATGTCAATTCCCTAGCATTATGTCGATTCACAAGAACGCTTTCTTTTATCTTCTGGTCTTTTATCAGAGATTCGATAATTTTATGCAGTTCCTCCATTGGAAGATCCTCACAAGTTTCCAGCGAATCAATTGTCTTGAGCTTCCAATAATCATGTACCAGAGCGGTTTCAATCGACTTTTCAGCCTCATGAATTACTTTGCCTAGGGAAGTTAGAATATACTTTCCTTTCTGGCTTTTTACCAAGCCAGCATTCATTAATCTAGACATTCTTGAATAGTATTGTTTTCGGCTAAGATTCATCTTGCTTATTAGAATATTGCTACCATCTCTAGTTGCAGCGATAGTTCGGAAGAGAACCAATGCATTATAGTCTGCAAGTGCATTCAGGATATCCACAGTTGAAATCAACATTATACATCTCCATTTGATTACTGACCTTGAGTAATTATAATCCATTACGTAACAGGGTTACGTTATTCATCTAGGACTTGAGAAATATTTAATAGATCATGGTTCAGACAGCTAAAGTGAACACAAACAAAGATAGAACAGATGTGTTATATTCCAGATTGGGCCATTAGTCTGTTACCTATAACTATGGCTAGCATACGTCCTCAGAGGCTATATAGAGACAAGATCTATATTATTAAAGATATAATCCTAAAGCTTGTCCAATATGGTACAATCAATCAGACTGCACTCATAAGCTGCTGTGGCCTCAATTTTAAAAAGCACTCTCCTGTACTTGAAAACTTGGAATCAAAGGGTTTGATAAGTAAAACTGAATTGATCGAGGGAAAAAGAATAGTGACTGTATATCGACCAACATGGAGAGGTATAGAATTTTGCAAAAGCATTTTAGAACCATATGAGGTCATGTTTCCCAGAATAGAAAGTGTCTCTGGCGAAAAGGCACAAGAGAGATACAGCCAACCTACAACAATTCTAGTGGTCCTTATCTAGCCCGTATTGTGATGCAATAGTTTTATCTAGCTCCTCTCTTTTTCTTAAATATATTTCGTATCTTTTGTTCCAAGAATTTACTGATCGGTACTGCCTAATTCCTGTTATTAGCCACAATAAAGAGACGATAATAATCGTAGCCAGTAATATAGTAAGAACAATTCCAAAGTCGCCTTCCCTATCTAGAATTGCAAAGAATGAAGGATGTCTTAAGAGAAATATCGCTAGTCCTATCGCAAGAGGTGCTAATACCACGGCAGAGATAGATACGCTCAAAAGAGTCTTTCTTATCTGTTGTATTTGTTCGATAAAGCTTTCAACCAAGTCTATGACATTTTGACGTGCCACATCTGTTTCCTCATGTTCGTTGTCCTCACTCAAAATATCATCATGCTTGAATAACTTTCTTGTATTAAATACTTTATCTATGCGAGTAGGATAATATACCTATTTGTAAATGACTCTTTTGTGATATTTCCATGCCAGATATTCCTTGAGCGTACAAAATGGAAAATTTGACTTGTAACGAATTTAACGGCTATTCCGTCAGGTGTAACAGCATCCTTATGAAGCCACACAACATATAATCAACTGGATTAAATGAGCGTTTGAGACTAACTAGCACGTCTTAAATAAACTGGCAGTTAAGAGTAATCGATGACACAGCATACGCCATTTCTTGCAAGCCAGGCCTACCTAAAGCGTAAAAGCTAATAACAAAATAAAAAAGGAATAGATTTGCTAAATTCAGTTAAGGAACGTGGCAGCCAGCACCAGTCCAGCCTGCCTTGTATGCATCAACCCAATTCTTTGTGTGGCCTGATGTGTTATAGCGTTTACCATCTCTGCAATCAGTTTTTCCTACTGTAAACCCATCACAATAATCTTTTGAGTGCTTGCGTTCTCAGTATGCTATGGTAGTTTACGAGTCTGCGTCACTCTCAGATCCAGGCAAGCTACCACAACATATAGAATAGTCAAACAATCATTTTGGATAATCATGCTTAATTGATTTAAAACTAAGCTGATAATCGATATAATGCTTGGAGAAAAGAAATGAAAAAATCAAATAAAATTAAATGGGTAGCAATAGGTATATTCGTATTTGCAGCAGTGATGTTAATGGGTGCAGCCAACTCATATTTTGATCCAAGCATTGCAGGCCCAAAGTATCGCCTCACATCAGGAGTTGTATTATTAGGAATAATACCTATAATCATAGGATTACTGGTATACAGAAAGGTGCTAAAAATTCAGAAAGAAGAAAAGAAATGACTAGCTAGCGAATTATGGAGTCCTTCATTAATTAATTCTGCATATGTCACTTTTGTAGAGTTGTATAATCTAAAGATGCTGACAAGTCATCTGACGCCAATTGGATGGTTATGGACTGTTTAGTATCTATGCTGTTTAGTCAAAAAACAAATTACTATTATTGTAAACGCTTTCTAATCTCTTGGATATCAATGCACAATCAATACTGTGAAAAAGCTCTATCTTCTTTTCTCCTATTACTTCTAGTATCTTCCCAGCAGCGTGTTCCTCATTACCCATGGTAACTGGCTTGCCACATATACATTCTACTTGACTCGATTCGAACATTGCGCCCTTCTGCACTGTATAATATATAAAGACCAATATTGCATTGTAACACAATGTAATCATCTTGGTGAGAGTTTCATTGTCTGTTTTAAAAATACTATAAAGTTTACCAACCCTGTAGTGTATTTTGCCCCTGTAGTGTATTTTGCCCCTGTAGTGTATTTTGCCATAGAAACACTATCTTATTGAGTGGTGATATTTGGTCGGCGGCGAGTCTACATTATGACCCTGATACTACTTGGATTTCTAAAACAGCTCTAGAACGTAATGGATGTGATATAGTACGTGTTAAATATTTTATTTATCTTATTATTATATGTCATCATCAACTGAGCTATCGGACACAGCCTATGACATCTTAAAAATGCTGGGCAAGGACTCAGACTTTCTGTATGATACAATTGAAGTTTATATCAAAGATGCAGAGAAAGCCAATAAATCAGATTTGGTAGAGATATTACAAACTATCAAAATAGATAGAAAAAGACACATCCACATGCTTAAAGAGGCCCTAGAAAAAGAAATTCATGGATAAGATAAGTTATTGTATATAAATGTCAATTAACTAAATGTAGGTGAATTTCTGAGGTGCGGCAGCCCAAGAATTCACTGCCTTCTTCCTGCAAAGAAATAATGAATTGCAAAACTTTGTCATTTAGATGAAGCGATATCAAACCGCCTAAAGATAATATAGAGGGGAAAAAGTGGATCTCATTAATGACAGACTCTGAGAACATAGACTCGCAACTAGACAGTTTTAACAAGAGTTTTGGTACTGAACACGATAAAGATATTTCAGAGGATAAGAGTGTGTTGATACAAAAATAATCAGCCAAGTTTGAATCTGAATCAAAAGAGGCTAAAATATGCTATGAGCGAGGAGATCCAATCACAGCAACGGAACATAAACTAAATGCAGAAATGATAGACGAATTCCTGAAATTTTTGGAGACCCTAACTTAGCGATAATTCGTTAATATCCAAGATTTTCCTCTTCTAATTTTTGTTTCTGCTCTGACTTTACCCTTCCCCAAATTTGAACCTCAGCTACCAAATATAAAATTAGCACATATAATGTTAAATCTTTCAAACTTAATGCTTAGGACTAGACGACAAGAGGGGAGGCGAAATCAATATGCAGCAACACCTGACGAGGCTTTCCCCTCTTATCATCCTCTGGTTCTTATCTCTGACAGGTAGACAAATTAAGTCAGACATTGATTTATAGATTTTCAAATCATGTGTGTCGGTATATCATCGCTGCAGATTTTGTAGATACAGATTCTTTAGATAAGAAGGGAAGTTGAAGAATGGTAGTCTCCCTGAATCTAGAAGTAAGGATGTTATTTCGTTAAGCAGAGATTGAAGAGTCTGAAATAATAACGGCATAATTCAATTCAATTTCCTTCAAGGAAATTCATACAATTTGCAGAGCAATTCTTATCTGACAACAAATCAGATTCTGAGCATTGGAAGCATGTCTCGTTTAAGAATTGTATGATAAGAATACCAGGATCTCATAATTCCAAGGTCATCGAAAAGAATAATGGTATAGCTGGGTTCACGACAGAAGTAAAAATTATCGAGCGCTGGTATGGATTCAGACCTAAAATCACCTTCCTACTCTATGAGTTCTATATCTGGCTTACATGCAAGGAATTTAATAGAATTCAACGTCAGGTAGAGACAATTCAAAAAACAGAGACAAAGAGCAAAATGGCAACGTACATCCCGGTGCAGCTATAATGGCAATGATCCGGGCATCATTAGATGGATCGAGCGGCTGTTGCAGACCCCAATTGAAGACTACAGAAAAAGTGCAATTTCTCTTATCTTGGCACCATATTTAGTAACTGTAAAAAGAATGGCCTATCCTGATGTTTCTATCTTGCTCGTGGACCGGTTGACTAAATGTCATTCCTTACGCAGGTTGGATTTTAATTCTACGCAACATATAAAGAGAGCAGTAGAAACGTGAGCCAAAAAGGGTATCCTCCCAATGCGCTTGGAGACATTGCAAGACAGAAACAAGAGTCTATATAACAAAGTTAGGCTTAGCTTAATGTAGGCTTTCTTTTGAAGCATTCTATCGTATGTCCTATACATGGCGGATCTCGTCTAATCCAAGAATAATCCTTCTTATACACGTCTTGCATGCATTTACGAACTACAATGTGACTACATTTAGAGGTTCATTCGCATAAAAAAACACATACACCTGATGGCACCGCCTCTTGCATGAATCGTACAGCTCGATTCGACACTTAGAGAGACGATTCGTCAAAACCGTATTTCTTTAGTTCGCCCCGATAAGTGACATATCGTCTTTCATAAGCGTCACCGAAGCTGCCTCTATAGGTGTGTGCGCTAAGAGGTTCAATAGATCTAGCGATTAATGCCAGAAAACCTCTTGCGTCTGAGTCGCTTTTATACAATAACGATTTGTGATCGTTGATAGTTGATAATACCCTAGAGAAGCTTTTCAGAAGAACAAGAATGTTCTCGGCGTTTGCTAAGTATAACATTGCATCAGTTACATCGTTATCAAGTATAGCTAAACAGAAGTCAAAAAAAAGATATGTGGCTAGGGAGGAAACATTATTCAAATTTGTAAAGATTTGTTCACTGATAAGTTTTTTCGGTCTCCCCTCTTCTGCCTCTATGACGACCATTAGATTTTGATTCAGATGACGGAGCAAATCCCTAAAACTAAGTGTATCTTTTTTTAAAACCATCGGCGTTAATATTCTATAAAGGGCCCTGTTTCTGATCGCATACGGATGATCTATGTCCATCTGGGTTAAACCCTCGGGTGGAATATCTTCTATCAACTCTGAGAGTTCACCAAAAGTAGGCGGCGTTGACATTCCATCTCAATTAGGGTATTTCTTTTATATTCTATTTGTTGAACAGTGGGTTCGCCTGCACGAAGCCCAATCACAAGCAACCCCGTAAACTGTTAACTATCATGGGACTAAATAATCAGCTCTTAGTTGCTTAGCTTTTATATGCCTCTACATTCCAATGCGAGGGGTTAATGGATTTAGGCTTGGCTGAAGTTAAAAGCTGGCTAGCGATAGTCCTGTCTGCCGCAGATGTGGTAAGGATAAGAAAGGATTTTTTAATAAACGGACACATCAATTATTGTAGAATAATTAATTTTTGCAGTTCATTAGGGATTGTGTTGTTATTACTTATTACTTTAACGATTCAATCCGCTTATGCAATACAAATCACTGGAAGTGTGGCATTGAACACAATGATAACAAAGAGCAATTCGATGTCTGATAATGAAAGTCTTAGATACTATTTGGCGCCTGCAACCATTCATTTCAGTGACCATCCTGAAATCACTTACACCATAACTTCACCGGATCAAGCCTGGATAAATATACATGCAGACGGAGCGTTCTCTTTGTTTGGGCAATTGAAAACACAAACTGAAAACGCAACAGGTTCAATCACAAAATTGATAGATATTTATGGCAGCTCTAAATATGACAGCATAAATCATAACAAGCTAACTGGAGTAACAACTTATAACAACCTATCAGGCTCCTTGTCTATCGATAATTGGAGCTGGTATGGTGATGATTAAAAACAGTAAACAAAAGGTTCAGCTTGGGTTGTTAGAGCCGAAAGCGATTGCGACATTCCCAATTAGAGAAGGCTATACCGATTCTGAAGTCAGTGAAAGACAGATGGAATATGAAACTGGGGGGGTCGAAAGAACCTTGGAAATAAAAATCGCTCACAAAGATAAACTAGACATTGTACACAAGAGTAAACACAAAATCTCGGTTAGGACTCATTTTATGGCTAGAAAGCCAGCAGACGTTTGAAAGGTTTGATAAATCGGGTGCTGCTATGAAAATTGCCGTAAACGTAGTTACACATCGATTTAATGTGTCGTTGCTGCCTGTTGCTGCATGACTAACCCATTACTATTGTCTGGCTTCGGCAGTTCAATTTTTGTAGACAAACGAAGGCCGGTCACTACGACAATCTAGACGCTAAGGCGGCTGCCATCTTGATCGCCTTGTCAGGTAGTCTTTTTAGCATAGCAGCAGCGGTTCTGACTAGAATAAGTATTCATGTGTCTAGACCCGACGACGAATCCGACGTATCCTAGCCGAGATTGTTCAAATAAGTTAATCACAGCATCAATACAGAGTTGAAGCAAACTCTGGTAGATTATGCAGTTTGACTGACCGCCATCAAATCAATTCTATCTCATCTATCTGTATGCTATCTGATCCATGCATGTCATTGTATTTGGAATCGAGTCGTCATGACATATGGACGCTTTTGAGGTAACGGAATTACGCGGCTCCTAGCGATTCCCCAACCACTCTTTTTGGATTCCATATCTTGTATCTCTAAATAGTCACAAGCTTAGTGTGGCCCTTTCTCCACTGCGAATTTGAAGAACCCTTCTCCTCAATGAACTGAAATCCCAAAATAAGATCTTAAATTCTAAAGTCCCCCAAGAAATCATAGAAGAATGCAAGAGATACCCTTAGATTACTTATTGGTATCCTATATTACAGGAAAAAAGAGAGGATGAGTTGACCTTTACTGCCTGAAAGTACTTTTAGTGTCTCATTAGTTAAGGAGCTGTAGATCTCAGTGGGATATTCAAGTAAAGTATATCTTTCAAGCCAAGCATCTTTATCGCAGTATTTAGAGAATCTATTGCGCCTCTGAATTGAGCGTTCTGAGCTAATAACTCGCCCTCGCTTCTAAGCTGTTTAATTGCCGCTTTCTGATCGGAGGTGAGGTTTGCAGATTGGGTAGCATTATCGATCAGTTGCAGTCCAGTCTTTGCAATATACTCTCTCCAGTTACCATCAAAATTACTAATATCTTTCATCCCAACCAGTAAAGCAGGTTCAGCTATAACTCCAAGAACTGTACTATTATGAATTAATCTTACCTTGCCTATTGATAATCCTGGTGGTTCTTGTTCCAGTAGGGTAGCTAATCTGTCAGATGGAACACACCAGATGTCAACTACTACAGAAACTCCATTCGTGGCATTTGCTGGTACACGCACCATTGCTGTATGCATATCATTGATGGAGTATAACCTATACTCTGGCGTAGTTCTATCTTCTCTGATAAATGTAGATCCTTGTGGCCTAGCTAATTGCTGTGGTTGCTGTTGTCCTCCACTTACCGGAGGTGCTCCACTTACCGGGCCAGCTCCACGCGCTTGGGGAGATGTCAGATTTACCGAGTTCGGCTGAAGCTCT
>WNFX01002346.1_pt1 | contig 19204 bp, 16 predicted proteins | sample 5400111 | NCBI WGS metagenome assembly WNFX01 (sample SAMN13153363, study PRJNA577476) | soil metagenome | isolation source: 40 cm soil or saprolite under grassland replicate 1 | place: USA:California | collected 2016-06-15 | reverse complement strand
AATGCGCTCAAGTGATAGGAAGTAGTGACACAATGAGTATTGCTTATAGTGGGCAAGTTAGCGTATCTCCGGAGCACGAAGAATTAGCAGGACGAGGTATTAACTGGTGGGGCATGGCTTTTTTCATTGCCTCAGAAGCTTTGATTTTCGCTAATCTCTTTGCTTCTTATCTCTACCTGGAAATCCGTAATCCCAATGTCAGTTGGAGACCGCCTGTTGACTACATAATTCCATTGATCGGCACGGTTTTGCTGCTTGGTAGTAGTATACCTATACGTATTGCTGGCAGTGCCATCTCCAAAGGCAATCAGCGCAATCTAAAGCTTGCTCTCGGCGCTACCATACTGATGGGAGCCTTATTCCTGGTAGGTCTGGCAATTGAATATACCGGAGCTATTTTTGATCAGGGCTTTACTCCCCATTCTTCCCTCTTTGGCTCAAGTTTTTACACGTTGACAGGTCTTCATGCTTCGCATGTACTCGTGGGCTTGATTTTCTTATCTGTCCTGTTGATGCGTTCTCTGCGCGGCGACTTTACTCAGAAGAACCATTGGGCGTTAGTTGCCGGTGAGATGTACTGGCACTTCGTTGATGGAGTGTGGGTGTTTGTGCTTACTATCGTGTATCTCTTGCCTCTCATCCGATGATAGAAATATTTTTCCGCTTAAATATCACAAATTCATCACAAATATATGGTAATATGTAAAAGATGCATAGATAACATCTTGAGGTGATTTGTTGGATACAAGCGTACAGAAAGGACAGCAAGCGTGAGGGATATCATGCGAAACGGAGACCCCACTCTTACTCTCCGAAAAGAGAATTCGAGTCAATCACGAAAACGTGTGATAAGCCACTGTTCAATTTGTGAGCATCGCACCTGGTATAAGCCCGTCTCTCTCATCGAGCCTGAAGGTGCCCCAGATCCTCGTCAGAAGTGGACATTATGTAAACACTGTTACCAGGAGCTACTGGTTCAGTTGCGTTTTTCCCCCGTTCGCACGCCTTTACGTCTCCGCATTGCTATCGGACTCGTTGCTGCTGAAAGATCACCATATGCATATATCTCTACACGTAGACCGCTGAGTGATCGCTCGTGGATCTTCATCATGGCGTGGGGCTTTGGAATTGCTATGGTTCTGCATCTCATCTTAATCGTGATGCTGGCTTTCGTTGCCGGTCACTGATCCTTCCCTTGACCTGTTTGTTAGAATATACAATAGCACGAGCAAATTATTTTTAACCTCTAAAGGGAGTCCTCTTTTATGTCGTCGAGCTTAGCACGAGAATATTTTATACTCTCAGAGATCGCGACTAATATACGTAGCGGCTTCATTTTGCTTAATCCTGCCGAGCAAGTTACCTATTTCAATCCAAGCGCAGAGCGTTTGATTGGGATTACTAGTGAAATGCTTCACGAGCACCAGGTCTTTGATGTACGTAAGCACCTTATTTCCCTCGCCGCTAATCCTGAAAACGCACAAGCAGAACTAGACCGCATCTGGCTGCATCCCGAACAGGAAAGCAGCTTAGACCTGGCATTAGCTGATGCCGCCATTCGCTGGTTGCGCGTGCAAAGTTTTCCAGTGCGAGATGACCTCGATCTCCTGTTAGGCCGAGGTGTACTGCTCGACGATATTACCCTGGAACATTCATCTGTGCAGGCGCGCAATGAAACGCTGGCCCTCGCCGCCCACGAACTCAAAACTCCTCTGGCTGTCATCAAAGGCTGTGCTACTACTCTCCTGGGAAACTCCATGCATTGGGACCCCTCCATGCTACGCGAAATGTTGCAGATGATTGATACTCAGACTGATCGCCTGCACGATATTCTCAATACACTCCTGGATGTCTGGCGTTTGGACGCAGGAGTGCAGAATTTGAGGTTATCAGAAGTACATATCTCGAAATTGCTCGAGCAACTGGTAGAGCGCTGGCGCAAAAATGCTTCACGTCACCAATTTGTATTCGATGTTCCACCCGAAGACATCATCGTGCAATGTGATGCGCTGCGTATCGAGCAAGCGTTCAACCATCTGATAAACAATGCTGTGGCTTACTCATCTATGGGTAGCGCCATCAAAATCCAATTGGAGACGAATGACGTCGAAATATGCCTGAGTATCTCTGACCAGGGAGTTGGTATAGCGCCTGAGCATCTCGATCACATCTTTGACCGTTTCTACCGTATTTCGCCGGGAGAGCAGCGTTCTCATGGCAGTGGTTTAGGGTTGTCGATTGTGCGCGCAACGATAGAAACACATGGAGGTAAAATCTGGGCAGACTCTCCTGGTATTGGACTTGGAACGACTTTCTTGTGTACACTACCATTTACTCCATCGAAGCAAACAGAGCCATTACACCACATGCCATCAGAAACCGCAATCGTTTCTTCATCAGGTGTCCCATTAACTACGCCTCGTACAGTCCCTCTAAGACAATCTCAGAGATCAAAGGTAATTGTCGTCGAGAATGATGCGCGTATAGCCCGCTATTTACGCGCTCACCTTACAGAGCAACAATACCATGTACATACGCTCAGTCATGGTATCCAACTCTTGCGTCAGCTTGATCTTGAAGAACCCGACATTATTCTGTTAGCAGCACGCCTGCCAGATATGAGTGGTGCAGAAGTGCTCCAACGTTTACGCGAATTTTCAGCTATACCCGTAATGATGCTCTGTGATGAAAGTGATGAAGATGAGCATGTGCGATTCCTGGACCTCGGAGCTGACGATCTGGTATTGAAACCTTTCAGTATCAAAGAGCTACTTGCGAGAGTTCGTGTTCTTCTGCGTCGTACTCTCTCCCTGGGAGATCAACCCACCGGGGATGTTATTTTTAAGGCAGGCGAACTGACTATTGACTACGCACAGCATCAGGTACACGTACGGGGGCAGCCTGTACAGCTAAGCCGGACAGAATATAAACTACTCTGCACGTTGGCGCAAAATGCAGGCAGAGTTTTGACGCACGAGTTGTTATTGGAGCGAGTGTGGGGAGCCGAATACAACCGCGAAGTAGATTTCATCTGGGTGTATATCAGCCGTCTGCGCCGCAAAATCGAGCTTGATCCCCGACATCCACGTTACATCTTGACTGTTCCCGATGTAGGATATAAATTAGTGAAATTGTAAAATAATTGACTCTTTCAACCTGCTTATGCTATAGTTCTAAACAAGAAAAAACGGCTATGATGGGGACAAAGTGGGAAGCCTACTAACAATCAGAGAGCAGCACACATGCTGGAAGTGCCGCCGTTAGTTATCCCAAACGACACCTCTGAGCCAACCAGTGAACCATCTGATAATAGCTGAATAGCTGGCTTCGGGATGCGCCCGTTACAGTGCAACGGTTTACTCCATGCGAGTCGAACCGGCTAAGGCCCCATTTGGGGCAAATGGTGGTGGCACCACGATAAGGCAGATAGGAAAGCCCTCGTCCTCCAGGTAGGATGAGGGCTTTTTGTTTTGCCCAGAAAGGAGCACTTCTTTGAAACGTATTCGGACAATCGAAGTCAGCGCACATGTTGGTGAGCGCGTCCGTATAGCTGGCTGGTTACATTCACTGCGCGATATGGGTGGCATCAGCTTCCTCGTTATGCGCGACGGTTGGGGAACCATTCAAGCTGTAGCCGAGACTGAGGCCGAATTAGCTCCAGTGCTCGAAGGTGAACTTAGCGTCGAGAGCGTTTTGTCCATTGAAGGGCTGGTGATCAGTATGCCTCAGGCGCCAGGAGGTATCGAGCTGCATAATCTCCAGATCGTAGTAATCACGGCTGTGACCGAGGCGCCGGTTATACCCCTGAACAAACCAAAGCTGCCAGCAAATATCACCACGCTCCTCGACCATGCCGTTGTGACCAACCGCCATCCAGCGCGGCAGGCTGTTTTGCGACTCTCAGCGGGAGCAATGTCGGCATTCCGCTCAATCCTTAGCGCGCGCGATTTCACCGAGATACAAACGCCAAAGATCGTCGCCTCTGCTACCGAGAGCGGGGCTAATGTCTTCAAACTAGACTACTTTGGGCGAGATGCTTACCTGGCGCAAAGTCCCCAGTTCTATAAGCAGATCATGGTGGGAGTCTTCGAGCGCGTCTTCGAGATTGGCCCGGTCTTCCGCGCCGAGCCGCATGACACGACACGCCACATCAACGAATATGTCAGCCTGGATGTTGAGTTCGGCTTTATCGAGAACCATTTTACAGTGATGGCCCTCCTGAGTGACGTGATTACGGGTATCCTGGAAACGCTCAGCGAGTTCTGTGCAAGTGAACTGAAGTTGCTGCGCGTGCAGATGCCTGCTGTGCCTGAGGAGATACCGCATATCCACTTCTCTGAAGCGCAAGAACTCATTTTCAAACGTTATGGTACAGATGCGCGGGGCGAGCCGGACCTCTCACCGCAAGACGAGCGCTGGTTGGGAGAATGGGCGCAGCAGGAATTCGGCAGCGATTTCCTCTTTATCACGGGCTATCCAATGCGCAAGCGTCCATTCTATACTCATCCAGACCCTGATCGACCGGAGTATTCAAACTCGTTTGACCTGCTCTTCCGTGGAACCGAACTGGTCACAGGTGGGCAGCGACTCCATCTCTATCAGGATTACCTGGCTGCTCTGGAGAAGGCACACCTGCCAATAGAACCATTCGAGACCTACCTGGAGGCATTTCGTCACGGTATGCCACCGCACGGCGGGTTCGCTATTGGCCTGGAGCGCCTGCTTATGCAGCTTACGGGTGCTCCCAACATCCGGCTGACCACAGCATTCCCACGTGACCTTGTACGGCTTACCCCGTAATCAATGCTGGATTCAATATGCTAACAATATGAGCGAGGCTCTCATCGCATAATCAAGACAAATCTTGTACTGGTTCTATGTGCATGGTATGATCTTGAGGAAGATAAAGAAACATCATGTACAGGTTTGTGAATGTGAAGAAAGGCTCCAGGTGCCTGGAATGGAATCCCCACCCAAACAGCCAGAGAACACAAAGGAAGAAACTCAAGGTGTCTCACCAGCAGCACATTGGCTAAAGGACTGGATATTCGTCCCTCAGGAGCCAACCATCTCAAGCATCGGTGAATTCCTTCTACCATTTCTGCTTGGGGCAATGGAATCATGTTGGATAGTTGCAATACTCATCGGCCTGGCAAGTGCTGGTATTTTTGAGTCATCTGAGCCATTGGTGCCACTTTGGGCTCCCTTTACCATCATTATCGGCTCCCTCCTACTATTCCATTACCTGGGGCTGCGAACTGTGAAAAAAGCTTCTTCTCATCCAGGAGAAGACTTGAAAATTGCGACACCTGATACATTTCTCTTCGCTATCCTGATCGGTGTACTATCCATATTCTTTGTCTGGCTGCATATATATGCTCAGATAGCCTTTATCTTCGACCCAAAATGGTTATCGGCACTTTTCAACGATATCCTGCTCCTCAACGGCCATTTCTATGAATTGGTCTGCATTGTCGGACTTTTGTTTCTGCTTGGCTGGCTGGGTATTCGTCTCATAAATCGTCAGGTTGAACCCTCTGATATATTTCGTGCGCTATGCCTTGGATTGGGCGTAATAATTGTAGTCATTATTCTGCGAACTGGGCAGGCGAGCGCAGGTGTAGTCTTTCATGACGATGCTATATTGCTCCTTCTGATACCACTCTTTCTCTTTCTCTCACTCACGGCGCATGCCCTGGCACGAGTTGTCTTCATAAGGCAGTCACATCCTGCAGGTTTGCAAGGGAGTATTGTTGCACAAGAACGGGCGATTATAGTCCTGATAGGATCGCTCGGCGTGGCTTTTCTCCTCATTGCCTTATTAATCGGTAGCACCACCAACCCTGCATTTTTAGCTGGTGTTGAGCGTGCCTTAGCTTCACTTGGAGTGGTCTACAATTGGTTTGTAGAGCTCGTAGCCACTATCGTAGTTATCTTAGCTACTCCTATCTTTTGGCTTATCTCTTTCATACATCCGTCCACACAGTCGCCAAAATCAACCAACTTGCACAGGGTACCAGTTAAAGGCAAACCAGCGATTATCCCACTAGACGCGGCTTTTGCTCATGCAATCATTCAAATTCTGAGTATTGTTATACCTGTCCTATTCATCTTACTGATGGTCATGCTTATTCGTTGGACGTTGCGCAGGCGACGAGTACGCAAACGTGTAAATCGTCAAAACCAGGATGTACATGAAAGCTTGTGGTCATGGTCACTCTTCTGGATGCAATTCAAAGCGATCTTATACGCTCTCCTGGCACATCTCATTCGTCGAGAAACCACAACAGAAGATGTTGTTGTCGTCACGGAAGAAATACAAGCAGAGCCTGCCGCGCGTAGTATTCGTGAGATCTACCGCGCATTCTTAAAGAAAGCAGCCAGGCGCGGTTTTCCACGTAAAAGATTTGAGACTCCCTACGAGTTTAAGCAACGCATAGACGAAGAAGTGCCTGCTGCTGAACCGCAGTTGGAGGTGATTACTGAGGCATATGCTCTTACGCGTTATGGTGGAGATGTACCGGATGAGGCGCAATTAGAACTGGTACACAGGAAATGGATCGAACTGGATCAAAAATGGGTTTAACGCTGTAGAACCTCTCCATTGACTACCAGGTATCGATGAGCCCTGGACAAAATCTCCTCAGGGAGACGCTCGAAATCTGTGGCAGTAATCAACACCTGTTCATGTCGGAGTACCTCGCGAAGCAAATGCTCGCGCCGTAGGGGATCAAGCTCACTGAATACATCATCAAGCAACAGTACCGGCTCTTCTCCGGTGGCTGTGCGCATGGAAGCCAGTTCTCCCAGTTTAGCGGCCAGTGCCGCTGTGCGCTGTTGACCACGCGATCCATAGGTAAGCATATTTACGTCGTTCACCAGAAACTCCAGGTCATCTCGATGTGGTCCCAGTAAACACACACCCTGGTGAATCTCTTTTCGTCGCGCTTCACCCAGTTGCGTGCGGAAGTTTTGCAAGGCTTCCATTGTATTCCAGGTGGGATCAATATGAAATGATGGGCGATAAACAATCTTTAGATGTTCGCGTCCGCCACTGATAATTGCTTGCAGTTCATCAACATGTTGATTGAGTGAGGCTACCAAACGCCGCCGCTCAAAGGTAATCATGGTTGCCAATTCGGTCAATTTTTCATCCAGGTAGTCCAGCATACGCGGATCTTCCTGGTTTTCGCGAATACGCTTGAGCAATGCAGACCGCTGCGTGACGATCTTACGATACTTGAGCAAGGCCTGGCAGTAGTGAGGCTGCATCTGGCAAAGCCCGCGATCGAGAAAGCGCCGTCGCTCTTCTGGGGAACCATCTACCAGGCTCAAATCGTTAGGTGAGAATAGCACAACTGTCACCAGCCCTATTAGATCAATAGCTCTTTTAGGGACGCTATTGATCTTAATGCGCTTGCGTTGCCGTTCATTAGGCGCGATCAATTGGCTCCCTTCATAGCCAGTAGAACCTTTTTCTTGCGGAGTTGGGTCGATGATCACAATCTCAATCTTCACCTCGTCGTTGTGCCGCTTGACTGAAGCAGCGATGCGTGTGATGCGATCGGACGCGTGCCAGTTGACGATCTCACGATCAGACGAGGCATGAAAGGAATTGGATGTAGCAAGCATTGCTACAGCTTCAAGCAAATTGGTTTTCCCCTGGGCATTCTCACCCTGAAAAAGAAACAGACCCGATCCTAAAGTGAGGTCGAGTTGGTCGAAGTTACGAAAGTCTTTTAGCGAGATGTGAGAAAGGTACATGTATATGTCCAGAAAGAGGAGATTTCCGGAGAGGCTCCCATTCCCCCGGCAGGGGAGCTCGCGCTCCCTGCCTCCTTAGTATCACCGATTGATATGCATGGGCATAATCACATACGTATAGTCGTCCGCGCCCACAGGTCTGATCACGCCGGGTTTTGTAGTGGCATTAGCCTCAAGTGCCACCTCTGGCGTACCGATAACGGTCAGCACATCCGCTAGATATTTCACGTTGAAGATGATTTGCAGTTCAGCCCCATCAACGGCTGCATTGATGGTACTGGTATTATCTCCCAGATCTTCAGCCGTCGCTTCAACGGTAATCGAACCTGGTTCCAGTCCATCATTTTCACCAGGATTGATCTTGACGCGTGTGATATTTGAACTATCGCGGGCGAACAGTGCTGCACGCTTGATGGCCTCGGCGAATTGTTTCGTCTCCACTACAGCCCTCGTCGAATGCTCTTTGGGAATAATCTGGCGGAAGTTGGGGAAGGTACCATCTATCAAGCGTGAGACGAGATCGAGATTCTGCGTATGAAAGAGCACCTGGCTGCGATTGGGCGTTACAATCATTTCAACAGATCCCTCTGACGGCAGGATACGCGCAAGCTCGGTCAGGGTACGTGCGGGGATGAGAATGTCGCCGCGAGGATGGTCATCGCCGGGCAAGGCCGCAATGCGCACTGCGAGGCGAAATGCATCAGCAGCTGCAAAGGTTATTTTTTCGCCGCCTACCTGCACCAGCACGCCGGTCAAGACAGGCCGCGAGTCATCCTCGGCAGCGGCAAAAGCAACCTCGGCAATCATCTCTTTGAGTAGAGCCGCTTCGAGCATCACAGGAGGCTCTCCACCCTCGGCGCTGGGAATGAGCGGAAATTCGGAGGCATCCATCCCCTTAATATTCGCATTGCTGCCCAGGCTCTTGATATTCATCGTATTAGTATCTTCAACTACCGCGATATCAACCGGGGACTGTGGCAAGCTATTGACGAAATCGGTGAGCAGTTTTGCGGGGACGGTTGTTGTCCCCTCTTCATGAATCTGTGCATCGACCCAGCAATTAATGCCAATTTCCAGGTTGGTAGCCGATAGCTTCAAACGACCATGATCGGTCGCCAATAAAATATTGGACAAGATCGGGAGTGTGCTGCGGCTCGAGACGGCATGGCTGACGGCTGTAAGCCCACGGCTCAGGTCTTGTTGCTTACATGTAATTTTCACTGTGTTCTCCTCCAACGGACGACCAAAGGCACGAAAAAGTTCCTGGTTAGTATACAGGATTCTATTAGAGAGAACAAGGCATGTGGTACAAATTCGTTGTTCTGATTTATTCTAACATCCTATCTTCGACTCCTTGATTTTTGGGGCTTTGGCTTGTGCAAAATAATAATATGTTGATGTACTATATTGGGCACAAATGCATAAGGATAACCATACGGTCGCAATCGCGTTCCAGCTTGATACCAGATAATATCTCCCTTATTCTTGAAACCGCAGCTCCGCGCTGCGTTTGTTAGATCAGCATGAGTCATAATGTACTCACCATCTTGATAGGCATCGCGAACAATGAAGACCATATATTTGTCATTTTTAAGTAATCGAAAGCATTCCTCAAAGACTATGGTCATAACAGTAAGGTATTCTTCATATGAGTTAAGGTTTGCGAGGTCTTTTTCATCCTCTGAGCGCATATTATAATCTGTCCGACGATTAGAAAACTCTTTAGCATATCGATCATTAGACATAGTTTGCTCGAGATGAATATTGTATGGTGGATCCGTGGCAATGAAATCAAATGTTTGATCTTTCATTTGTCGCATTGCTGTTATACAGTCACCTAAAATAAGTTCCTGAGATTCTAGTCCTTCAGTCTTCCTGACCTGATTGTAAATCTCGATCCATTCCTGGTTAATCTCAATCCCTATTGCTTTTCTTGGAGGTCGTGCAGTAGTAGCACCTATCAATGTACCTCCTACACCGGCGAAAGGGTCAAGAACTAACTCATCCCCTTTAGTAAAGTATTCGATAAGAGTTTTCATCAACTGCGGAGGCTTATTTGCTCCATGTTTCTTACGAAGTTGGTGTCCGTATTGAGCGGGGTAGGCAGTTGTAAGGAGTGTTTTGGTGAAATAAAGCCATTGACCACCTGGCAGTTCATTCAGTTTATTATTGGGATGCGGTAATTCACCGGTGTCAGGGAATGTTCCGTTTGGGCTGATAATCGGACTTACAGCCTCAGCAAATAGTTCTAGTGTAAACGTTTCACCTTGTACTTTGTCTGTCATAATGCGCTCCCTTTGTTAAAAATACAATGTTCTAATTACTGATCTGTAGTAATTTCAATTGGCAAAGTTATTACACCTTATCATCATCTTCCCCTAACAAAGGCGGCGCTTTGTACAGCCGCGTTGGTGTCTCCGAAAGATGTATAGGTGAACCTGAAAGCTTGATTCTTCCAGCCGTGGGGTGTTCGCATTCCCATACAAATTCTCTTGCCTGAATGTGCGGATCATTGTAAATCTGGCTAACAGTATTGATTGGGCCACAGGGGATGCCGGCAGCACGCAACTGCGGTAGCCATTCGTCTGTTTTGCGGCGGAGGAACTCTTCTTGCAGGACAGGCACAAGTTCCTGACGGTTACGCACTCGTTGTGGATTGGTAGCGAAACGGGGGTCGGTCGCCAGGTCTTCTCGTTCTAAGAGTTGACAGAGCACCTGGTAAAGGCGGTCATTGCCACATGAGACGACAACGTATCCATCTTTGGTATGAAATGCCTGGTACGGCACGATATTGGGGTGGCCGTTGCCAAAGCGTTGCGCCTCTTCACCAGAAATCAGGTAATTCGATGAAACATTGCTCAAAAGCGACATGGTGGTCTCAAGCAGTGAAATGTCGATATGCTGCCCTTTCCCCGTGTGGTCGCGCACGCGCAATGCCGCCAGGATGGACATACAGGCGAACATACCTGCGGAAACATCTCCCACTGGCGAACCGACGCGCTGGGGATCGCCATCGATCTCGCCAGTCACCGACATGAGGCCCGATTCGGCCTGCGCAACAAAGTCATAACCAGGCCGTAATGCATAGGGACCAGTCTGTCCATACCCGCTGATTGAGCAGTAGATCAATCCGGGGTTGATAGCGCGCAGGGCTTCGTAGCCTAATCCCTGGCGTTCCAACGAGCCGGGACGAAAGTTTTCGACCAGCACCGTAGCTGTACTCACAAGTTTCAAGAGTCGTTCTTTTCCCTCCGGCTTGCTGAAATCAAGTAGAATGCTCTGCTTGTTGCGGTTAAGCCCCAGGTAATAAGCGCTCTCGCCAGCAATATAAGGTGGGCCGAAGTGGCGCGTGTCGTCACCTTTCCCTGGTTGCTCAACTTTGATCACAGTTGCTCCCAGGTCGCCCAAGATCATTGTACAGTAGGGACCGGCCAGCACACGCGAGAGATCGATAACTATTACGTCCGAGAGAACAGCTTCCATAGCACCTCCTGCTGGTTTTGTCGTTTGATTACGTTGAATATATCACAAACAGCAAACCACAGTGAGCCAGTAAGCCTGGTCGCTCTCCCATCTTGCTGATGGACCTGGCTTAGTATAAAATAAATGCCAGGGAAGGAGGATATGAGATGTTTTGTTCAGAATGCGGCATACATGTACAGGATGGAGATCACTTCTGCAACAACTGCGGCGCTCTACTCCAGGCGCCTGGAGGTGTTGTTCAACAGCCACTGCTTTCCATGCCCCCTGCCACCTCTTCGTCCTCAATTCCTGCCGCGCCAAAAACCTCTCGTGTCTCAAGCTCTAATAAGCCCCAGGACCCTTACAAAGACCAGATCCAACAACTCAAATTACACATTCGAGAGTTGAAGCTGGATCTCAAACAGATCAACACCAATATGTCCAACATTCGCTCACAGTATTATGAAACTGCGGCTTTCGTGCCACGGGGTTTACTGCGATGGGGTAAAAAAGCATTTGAGGATTTCCAACTTTTAGGACCTCAGCAGCAGAAGCAGCAGTTACAACAGCAGATTATGCAGCTTGAGCGGCAATTGCTGTCCCTGCAACAAGCTCAGGCACAATGGAAAGCGCAACAATGAAATTACAATGATCAGGACGCCATGACGTATATTGTAGGGGCTGGGTTTGCCCCGCCCTGACTACTTGACAACCCCTTAAAACGTTGCTATCATAACCGTGCTACAGTATGCCCACAAGAGCAATCAAATACAATACTCATGTGGTCAAATTCCCTCTAGTATAGTAAGGGAATCCGCTCCGCAAAATCGAAAAATAAGACTCTTGTACGAGCGCTTATCTGCTCTCGCCAGGTACCGACTTCTCTTCTGCATCTGTAAACAAGCAAGAATGAGATACTTCTGGGAAACGGAACTGTGAGGAAGGCTCTCCACCCATGCCTTCCACGTATCCATGAGAGTCTAACTCAGTGCGGGGATGGGAAAGGAGAACGACAAAAAGTCATGTTTGCAGTAATTAAAAGTGGTGGAAGACAATACAAGGTTTCCGTCGGCCAGACACTTGAAGTCAACCGGCTTCCCGTTGAAGTCGGTGAGCAGGTCCAGTTTAATGAGGTTCTGTTAATCTCGGATGCCAGCGACACCATGATAGGCACTCCCCTGGTGGATAATGCTATGGTGCTGGCAACTGCCACAAAGCAGGGTCGCGGCAAAAAGTTAATTGTTTTCAAGTACAAACCCAAGAAGCGCATTCGTCATCGCCGGGGACATCGTCAGGAACTGACTTTCCTTACAATAGACGATATTGTTGCCGATGGCAAGAGCTTGATTACAGGCGCGGCTCCTGAAGCCAGGGAAGAAGAGGAAGAGGAGCTTCCAATCGTGGAAAAGCTGGAAACTCCACCGGAGAGTACCGAGTTAGAGGCAGCTACAGGCGGAGTAACTGAGACTACAGAGCCTGAAGAAGAAGAGAAAAAGCCGTCTCGCCGGCGTCGTACGAGGAAGGTCGAGGAGACTGAAAGCGAGGCAGAGGAATAAACTATGGCACATAAAAAAGGTATGGGTAGCTCCCGCAATGGTCGGGATAGCAATCCCAAGATGCTCGGCGTGAAACGCTATGATGGTCAGCTCGTTACTGCTGGCAGCATCATTGTCCGCCAGCGTGGCACAAAGATCAAACCTGGAGATAACGTTGGTGTTGGTCGTGACCATACACTGTTCGCGCTGATCAATGGCTACGTCAAATTTGGACATCATTCGCGCACACAGCGCTGCGTAAATGTCTACACTGAGTTTGCTGGCCGCCCCTCGTTGACCGCTACAAAAGAGCAGCCTGCAGCGGCGGGAGTCTGATCAAGTTTTTAAAAAGACAAAAGGAACGCCTTCACGAGCCATGTACGCCTCATGAAGGCGTTCCTTTTGTGTTCGGTTTGATAGAAGAGCTATTATTCAAGACTATTGATGAGACGCCGCCGCCGATTGTGCTTGCGTCTGTTGTGCAGGTACTGCCTTCTCTACGGTCAGCATCGAATTTACAGCAGCATCCGAAAGTGCCTTATTTGTCTGCGGATCAAACACCACGTCGTCCCGCTTACAATAATAAAGACGACGCCATTTTTCCATCGCCTCATCCCAGGCAGGTAGATATTGCAGCGTTTGGTTATCACCTCTTACTATGCGCAGGAAAGCAACTAGGGAAAGTACCAGGGCTGTAACAATACCCGCAAGTACAAGCACGACCAATGCAATTTGTAAAGGCTGGGGCCAGCTTCCATATCCGCCCACTCCAGCAAATGTCAAGATGATAAATGAGCCCACAGTAACAATTCCAAAACCCACAACTATCGACTTCATCATTCCCACTTTGGCTACAGGCATAGGTGGTGGCGCGAATCGTTGTTCAACCCCAGTTTCATAAGCCACTTGTAGTGGCATTGCTTGATCCGTCTGCTGGCATACCGGGCAGGGTGATGATACCTTGTTCTGAGAAGATGCCATAAGTGAAACAACCTCCTTGCTCGAACCCATGACGAGCGATAAATATGTAGTAAGCAAAGCATATCACGTTGTTACCTAATCGACAATGCCATATCTCTGCTTCTCAGGTCCATGTAAAAGTCGGGAGGACGAGTGTGATTATATTGTGATATTATCTGTCTCTTACCCTCTCTTGCCTCGACTTTTTACCTGGCCCTGCTTGCTTCTATTATAATATAATAGTTTCCTTACACTACTACAAGCAGGCAGGACATAGAGAGGACAGGTATGGCAACATCTGCAGCAATCACCATTCTCGGACTTGGGCCGGGTCGTTGGGATGATCTAACACTACAGGCACACGCACTATTAGAGCAAGCAGCAGCAGACAACACGACGGTCTACTTTCGCACGCTCATACATCCTACAGTCGAACCTCTCAAGCAGGAAATACCCAACCTGCGCATCGCATCCTTCGACTCTTTTTACGATGAATCAACCAGTTGGGATACACTCTACCAGCGCATTGCAGAAGAGCTATCCGCATTGGCTGAGCAACATCCCCCTGTGCTCTATGCCGTACCGGGACATCCCCTCATCGGTGAGGCTTCAGTACAACTCCTACTGCAAATGGCACGAGAGCGTGGCCTGAGCACCAGCGTTGTAGCAGGCCTCTCATTTCTGGAGCCGGTGTGTGCAGTTCTGGAGCTTGATCCTTTTACAGCAGGCGTGCAGATTTTGGATGCGACAATCCTTGCAGCGCTCAGGAGCGACGAGATTGCAGGGAAAATTATTCCCACAATTCCCCTGTTGGTGACACAGGTCTACAATCGGCGACAGGCAAGCGCGGTGAAACTGGCGTTGGGCGAATGTTATCCCGATGAATGGCCGGTGAAACTTGTGCGTGCTGCTAGTATTGATGTTGGTCGAATGATCATCGAGGTAGGGGAGCAGGGCGGGGGCAAGCCCCGCACAGCCGACGAAACGGTCATCGAGGTAGGGGAGCAGGGCGGGGGCAAGCCCCGCCCCTACAATACAAGCAGCGAAATGGTCGTCGAGACAGGTGACCAGGGCGGGGGCAAGCCCCGCCCCTACAATACAAGCAGCGAAATGGTCATCGAGATGCCTCTGTATGAACTTGACCGTAACAATTTTGCCAATCATCTCAGCACGCTGTATGTTCCGCCACTTGATGAATTGGATGCGTTACGACTTCCCGAAACGTTACGCTACATTACAATGCGCCTGCGCCGTGAGCCTGATGGGTGCCCCTGGGATCGTCAACAAACACACCAGTCATTGACACGCTACGTAATCGAAGAGACCTATGAGGTTGTAGAAGCGTTGGAAGAAAACGATTTGGAGAAATTAGCTGAGGAACTGGGTGATCTATTGCTCCAGGTCTACTTGCATGCTGAAATCGCACGCCAGGAAGGTGATTTTAACATTGGTGATGTGTTCGAGCATGTAACAGCCAAGCTTATTCGTCGCCATCCTCACGTCTTCGGCCAGGTCGAAGTAGAAAATGCCGGGCAAGTCATACAGAATTGGGAGGAAATTAAACGACAGGAGCGGATTGCCGCTGGCAAAGATATGCAATCAGAGAGTATGCTTGATGGTGTGCCTCTCGCCTCGCCAGCCCTGATTGTCGCACAGGAATACCAGAAGCGTGCTGCTAAAATCGGCTTCGATTATGATAATTTGCAACAAGTGCTGGCGAAATTGACTGAAGAGTTACAGGAATTGCAAGAAGCAGCTACACACGAACATAGACGCGAAGAAATGGGAGACGTGCTCTTCATGCTCGCAAGGATTGCTCGCGAGTTGAAGATTGATGCAGAAGAGGCCTTGCGTCTCGCCAATCGAAAGTTCCGGCAGCGTTTCCAGGCCATGGAGCAAATCACCCGCGAAGAAGGCAGAACATTTTCATCCTACAGCCTGGATGAATGGCTTACGTTGTGGAAACGCGCCAAGGGTTAACCGTATATTGTAGGGGCGGGGCTTGCCCCGCCCAGGAACCCCTACCCCCGCCCTCAAACCTATGCTTCCATCCTCGAAACTATGCCGCTCTCGAATCCCTGTTCCCGCCATCGAATCACTATATCATCCCCTCCCATTCATGTTTGGTCGGGTTTGCCATCCGCGATGGCAGGTTGCGTGTGGTTTTGAAACACTAGATAATTCCCTCCCACTCATGTTTGGGGTCGCGCATCATCAACTCCGGTATCGCTTGATATGGGTCCAATCCTTCAAAGAGCACCTGGCTGAGTTGGTAGGTTATTGGCATTTCAACCTGATAGCGTTCAGCCAATTTTAATGCAGCCTTTGTAGTATAGACGCCTTCGGCTACAGAATGTGTTGAGGATAGAATCTGCTCCAGTTTCTCCCCAGCACCGATGCGTTGGCCTAGTTGATAATTACGGCTCAGGGGACTGGCGCACGTAGCAATCAGGTCACCAATGCCTGCGAGCCCGGCAAAGGTCATAGGATGAGCGCCAGCGGCGAGGCCCAGGCGCGAAAGCTCAGCCAGCCCGCGTGTTATAAAAGCGGCTTTGGCGTTATCTCCCATATTCATGCCATCATTAATACCCGCACAAATTGCAATGATATTCTTGAGCGCCCCGCCAAGTTCAACGCCCACGACATCATGAGCAGTATAGACACGATAGTTAGAGGTAGTAAGTAGAGTACGTGCATGTACTGCCACCTCCTGATCATAGGCCGCTACAACGGCTGCTGTCGGCTTTCCCTCCGCTATTTCGCGCGAAATATTAGGGCCGCTTAGCGCGGCGACGCGATCTCCCGCGTTTGGTAGTTCTTCACGAATAATCTCGGTCATTCGTTTAAGGCTGCTGATCTCTATGCCCTTGGTGGCATTCACGAATATGGTGTTGTGGTTCACATAGGGAGCAAGCAAGCGCACATTCTCACGCATGCGCTGCGATGGCGTCACAAGCAGAAGCATATCTCTTCCCTCGACAGCTTCCTGTACATTGGAGGTCACATACAGGCCATCAGGAAAGCGAATGCCGGGCAGGAACATGCTATTTTCACGGCGCTGCTGCATTTTAACAGCTCGCTCAGGTGTATATTCCCACAGGATTGTCTCAATACCGTTTTTCGTCAGCAAAAGCGCCAGGGTAGTACCCCAGGCTCCACTGCCAATTACACCAACAGATGCCATCGCATCGTCTCCTATGCATTTCTCTGTGTTCTAAATTGACCTTAACATGGTAATTGTAGCATAGGAGAAAAGAGTCCACGAATCAATATGCCTGGCGGAGCAAGCCTCCGCCAGGCATATCTTATGCATCTTCAGCAGGGCTCTGGTGCTGCTTCTGTGGCTCCAATATATCATCCTCATACACAGTAGATTTCAGGATACCCACATAAGGCAGGTTCCGATAACGCTGAGCATAATCCAGACCATAGCCAACTACAAATTGATCTGGTATTTCAAAACCAGTGTAGTCTAGTTTGACAGGTTTGATACGCTCCCGCCCTTTATCCAGGAGAGTGCAGACGCGCAAACTGAGAGGTTTGCGTTGTCGTAGTACATCCATGAGATAGTGCAGTGTCTGGCCACTATCAATGATATCTTCCACGATCAGCAAGTTTTTATGCTGTACAGGTCCTTCCAGATCTTTTAGAATTCGTACCACGCCGCTAGATTGAGTGCTATTACCATAACTGGAAATTGCCATATAGTCAATCTCCAGTGGCAGGTTGATTGCTCGTGCTAGATCACCGATAAATGGAACAGCCCCTTTCAGCGTACCTAACAACAACAAATTCTTGCCTGTATAATCGGCGGTAATCTGCTTCCCCAACTCTATGACCTTAGTCTGTATCTCCTCAGTAGTTAACAGTATCTCCTCGATGTCCTGGTGTATATCTACCTCTTGTGAATAATATGTGCTGTTCTTCATGTTTGCTCCTTTATGATAGCTAAACGCAGTGCATGCTGTGTTTTGCTGGTAAGTCGAGCTCTTTCATCAAGACATATACCAGCTAGCCAGATACAATGAGACGCTGTAAAAAGTATCGGGATTGACCTACGATCAGTACGTGCTACATGCTTATCTACAAAAATATCCTGTATTTTCTTCTCATGCTGCATTCCTAACGGCTGCATTCGATCACCGGGTCTGCTTGTACGTACTTCTAAAAACGAGCCAACTACATCAGCATCTACATAGACAACATGACGAGTAGAGGAGAGTAATCGCCACACTTCTGACCAATCTTCCAGGTGCAGGGCTTCTCTAACTTCTGACATTAACTCATCGGGAACTTGTTCCGCAGTGACTATCCAGGCGGTCCCCGGAACTCTGATACGTCCTGGAACACACAACTGGGCAACTTCTGCGTTCTGCTTGTTCCATGTTTCTATCGCGTGACCAGGAGTATACCTATTTAGACGTTCAAACGTGATCTCATGAAAACTGCGAACCACGCGCAATTGATGGGGCAGATTCAGCATTCGCTCCTGCCTGTCATCGTACCCAAAAAGTTGTTCAATCAGAGTATAGTGACGGATTTCCAGTGGTGATTGGCCCTCGCAGAGGCGAGCAGTGACACGCCGTAACAGGTGCCGTTGCAAACTTAAGGGCAGTGATAAAAGCGCCTCTATGCTTAATCTGGTAGCATCCTCTAGTTCTGAGATCACTACAGCAGGCCAGCAGGCATCTACCTGTGCCTCCAGCCATTCAACATCTACCCGAATTACATCGGCAGTGCGTAATAATGTGCTGTGGAAGCCTGGATTGAAGGACTCCAATAAAGGTAGAAGTTCGTGACGAATACGGTTACGTAAAAACCTTTGGTCAGTATTGCTCAAATCCTCTAGCGGCTCGATGCCGTGCTCCTGGCAATAAGCAACTGTCTGCGCATGTCTTACTGCTAAAAGAGGCCGAATAATATCTTGTTGGCGTGGCAACATACCAACCATACCCGTTAATCCGCTTCCACGCACGAAGTGAAGCAGCAACGTCTCAACCTGGTCATCTGCGTGGTGAGCAACAGCAATTGGTTGTCCATGCGCCACTTCGCGCAAAAAGCGATAGCGCGCGCTGCGTGCCGCATCTTCTATTGAGCGTCGTTCTGCGCGTGCCAGTTCCGCCACATCGATTACGCCGAGTATGCATGGCAGCCCCCACGATTCAACAATACTGCCAACAATGGCGGCATCTCTGTCGCTTGCTTCATCCCGTAACTTATGATTGAGGTGTGCCGCGTGCAGCTTCACCCCAGCATAACGTTTACCCGGCCCACAAAGCTGGTTTAGCAGGTGCAGCAGACATAGTGAATCGGCTCCCCCCGAAACAGCGACGATGACCTCACCCTCAGGTGGGAGTAGTTGGTGTCTATCGATATAGGTTGTAACAATGGTCTCTAGCATGTTTCAGCCTGGTATGATACGATATAATCAATTATACACAACAAACAAACGACCTCTTCATGGTCATTAGACGGATGGCACC
>WNFX01004015.1_pt1 | contig 19206 bp, 21 predicted proteins | sample 5400111 | NCBI WGS metagenome assembly WNFX01 (sample SAMN13153363, study PRJNA577476) | soil metagenome | isolation source: 40 cm soil or saprolite under grassland replicate 1 | place: USA:California | collected 2016-06-15 | reverse complement strand
GGCGCTGCGCGCGCAGGCGGCCCGCAGCCCGGTGCCGGTCGTGCTCGAGGCGGACGAGGTCGGCCGCTACCCGCAGGACGCCGAGAGCACCGTCTACTTCTGCACGCTGGAGGCGCTGCAGAACGTGGCCAAGCACGCCCGGGCCTCGGCGGTGACCGTCCGCCTGTCCGGCTCGGGCGAGGTCCTGGAGTTCTCGGTCAGCGACGACGGCGCGGGCTTCCCGGCCGCCGCCGCCCGGCACGGCTCCGGCCTGCAGGGCATGTCGGACCGGCTGGCCGCGCACGGCGGCACCCTGGCCGTCCGCTCCCAGCCCGGCCAGGGCACCACCATCACCGGCCGGTTGCCTACATCGGAGCGGACGGCCGCAGCCGGGTTCCCCGCGGCCAGCCCGGGCTGAACTGATCATGCGCGTACGCACCAAAGGCGAACCGCCGTCTATCGAAGGGAAGCATGATCATGAGAACCGCGTACCGGGTGATCGCCTACCTGCTGGCGCTGTCCGTCGCCGTCCAGGTGTCGCTGATCGCGTTCGGAGCCTTCGCGAGAACAACATCGACAACGGCCCCGTCTCCGACGGCGATACCACCGGGGTGACCCTGCACCAGTCCTTCGCGTACGTCGTCGTGCTGTTCGCCGTGGCGCTGCTCGCGGTCTCGTTCGGCGCCAAGGTCCAGCACGGCGTGCGCTGGGCGGCGATCCCGCTCGGCCTTGTCGTGGTGCAGTTCTTCCTCGCGTACGCCGCCTACTCCGCGGCCATCGTGGGTGTGCTGCACGGCCTCAACGCGCTGGCCATCTTCGCGGTGGCGCTGCTGGCCGGGCGGCGGGTGCCGAAGGCAGCGCCCGTGGCCAAGCCGTCGGCCGCGGAGGAGGCCCCGGTCTGACGGTCCGGTCCGACCCTCGGCCCGCCTATGCGGCTGATCGCGCCGAGGCGCCTAAGTGGTAGCCAGGCGTGACGGAACTGCGAACCGCAAATACCCGCGGCCGGCGGTCAAGTGCGCTGCTGGGCCTGCTCATCTGCGCCGTCGTCGCCTTGCCGCCAGTTCCGGGCGAGGGCGACGAGGCCGCGAACCACGTCGGGAGGCAGTCCCGGAGTGCTCGCGATGTGCCACAGCGTCGGGTCCTCATGTTCGGCATGCCCGAGGTCCGGCGACCCCACCTTCGGTTCCCCGCCTTCCAGTATCCGTCGGCACGAACCCGGGGTCCAGCCGAGCCGGTTCTCGACCATACCGAGGGTGCTGGGGGAAACGTGCTGGCCGTTCTCGAGCTTTCCCAGCGTCCGCTCCGTCACCCCGGTCGCCTCGGCAAGGGCTCGCCTATCTCGCATGCCTAGCTCGACCCGGCGCGCGACAACGTAATCGGCGAGCCGCCGCCAGTCCTCACCGGCCATATGACCGTCCCTCCCGCGAGCAGATGCTAGTCCCGCCACCGCCACGTGACTATCCCTATCAGAAGAAGATAGAAGATTCTAGCTCTCCTGTCGGCGGCGAGCGCCATAGATCTGCGTCTCTCTTCCTAGCTCATCTTACTCATGCCCTTTACTTCTTATCTCTACTGGTCTACGGTGCCTAATACACCTGAAAATTTCTTGTTTCTTCCTAGATGTACCAGGATCGGCTCGCTGCGGACCGGCGGCGTCCTTGCGCCTTGAGGAGGGGAGGCGCAAGGGCGCTCCGCCACGCAGCCGGACGTCTGCCGGACTCTGTCGGATCTGCACCACCTGCGGTGACTGCTGGTGACAGTGCCGCGAACGGCAGTGTTCGCCGCTCCGTAAGCCCGGCGGGGTGGGTCGTCGATCCGCTGTTCGTGCCCGGCCGTCGGCCAGTACCGGGCCCGGATCTCGGCTAGCTAAGCGGGCTCGGCGCGCTATACCCGATCCTCAGCACGACTTGGCCAGTACGCAGCGTGACCTGTTGCACAGATGCAGGGAGGTATTGGGCTCGCTGCGCGCCAATGAACGCTTGCATCCAGCCGAGGTATGCGGCACGAGTCAGATGCGCCGCATGGTCCACCGCTGCCAAGTCCACTGACCGCAGCAGGCTGGCGGGTCCGCCACCAGGCGACTGGTCGACGAAGTCCGCGATGTGCACCGGGTGGCTTTCGGCCATCGTGGCGAGGAGCAGCGGCAGCCGCGGATCAACATCGCCGCTGAGAAGTTGTGCCCTGGCGGTGGCCGAGGCCCCGATCTGGCTGTTCGCCAGCAGCTGGGCGCCGGCGGTCTTCCGGGGGCGCAGCGCCGTCTGCTGATCGGCGCGGTATTTGGCGGCCCCGCCGGGATAGACCAGCCGGATATCGATCCTGGCGTTCCCGGAGCCGAAGCTCGCGATGAGGGCCGGGGCGTAGACGGAGACCAGCCGCCCGCGGTACTGGGCGCGGATCGGGCCCGTGGCGACCACCAGCGCAGAGCCGAGTGGATCATTCGACGTGGGCCCGAGCGTCAACAGGTTCGCGGACGGGAAGCCCCTGCTGACCAGACCCGCGCATACCTGGGGATCGCATGACACGACTGCGGCCCGGCTGACCTGCTGCAGGATCCAGGTGATGGCCTCCGTTCTAGTCGCCGCCTCAGCGGTGAGTTCGTGGCTGACCTGAGCATTGCTGCCTGCTAGCCGCTCAGACGCTGCGCCGTGCCAGGGAAGATTGACAGCGATCACGCCGGCGCTGGCAACCAGCAGAATCGCGGCCAGAATTACGTTAGCCCGCCGACGCCACCAGATGCGACGGCTCCCATGCCGCGCCGACCGGGGCCCGGACGCCGGCCGGGCAGCGAGCAGACCATCGCCGCTGCCGTGCCGCGGCTTCGGCGGTGCGGCAGATGCACGCTGTGAGCTGGGTGTCGTCTCCTCATCCGCGGCCAGAGCGGAGACCATCGGCGGCATCGGTCCCGCGAGCCGCGCTCCGGCGGCCACTAGCTCGCCGAGCACGTCGTGGGCCGACGGCCGGCCGGCTGGGTCCTTGTTGAGGCAGCGGTGGATCAGCCACTCCAGTGGTTCGGGAAGCCTGCCCACCTTTGGCTCGGAATGAAGAATGGCGAACGCCGTGGCGGTCAACGAATCGCCCTTGAACGGCAACTCGCCGGTACCCGCGAACACCATCGTCACAGCCCACGACCACATGTCGGCCGCTGCGGTCACTCGGGTCGCAGCCAGCTGCTCAGGGGCCATGAACGCCGGAGTTCCCACGGCGACCTCGCCGGAAAGAACCGTGGTCATCCCGGGAACGGCCGCCAGCCCGAAGTCGATCACCACTGGCCCGTCGGGGCCGAGCAGGACATTGCCAGGCTTGAAGTCGCGATGCACCATCCCGGCGGCATGCACTGCGCCCAGCGCGGTCAGCGTCGCGACGGCGATGCGCTCGAGGGCAGCGCCGCCGCGAGGCCCAAGCTGCTCGACTACCTCTACCAGCGATGGCCCGCTGACGTATTCACTGACAATAAACGGCCGCCGCTCGAAGATCCCCGCGTCCAGAACTTGCGCGGTGCAGAACCGGGCGACCCGCTGCGCTGCGGCGACCTCCTTCAGAAAGCGGCTGCGGACCTGTGGGTCTGTTGTTGGCGGCAGGAGCTTGACGGCTGCCGAGCTTCCGGTAGGACCCTCAGCCAGGAACACAACGCCCTGCCCGCCCTCCCCGAGGCGGCCGAGCAGCCGGTAGACACCCACCTCGCGCGGATCCGTGTCGCGCAGGGCGAGCATCTCAGGCATTGCGGACCAAGCTGATGTCACCCGGCCATTTTGCCCCTGGCACTCAACGCACGCCACTATTCCATTTCGCCAGTCGCCTGGAGCAGCCTTCCCGGCGACCGCCGACGCATCGGGGCAACTGCTGTGTCACGGCCACGTCCGCCCGGCGCAGCGCCAGCCCCGTCAACCGGAATTACTGAAGTCCTGGTGACCGGCTGGAACATCGCTCCGGCCGAAGATCCCCACGCTGGCACGAAGGGCAGTGGTGTTTCCACTCTTGGCGTCCCCGCGGCTACCCAGTTGGCTCCCTGCATAGGCCCTGCATAGAGCCTTGTCTCGGCAGGGCCCAAAACTGTGCTCGCGGCAGCCCTTCCGGCAAGATAATGCTCTCAGCCGAGAACATAGGAATTTCTCTTTGAAACGCGCTTCGGTCCGGGCATGCTGTTGGATAAGCCCGGCCACAAACTGCCCTAGGGCAGGTAGCGAGCCGGGTCAGGGGTGGGGCCCTGGCAGCACCGTCTCCCCCCCACGGCGCCCAGGGCTCCGCTCCGCCTGAGCCATGAGCCACCCCATGGGCAAGACCGAGCGCGCCTTCGAACGCTTAGGTCCTGGCGACCAGGTAACGGAACACGTTCTCCTGCCGGTAGGTGCCATCCGGCTTGCGGCTGCCGGCGAAGGCGCGGGTGAGCGCGCCGCGGGTGGCGGGGAGGCCTGAGTGCTGGATGGCCGCGCGGGCCGGACCGGAGCTGAGCTGGGTGCGCACCGCGGTGGCCAGGTCCGGGTAGATCAGCGGGTTCGCCACGTCGGTGACGGCGATGGGGGTAAGGCCGGCCAGCGCGGCGAGGTGCTCCAGTTGCCCGTCCTCGCTCCAGGCGATGGCACCCGGCGCTTCGTCGGGCCGGGGCAGCAGCGGGCCGAGTTCGGCGAACATCACGCCGCTCTCGCACTGGTCCGGTGGCCCCCAGACCAGCAGGCTGATAGACCCGCCCGGCCGGACCAGCTGGCTCATGCCCTTGACCACGGTAACCGGGTCGGCCGCGTACTGAATCGCGTTGAACGTCGTGATCACGTCGAACGAACCCGGGTCGAAGGGCAGTGGGTCCTCCAGGTCCCCGACGACGAGGGATGCGGCCGGAACGCGTTCGCGGGCGATGTCCAGCAGAGCCGCCGTGGCGTCCAGGCCCGTCACCGTGGCACCCCGCCGGGCCGCTACCAGCAGCGCGAAGCCGCCGCCGCAGCCGATGTCAAGCAGCCGGGTCCCGGCGCCGACGGCGGTGGCGTCCAGGACCGCCGTGTAAAACGGCGTGCACATCGGCTCGTTGTAATCCGACCAGTCGCGTGCCCCCGGCGCCCAGAGCTCCGCTTGTTCCTTGCCTGTCCCCATGGCCGTTTCTTCCTTTCCGTTGCTCGTGGCCGCGGATTCTGACCGCGCTATGGGGCCATCGTCGGCAGGCACCGGCTGACGCGCATCGGGGCAAATACGAGTTCGGGTACCCAGCCCGACGCCCTGTCGAGAGCAGCCGGGGCACGACGGGCGGGGCCGCGTACGTGAGAATACGTATTTGTGCTGGTGACAGTGCCCTGGACGGTGCGCTGAAAGGGGCGGCGGAAGCATACTGATCTCGTGGCGGACCTGCGGTGCCCGGTGGTGATCGGCCGCGGAGCGGAAACTGACGTGCTGCGGACGGCGCTCGGCGCGGCCGAAGGCGGACTGGGTAGCGCCGTGTTCCTGGTCGGAGAGGCCGGGATCGGCAAGTCCCGGCTGGCCGCCGAACTGGCCGCCGAGGCGCGGGCCCGCGGTGCGGTCGTGCTGGCCGGGCGTGCGGTACCGGCCGGGAGCGCCAGTCCCTACCGGCCGCTGACCGAGGCGCTGTTGCAGGCGTTGCGCAGTGCACCCTACCCGGCCGACGACGCCCTGGCTCCGTGGCGGGCGGCACTGCGAGCGATAATCCCGTCCGGGCGGCAGCCTGCTGCTCGTGCTGGAAGACCTGCACTGGGCGGATCCGGACACACTGGCTGTTCTGGAGTACGTGAGCGACAACCTGGCCGCGGAGTCGGTCCTGTGCGTGGTCACCTGCCGGGACCAGCCGGCCTCGCCGGCTTCCGAGCTGATGGCCCGGCTGCACGCCCGGCGGGCCATTGCGCGCATCGCGCTGGGCCGGCTATCCGCAGCCGAGGTCGCGGCGATGGTGCGCGCATGCCTCCCGGCGGCCGCTGATGACGTCATCGCCCGGGTCCAGCGGCATGCGGACGGGATCCCGTTCCTGGTCGAGGAATCACTGGCCGCGCCGGGCGTGCCGAGCTCGTTCGCCGACGGAGTGCGCGTCCGGCTGGCCGGCTGGCCGGCTTGACCGGTCCCGGACGGCTGGTGCTGCACACCGCCGCCCTGTTCGGGCGGCAGTTCGACTGGCGGCTGCTCCCCCAGGCCACCCGGATTGCCCGCGGATACCGTCGGCACCGCCCTCGAGCACGGCGTGCGGGTACAGCTGCTCGCCGTAGACGATGGAATCTTCCGGTTCCGGCACATGCTCACCAGGGAAGCGGTGGCAGCCGACCTGCTCCCGCCCCGGCGGATCGCGCTGGCAGCTCGAGCCCTGGCCGCGCTGGAGGCGGCCGAGCCGGGACTGGCAGGCGTAGCCGGAGACCTGGCCGCCGGACTGGCCATCCAGGCCGACGAGCCGGGCCGGGCCGGCGTGCTGCTGACGGAGTCCGGCCGTTCGGCGCTCGGACGCGGAGCGCTGGCCACGGCGGCCTCAACCCTGCGCCACGCCGCGGATCTGCTGGCCGATCCTGACCTGCGGGCCGAAGCCGAGACCCTGCTGGTGGAGGCACTGGCCCTGGCCGGCCAGGCAGATGAGGCGATGCGGATCGGGGATCGCCTCATCGCCCAGCTCACACCGGGCGGCGGGGCCGCCAGCCGGCGGGCGGGCATCCACCTGCAACTGGCCCACGCCGCGGTGGACGGCACCCGGTGGACAACCGCGCGACGGCACATCGGCATCGTCCGCAACCTGCTCGCCGCCGAGCGCGAACCCGGACTCGACGCCCAGGCCGCCGTGCTGGACGCCGAGATCGCGCTGGCCGACGACGAGGCCAGCCGGGCTCGCGACCTGGCCGAGAGCGCCCTTGGCTCGGCCGCGGCCAGCCCCGAGATCCGGTGCCGGGCGCTGGAACTGCTCGGCCGGGTCCGCCGGGTCAACGACCTGGACGGCGCCCGGGCTGCGTTCGAACAGGCCCTGGCCACGGCGGACGCGGCCGGGCTCGCCCTGTGGCGGCTGCGCGCCCTGCACGAACTCGGCACCATCGAGATGTTCGACCGAGCCGATGATGCCCGCCTGTCCCAAGCGCAGCGCCTCGCAGAAGAACTAGGTGCGGCCAGCACAGGTGCGGTAATCGGCCTTCAGCTCACCGCCGCGGCCATGTTCCGCTTCGACCTCGACGCAGCCGAACGTCACGCCGAGTCCGCGCTCGCAGCCAGCACCCGGCTCAGGCTGGGCCAGACCCGTGCCACCGTGCTTGTCTTCCGTGCCGAGATATGCGCGCTGCGGCGCGACGCCGCCGAGATGGGACGCTACATCGCCCAGGCCTGCGCGACCGCTCCCGGCGACCCGGAAATCGAAGGCAGCGCCCTGGCCGGAGCGCGGGCAATGCTGGCGCTGGTGAACGGTGACATGGCCCGGGCCATGGATGACATGCGCCGGGGCATCGCCGTCCTCGACAGCGGCCCTCCGGGCGGCCCGGCACATTACCGCGGCCTGTGGCCCCTGCTGCTGGCCGCACACGGCGAGGGGACGGCGGCGGAGGCGATCAGCCACGCCCGGGCGATCGGCCTGACCGTCAACCGGGTCAACCGAGGACTCCTTGGCTACGCCGACGCGATCCTGGCCGGCCGGGCCGGCGACGGATCCCGCGCTACTGACCTAGCGGCGGCGGCCGACCTCGACTTGCAGCATTACCCGGTCTGGGCTGACCTGGCCCGGCTGATCGCGGCCGAGCCGGCGCTGGTCCAGGGCTGGGGTGAGCCACGGTCGTGGCTGGAAGCAGCGGCGGCCGTATTCGGCCGGTACCAGATAGAGCCGCTGGCAGCACGCTGCCGGGAGCTCCTGGCCAGACCACAGCCAAGCCGCTGGTCACGGCTGGGCATCACTGACCGGCAGGCCGACGTGCTTCGGCTGGTGGCCGCGGGCATCTCGAACAAGGAGATCGCGGCCCGGCTGCATCTGTCGCCGCGCACGGTAGAAAAGCATGTCGAGAACCTGCTCCGCATCACCGCCGCCCAGTCCCGGACCCAGCTCGTGGTCCTTGCAGGCCCGGAGGAAGACTGACCAAGGCATCACCCAGTCAGCGCAAGCCGTAGCACGCAGCATGGTTATCACCTCCGGCTCTCGAGGCGCACAGGCTGCCGTATTAGACCGAAAAGCCGGTGACGCGGGATTGCGTCACCGGCTCTTTCGCGCACGGGGCCTCCATCCCAAGATGACCCTTCACCGGCAGGCCGGAGCCGCGGGCGTCTGTGCGGCTCCGGCCTGCTCCGGCACGGGAGCTAGCTGACGACGATGCCTGCGGGCGCGGCGCCGCCAGGCAGCGGGAACGGGGTGGTGCCCAGCGCGGTCAGGCTGCCGCCGCTGACGGCGAACCCGGCGACCGCGCCGGTCTTGCTCTGATCGACATACAAGAAGCCGCCGTCCGGGCTCAGCCGGGCGTCGACCGCGCCGGCGCCGGGACCGCCGGCCGGAGCGCTGCCCGGCAGCAGGGACAACGCGCCGCTGGCGGCGATCTGGTAGCCAGAGACCGTCCCCGACGCGGTGTTAACGGTGAACAGGAACTGGCCGTCCTGCGTGATCTCGACCCAGCACGGGGCCATCTGGTGATCCGGGAACGGGGAGCCTCCGATCGGGACAGCTTGCCGTTGCGGTGATCTTTGAATGCGGAGACGGTGCCGCTATCCGTATACCAGGTCACCGTGGACCGCGAGGCTGTCGGGCAGCGTGCCGCGGGAGGAGACGACACCGCCGGGCACGAGGCTGAGGGAACCATCGGAATAGACCCGCAGCACCGAGATCTGGTTGCTGCCCGCATCAACGGCGATCAGGAACCGGCCGTCCGCCGAGAACTGCAGCGCTCCCTGCGAGGCCAGCCCGGAGCCGGTCCCGGCCCCGCCGGCCGCGAACGGCGACCCGGCCTCGGCGGTAAGCGTGCCATCAGCGTGGCGGTCAAACGCCCCGATCGTGTAGGCCGGTTTCGTGTTGTCGTTGACATAGACATGCCCGACCACCGGGGACGGACCGTTCGAGGCGGAGGCGGACGCGGGGACTGCCAGGGCTGCGGCCGCGGCCAAGCCGAGTACCAGCGCACCGGACCTGCCGCGGTCCAGGAAGCGCGTTGCCTGCCGTATTGCGATGCAGGCCGGGACGGCCCTCCGCCCCCAGCGGTGTGACACAAACTTCACGGCCGCCACGATGTTTGCTCACCATTTATTCGTGGCCGACGACGGCAAGGTTTCCCCCAATCCGGCACGAAAACGAACGGCAGGCCGGTCGTCTCCGTGCCGGCGCGATCGGAGAGGTCGAGCTCAGGGCCGCACCCTGATACTCAAGCGGATCGCGGCGCGCTACCGGCCCCGTTCCGATTCGGATACCGACAGGTCAGCGATCGACCGGGGCGATGGACATCCAGGCCGGCCATTGCCGTGTCGATTACGTTTCCGCGGAAGCGCCTTGTGCAGCCTTTCACAAGCCGTAGCGGAAACGCTGGCCCGGCAGCCACCAGCAGCGCGCCGGGCTCGTTGCGGTCCGGCGCGACGGCATGTGCTCGTAGCCGGCCCGTGGCCGCCTGACGCGGGCGTCGGGTGAGTGATCCAGGAGTTCTCCGGCTGCGTACTTGCAGAACCCGGCGATGCGCGTAGCACACCCCACCGCCTGAGACACCCGAACGTCCGGCAGCGTCATCGACGCTCAGAAGCTGCCTGCAGGGCGCCGTTGCCTGGGCGGCCACCGCGGGAGGAGTCCGGCTGGGGGCGGGCCGGGCGGGTGCGTTGCCCGTGCGGCTAGCATCACCTGGTGAGTGATCAACTGTTCGTCCCGGCGGACTTCACGGTCCCTGACGGGCTTACGACCGGGGAGTTCCGGCTGGAACCGCTCGGGCCCCAGCACAACACCGCTGACTACGCCGCATGGACGGCCAGCATCGGCCACATCCGGGCGACGCCGGGATTTGCCGGGGCCAGCTGGCCGCACCAGATGAGCCTGGCGGAAAACCTGGGCGACCTCGAACGCCACGCACAGGACTTCATCGCACGCCGCGGATTCACCTACACCGTGCTCAGCACCGCCACCGGCGAGGTCATCGGCTGCGTCTATATCTACCCACCGCGCGACCAGGGCCCGGACCATCCTGAGGCAGGCGGACGGCACGCGACCGTCCGTTCCTGGGTACGCGCGGACCATGCGGCGCTTGACCCGCTGCTCTACCACGCGGTCCGCGCCTGGCTGGACCGCGACTGGCCGTTCCGCTCGATCGAGTACGCGCCACGGGACTGACCTGGCGCCGCCAGCCAGGCCGGCTTGCTACCTCCCGGGCGGGAGAATTCCCCGTCTGGCGCAGTGACGCAGCGCCTGCCCAGCTCTGGAAGCCGATTTTGCCGCGGGAACCGTTCAGGAAGCCAATGAGGCACGGCCTCGGGCAGGCCCTCAGCCGTCCGGAGTAATGATCATCTGTGGCAGGACGTAACGACCCGGGTGGAGGTTGTGGGCCTTCAGCGTGGCCTGGACCTGCTTGAGGTGCTCCGTCGTTAGCTGGAGCGGCGGTTCGTCCGGCTGGTAGCTCCACCCGACCGGGTAATCCACACCTGGCGTCGTCGTCATCTCGATATGGCAGCCGAGCAGGTATGTCACCGGCCGCCGCGCGCACCACTCGGCGAGCCGGTCAATCGACCGGACGAAGGACGGCCAGTCGACGACGTACAGCCGGCCTGGGTAGACGGTGTCGCCGGTGAGGAGGATCCCGCTATAGCGGTCGTAGTAGGTGACGGCAGCCTCATGGTGCCCGGGAGTTGCCAGGCAGTCGAGAACCCGGCCGCCGAGATCGACTTCGGCCACCGACTCGGGCTCGTCGGCGAAGCCGAAGTACGGCCACGCAGCGTCGCGCTTGGCGCCGACTATCAAGGTGTTGGGCCGGTCCGCGAACTGGCCGTCAGCGGCGGTGTGGTCGGTGTGCGAGTGCGTGTGCAGGACGAGCAGCCCGTAGTCCCCGGGATGCGGGTGGCTGGCCAGCCAGCCGTCGATAATCGCGTCCACGGTGCGGCGCAGCGGAAAGAACTGGGGATCCGGCGTAGCGCCGGTGTCGATCAGGACTGCTCTGGAGCCTCCGAACAGGAGGAACATAAACGGCGCCTCGTAATGGACGGCCATGTTCTGGCGCAGTATGTAGGTGTGCTCGTCGTAGGCGTGGACCTGGATGTCGGGATCGGTGTTGTACTTGGCGGCTTCTGAGCCGTGAATCCAGCTGACATCCAGGTTCGCGGCGCCGGCGCCGACGGGGAAGCCGACCCCTGCACTCGCGGCCATGAGAACTCCAGCATGCGTCGTCTTCGCGGGTCGGGTACGGCGCACGCCTCGTCCGAGACGAGCAAGGATCCGCGCCACCGCCATCATGCTAACCCGGGCCCCCCCAGCGGCGCTCAGCGAACGACTGGGTGCATACGTCAGCGGGCCCCGCGGTCACCCCCCTGCTGTAGCCGACCGGATACCCGCCGCGGCCGGCTTGGAGGCAGCCGCCAGATCCAGATACGGCTCGTCCGCGGGCCCGGGCAGCGAAACAGCAGCCGCGCTCGGCGCCGGCGTCGGCCTGCGCGGCTCCCGGGCCCCTGCCCCGCCGCCGCGGCCACGGTAGATGAGCAGGCCATTGACCGGATCCGGGACGGCATCCAGGGCCGCCCGCACCACAGGCAGGCCGCGGAACGCTTCCCACTGCACTTCGGTGTCGAAGAGCACCTCGAACACCACGCCCCACCCATCAGCATGCCACGCTCCGTCGCGGACCCCGTTGGTCAGCGCCGCCTCGATGAGGGCTGAGTCATGCTGTTCCTGCCACCGGAAGGCGGAAACCTCGCCGTGCAGGACTTCGATCGACCACCACTCGGCCACAATCGCGATGGTACGTCGGCGCGTCGTGTGGCGGGACGCCGGCGGCGCGATGAGCAGCTCGACTCAGGAGCCGGGATCGATGACCGCGGTTCCGGAGCATGCACGCCATGCCCTCGCGGCACCCATCCCGCAGCCGGCGGGCAGCAGGCATAGGCAGGCCGCCCGGGCGGGTTATGGTGGCAGTGCGGTCGCCAGCTCCGCCGCCGGGACGGGCGGCGGCCGACTGCGTGCCCGAGGCGAAGTGATCGCGCCGCGCGTCCCCTGACCCGCCGCCCGTCGGAACGCAACAGCACCAAGGCCAGCCAGGCCGAGCTGACCGCCCGCATCGTGTCGACCGCCGCCCGGTGGATCTACCAGGGCAGGCGGCTGGACATGCAGGGCCCGAAGGCGAACTGCACACCCCCCGGCACGATCCGGCACATCAACGCGATGGTCGCCGGGTGGGCGGGACTGCGCCGGCTGCCGGGCGACGAGCCCGCCCTGTTCATGCGCGTTCTCACCGACCCGCGCGGCCGGGTGCAGAGCGGGATCGTGGCCTTCGTCGAGGGGCTGCTGCGCCGTGACATGGCCGAGCGGTGAATGAAGCAGGTAGCGGGCTCAGGTGCCTGCTGCCGCAAGAGGGCGAAGGCGGCCTCCCAGACCGCCGGGCGTGTCGCCGAGGCGGGGATTACCGGGGCGGCTGCGTCGATCCGGCTCCGGAAGGGCGGCGGCGCCGCGACCTGCCCATCATGGATCCGCGCGGCCATGGCGGCGATCTGGCGCAGCCAGCCCTCGGGGTCGGCTGGCGTCACATCCGGCCGGCCGGGCAGGCGCGTCATGAGGATGGCCGGGTGTCCGTCAGATTCGCGGCCGTCCGCGTCAGCGGCTACCGGCTCGGGTGCCGGAAGCCCGGCGTCATGAACGGCACGAAGTGCCGCGGCCTCGTCCCGGACCAGCGCCGCCGTGTCGCTGTCTGCGAGGGCGAGGGCCCCGGGCTCGTACTGGTGCCGCATCAGGCTACGTTTGCCTGTCTACGATGCGGCGCGGTCGTTTGTCGTAGAAGTGATTGTTGCGCCATGCGCCGGGGTGAACTTCGGCGGGTGGCCGCCGCGGCGCTAGCCTGGGGGCACGGACCGGGGAGGCGGCATGCGGATAGCCGAGGCTCCCGTCGTGGACGTGCGCGGGCCGCTCACCGCACAACGCCGGCGGCTGCTGAGCCTGCTCACCTCGCTGAGCGACGCGCAATGGGCCGCATCCACGGCAGCACCGCAGTGGCCGGTCAAGGACATCGCCCTGCACCTGCTCGATGTGGACCTTAGCTGGCTCGCCCGCGACCGGGATCACGATCGGGCCGGGATCATCGCCGTGCCCTCTGATCACGAGGAGTTCGTCTGCGGGCTCGCCCAGCGTAATCAGCGCTGGGTCGACGGCACCCGGATACTGAGCCCGCGCCTGATCACCGACCTGCTCCGCTGGTCAGGTGACCAGCTCGACGCCTACCTCGGCACGGTCGAGCTGGCGGCCTCAAGCTCGGTCTACTGGGCAGGCGAGGTCCCGCTGTGGTTCGACCTCGCCCGCGAGTTCACCGAGCGCTGGGTGCACTACCGGCAGATCCAGGAGGCGGCCCTGCCAGCCGGAAACGACCACCCGGCCGACGGGTACCTGCCCTTGGTGCTGCGCACGTTCATCTGGGGTTTCCCGCACCAATACCGGATCCCGGCGGCAGATGGCACCACTATCGCCCTGGAGATCCCCGGCACCGGCGCGTGGACCCTGACCAAGACCGCAACCGGGTGGTCCCTCGATGAAGGGCACGCCGCCGCGCCTGCCGCCAGCCTGCGGATAAACGGGGAGGCGGCCTGGCGGCTGCTCACTGGCGCCCGCTACGACCCGCGCCAGGTGCAGCTATCGGGTGACCCAGCGCTGGCCGAGCCGCTCCTGCGGGTGCGGGGCATCATTATCTAGTCCCCAGGCCGGGACGGTCCCTCGCGGCTTGGCACCGGCACATCGCCTAGTGCATCCACCGTGCCGGCAACGCACGACCGCACGAGCTCATCACGAGGGCAAAGGTTGCTTGATGCGGCACACCAGAGGTGACCACGGATGGCGCGGTTATCTCACTGTTGCCTCGATGATCGAGAACGGCGCGCCGGTAGGGCGGATGGCGATGCCGGCGTAGCCAGCATCGGTTAGGAGCTCGCACCATTCGGCCTCGGTGCGTTCCTGGCCGCCCATCATGGCGAGCATGCAGCGAGCAGTGCCGACTACAGGAAGTGACGGGATTGGGACGGCGCTGTGGCGTGCCGAAACCGGTATGCGCGGCTGATGGCGTGTCGCGCGCCGATCGTCCTTTCGTGGTCTGACAGCAGCAATCTCGCCGGCTTTCCCTGTCACTGGCCGACGCGTCCGTCGATCCGTTCCCGCAGCAGGTCGGCGTGGCCGCAGTGGCGGGCGTACTCCTCGATCATGTGGACGAGCACTTCGCGCAGCGCGATGGTGTCTCCGTCTCGCATAGTCCCGCGGATGCCGAGGTCGGGGGAACCGGCGACGAACTTCTCCGCGAAGGCGACCTCGTCGCGCCAGGCTTGCCAGGCATCGTCTACGACTGCTGGGTCGGCGACCGCGCCGGCCCAGTCAGCATCCGCTAGGTCCCCGGACCAGTACAGCGGCGGCGCGTCGGCCTGCGCCATCACCCGGCGGAACCAGTTGCGTTCGACGTCGGCCATGTGGCGGATGAGGCCGAGCAGGGACATGGCAGAGGGCGGCACCGACCGGCGGGCGAGCTGGGCCGGGTCGAGGCCGGCGCATTTCATCTCCAGCGTCAGCCGGTAGGCGCGCAGGTAGTCAAGCAGCGTCGCCCGCTCGCCCTCCAGTTTCGTGCCCGCAGCGAACCTTGGATCCTGTTCAGTCACGGCGTTCACCCTGGCACGCCCGCACTGGAAGGGGCAACGCGTTTCGGTTGCCGCGAACCTCCTCCGTCGTATCCGGACGCCGGCGGGGTCTACGACGACGGCCCCGAAGCCATGGTGACGCTGACGCGCTCGTCCCCAGCCGGCAACAGGCCGGACAACTGCGAGCCGCTCGGCTCGATTACCGGCTGCACCGGCTGAACCCCGCCGGCATGAGCGGGCGATTTTGGCGTCATGCCCGCCTACGTGCCGAGCCTTCTCAACGCCTCGCCGGAGGCAACTTCGTGAGAGGCGGATTCCCGATGACTGGCCGCCTCAAGTCCGCCGTGCTCGGCGCCCCGGTCTGGCTTCCGGGCTCAGCCGATGCGCTCGGCCAGCGAGACGATAATCCCCTCCGGACCCCGGACATAAGCCATCCGCCAAGAGCCCTCGTACTCGCCGATACCACCGACCAACCGGTAGCCGTCCGTGGCCGCCCGATCAACGGCCGCCTGCAGGTCGTGGACCTCGAAGGCCACGTTGCGCAATCCCAGCTCGTTGGCGGGGGCGGCCGGCGAACCGGGCAGGTGGTCTGGCCGGGCGAAGCTTGAGAGCTCCACCCGCGTGCTCCCGTCAGGCGGTTGCAGCACCACGATCTCGGTCCGAGAGCCGGGAATGCCGATGACCGTGTCCAGGAACTCGCCTTCGACGAACATCCTGTTCTCGACCTCTAGGCCCAGCCCTACGAAGAACGCCGTCACGGCGTCGAGGTCCGCAACGGTGATGCCGACGTGATCGAAGCGTCGTACCTGTGACATAGGGGCCCATCCTCCGGTTGTCGTTAGGCGGTGTTTCCGCCATGGTTGGAACTCCAGCGCAACGGTCAGGACGTCTTGGTGCCGGCGAGGTAGGAGTGGACGGCGGAGATCACCACGGACCCCTCGCCGACCGCCGAGGCCACCCGCTTGACGGACCCGGCGCGAACGTCACCGACAGCGAACACTCCGGGCACCGACGTCACGAAGCCGTCGCGGGTGACTACGAACCCTTTGGCGTCGAGCTCGACGCCCACCTCGTGCAGCCAGGTCGTGCTTGGGTCCGCGCCAATCATCAGGAAGAGACCGGCTGCGTCGAGCCGGACGTCCCGCTCGAGGACGTGGTCCCGCCAGTTCAGCGCGCTCAGCCGACTCGTGCCATGGACCGCGGACAGCTCCGAGCGAGGGTGGACGGTGACCCGTTCGTGGTGAGTGAGGCGCTGCGCCAGGTATGTCGACATCGTGTCGCGGAGGTCGTCACGGCGGATCAGGACGTGGACCTGGCCGGCGTGCCGTGCCAGGAACAGGGCGGCTTGGCCGGCCGAGTTGGCGCCTCCCACCACGACGGCGTTCTGACCGGAGACCACCTTGGCCTCGAGCTCGCTCGCGGCATAGTAAACGCCGCGTCCCTCGAGGTCAGCTAGGCCAGGCAAGTCCAGGCGCCGATACCGGACGCCGCTGGCGATGATCACGGCGCAAGCCACGATGTCGTGCTCGTCGTCGAGCCGGACGCGGAAGCCTCCGGACACCTGCGACAGTCCCGTGACGGAGCGGGGGGACACCAGCCTCGTCCCGAACTTGACGGCCTGCAGCATCGCGGCCCGTGCCAGCTCTGCCCCGGAAACGCCCCGGGGAAAGCCGAGGTAATTCTCGATCCGCGACGAGCTGCCGGCCTGGCCCCCGATGGCGACGTCCTCGACGACGACCACGTCCAGCCCCTCCGAGGCCCCGTAGACGGCGGCCGCCAGCCCCGCTGGTCCCGCGCCCACCACGAGCAGGTCACATCGAGAGTCGTCGGAAAGGCACCACAGGTCGATCCCGAGCGCGGTCGCCAGATCGCGCGTCGTCGGTGCGGTCATTACCCGCCGCTCTCCCGTCACCACAACCGTGCCCGCCTCAGGCAGCGCAGTGGTCTTCGCCAGCTCTGACCAAGCCGGCGCGTCCGAGCGCAGCACCGTCCGGTACGGGAGTTGGTTGCGCTCGGCAAACTCCTGAAGCCGGTGCAGGTCGCGGTCGTCGTCTCCGGCGAGCACGAGACCGCCCTCCCCCATTCTCCTCAGCAAACGCCGCCGGGCGTCGAACGCGGAGAGCAGGACATCGCTCAGCTCCCCTGAGATCTCCACGAGCCGGCGCAACTCCTCGACCCGCACCCGAAGCACCACGGTGTCCTCCATGGCCACACCCGGGAGGAAGGCTCGCTGCCCCATCAACATGCCCAACTCGCCGACGAAGTCGCCTTCCTCGACGACAAAGACCACCCGGTCGTCCCGGCGGTCCAAGAGAAGTACGCCGCCGGCGACGACGAGGTACAGGTCGTAGGTGTCACCGGTGTCCCACAACAGCTCGCCGGGCTCGGGATGCAGCACCTCACCGGCCGACCGCAGCAGGTCTAGAGCGCGTTGGCTGAACACCGGCCAGGCCAGCACATCGATATCGTCCTGCCGCCGGGACGAGTAGCGGGTCTGCTCATCGGGCACAGGGATGCTGCTCATGCGTCTCCTTTACCCCTTTTGATACCCGCACGCCGAGCGCCCGATCTGGGCGGCAGCGGGGCTGTTGGTGAGCAGTTGCCGCGCTGCCGCCGTGATCCGTCCGGCCGGGACGGCCGCTCACGGCAATGGGCGGGTGGTGGTCAGCCGGCGTCCGCCTGGGCAGCGGCGAGGGCGGTCTGGGCTTCGGCGGCCGAGGAGCCGCCGGCTGCGGTCACATCCTGGAGGGCCCGCCGGTAGGCGGTGTCGCGGGCCTGGGCAGCGGGCGTCTGAAGGTCGGGGGTGACGCCTGTGCCTTCCCAGTTGCCGCTGGTCTTCGGGTTGACTGCTTCGGCGACGGAGACGGTCGCCTCCAGGTGGGGGTGCACGGTGAATCCCTCCCGGGCGTGGGCGCCGCCGCGGGTGCGCTCGCCGATGACGGTGGCCCGGCCGAGTTGTTGCAGGTCGTAGCCGAGCTGCTCGCCGCCGGAGAACGTGGCCGCACTGGTGAGCACGTAGACCGGCTTGGCCTTGCCGAAGTGGCCGCCGGGAACATACGGGAGCGTCCAGGCCTGCTTGAGCTGGCTGCGTTCCCTCAGCCCGCTGAGCTGGGCCGGCTCGTGGTCCCACAGGTAGCTGATGATGAATGCGGTCATGGCGGGCTCGCCGCCCAGGCAGTGGCGCAGGTCGATGATGAGCGCATCGGTGCCGGCCAGCAGGGTCATCGCGGCGGTGATGCTCTCCCCGCTGATTGCGGCCGGGAACAGGACCGGCTGCAGGTCGAGGTAGCCGACGTTGCCTGCCAGGCGCTGGACGCAGGCGATGCCGCCGCAGGCCAGGCCCGCCCAGCGGGCCATGGCGGCGTATTCCTCGGTGTCGTCGCCGGGCTTCCGCTGCGACAGTGCCTGCTCGTGGTAGAGCAGCCGCAGGTGCTTGTCGCCGTTGACCGACTGCAGGTCGGCGGTGACCGCCGTGGCCAGCGACCGCGCGTCTGCGGGATACCGTCCTTCGGCCAGCCCATCGGCCAGCACCCGCGACACCGCCGCGGCCACGTCAGGGAAGACGTAGTGTGCCTCGACCAGCGCGCCCACCTGGCCGACGACCCGGGTCAGCTCCGGCTCATCCATAGGGTCAAGAAAAGCATGCGCTTGACAAAGCGTCAAGAAATATAGACGCTTTTCTCATGGAGGACGACGATGTCGCCGCCGTGACCACCCCGGAGCAGTTCAAGGCGCTGGGACATCCGATGCGCCACCGGCTGCTGTTCGCCCTCGCCCAGCGCGAGGCGACGATCAGCCAGCTCGCCGTGGCCCTCGGCAGCAACAAGGGCAACGTCGCCCACCACCTGAAGGTGCTCGCGGGCGCGGGCCTGGTCCGGCCCGCGGCTACCCGCGCGGTACGCGGCGGAACCGAGCAGTACTACCGGCGCGCCTCGCCCGGGCTGAGATACGACGATGCCGCCACCACGCAGACGGCGTTCCGCGCGCTCGCCGCCGAGATCGCCGCCGCGCAGCCCGAGCCGTTTCTGGTGCTCCGCACGCTCAGGCTGAGCCCCGCGCACGCCGAGCAGATCACCGCCATCCTGCGCGACCTCGCCAGCCAAACCGACGACGGGGCCGACCAGACCCGGTACGGCCTGCTGCTCGGCCTCTACCAGCCAGGTGAACCCCGGCAACAGGAGGCCTGATCCCGCCTGCCGACGGCTTCCACCCAGCAGCCGACGCCACCGAGGGCACGCAGAGCTGACCAGAACGGGCGAACCTGAGCGCGGAATCTCATAGCGGCGTGCGCGACTCCCTTCCGTCCGGATCCGGCGACCTGATTTCCTGCCAGAACAAAAGAAAGGTCGCGATGATCGCTGGCAATGCCGATAGAGCAGGGCACCTGCAAGATAGGTAATTCAGCAAGCGTGTAGCGGGTTGTCGCTGGTCATCGGAGTGGGCCGGGTTGGCTGCCGGTTCCGGAGTGGATTGCGTGTTCCGTTGCGGTCACGGCGTGAGCGCGTCTGGGTAACA
>WNFX01006825.1_pt1 | contig 19213 bp, 17 predicted proteins | sample 5400111 | NCBI WGS metagenome assembly WNFX01 (sample SAMN13153363, study PRJNA577476) | soil metagenome | isolation source: 40 cm soil or saprolite under grassland replicate 1 | place: USA:California | collected 2016-06-15 | reverse complement strand
AGCCCGCCGCAGGGGTCGTGATCCCGACCTCGGCCGAGGAGGCAGTCGAGGCCTTCGGAGACGGCTCGGGCGTCACTCTCGTCGGCGGGGGGACGATCGTGCTCGCCGACATGAACTACGGCCGGATCGCGCCTTCGCGGGTCGTGCTCCTGGGACGGGCCGGGCTCGCCGGAATCGCCCGCGACCGATCGCAGGTGACCATCGGGGCCGGCACCTCCGTCCAGGACCTCATTGGTCTGGCCGCCCCGCTCGGCCCGTGCGCCGCGAACGTCGCCGATATCGAGATCCGCTTGCAGGGAACCGTCGGCGGCAACCTGTGCGCTGGAGCCGGTGGCGAAGTCCCGCGAGGCGATCTGCAGGGGGCTTTTCTCGCGCTCGGCGCAACGGCGCGCTCGGCGGGGGACGACGGAATCGGAACCGAGCCGCTGGAGGAGTTCCTCACGAGGCGCGACGAACGCCTGCTCCTCGACGTGAGCTTCGAGGAGCCCGCGGCCGGCGCCTTTGCGAGTCTCAGCCGGCCGCATACCCACGACTACACGGCTCTCGCCGTCTCCGGTGTTCGCACCCCCGGCGGCGAGATGCGGCTCGCCGCAACCGGCGTCGGCTCATGGGGCCAGCGACTCCCGTCGGCCGAGGCGGCCTCCGCAGACCCGGAGCAGGCGGGCCGTGCCGCGCTCGGGGATGTCGATCTGCGGGACGACGCGCTCGCCTCGGCCTGGTATCGGGAGCACACGCTTCCGATCCTCGTACAGCGCGTTCTCGTCCGACTCGAGGAGGCCACATGAAGATCGTCGTCAACGGCGCCGTGCGGGAGATCGGGAGCTCGCCGACGACGTCGCTGCTCTTCGTGCTGCGCGAGGAGCTCGGCGTCACCGGACCGAAGGCCGGCTGCCAGCAGGGAGGCTGCGGGGCGTGCACGGTTCTCATCGACGGCAGCCCCCGGCGCTCCTGCCTCCTTCCGGTCGGCTACCTGGACGGGGCCGAGATCACCACCGTCGAGGGTCTCGGAACACCCATGAGCCTCGCGCCCGTCCAGCAGGCGTTCGTCCACCACTACGCCGCCCAGTGCGGCTTCTGCACATCGGGGTTCCTGCTCGCCGCCCAGGCCTACCTCGACCGCGGCGGGACCGACGATCGCGAGGCGATCATCGAGGCGCTCGGCGGCCACGTCTGCCGCTGCACCGGGTACGTGAAGATCATCGAGGCCGTTGCGGGACGGCGTGGGCCACGTGGCGGGTGGCACCGTCTACGTCGACGACGTTCGCATTCAGGGGACCCTCTGGGCGAAGGCGCTGCGCTCGCCCCACCACCACGCGGGCATCACGAAGGTCGACACGAGGCCCGCGTCGGAGCTCAAGGGAGTGCACGCGGTCATCACGCACGAGGACGTCCCTCTGAACGTGTACGGACACCTCTCGGCGCTCGGCATCCCAGCGGACGAGCCGCTGCTCGCGGAGGACGCCGTCCGCTACAAGGGGCAGCCGATCGCCCTCGTCGCGGCGGACGACGAGGAGACGGCCGCGCGAGCGGTGGACGCAATCGAGATCGAGTTCGAGGAGCGGCCCGCGCTGCTCGACGTGCGCAAGGCGTTCGATCCCGACGCCCCTAGGATCCACCAGTGGGGGAACTGGTACACGCACTTCGAGGACGAGATGGACCGGCGGCAGATCCGGAAGGGCGACATCGACGCGGCGTTCGCACAGGCGGACACCATCGTCCAGGGCGTCTACCGGCCGGCCGCGATCGAGCACGCGCCGCTCGAGACACAGGTGTGCCAGGTCGTGCCGGAGGCGAACGGACGGCTCACGATCTACTCGTGCACCCAGGCCCTCTATTTCTCGATGGGCGTCGTCGCGGCCCATCTCGGAGTCCCGCTGAACAAGCTGAAGTTCGTCGGCGGAACGACAGGAGGCGGCTTCGGTGGAAAGGTCGACACAGCGACCGAGACGATGACCTCGCTCCTCGTCCTCAAGTCGGGCAAGCCTGTCAAGTGGCGCTGGACGCGGGAGGAGGAGTTTCTCTGCTCCTCGACGCGCGCGCCCTGGCACATGGAGATCGCGGACGCCGTGACGAAGGACGGCTGGATCCTCGGTCGGAGGATGCTCACGCTCCACGACTCCGGCGCCTACGCTCGCTTCTCCCCCTACGGGCTGACGAAGCACAGCTTCCACCACACGGGGGCGTACACGATCCCCAACCTCGCCTTCGACGGGTACGTGGTGTTCACGAACCGCGTGCCGACGACCGCGATGCGGGGCTTCGGCGTCACCTCGGTCTCCTTCGCGGTCGAGACGCACATGAACCGCGTAGCGGAGGTGCTCGGCATCGACCCGTTCGAGGCCCGTCTCAAGAACGCGAACCGGATCGGCGACACCTCGCCGAACGGCGTCGTCTACACCGATCCCTCGACCGTCCCGACCATCCAGGCGATCGCGACCGCGATCGGACACGAGCTCAAGTCCGACTACCGGGCCATGACGAACGAGCCGCGCAACGGCGAGTGGCTCCCAGAGCATCTCGTGGCCCAGATCGCCAATCCGGAGGAGCACTAGTCATGGCCAAGCACCGAGGCAGCGGCACGGCTGCAATCGAGTACCCGACCGGGATGAACCAGAACGGCGATCCCTCGCAGGCCTGGATCAAGGTCAAGCCCGACGGGCGCGTGGACGTCTTCTCGGGGACGGCCGACATCGGAAACGGCGCGAAGACGATCCAGTCGCAGATCGTCGCCGAGGCGATCGGCGTCCCTTTCGACTGGATCACCTTCGACAACTCGAATACCGACTCGTCCCCCGTGTGCACGGGAACCTTCGCCTCGCGCGCGACGTTCGTCGCCGGGAACGCGGTGCTGAAGGCGGCCAAGCAGGTGCGGGAGAAGATCCTCGACGTGGCGGCCAAGGAGATGGAGATCGACGCCGCCGACCTCGAGATCGTCGACGGTGACGTGATCGCGAAGGGCGCGCCGCAGAAGAAGATGTCGGTCGCAGACGTCGCGGGCGCGGCGACGTTCGGGCACGGCGAGCTCATCACCGGCACCGGCGCCCAGCTCAAGCCCTACGCGGCGATCGTCGACGCCGGGACCGGGCAGGTCGACCTCGCGCCCCACTCCGCGATCTCGTACGCGGCCTGTGCGGCGGAGGTCGAGGTGGACGACGAGACCGGCGAGGTGACCGTGCTCCGGCTCGTACAGTGCTTCGACGTCGGCCGCGCGATCAACCCGACGCTCGTTGAGGGGCAGATCGAGGGCGGGGCGATGATGGGACTCGGCCTCGGCGTGCTCGAGACCTGCTACCCGTACTACCCGGACACCGAGCATCGCGGGAGACAGTTCGGCGCGTACCTCGCGCCCGGCATGGAGAACATGCCCGAGATCGAGACGGTGCTGATCGAGAACCCCTCCACGGACGGACCGTACGGGGCGAAGGGCATCGGCGAGATGGCGAACAATCCGCAGCCGCCCGCGATCGCAGCCGCCGTGCACGACGCGATCGGCGTCTGGATCACCGAGCTTCCGATCACGCCCGAGCGGGTGCTGCGTGCCCTCGAGAAGAGGTCGGCCGGCCGCGATCAGCCGACGAAGCATGGAAAGGTCGTCGCCTTCGACGAGGAGCTCTCGCTCGCGAGAGTCGCGCACCCGGAGGCGCCTGTGAAGCTCGTCGTCGAGTGAACTCCGCATTCAGGACGTGGAACGGCGTCGAACGCCACACGCTGTTCCCCGGTGTGACGCTCCACGCAATCGGCGGAGAGCAGGCGCTCATGTGCCATGTCGTGTACTCGGCGGGGACCACGGTCGCACGTCACGCACATCCGGAGTCGGAGCAGCTCATGTGGATCGTCGAGGGCGACGTGACGATGACCGTGGGAGACGAGACGAAGCGGTTGGGCGCCGGCGATGTCGTGGTCGTCAACCGCGGCGTCGAGCACGAGCTCCATTCAGAAGGAGGGATGACCTTCGTCGAGGCGCTCGCGCCGGTCCCGCGCGACCACGTTCCGAACCCCGAGCGCGACCTCGTGCTCGGCGAGCAGGGCGACTCGCTCCACGTCGAGCGCTGAGCGCCAACCGAGAGTCGGGCTCGGCCAGATTTGAGAGAGGCCCTGCTCGCGTGCCAACCGGGCCAAGCCTGGCTCCGCACACGGAGCCAGGCTTTGGGACAACGGCCGTCCTAAGCGGGCTCGGAAAGCTGCGCCACGCGCATCTGGTTCCCGGAGGGATCGCGGAAGCCGGCGTCGATCCCGTAGGGTTGCTGTGTCGGCTCCTGCTGGAACTCGACGCCGCGGCTCTTCAGCTCCTCGTACGTCGCCTGAACGTCGCTTGCGGCGAAGAAGAGGCCGCCCGAGGCGCCCTTGGCTACGAGCGCCTTGATCTGCTCTTGCGTCTCGGCGTCGAGTACGGGCGGCCCGGGAACGGCCATCAGCGCGATGGCGACGTCCGGCTGCCCGACGACACCGACCGTGAGCCAGCGGAAGTTCCCCATCTCGGGCACGGTGACGTCGTCGCGAAGCTCGAGTCCCAGCTTCTCGGTGTAGAAGGCGAGGGCCTCGTCTTGGTCGTGGACCCACACCTGGACGTTCGTGAGCTGCTTCAGCATGGTCTTCCTCCTTCGTCCGTGAACGAAGGTCACGCTATCCAGGCGCTAACTGGTTGTCTTCTCGAAACGTGCTGTTCGCGGTCGAGCCCACGCGAGGAGGACACACGTGGGGACACGCGCGCGTCTGGCTGCCGGCGGGTGGGCCGCGCGGTAGGCCGTTGGCGACATGCCGAACGTGCGGCCGAAGCTCGTCGTGAACGAGCCGACGCTCCGCAGCCCCACCGTAAGACAGATCTCGGCGACTGTGCGATCGGTCGTGCGCAGGAGCAAGGCGGCTCGCTCGAGCCGGCGGATCAGGAGGTACTGATGCGGAGCCGCGCCGAAGGCACGGTGGAACTCGCGGCTGAAGTGCGCGGGCGACAGTCGCGCCGCGCGGGCAAGCGTGCGCACGTCGAGCTGATCGCGGTAGCGAGCGTCAATGAGGTCTCTCGCGCGCAAGAGGTGCCGCGCGGGATGGACGTGGGCCATGGCCCGGAGTACCTACGCCACGAGCTCGTCCGGGACGAGGCGCAGTGTCAGCTCACGGCCCTCCCGGACGACGACGACGTCCACGGCCGCTCCGATCAGGTCCTCCGTCATCAGGCGCTGGAGATCTCCAACCCCGTTCACCGGGGCTCCGCCGAGGGCGATGACCAGATCCTCGGCACGAAGACCCGCCTTCGCAGCCGGAGTCTCAGCCCCGACGTCGACCACCTCGACGCCGCCCCGCTGATTCAGGCGCGCCGCGATACGCGGCGGTAACGGTCTCGGCCCACCGGCGATCCCGATGTACGCCCGCCGGAAACGGCCGTCGCGCATGAGCGCTCCGATTATCCGGCGGGTCGCGTCGTTGATCGGAACGGCGAGGCCGAGCCCGACGCCGGCCACGGCGGTGTTGATGCCGACGATCCGGCCGTTTCCGTCCGCGAGCGCGCCTCCAGAGTTGCCCGGATTGAGGGCCGCGTCGGTCTGGATCACGTTGTCGACCACCCGGCCGGCACGGGTGGGGAGCGAGCGCCCGAGCGCGGAGACGACGCCCGCGGTGACCGAGCTCGAGAACCCGTAGGGATTGCCGATCGCGACCACGAGCTGCCCGACGCGAAGCCGATCTGCATCGCCGAGCTCGGCGGGCACGAGGTTGTCGGCGTGTGCGCGCAGGACTGCGAGATCCGAGAGAGGATCGGCCCCCACGAGCTCCGCCGACTCCTCGCGGCCGTCGACGAACGACGCCTGGATCGTCCTGCGAGAGCTCTCGGCAACGTGAGCGGACGTGAGCATGAACCCGTCGGGCGTGATCACGAATCCGCTGCCTCCGCCGTCGACGAAGCGCCCACCGCGCGTTCGGCGCGATACCCGGAGGTTCGCGACGGACGGCGCGACCCTGTCGGCGACGGTGCTGACGACGCGCGAGTACGCGTCGAGGGCTTCGTCGTCCGGCAACGGTGCGGACCCGTCGTCAGGCCGGGATGGTCCGAGAATCGCGTCGATGAAGGTCAGGTCGGCGATGCGCCCACGGTAGCGATCCGCTGCAGCCAGCCGAGGAGACGGCTCGTATGCCTCACGCTCGCGGTGCGGGAGGCCAGGCAGACTTCATGCTCGTGGACGCAACCCTCGTCGAGATCGACTGCGCGAGCCTGTGGGAGAAGCTCCAGAGCGGAGACCGACTCGTGCTCGTCGACGCCCTGGGTGCGATCGCCTACTCGGGCGCCCATCTCCCGGGCGCGATCAACATCACGCCGCAGGCCGTCGACAACCTCGCGCCGAGAAGGATCCCCGACCGCAACGCGGAGATCGTCGTCTACTGCGCCGGCCCCGACTGCTCGAGCTCGGTGGAAGTCGCTTCCCGCCTCGTCGAGCTCGGGTACCGGAACGTCCGTCACTTCGCCGGTGGCAAGCGCGACTGGCGGGACGCCGGCCTGCCGCTCGAGGGCGGCCGCGTGAGCTAGCGGACCGGCGCGCGTTCGGGCGCGTCGCCTTGGTCCTCGCCCGTGTGCTCGAAGAGCTCGAGCACGTAGCCGTCCGGGTCGCGGAAGAAGACCTGGTCGACACCGTCGCCTCGCGGCATCGGCCCGCCGGCGATCGCGACGCCGTTCTCCTCGAGACGAGCACAGGCCACGCTCAGATCGTCGACCTCGAGCGCCAGGTGGGTTGCGAGCCCCTGGGCGACGCTCGACCCGGGATCGAACCCTCCCGCGCGGCCGGTCGTGTCCCTTTCGAGAAGCAGGTGGATCTCGGATTCGCCGAAGCGGAACCAGGCCCCGGCGAAAGTGAAGTTCGGAGGACGAGGAACCTCTTCGAGCCCCAGAGCTTCGCCGTAGAACCGGCGCGAGCGCCCGAGGTCGCCCACCAGGAGCCCGCAGTGCTGGATGCGCGTCGGCACACCGCCTACCGTAACCTCGCGCCCACTGCGAAAGGAGGCACGATGCCGCTGATCAGAGTCGAGCTGTTCGATTACCGACTGAGCGAAGAGACGAGCGCCGCGCTCATCGAGAAGCTCACAAACGCCCTGTGCGAGGCCACGCACCCAGGCCTCCGCGACCACACCTGGGTCATCGTCGAAGGCCATTCGCCGAAGAACTGGGGCCTCGGCGGGAAGCCCTGGCCCGTCGACCAGATGCCACCCGCGCCGGCGTAGCTGGTCGTAGGATCGAGGTCCCGCGACAAGGAGGAGGTCCGATGCCGTTCATCGACGTGAAGCTCTTCGACCATCGCGTGACGGAGGAGTCGGTGCCGAAGATGATCGAGGCGCTGACGAACGCGCTGCACGAGTCGAGTGGCGCCGCGAAGGAGCACATCCAGGTCGTCGTGCAGGGGGTCTCGCCGACGCACTGGGGCCAGGGTGGGAAGCCGAGCGGCTAGCCCCTACCCGTCGGCGAAAGGAACGCGCGAGCACGGTCGAGCTCGCGCACCGATCTCAGCTCGTCGAAGACGCTGAGCGCCGCTTCCGCGGTCGCACGGGCCTCGTCCTCGGCATCGCCGGCCCGGAGTGCCTCGGCGAGCAAGAGGGACGCCAGCGCCTGCTCCCAGCGCGCTTCCAGCGCTCCGAATCCGTCGCGGGCTCGTGTCAGCGACTGCCGGGCGAGCTCCGCATCGCCGCGTGCAAGAGCCGCCCGGCCCTCGAGCCGGTCGGCGTGCAGCGGTAGAACCTCCACGAGTGCGTGTTCGGCGAATCCGCGGGCTTCTGAGACGGTGTCGTGCGCGAGGTCCCAGAGACCGAACTCAGCGACGATGTCGCATCGTGCCGCGAGCAGCTGTGATTTGGCCAGGTCTCTCGCAACCGTCTCGTTTTCGAGCCAGTCGAATGCTTCCTTGCGCGAGCCTCGGTGAGCCGCAATCCTGGCCAGCCAAGGCAACTTCCGAGTCGTTGAGGTCCCGGGCGTGTCGTCGACAACCTGCGCCGCGAGACGGTCGGATGCCGCCTGCTCCCCACGCAGCTCATAGAGGAACGCCCCGGTGCTCCGCGCCACGACGTGGAAGTACGCCGCCGACCCGAAACGCGTGCTCGCCGGCGCCTCCTCGAGGAGGCGGAGGTCATCGAGCATGCCGTCCCAGTCTCCTAGCTGGAACCGAGCCACCGCCCGCCATGCAAGGCAGGCTCTCCAGACATCGGGACCCGTACGAGACCGTACGAAACCCTCGTCCGCCCACCGAAGCGCGTCGCGGTACCGACCCACAAAGAGGGCGGTGTCCGCGGCCGTTTGGAGCGCGTCGCCCACTTCCCACGGGTCGATCAGGCGCTCGACGATCTCGAGCCGTCGTTCAAGCGCCGGCAAGTACCGCCCGTGGTAGCCGCGAATCACCTCCGTGCCGCCGATGCCGTCGAGGGCTGCGCTCGCCAGGTCCGGCCACAGCGATCGAGCGATGAGCAGGCGGACCCGAGCCTCTCCTTCGGGCTTCGCATTGGCAAACCCGACGTTGACATAACGGGACACATCCACCTCCGCAGGAGAGTCGGACATCGAGGCGGGCCAGCGAGTCGGCGGCTCGACAGCTCGCGCGCAGAGCATCGCGAGGCTCTCGGAGTCCTCGACGCCCGCCGCGAGGCGCTCGTCGACGGCTCTCGCGAGATTCCGCCAGGCATCGTCGCCGCGGTAGTCCCAGAGCGCGCACAGGCCGAGCGCCTCGAGGGCGAGCGAGCGCTCGTGCGAGTCCACCGCGATCGAGAGCGCCGCGTCCGCGAGCGCGTCCGCCTTCTGTAGGAGCATCTTGGAGCGCGCCTCCGTGGAGGCCGCGAGCAACGAGTGCAAGGTCTTTCGCCGGAGCGCTTCCAAGCGCTCGCCCGAAGCGCCAGGATCGGCGAGCACTCCGTCGTAGGCCTCCCGGTAGTGATGGGCGAGCAGGTCGGCGAACTCGCGGTGCCGCTCGCCCGCCGCCGACTCGATCCAGCTCGCGACTGCCGCATGCGCGCTCGCGCGGTCGCGGCGCGAGAGCGTCCCGTAGGCGACGTCGCGCGTCAGGATGTGCTTGAAGACGAACTCACGCTCGCCGGCGACTGTGGATCCGACCTGCGAGAGCACGAGCTCGCGATCCTCCAGTCGCCCGAGGAGGTCGTCGAGTCTCTCGCTCTCGCCGTTCAGCAACGCCTCGACCGGCCCTTTCCAGAACACGCGGCCGACCACGGCAGCCGACCGGAGGGCGCGTCTCTCCTCGGGTGGCAGGAGGTCGATGCGGGCCGCCAGCACGCCCTGGACCGTGTCCGGGATGACGATCTCCTCGATGTCGTCGGTCGCCCGCCACCGGTCGGCGGTGCGGACGATGCGTCCTTCGTCGATCAGGTGGCGAACGATCTCCTCGAGGAAGAACGGGTTGCCCTCGGCCCGCTCGAGCATGGCCTCGCGAATCGAGCCGGGGAGCTCCTCGACGGTGAGCAGGAACTCGATGAGCCGGGCGGCATCGTCGTGCGCGAGCGGCTCGAGGAAGATCGACGAGAAGTTGCGCTTGCCGCCGCCCCAGGCGGCGTGCCGTTGCGCGAGCTCGGGCCTCGCCGGGCACAGGAAGAGCAACGGCCCGGCGGTTCTGTCCGCAAGCTCCTCGAGCAGGTCGAGCAGGGCGTCGTCGGCCCAGTGGATGTCCTCGACCACCGCGATCGCCGGGCCCTTCGCAGCGAGACCCGTGAAGAAAGCCCGCCACGCCTCGTGCGTCTCCAGACGGACCTGGCGCGGCGGCAGCTCGGCGAAGCCGAAGTGCGCGTCTTCCAGTCCGAACGTGAAGGCAAGCGCCGCCGCGGCGCGCGTCGGGTCCGGCGTCGCCGCGAGGATGTCCTCGGCGAGACGTGTAATCTTCGAGAGCGCGACGTCCGGAGGATCGGAGTCGAGCACGCCGGTCTCGGCTTTCAGGATTTCCGCCAGCGGCCAGTAGGTGACACCTTCTCCGTACGGGAGGCACCGCCCCTTCAGCACCGCGGGCGACGGCGACTGGGCCCGAGCCCAGGCCAGGAACTCGGTCGTCAGCCTGCTCTTCCCGATGCCCGGATCCCCGTACACCGTGACGAGCTGGGCGCGGCCGGAGGCGGCCAGCCGGCTGTAGATCGAGCGCAGGAGGTCGAGCTCGTGGTCGCGGCCGACCATGGGGGCATGCAGGCCGGGGATCCCGCGCTCCGGCTGTCCTGGACGTGCATCGGGCTCCTCGCCGACGAGCTCGAGGGTCGCGATCGGCTGGCTCTTGCCCTTCACCGCCATTGGTCCGAGCTCGTGAAACTGAAAACCACGCGCGGAGCGGGCGGTCCTCTCGGAGACGAGGACCTGGCCGGGCTCTGCGCTCTGCTCGAGCCGAGCGGCCGCGTTCACGGCGTCGCCGGTGACCATCCCCACCTCCGGCCGCGCGTCTCGCGCCGCGAGGACCTCACCCGTGTTGACTCCGATCCGCATCGCGAGGGCGAGTCCGTGACGGGGTCCGAGCTCCGCGTTCAGTTGCTCGAGCCGCCGACGCATTCGGAGTGCGGCCCGCAGCGCACGGGTCGCGTCGTCCTCGTGCGAGACGGGGACGCCGAAAGCCGCCATCACCGCGTCGCCGATGAACTTCTCGACCGTTCCGCCTTCGGCTTCGATCTCGTCGCGCATCGCGTCCGCGAACGCCTCGAGGACGTCCTTCAGGTCCTCGGGGTCGAGCTGTTCTCCGAGCGGCGTCGACCCGGTGAGATCCGCGAAGAGCACGGTGACGAGCTTCCGTTCCGCCTCGTCCTTGTGTTCGAGCGGGGTACCGCACCGCGGACAGAACTTCGCGTCCGCCGGTAGCTCTGCACCACAGGCGGGACACGTCTCGGGGCCTGCTGCGAGCGAGCGCCCACAGCGCGAGCAGAAGAGGGCGCCGTCGGGATTCTCGCTCGAGCACGCCGGGCACGCGGTCATGGCAGGCGAGTGTACGAGTCACGGGCGCCGCCGGTTCGTGGCGGCAGGAGGGCTTGGCGGAACGGGCCTCATCGCAGTGGGTCCGCCGGTCGCGAGGCAAGGACGCAGGCAGCCCCGATACTCACGGAGTATTGAGGGCAGAGAGCCTGTTTCGCCACGTCCTCCTACGAGGCGACGTGAGCGGCGACGAGCTCGAGCTCGAGCGGGGCGGCGCCGGGCTCGATCGCGCGTATCTCCCGCGCGTGGAGAAGCGTCGTCTGCACGATCAGCTTCGCGCGCGCGAAGTTGTCGAGCTCGGTCGGGACCGGCCCGACTCGTTCGCCCAGCGCGTAGCCTGCGGCGTTTCCCCCCATCGCGCGGTACGACTCGAGCGTGTAGAGCGGCGACATGCCGAAGAGCTCGAGGTTGTCGAGCGGCTCGAGGTCTGCGCGGTGGATCACGACGGTGCCTTTCGACTGCATGCCGAGGGCGACTCCGGAGCCCGACAGACGCGCGCCCTCGTGGCCGATGAAAGCCACGTCCGCGACGTTGCGGACGCGAACGAGCCGTGGGGATCCCCCGCGCTCGCGAATGCCGGAGCTGATCGCCTCCAGCACGTCGCCGTGGCGAAGGCCGCCGATCGTCTCGCGCAGCGCTCCCGCGAACGCGGGGCCGACCGCGACGACGACCTCGCCCGGGTCGTCGCTCTTGCCCGCCTCGCCGAGCACCGAGACGAGGGGCGCGCCGCGGTCCTCATCGTGCCCGAGCTCGGCCGGGTCGGCGACGTGCGGCAGCTCCCGGAGGAGCTCCCACCGCTCGCCCTCGAGGCGGTAGCCGGTTCCCGGACCGAGATACAGGTTCGGGTCGCTCACCGCGGAGTGGACGAGCCCGTCCTCGTCGATCACGGCTGAGGTCTGCAGGTAGTCAGCCGAGACCCGCTGGCGCTGCATCCCGAAGATCGCCCGCGCGACGTCGCCGAACCCGCGCCGGTCGAGCGCGAGCCCGACGTCGAGCCCCGAGACGCCGCGCGCGAGGAGCTCGTCGGCGGCCTCGACGTCGGCGGCGCGATCCCGATCCGGCATGTCGTTCGAGTCATAGCCCGACGCCGCGGCCTCGACCTCGGCGTCGCCGATCGGCGGCAGCCCGAGCTCGTCGAAGACCGCCTGCACCGCACGCGCGGCGCGCTCCCTCACCCGCAGCACCTCGTCCTCGGGTACCGGCTCGATCCCCGCGTCCACCTGCCAGTCGCGCTGGATCGTGAGCCACTCGTCGAGGTCGTCGGCGTCGAAGTTGCCCCCGCCGAAGGTGTTGTCCCTGCGCGGCATCACCGAGTAGCCCGAGGTGACGAAGTCCGTCCCCGGCAGGAACTGGCCCATCAGCTTCGCCGTCTTGCGGATCTCGGAGTGAGAGGCGATCGCGTCGTTGCCTGAAGCGACCTCGAGATCCAGCCAGGCCGCGAGGACGTTCTCGCCCAGGATCGCGCGCGTCCCTCCGGGGACGGAGAGCACGAGCGCAACGCATGAGATCGAGCCGTTCTGCACGCCCTGTGATCCCGCCGCCCGCACGACTGCGAGGCAGCGGGCCTCGAGGTAGAGCATCGACAGACCCTGCGCGTGTCCCATCAGCGCCTCGGAGCCCGTCCCCGAGGTGAACCGGACCTTTACCCCGCGCGACGCGTAGGCGGCGCCCAGGAAGGCCTTCGACCAGGGCGTGTCGTCCCCGTCGACGAACACCGCCTCCGTCCCGTACACGGAGAGCGTCTCCGCGTAGGTCACGAGCCCCCGGATCGCGAGCTCGAGGTTCCTCCGCTCCTCGACCGCGCATTGCGTCATCACGCCGGGCCGGCCCGTCTGCGAGCCGACGAGGAGCGCGAGGGCGTTGAGCGGCGCATAGCGGGCCACCCCGACCGTCGTCTCGATCTCCGCAAAGCCCCGGCGCGCCGCCTCGGCGCCGTCCGCCGCGAGCAGCGCCGGGCTCTCCTTCAGGTTGGTCACGTGTGCCTGGTTCGCGGGAGCCCTGCGCGCGCGGAGCTTCTTGAGCGCGAACATGAGCTCGACCGGGTCGAGGAGCCCGATGACCCGCGCGAGCTTGGCCGGAGTCAGTCCTCGCGCGATACGGACGAGCTCGTCGCGCGGCACGTCGACGTCGACCAGCATCCGAGCGAGTTGCACGTCGTCGCGGCGCATTTCCTCTTCCGCGACCGCCAGGTCGAGGCCGTGCGCGACGACGAAGCGGTCGATGACGTCGAACTCGGACGCAGCCTTGCCGTCGAGCCGCGTGACGACGCCGTCTTCGATCTCCAGCTCCGGCGTCGGGTCGTTCGGCCCCCCGGCGGCGACGAGTCCGAGTTCCGGGAGGGGCGGGATCAGCAGCTCGCGGCGCAGCTCGCGGTGCTCGCGGCTCGCAAAGCGGCGGCTCGACGCTTTAGAACTCACGTCAGAAATGAGCTGCCATGTCGATCGACCTGAAACGAGTTCTTAGCCACCGGCGAGCAGCCCCCGCTCGGCATAGGCCGCTGCCGCCTCTCGCACGAACGCGGCGTTCAGCTCGGCCCCGAGCGCGTCGAGCCGCCCCGCCCACTCCTCGAGCTGCTCACGAGACGCCCGCCGCGGCCGCAGCGCCGTGTAGATCTCGAGAAGCTCCCCGTCGGGGACGGACGCAAGCTCCGCCGCGCGCTCCAGGTTTGCCGCGAGCGAGGGCCGTCCAGCCGCACCGGCGATCTCCGCCTGCCGCCGTAGCGTCTCGGGCGTGGCACGGATCTCGTCCGCGACAAGACGTCCCTCGAGCGCGGCCTCGAGCGTGATCTCCTCGAGCGGGATGCCACCCGGCGTCGTCACCAGGTCCGGCCGCCTCGCGCCGAGTGGATGGTCGCGCTTGGGATCGAAGTCCATGCCGTTCAGACTCTAGGGTTGAGACGTCGTGGTGGGCAACGATTATCGATTTTCCGGACGCGTCGCGCTCGTCACCGGGGCCGCAAGCGGAATCGGGGCCGCGGTGGCGAGGCGCCTCCAGGCCGAAGGCGCGCGCGTCGCCGCCTTCGACCTCCGCGCGGAGGCCCCCGAGGGCGTGCTCGCCCTGGCAGGTGACGTCTCGGACTCCGCGCGGGTGGACGCAGCCGTAGCGCAGGTGAACGCCGAGCTCGGGCCCGTCGACGTCCTCGTCTGCTCCGCGGGCGTTCCCGGCCAGTCGCTCCGGACGGTAGACGTCACGGACGACGAATGGCGGCGCGTGCTGGCGATCAACGCCGACGGTGTCTTCTTCTGCAACCGCGCCGTGCTCCCCGGAATGATCTCGAGCGGCTACGGGCGCATCGTCAACGTCGCGTCCATCGCGGGCAAGGAAGGCAATCCCATGGCCGCTGCCTACTCTGCCTCGAAGGCTGCCGTGATCGCGTTGACGAAGGCGATCGGCAAGGACGTCGCGCGCACCGGAGTGGTCGTCAACTGTGTCGCCCCGGCGGTGATCGACACCCCGATCCTCGAAGGGATCAGCGAGGAGCACGTCGAGTACATGGTCGAGCGCATCCCGATGGGCCGGATGGGGCAGCCGGAGGAGGTGGCTGCGCTCGTCTGCTGGCTCGCGAGCGAGGAGTGCACGTTCTCGACGGGGGCGACCTACGACATCTCAGGCGGCCGAGCTGTTTACTGATGCGACGGATCCGGCTACGAGGTCCGATCGGGGTCGAGTACGGGTTCGTCGACGCAGACGGCGTGGTCGTCACCTCCAAGGGGAGTCGCATCGAGCCGCTCGACGCCGAGCGCCTCTTCCTTCCCGCCCCGTACGAGCTCCTCGCGCCGCTCGAGCCCCCCGAGGTCTGGTGCGCGGGAGTGACGTACGCTCGCTCGCGCGACGCGCGCGTCGAGGAGAGCGCGGTCGAGGACGTGTACTCACTCGTGTACGAGGCCGAACGGCCGGAGCTCTTCCTGAAAGACGCCGGCTGCCTGAGGACGGTCGGGCCGGGCGAGCCCATCGGCATCCGCTCGGACTCGTCATGGAACGTCCCCGAGCCGGAGATCGGGCTCGTGCTCGGCGATCACGGAGACGTCACAGGCCTGACGATCGGAAACGACGTCTCGTCACGAGAGATCGAAGGCACGAATCCGCTCTACCTGCCGCAGGCGAAGGTGTACGCGGGCGCCTGCGCCATCGGGCCCGCGATCCTCGCGCCCGTGACCGGTGAGGCGCTCGAGATCCACATGCGCATCTTCGGAGCGGGCGGCGAGGAGCTCTTCGCGGGCGAGACCTCGACGGCGCAGATGAAGCGCTCCTTCGAGGAGCTCGTCTCCTACCTCGTGCGCGACAATCCGGTGCCTGCGGGAAGCGTCCTGCTCACGGGCACCGGCCTCGTCCCTCCGGACGAGTTCACGCTCGAGCCGGGCCACGTCGTCGAGATCCACGTGCCAGGCATCGGAACGCTGACCAATCCCGTCGTCCTCGCCTCCAGCCTCCTCGAAAGGAGCCCCGCCCATGTCTGAGACCGTCACCAGCTCCCCGGCCCGGAACTACGTCGACGGTGACTGGCAGGGGAGCGTCGCCGGGGAGACGTACGAGAAGCGAAATCCCTGGCGCCCGTCCGAGGTCACGGGTGTGTATGCGGCCTCCGGCGCCGATGACGCAGGCGCCGCGATCGAGGCCGCACGCGAGGCATTCCCGGGCTGGGCCGGGCTCCCGGCTCAGCAGCGCGCCGGGTATCTCGTCGCGACGGCGGCGGCGATCGAGGCACGGGCCGGGCGGATCGCACAGGACATGACCGCCGAGATGGGAAAGCCAATCCGCGAGTCCAAGCTCGAGACGCTGCGGGCGGCGGCGATCCTGCGGTTCGCGGCAGGGGAGGCGTGGCGCGCAATCGGGGAGCAGTACGAGCCGTCGGTCCCGGACCAGCGTCTCTACACGCTCCGCCGTCCGCTCGGCGTCGTCGGTCTCATCACCCCCTGGAACTTCCCGATCGCGATCCCCGTATGGAAGCTCGCGCCCACACTGATCTACGGGAACACGGCCGTTCTCAAGCTCGCGTACGACGCGCCCAGGACGGGCCTCCACGTGGCCGAGTGCTTCGCCGAGGCTGGGCTGCCCGCAGGCGTGCTCAACGTCCTCACCGGGTCGGGCTCGACGGCCGGCGCGGAGATCGTCCGCAACCCGCACGTGCGTGCGATCTCCTTCACGGGCTCCGTGCCCGTCGGCCGCGGCGTGCGGGAGAAGGCGACGGCTCGAGACTGTCGCGTGCAGCTCGAGCTCGGCGGCCACAATCCTCTCCTCGTCATGGCGGATGCGGAGCTCGAGCGCGCGGTCGAGGCGGCGTACGCCGGCGCGTTCTGGTCGGCCGGGGAGAAGTGCACCGCGACGCGGCGGATCTTCGTGCAGGACTCGGTCTACGACGACTTCCGCGCGCGGCTGCTGGAGCGGATGGGACGGGGACGGGTCGGCGATCCCTCGGACCCGGAGGTCGAGGTCGGCCCGCTCGTCACCGAGAGCGCTTTCGAGGACGTGCTCGGCGCCATCGAGCGCGCGAAGGGCGAGGGTACGCTGCTGGCGGGCGGCGTCCGCGCGGACGACGACGCGTTCCTGATTGCGCCTACCCTGTTCGAGGGCCTCGCAGACGACGCCGAGCTCTCCTGCGAGGAAGTCTTCGGGCCGGTGACCTCGCTCTATCGCTTCTCGACACTCGACGAGGCGACGGCGCGGGCGAACGCCGTCCGCTTCGGGCTCTCGGCCTCGATCTTCACGCGCGACCTGCGTAACGTGCAGCTTTTCACGAGCGAGATCGGCGCGGGGATCATCCACGTGAACTCCCAGACGCCCGGGGCGGACGTCCACGTGCCTTTCGGTGGGATAAAGGGCTCGGGCTGGGGGCCGCACGAGCAGGGCCGCGCTGCGATCGAGTTCTACACCGAGCTGGTCACGGTCTACCAGGACGCTCCGCTTGCCTGAGCGGACCCTCGTCACGGGAGCGCTCGGCTGCATCGGCGCATGGACGATCAAGGCGCTCCTCGAGCAGGGCGAGGATCCCGTCGGCTTCGACCTCGGAGGCGATACGCAGCGACTGAGACTGATCCTCGACGACGCGGAGCTCGAGCGGGTCACGCTCGTCCAGGGGGACATCACGGACGCGGAGGCCCTTGGCCGGGCACTCGACGAGCACGAGGTCGGGCACGTCGTCCATCTCGCCGCGCTGCAGGTCCCGTTCTGCCGCGCGGATCCGGTGCTCGGAGCTCGCGTCAACGTCGTCGGAACGGTCACCATGTTCGAGGCGGCCAAGGCACGCCGGGATCGGATCACAGGGCTCGCCTACGCGAGTTCGACCGCCGTCTACAGCGCCTCCGATCCATCCCCGGCGCCCGAGTCGGGCGGGACGAGGCCGGGCACGCTCTACGGCGTCTACAAGCTGGCGAACGAGGGCACGGCCCGGGTGTTCTGGCAGGACGAGCGCGTGCCCTCGATCGGGATCAGGCCGTACGTCGTCTACGGGCCCGGCCGCGATCAGGGCATGACCTCGGGGCCGACTCTCGCCATGCAAGCGGCCGCCCGCGGAGAGCCGTACGAGATCGTCTACGGCGGAACGGCCCAGTACGACTACGCGCCTGACGTGGGAGCGGCCTTCGCGCGCGCGGGCCGCACGGCGTCAGAAGGGGCGCACGTCGCGAACTTCCCGGGCGTCGCTGCGTCGCTGGAGGAGGCCGTGGCCGCGATCGAGGCAGCCGCGCCCACGGTTGCCGGGAAGATCACGTGGCGGGACGAGCCGCTCCCGTTCCCACCTCTTCTCGAGACGGGCGAGCTGGAGCGACTCATCGGAGACGTCCCCTGCACCCCTCTCGCCGAAGGAGTGCGGAGGACGATCGAGCACTTCCGTCGGCGTGCCGTCAGTGAATGAGCGGGCGCAACGTGTCGCGCGCGATCAGGAAGCCGCGCTCGACGAGCTCCTCGCTGCCCTCGAACGAGCGGTCCTCGTGCTCGACCGAGACGACGTAGTCGTAGCCGACGCGATAGAGCGCCGCCACGAAGCGGCTCCAGCGCACCTCGCCCAGTCCCGGGAGGCGCGGCACCTGCCAGCCCATCCCGAGCGAGATCGTCCCGTTCCGGTAGAGGCCGTCGCGGTCGATCTCCAGGTCCTTGGCGTGGACGTGGAAGATCTTGGCGGCGTAGTCGCGGACGACGCGCTCGTAGTCGATCTGGAGCCAGACGAGGTGTGAGGGGTCGAGATTGAGCCCGAAGCTCGGGCTGTCCACGATCGAGAACATCTCGTCCCAGGCCGCGGGAGTTGCGGCCAGATTCGTGCCACCGGGCCACTCGTCGTAGGAGAAGAGCATCGGGCAGTTCTCGATCGCGATCCGGACGCCACGCTCGGAGGCGTACTCGACGAGCTCCGGCCAGACGGTGCGGAACTCCGCGAAGCTCTCGGGGAGGGTCTTCGTCTGGTCTCGCCCGACGAACGTGCCGACGATCCCGACGCCGAGCTCGTGCGCCGCGTCGATTACGCGCCGGAGGTGGTCGTTCGCCGCCTTCCGCTCGTCGAGGTCCGGGTGGAGATTGTTCGGGTAGTAGGCGAGCGACGAGATCTCGAGACCATGGATCGTCAGCGTTTCGTGGACCGCGTCCGTATCGAGCGCGTCGACGTCGACGTGTGAGACGCCCGCGTACCGCCTCCGCTCCCCGCCCGCGGATGGCCAGCAGGCGACCTCGAGCATCTCGAAGCCGTTCGCGGCCGACCACTCTGCGACCTGCGCGAGAGTCAGGTCGGGGAACGCGGCGGTCAAGAGTCCGAGCTTCACGTCGTCGTCACCTCCACGGACGCCACGGCTCAGTTCCTGTCGTGCTCGGGCGCGCCCGCCGAGTCGAGAGCCGTCTTCCCGATCGCCGCCGACATGATCCGACGCCCGGAGCCGCGCGTCCGGCGGCGCACGACCTGCTCCGTGCGCCGGACGTGCTTGCGAGCTTCCGCACCTGCACGCGCGACGTCGCCGGCCCGGATCGCCTCCACGATCGGCAGGTGGAAGTCGACCATGTCGATCTGGTCGAAGTACGTCCAGTAGACGGCGAACGCGGTCGACACCTCCACGCCGAGCACGAGCCAGCACTGCTGGAGCGCCTCGTTGGCCGCGAGCTCGACGACCGCGCGGTGGAAGGCGAGATCGTGCGCGAGCTGGCTCCGCCAGTCGCCGCGGACGGCTGCGGCACGCATCTCCTCGATCTCACGCTCGAGCGCCGAGACGTCGCCGTCCGCCTCCCGTGCGGCCTCCCTCGCCGCGAGCTCCTCGAGCGCCCGCCGTACGGGGAACACCGCGAGCAGCTGCTCGTCGCTTACCGCGCGCACCCGGGCTCCGC
>WNFX01005211.1_pt1 | contig 19216 bp, 18 predicted proteins | sample 5400111 | NCBI WGS metagenome assembly WNFX01 (sample SAMN13153363, study PRJNA577476) | soil metagenome | isolation source: 40 cm soil or saprolite under grassland replicate 1 | place: USA:California | collected 2016-06-15 | reverse complement strand
GCTCTGGGAGTTTCGCCAATTCTGGCCGAGGCTGCGCGATGGCGGATTCTTGGTGTCGCATGACGTCCAGATGAATGCCGCGTTCCCCGAATTCATCGCCGGGACGTACGGGCACGATAAGAGAACCGGCCGCCGCGATGCCGGGCGCACTTCGCATTACGAATGGGGCCGCTGGGGCTACATCGGCTTCGCGATTAAAAGACAGATTGGTTAGTCAGGTGGTGTTGCTTGCGGGAGTGCCCAGGCATTATTTAATGCGTTGACGTATGGCGCGCTTGATCGATTTCATTGCTGGCCACGATGCGCGGCATCGGATCATTTTGGGCAGCGTGGCCGGAGCCGCAGTTTTCTTTCTTTCAACTGACATAATTGCGGCTTGGGATACCTTTGCCTTTTGTGTCCTCGCTGCAGCATGGCTGACAATCCTGATCACACCGCAGCGGACGTTGCGTGCCCGTGCTCAAGAGGAGGATTTTGGGCGAACCATGATTTTCGTCGTTGTCGTGGTGGCGGCGTGCGCGTCTTTGTTCGCGGTCGGGCTTCTCGTAATTGAAGGTAGCGCGGGACATCTTGTGTTAGGACTGGCGACAGTTGTCTTGTCCTGGAGTCTTATTCAAACCGTCTTTGGGTTGCACTACGCCCATGCTTTTTATGGCGATAACGACCAAAGAGGCGAAAGTCGACATGCTGGCGGACTAGTTTTCCCTGGAGAACGGATGCCGGATTATTTCGATTTTGCCTACTTTTCGTTCGTTATAGGGATGACCTGCCAGGTCTCGGATGTGCAAATTACTTCACGCCGGATGCGGCGGCTGGCACTCCTGCAGAGCGCGCTCGCCTTTGCATTCAATACCATCATTCTTGCTCTCTTGATTAACACCGTCTTCGACCTTGTGAAAGAAAACCGCTCGGGTGGCAAATAACCACTATTCGATCTGCTTTCGATACGCCTCTGCGTCTTTTAGGTTTTTAAGATCATCGGCGTTGTCGATCTTCAAAACAAAAATCCAGCCCTGGCCGTACGGTTCGCGGTTGATCAAACCCGGATCTGCTTCCAGCGCTTTGTTTACTTCGACGACTGTTCCTTTCACTGGCGCGTAAATGTCGCTGGCAGCTTTCACCGATTCGACAATCGCGATTGCTTCTTTCGCGTTCGCCTGTCGATCCATCTTCGGCAGCTCGACGTAGACCACATCGGTCAATTCTGATTGCGCGTGATCGGTGATGCCGACGCGGACGTTCTCGCCTTCGCGTTTAATCCATTCGTGGGCCTCGGTGTAAAGCAGATCGTCTGGGACATTCATGATGTTGATTTTTTGTAGAGCGGTTTCTTTTCGATGATGGCCGGGAACTTTTGCCCGCGAATCTCGATGTCGATTTCTGCGCCGATCTTCGCATGCGCCGCCGAGACATACGCCATTCCCACGCCCCAATTCAAGCTCGGAGAAAGCGTGCCGCTGGTCACTTCGCCAATGCGCTCTCCATTGTGAAAAACCGCATAGTGTGGTCGCGGTGGAGGACCTTTCTCCCTCATTCGAAACGGCAGGAGCTTTTCGGGCGGTCCCTTTTCTTTTGTCTCGAGCAAAACATCGCGTCCGATGAAGTTTGGTTTTGTCAGATCGACAAAGAATCCGAGTCCGGCTTCAAGCGGATTTCGTTCAGGCGACAGATCGGAACCGTTCAGTGGATAACACATCTCCAACCGCAACGTGTCGCGCGCGCCAAGCCCGCATGGTTTAATCCCGAAGGTTTTTCCTGCTTCGAGCGCGGCATTCCAAAATTTTACCGCATCCGTCGCGCGAAAGAAAACTTCGATCCCGTCCTCGCCAGTGTAACCGGTGCGCGCGACCGAAACATCTGTTCCATTGAATGGAAGATCGACGATATGATTTCGCGATGGAATCTCGACGTCTTTGCCGAAGAGGCTGTGAAAGAGCTCCGCGATTCGCGGGCCCTGAATAGCGACGCCGCCAAAACTCGCGCTGCGATTATGGATGTGAAGTTTTGCGGCTGAGACAGCCGCCGCTACAGCCGGAAGATGTTTTTGCAGCCAGGCGAAATCCTCATCTGTGCGTGCGGCGTTTACGACGAGCAGAAACATTTCATCCCCGATTCGATACGCGATTAAGTCATCAATGATGCCGCCACGGTCATTGAGGAGGAATGTGTATTGGCCCGTTCTGATATCGAGTTTGTCGATGTTGTTTGTGAGCATCGTGTTGAGCCACTCGCGCGCGCCTGCTCCATCGACAACAAATTGGCCCATGTGCGAAATATCGAAGATGCCGACGTTGTTTCGAACGGCTTGATGTTCCAGCACGATGCTGGTGTATTGCACCGGCATGAGCCATCCGGCGAAGGAAACCATTTTCGCGCTCAGCCGCACGTGCTCGTCGTAAAGCGGCGTTTTTTTGGGTGCGGCTTCGCTCACGGCGCAAGCTAAACGGCGCGACATTGGAGTGTCAACGCGCACGCTGATCTGGGAGCGCAGGCTGCCAGCCTGCAATCGTCGGCAGCCTGCCGACGATATTTGTGCTCGGCAAGCTGCCGAGCACCACAGGGAAGCTGCCTGTGCTCCCCAGCAAGCGATCGTTGCTGATTACCTTGAACCGCCCACGCCTTCCTTTACCGTGCGTCGCAATGACCTTGCTGGATAAACTCGAACGCCGTTTTGGTTTTCTTGGCATTCCGGGATTGATCCGAATTGTGATTGGCTTCACCGCGCTGGTGTGGGCGTTGATGTGGCTGAATCCCAATTTCCGTTTCGCGCTCGATCTCGATCCGGCACGCATTCGCCACGGCGAAGTCTGGCGGCTGGTTACTTATATTTTTGTTCCGCAAACGCTCAGCTTTTGGATTGTGCTGGCCCTCTGGTTTCTCTGGTTCATCGGCGAAGGTCTCGAGCGTGCGTGGGGCCCCTTCCGGCTAACACTTTATTTCGTCGTCGGGATGATTGGCACGACAATCGCCGCGTTCTTCTTCGGCAGCAATTTTTCCAACGGCATGCTGATTGCATCGTTGTTCTTCGCATTCGCGCGATTTTATCCCGACGAGGTCATTTACATCCTTTTTATTTTGCCGGTCAAAATCAAATGGCTCGCCTGGATTTTTGCCGCGTTTTTGCTGATTGGATTTGTGCTGAACTCGAATTCGTACCGCGCTGCGTTGATTGCGGCTTTCGCTAATTATTTTATCTTTTTCGGTCCGGAGATTATTCGTCAGGCGACACATCGCCATGAAGTTTCAACGCGTCGCAGACGTTTTGAAGAGCAGTCACGCAGCGCCGATAATGCCCTGCATCGCTGTGCGGTCTGTGGCGCAACCGAATTGAGCGATCCGAATCTGGATTTTCGCGTCGCACGCGACGGCGAAGAATATTGCATGGTGCATTTGCCAAAAGCGCAGACGCCCGCGCGTTAGATTGTAGAGCCGATCGCCGTGGCGAGCGGGGCTGGCACGTCGGCGTTTGACACAAACGCCCTACAACTCTTGACCACGAACTCTTGAGGATGACACTAGCGTGATGACTGACAAAAACACTGCCCTCGTTCCGGAGGAAGGCTGGCATTGTCTGCATTTGTTCTACCGGATCGAGTATGGCCAATGGCAATTGCTCAGTCGTGACGAGCAAAACGCTGCGAAAACGAATTTATCGTCGCTTGTGGAGGAAGTGCGCGCGATGGAATCGACGCAATTGCTCACGCTGAGCGTAGTCACACCCAAAGCCGACATCGGGTTCATGTTGATCACGCCAGACCTGCACAATGCCAACAAGATTGAGAAGCGACTTTCGCTCTCGTTAGGGGCCGACGTGCTGACGCCAGTTTACAGTTATTTGTCGCTGACCGAGGAAAGCGAATACATCACGACAGAGGAAGAATACGCGCAAACCCTCGAGCCGAGTATCCGTAACGATTCCGGAAAACTCGCCGAAGCAATAAATTCGTTTCGCGAGCGAATAAAGCATTACCGGCAGGAACGCGTTTATCCGACGCTGCCCGATTGGCCGGTAGTTTGCTTCTACAACATGAGTAAACGCCGCGGGGAAAAGCGGAATTGGTATGCGCTTCCGTATGATGAGCGCCGCAAATTAATGAAAGGACATGCCAACGTCGGTCGCGAGTTCGCAGGCAAAGTGAAACAACTTATCACCGGTTCGACCGGTCTTGACGATGCGGAATGGGGCGTGACTCTGTTTGCGCGCGACACATTTCAGATCAAAGCCATCGTTTACGAAATGCGGTTCGATCCGGTCAGCGCCGAGTACGCGGACTTCGGCGAGTTTTACATCGGCATCCAATTGCTGCTCGATGAATTATTCCGCCGGTTGCAACTTTAGTTTCTCGTCGTGCCTCATGCTCGTGATCGTGTTCGTAATCGATCTCAACCCATGCACGATTACAATTACGAGGACGAGCAGGAATTGAAACGGATGGGTGACAGAGTGGTTGATTGTGCACGCCTGGAAAGCGTGTGTGCCGAAAGGCACCGGGGGTTCGAATCCCCCCCCATCCGCGTTTCATCTCCTGCTCTTACTTGTTAACGTTTTTCCAGCACTTGCAGCTCTTGTCGTAATTTCACCATGCTGCCGTGCGAGAGTACGCCGCGAAAATTTACGCCTGGATAAATCATGCAGTCGCGGCCGATCACTGAGCCTGGGTTAACGACTGCGTTGCAACCGATCTCGGTGCGGTCGCCGACGATCGCGCCGAATTTTCTCAAGCCAGTCGGAATTTCGCCGTCCGCCGTGATCACCGCGATTTCGCCGTGATCGAGTTTTACGTTCGAGAGAATCACCCCTGCGCCAAGATGAGCGTGATGACCAAGAATGGAATCGCCCACATAATTGAAATGCGGCACCTGCACTTCATCGAAGAGAATGCAATTCTTGAATTCGCACGAGTTCCCCATGACGACGCCGTTGCCGGCGATCACGTTCTCGCGCACGTAACAGCCGCTGCGGATACGGCAATTTTCGCCGATCCACGCCGGCCCTTTCAACATAGCGCCTTGCTCGACGATCGTTCCTCTGCCAACAAAAACATGATTACTGATGAACGGCTTGCCCATCAGCTCGCCCAAAATTGCGGGTTTTAAGCGAAATTGCAGGTAACTCGCAATTTGTTTCAGCGCGTCCCAAAGATAATTCTGGTTCTCGAACAACTTCGGATGCGCCGTGTGTTCGAGGTTAAGATAATCGGCGGGCGCAAACATTTTCACTGTTCAAGATGACGAAACGCTCCCGAGTTGCGAGCGCAAATTCTGCGGGTAGCGCACGCGTCTCGCGTGTCTGGTTGCGGTGTCCCGCCGCAACGAACTTTTCTTGAAGGCGAGTTTTCAGATCTGATGTGGCGTTAAGCAAAGTCCGCGATCGCGAGACGCGCTCGCCAACACGCGGGACGCGTGCGCTACCCAGAACTCCCGCGTCGCGTGAGTTTTTGTCCGTCCTTCGTGTCGCGTGCTTCCCAGCCGAGTGCGGAAATTTCCTCGCGCAGTTCGTCGCTTCGTTTCCAGTTTTTTTCGCGTCTTGCGTTCTCGCGCTCCTTTGCGAGTTGCGCCACTTTCGGTGGAACCACGATTTCTGCCTCAGATTCAAGATCGAGAATCGTGTTGATCCGTTTCCACCAATTGAGCCATGCGCCCGCCGAGGCGGCATTCAGTTCACTTTCATCCATCGCACGATTTGTTTCGCGAATCGTTTCGAACAAAAATCCGAGCGCTGCGGAAATGTTTAGATCATCATCGAGTGCTTCTTCAAACTTCTGCGTTGGACGTTGAGCGTTGAGCGTTGAGCGTTGGACGTTTTCTTTTTCTGCAACTTCGCGCAAGCGTTGCAGCCACTCATCGATGCGACCGAGCGACTCTCGAGCCTCTTTCATTCCCTCCCATGTAAAATTAAGCGGCGCGCGATAATGCACCCGCATCAGGGCGTAACGAATTTCGCGGCCGGTGTATCCTTTCTCCAGAAGATTCGGCAGCGTGTAAAAATTGCCGAGCGACTTTGACATTTTTTGACCATCGACCAGCAGATGCGCGCAATGCAGCCAGTAGCGGACGAATTTCTTTCCCGTGACGCCTTCGCTCTGCGCGATCTCCGCTTCGTGATGCGGAAAAATGTTATCAACGCCGCCACAGTGGATATCGAGCTGATCACCGAGCAGCGCCATCGACATCGCGCTGCATTCGATATGCCAGCCGGGGCGACCCGGCCCCCACGGCGAATCCCATTTCACATCGCCATCTTCTTCATCCCACGCTTTCCAAAGGGCAAAGTCGCCAATGTGTTCCTTGTCGTATTCGTCGTGCTTCACGCGTCCGGTCGACTGCAACTGAGTGAGATCGAAATGCGCGAGCTTTCCGTAATTGGGAAATTTATGGATGCGAAAATAGACCGATCCGTCGTCGGCCTGGTAAGCGAGCCCGCGGGAGATGAGCGCGCCGATCATCTCGATCATCCTGTCGATGTATCGCTGCTCGGTGGCGGCGGGAAATTCATCGGCGCGTTTGATCCGCAGCGTTTCGATATCTTCGAAGAATGCTTCTTCAAATTGCGCTGTGAATTTTCCGAGCGGGACCCCAGCTTCGTGCGAGCCGCGGATCGTTTTGTCGTCCACGTCGGTGATGTTCATGACGCGATGCACCTTGTAACCGCGAAGCTCGAGATGGCGCTGAAGTAAATCTTCAAAGATATACGCGCGAAAATTTCCGATGTGCGCGCGGCTGTAAACAGTCGGCCCGCAAGTATAAATCCCGACCTTGCGTTCGGCTAGGTCACGCGGCTCGAATTCTTCGATCTGGCGCGAATAGGTATTAAAAAAGCGCATCTGTCATGTCGAGCGAAGTCGAGACATCTCTCGAATTAACAGCAAGAGATTCCTCGACTCCGCTACGCTCCGCTCGGAATGACAATGGGATCATTCCATTTCAACGCTGGCAATTGCGATTGCGGCGATGCCTTCGCCGCGCCCGATCGCGCCGAGTTTTTCGTTCGTGGTCGCTTTCACACTCACATTCGAATCAGAAGTGCCGATCGCGTCGGCAATGTTTTTTCGCATCGCCGCAACGTGTGGCGCAAGTTGCGGTTCCTCGGCCAGAACGGTCGCATCGATGTTCACCACTCGTGCTCCTTTTTCCGCCAGCAATTTGGTCACATGTTTCAAAATCTCGATGCTGCTGATGCCGCGAAGTGATTCGTCGGTGTTTGGAAAATGTTGGCCTATATCGCCGGCGCCAATCGCGCCCAGCAAGGCATCGGCGATCGCATGCAACAGCACATCGGCATCGGAATGTCCTTCCAGCCCGTGCGAGTGCGCAATCTGGACGCCGCCTAAAATCAGTCTTCGTCCTTCGGCGAGACGATGCACGTCGTACCCAATCCCGCAGCGAACAATCATGAGAAAAATGACGAAATCCGAATGCCGAATGACGAAGCAAATTCGAATGTCGAATCGCGAAATGCGTGGACCGCGATTCGGTGTCTTTCCTCATGAGCGACGCCGCCGCATCCGCACGGGTTCGTCATTAATTCGTCATTCGTCATTTGTGCTTCGTCATTCATCATAGTTTCAAATCGATAACACTGCTCGATGCGACGATGCTGTATTTATCCTTCATGTGTTCGAGCGGACGAAGATCGACAATTCCACCAGCATTTTCAACCAGTAGCCATCCCGCTGCGATGTCCCACAAGCTGATTCCCGTTTCAATGTACGCATCGAATCGTCCGCACGCGACGTAAGCCATATCGAGCGCTGCGCTGCCGAGCACGCGGCATTTGCGCACGCGATGAATCATCGCTTGGAGCAATGGGAAATTCGCATTGATCGTTTCTCCAGTCTTGGCGAGCCCGACAGAGATAACGGCTTCCGCCAGGTCCGCGCGATCGCTCACTCGAAACGGGCAGCCATTTAACTTCGGGGCCTCGCCTTTTTGCCCAGCCCAGACTTCTTCGCGAATTGGATCGTAGATGACGCCGACCATGATCTCGCTGCGCAAGCGCAGCGCAATTGACACGCAAAAATGCGGGATGCCGTAGAAATAATTGACGGTGCCATCAAGTGGATCAACCACCCACTGATGCTCACTTGATTGATCGCCGGCGATTCCTTCTTCGCCGTAAAGCGCGTGGCCGGGAAATTCTTTGAGAAGTAAGTCCGTAATCAACTCCTGCGCCTGAACATCGATCTCCAGTTTTACATCATGCGCGGCGATGGCGTTGACGCGCTGGTGCCGCCCGAAATTTTCCCGAAGCAACTTTCCCGCCGCACGCGCGGCCTGTTCGGCGATATCGAGATAGTGCTTCACCGAAAGATTACGTCGCACGAAGAACACGCGCTGCACAGCAGAAAACAGAAGGTGTCATCCTGAGCGGAGCGAAGGATCTTACATGAGCTGATAGATCATGCTTGATGAAATGATATATCGCATGCTTCGACTCTGAGGTTCCTCATCGTCTCTCCCCGACTCGAGATGACCATGAAATAAAAACCGGGAGGAAAATAAAATTCTCCCCCCGGGTTGAAGTTAGGAGTTGTGACTCCGAAGAAATTCGGAGCCGTTAATCAAGCGTGGGGCTTAATGCCTCTTTTTCTTCGCTGATTTTTTCTTTGCTGCTTTCTTTTTTGCCATCGACTAATTCCCCCCTTTCAATCCGCAACGTGCGGAACTCGGTGAAGAGTTGGGAATAATTTTCACTTCACTTGATTGCGTTCAGTAATCATCACATCTTTTTTGTCAAACATTTTTGTTGCAGAATTGTGAAAAAGTTTTACAAGCTCGCGCGCGATAATTTTTTTTGGCGCGCGCGAAATTCTCTGTCGCTTGCCATTTCGAAAGAGAATCGTCACTTCATTTACGTTGCTTTCCATTCCTGATTTTGCGCTGCTCACGTCGTTCGCGATTATGATGTCGCAATTCTTTTCGCGCAGTTTCTGCGCAGCGTTTTCTTCAACGTGATTGGTTTCGGCAGCGAAACCGACGAGAAGGAATTGTCGATCCGGTTGGTGACCCAAGGAATCGAGAATGTCGCGCGTGCGAATTAATTCGAGTGAAAATCGTTGGCCGCGCTTTTTGATTTTTGTCGGCGAAACATTAGCCGGTCTGTAATCGGCCACGGCGGCGCAGAGAATGCAAATGTCGCATTTATCTGCATGCCCGCGGACTGCGTCAACCATTTCGTCACTGGTGGAAACCGAAACAAATTTTGCGCCGCTCGGCGCCGTGAGGTTGACTGGGCCGGAAATCAAAACCACATCGTGCCCGGCATCGAGCGCGGCTTCCGCGATGGCGTAGCCCATTTTTCCCGATGAACGATTCGAAATGTAACGAACCGGATCGATCGGCTCCCGCGTAGGCCCCGCCGTGACGAGAAATCTCACGCGATCAAATTATCCTGCCGCGCAAGCAGGAACTCCGCGCGGAACGCGATGTCATTCACTTTCCAGAGCCTGCCAATTCCTTCGTAACCGCATGCCAGCATTCCTTCTTCGGGGCCGATAAATTCCACGCCGCGCGTCTGTAATTTTTCCACATTCTCCACTGTCGCTGGGTGCTGCCACATTTTTCCGTTCATGGCCGGCGCGAGCAGAATCGGCGCGCGCGTGGCAAGTGCGATCGCTGCAAGCGGGTGATCAGCCAAACCGTGTGCGAGTTCGGCAATGATGTGGGCAGTTGCGGGCGCGATCAGGAGCAGATGCGCGCGGTCTGCGAGGTCTATGTGACCGGGTCGCCAGCTTTCTTTCTCGTCGTAGAAGCTCGTCGTCACCGGATTTTTGGAAAGCGTCTGCAAAGTGAGCGGTGAAATAAACTCGGTCGCATCCTGCGTCATGACCACAAAAACGTTGTGGCCCTGTTTGACGAGCAGACTGGCCAGTTCAGCAGATTTATACGCCGCGATGGATCCGGTGACACCAAGCACAACTGATTTTTTTCCAGGCGCAATGCGCACTACTTTTCGAGGGCTGGTCTTATCGCGTCTGCCTCTTAACTCTTTTTCCATGTAAGGCCGATGATTTAGTCGCGGATAGTTGTGGCAGTCACAGCGGGCGCAAACGCCGGCTCAAATAACTTTCTGCAGCCATGATGTCGCGGAATTTTTGCAGATCTTCTTCAACTGATCCACTGACGATAGTATAGCGGTAATCGCGCCATAATTCCATTTCCCGCACTGCGGTATCGAGCCGGCGATTGATCTGCTCCTCGGTTTCAGTTCCGCGTTTGCGCAAGCGTCGGCGCAGTTCGTCGAGATCGGGCGGCATGATAAAAATATCGGTCAGGGCCCCGCGAATTGTTGGATCGTCGCAACTACGAATGGCGGCGGCGCCCTGTGTGTCGATATCGATCAGGACATCGACTCCGTTGTTCAAGTTGGCCAGCACCGGCTCGCGTAATGTGCCGTAGTAATCTCCGTGCACCTGCGCGTGTTCCAGAAAATCGCCGGCTTCGAGTCTGGCGTGAAAATCCGCATCGGAAAGGAATCGATAATGTTCGCCGTCAATTTCGCCGCTGCGCGGCGCTCGCGTGGTGCAGGAGACGGAATAAAAAAGACTGCGAGTTTTCCGCAGCGCTTCGACCAGGGTGGTTTTGCCTGCGCCGGATGGGGCGGAGATAACGAAAAGAATTCCGTGCCGGCTGAACTGTTTATTCAAGGTTTTGAACTTGCTCGCGGATCTTCTCGAGTTCGGCTTTGCAGGCTATGACACGTTGTGAAATGGCGGCGTCATTCGCCTTCGCACCAAGCGTGTTGAGCTCGCGAAAAATTTCCTGAGTGATGAATTCTAATGTGCGACCGACCGGCTCCTTGCTCCGCAAGTGATGAGCGAACTGAGCGAGGTGGCTCTCGAGGCGCGTCAACTCCTCCGACACATCGGCGCGATCGGCAAAAAAGGAAATTTCCTTGAGCACACGTTCGTCCTCGCTGGCGATCGCTAGCCCGGCTTTTTGAATTCGCTCAACCAGCGCATCACGATATTTCTTCACCACATCGGGATGAAGCCCGCGAACCTCCTTGAGTTTTTTCCGGATCGCTTTGAGCCGATGAATCAAATCCTTGGCCAAATGTTTGCCTTCGCGCTCTCGCATTTTGATTAAATCAGCGAGCGCGCCGCGCAGCGCCCGTTCGATAGCGGGCCAAGCTTCTTCGGCGTTCAGGGCTTCTTCGGGAAACCGCATCACTCCGGGCGCTTGCAGGATCGTGCTAATCGTGATCTCGCCAGGCGCGTTTAATTCCTTCTGTAGAGTGCGCATCGCTTCATGATACGAGCGGGCGAGTTCTGTATTGAGCGCCAGGTTGCGCGCGCCGTTTGTGCCGCTGTGCAGCGTGATGATAGCATTGGTCCGGCCACGCGAAATGTTTTCGTTGATTGTCTGGCGAATGCGCGGTTCGAGCTCGGCCAGATCGCGCGGCAAATTGATCACGATGTCGCTTTGTTTTCGGTTCACCGAGTTGAGCTCAACGCTAAACTTCGTGCCTGCGTGATCCGACTCGGCGCGGCCATATCCAGTCATGCTTTGCATATGTGGACGCAAACGTTTATCGCAGAGAAACGCTCAAGGTTCAACGCCCAACGTTCAATTCAAAGCAGGAAAAGCGAAGCGAACACGGCGCCGTTGAAAAGCAGCCCGGCATCCATTATGCACGCGTGTGAATCACTGGCAGCGGGAGCTCGTCGCAAGCGCGATCTTCGTGATCACCTACATTCTAATCAGTGGCCGACAACTCAAGATCCTGCCGTTGAATCGCCCCGCCGCCGCGTTGTTAGGCGCGGTGCTGATGATTGCTACTGGGGTGGTGGCGCCGGAGCGCGCGTATCGCGCGGTCAACTACGACACGCTCGTGCTCCTCCTGGGCATGATGCTCATCTCGGCCTATCTTTATCTCGCGCATTTTTTCGAATGGGCGGCGGAACTCGTTCTGAATTTCTCGCGAACGCCACAGCGGCTCTTGCTTTACGTCACACTCACTTCGGGAATTCTCTCCGCCCTGCTGGTGAACGACACGATTTGTTTGATGCTCACGCCGCTTGTGGTGGCGGTTATCCGGCGCGGGAAATTACCGCTGCTGCCGTATCTCATCGCGCTCGCGACGAGCGCAAACATTGGCAGCGTGGCTACGCTTGTGGGCAATCCGCAAAACATGATCATCGGACATTTCTCGCGCATTTCGTTTCCGGAATTTTCGCGCGCGCTCTTGCCGGCGGCGATTGTGGGGTTGGCGATCAATTTTTTCATTTTGCGTTTGGGATTTCGCAAAATGTTGCGCGAAACAAGGATTGATCGCGGTAAGGAGAGCCTGCGCTGCGCGGCGATGGGGCGAGGGCATTGCGACGTGGTCAATGGATTCAAACCACCGCTGCTCCGGCGCGGCTCTCTTCGGCACAGGGCGTCGATATATAACAAGCGTGACCCGGTACTGCGTGAATGGAAATGTCGATACGTGCAGCGGCTCGCCGGACGCGTTTGCCTTGAGCGGCGGCAAAATCCACATGCCACGCCAGCGTGCTGCCGATTGTTCGAGGAGAATCTTCCCCGGGCGAACGATAAACGCGTGGTTCTCTGTCACTCGCTCTGTGCGCGGTCTGCCCTTTTTGATCGGGAGGCTTTCCGGGTTTTTCCCGCGGCAGATTCTCTTCACCGGGCAAATGCCACATTTGGGTTCGCGCGGAACGCAGACAAGCGCGCCGAGATCGATGAGTGCGGAGTTGTAAATCCCGGCATTCCTTTTCGGAAGAAGCCTTTGTGAATATCGCCAGAGCGTCTTCCGTCCCGCGTGAGAGTCGATGGACTCACGAAAATTGAATAGGCGCGTCAGAACGCGAGCAGTGTTCGATTCAACGATCGGGACTGATCGATCGAACGCGAAACTGGCAATGGCGTGCGCCGTATACTTTCCGATGCCTGGAAGTTGCTGCATTTGCTCGACTGATCGCGGGAAGCGTCCGCGATGTCGATCTATGACGGCCCTGGCGGTAGCGTGAAGATTTCTCGCGCGAGCGTAATAGCCGAGGCCTTCCCACGCGTGGAGCACGTCGCTTTCGGAAGCACGCGCGAGTCCGGCAAAATTGGGAAACCGACGGAGCCACTCATTGTAATAGGGAAGAACCGTAGAGACCTGCGTTTGCTGGAGCATGAACTCTGAGACGAGGATTGCGTACGGATCGCGTGTGCGACGCCATGGTAAATCACGGCCCTTACTGCGATACCACCTGATCAGGGCACGACGGAACTCAGTATTTTGGAAGCCACAGATGAACACGGATTAACACAGATGACTGACAATGTCTCGCCAGCTCCTGCAGCATGCATGCGAACTGTGTTTCATCTGTGTTAATCTGTCGCTTAATGAATTCGTATACGCACGCGCTGACGAAAGAGCAGGCGACGAAGCTTCGTGCGCTACTTGAAGATCTCGGATTCGAATTTTCCCCGAAGCAATACACATTGTTCTTCGCGCAGAAGAACAAGTTGAGCGTGGCGGTTTACGAGAAGGGACCGAAAGTGCTCGTCCAGGGAAGGGAAGTGGAGGAGTTCGTCCAGTTCGAGCTGGAACCAAAAATTTTGGGCGAAGCGAAGCTGGGATACGAGGAAGTGCATTCGCCAGAGATGTTCGAGCCGCATTTGGGCGTGGATGAGAGCGGAAAGGGCGATTTTTTTGGACCACTGGTGATATCTGGTGTTTACGTTGACCACGGTATCGCCCGCAAACTTCTCGATGCCGGTGTGGTGGACAGTAAGCGCGTCGGCTCCGATACGCGGATCCGCGCGCTGGCGGACACAATTCGCAAGACGTCGTTAGGTTTGGTGGAAACAGTTTTGATCGGACCGGCGAAATACAACGAGCTTTACGAGAAGTTTGGCAATCTTAACCGGCTGCTCGGCTGGGGTCACGCGCGCGTAATCGAGAATTTGCTGGCGAAGAAACCCGCATGCCCGCGGTCGTTGTCGGACCAGTTTGCGGACGCGCAGGTGATCAATGCGTCCTTGCTAAAGCACGGGCGCAAGATCGCCATTGAACAGCGCCCAAGAGCGGAATCGGACATCGCCGTAGCGGCGGCATCGATTTTGGCGCGCGAGGCGTTCATCAACTGGCTGGAGCGCAAAAGCAAAGAGCTGAGCCTGCGATTAGAGCGCGGAGTATCGGCGAGCGTAAAAGACACCGCCAGAAAGCTGGTGGAACTGAAAGGGCCGAGCGGGTTGCGCGAAGTGGCAAAGGTGCATTTCCGGACCGCCCATGAGATCGCGCCGAATGATTATCCGGCCCCGCCCGCGCGTGAGAAATGGGCAGCGCGACGCGATTCATTAAAGCAGTAAACGGGTTTGCTACCAAACGGTGTGGCACCTCAAGGCTTCAAAAATCACGTTTTTATGTTTCACTAGCCACCGCCAGAGCCACATGGAACGATTAGTAAATTAGATATGTCAAAGTTAACGAAACGCGACATCGTCGTCTCTATCAGCAATCAAACCGGGATGGTCCAGCACCAGGTCTTCGATGTAGTCCAGCGGACGCTTGATAAAATCACCGACAGTCTGGCTAACAATATCCCGGTTGAACTCCGCAATTTTGGCGTTTTTCAGCCGCGCCTGACTAAGCCCAGAGTTGGCCGAAATCCGAATCAGCCCGGCAGCAGCTTTGTGATCCCACCGCGCGCGACGGTGAAATTTAAGGCTGGTAAAATCATGCGTCAGCGCGTTGAGAAGCTTTCACGACAATTAAAAGAAGCAGCAGAGGGCAGGACTAAAACAGAAGCCGACGGGCAAAACGGCGCGTAGGAGAGCGCGGCGTCACTTTTGCCGCCGCCTCCGAAGCGCTCACGAAAGCAACGTCTGGATAGTTTTTTCCAGGCGCTCAAAATTAATTGGTTTCGTAAGATGCTCAGCGAAGCCTGCCTCCCTTGCCTGGTTTACGTCTTGTTCGCTGCCAAAACCGCTGAGCGCGATTCCAGGCAAGTCTTTGTTGAGACGCACTTCACGCATCAATTCGTAACCGCTGCGGTCGGGCAATCCGATGTCGCTGATGAGCAGATCGAATTCTTCAGTGCGGACTTTCTCGACTGCCTGTTCAGCCGAGTGGGCCAGAGTAATTTCGTAACCGTGGCGCTCCAGCATCCTTTTCATTCCAATGCAAGTGTCGTGATGGTCGTCTACCAACAGAACACGCCGGTGCTTTGAGACTGCCTGTTCTGGTTCGCGACCTACTTGTTGATCTTTCCCGTCGCCGTCGCGGTCGATCGGAGTAAGCACCGTGTTTAGTTCCACTGAAAAGGTGGCGCCCTTGTCCTTCCCGGAACTTTGCACACGGATTGTTCCGCCATGCGCGGCGATTAACGCCTTCGAAATAGCCAGGCCAAGCCCGAGACCTCCAAAACGCCTCGTAATGTCGGATCCCTGCTCGAATGCGTTAAAGATTTTGTCGATCTTTTCCTGTTCGATGCCGATCCCGGTATCGATAACGCGAGCTTCAATTTTGTCCGGTCTCAGATTGAGGGTTTCGATGGTGATTCGGCCTTTTTCGGGAGTAAATTTGACGCTGTTCTTGATCAGATTCCAAAAGACCTGTTGCAAGCGCGCCGGATCGCCGTCCACGTACGTATGTTCCGCGCGAAGACGAAATTTCACTTCGAGATTCTTTGCCTCGATTTCTTTTCGGCATATCTCGTAAGCGCGCTGCAGGGTTTGGTGGATGCAAATCGTCTCAAAGGTTAATTGCAGCTTGCCTTTTGATATGCGGGTGACGTCGAGAAGATCGTCAATTAGCCGCGCTTCCAGCTCGACGTTGCGGCGTACGACCTCCAGCGCTTCTCTGACAGGTTGCGAATCTGGCACCTCGGCTTCCAACTCTCCAACCATGGCGATGACCGGCGAGAGAGGACTGCGCAACTCGTGCGACAAAAGGGCCAGGAATTGGTCCTTGGCAGCGTTTGCGGCAATTAATTCCTGACGCAACGTCACGTCGCGCGTCTTGTCGTCCACCAGATAAAGCACGCCTTGGACAGTCTCCTGCGCGCCTTGTAGCCGGAGCAGATTAATATCCAAAAAATGCGTGACTCCCGTCTTATCTTTCAACGGGTGCTCAGTCAGTTGAAACGGCGTTCCGAAGGTAAGCACTCTATCAATCGCTCCCGGAGGCGCAATGTTCACATCGTCGCAGGGGATTTCCGTGATGTCCCGGCCGGCTGGCAGGTCTCCAAAACGTTCTGCCATGCGCGTAAAGGCATCGTTGGCGTGCAGAAAGCGGCGAGAAGCTGGATCGACAAAAGCGATTCCACTGGGCATGTTCGCCAGGATTTTCTCGTTAAAGATGACTTCGCGCTCGAGTCGCTGCGTGGATTCTACTTGGCGCTGATAGAACCTGCTACCCAACCAGGCGAAGACTGCGGTGAGCGCGATGAGCCACGCTGCTAGGATCGTCATTCGTCCCAGAAGATCATGGACCGGTTTGTATGCGAGGCTCTTCGGCTGCACCACTACCGCTACCCAACCGGTCGGCTCGATCGGACTGAAAGAATAGAGGTTTCCATGCTCCTCGAAATGTCCGATTTTGTTTTGGCGGATCTCATCAATCAACAAGCCGCCCTGCGGTGTCACGCTGGGATTCGGCTTAAAATCATTCACGAAAAGTGCGGCGCCGTTTTGATCGAGGACCTCGAAGACGAACCGATCGGAAAATTCGATGGCGGACAATCGCCGGCCAATTCTTTCGACCAACACCGAGTCGCCAACGTAGCCGAGAATTGTCCGGTCCGGCGCGCGGACTGCAGCCACGATATCGGTGATGAGCCGATTATCCGACAGCCGCGGATGAACTGGCGACACAACGGCTTCGTCGGAGGCAGACGCTTGCTCCCGCCAGTGACTGGCTCCAAAGTCCTTCCCAATCATCTCCGGCGCAGTCGGAATCGATGCAATCAACGCGCCATCCGGTCCAGCAAGGAACATTCCGTCGATATTTGGATGCGAGTAGAAAGCAGAGTTGAGCCATTGCTGGGCGGTAGGCCCCGGATTTGGTCCGCTAAGAATTGTCGCGACTTCGGGAAGCGTCTGGTAGTAGTTGATGATGGCACTGCTGCGGCTGAGGTCGTGACCTACTACATGGCCAAGCAGCTGGATCAATGTTTGTCGGTCGCGCAGGATTCGTGATTCAAGGGTGTCGCGCAGGATGGTGTAGGAAACAATAAGCGTCAGGATCGAGGGAATCCAACCAGCCAGAAGAATAGGAAAGATGATCTTGAAACGATCAAAACGGTCACCCCGTCGTTTCGTTCTTATGTGTCCCAACTGCATGCCTGGCTCTTGCGAAAAATTCGAGTATCACGGTCAACCTGCTGACCGCCTCAGGCAAGCGCGAATGTGGCACAGATTCATCGGCTTTAGGCCGGGCGCAAATGTTTCGACAGACGCTATGCCACACGGGGGGCTTTAGAGATTACGAGACTGCTCGTTCCTGCAATTACGAACATCGATAGGAGACTGCTGTGTATCAACAGAATGTGAACGCGCTTTTCGCAGGCAAACATGCGATTTTTGGATTGACGCAATCGTTGGAACCGGCATGATGACGCCCTTGCTGCCTCAATCACTGGCGGCTATAGCAAATTCCATGCAAGGAAGCATCGGACATATTATCTGGACAGTTTGTTACCTTGGCACGCTGATCGGCCTTTCAGCTTACGGCATCCACCGCTATTTCATCATTTATCTCTATCTGAAAAACCGGAAGCGTGCGCCACTGCCAGCCCGTTACTTTGAACAACTCCCGAAGGTGACAGTGCAGTTGCCAATCTTTAACGAGGTGTACGTGGCGGAGCGGTTGATGCGTTCCGTGAGCGAAGTGGATTATCCCCGAGAACTTCTGCAAATTCAGGTGCTGGACGATTCAACCGACGAGACCAGGGAGATTACAGCCTCGTGCGCGGAAGAACTGCGTCAGCGCGGTTTCAATGTTCAACTCATTCATCGCGTTGATCGCACCGGATTCAAGGCCGGTGCATTGTCGACCGGACTCGATGCTGCGGAAGGCGAATTCCTTTGTATCCTCGATGCGGATTTCGTGCCGGAGCGGGATCTGCTGAAGCGCACTATCCATTTCTTCACTGATCCAAACGTAGGAATGATCCAGACTCGCTGGGGTCATTTGAATCGTGGGTATTCATTGCTCACGCGCATGCAGGCGATCTTTTTAGATGGGCATCTTTTACTTGAGCAAACCGCGCGCAGCCGCAGCGGCCGGTTTTTCAATTTCAATGGGACCGCCGGTCTCTGGCGGCGTTCCTGTATCGAACAAAGTGGCGGCTGGCAGGCTGACACTTTGTGCGAGGATCTCGATCTTAGCTATCGCGCGCAGCTGGTGGGCTGGAAATTTGTTTATCTAGCAGATGTTGTCACTCCGGCGGAGCTGCCGGTGGACATGAACGGCTTTAAGTCTCAGCAGCATCGCTGGACCAAGGGGTCGGTTCAAACGTGCAAGAAGTTGTTACCCACTATCTGGCGTAGCCAACTTCCATTTCCAATCAAGCTCGAGGCCACCGGACATTTGATGTCGAACTTCGCTTACCTGCTCCTTGCTATTCTCTGCGTTCTTTTGCATCCATCTGCCGGAGCGCCTCAGGGAGGCTGGCTGCGCACATTGCTCGTGGATATTCCAGTCTTTCTTGCCGCATCGGCTTCGGTGGCACTTTTCTATATTTGCGCCCAACGCGAGCTGCATCCACGGACATGGATGCGGGAGATTCTTTTTCTGCCATGTTTGCTCGCCTTGGGAATTGGTTTGTCGCTGAATAACGCGCGAGCCGTGCTGGAAGCGCTGATCAATCACAAATCCGATTTCACCCGGACGCCCAAGTACGGCATTGAACGCAAATCGCAAAAGTGGCGAAGCTGCAAGTATCGGCCGCTCAAGTCAGCACTTCCCCTGGCCGAATTGGCCTTCGCCGTCTATTTCACCTACTTCGTGGTGTTTGCTATTGTGCACAGGCAGTTCCTTTCGGTGCCGTTCCTGCTGATGTTCCAAGGCGGCTTCGTCTACGTTTGCCTCTCTTCTTTCGCCAGTCGCTGGTCAAAAATTAATTTTAATAGCTCCCGCGCAACTGCTGCAATTCCCGCGTGACAAAATTGAAATTGTCGAGTAAGAAGGTGCCCATGTTTCGCGCCCTGGCAGTAATTTTCGGTTTGATTCCGGCCCTCTCTGCCTTCGCCATCACACCCCTCGATACTTCGAGCC
>WNFX01002342.1_pt1 | contig 19221 bp, 21 predicted proteins | sample 5400111 | NCBI WGS metagenome assembly WNFX01 (sample SAMN13153363, study PRJNA577476) | soil metagenome | isolation source: 40 cm soil or saprolite under grassland replicate 1 | place: USA:California | collected 2016-06-15 | reverse complement strand
TCAAGGTTTCGTAACATCTTCCAAAAGGGAGAATAAATAGAGATAACATAAATTCATTTGTCTCCGTTAATAATTGCAAAGCAGAAAGGAGAACAAGCATGGCACTCAACGCTTATTTGAGGATCGAGGGCCAGCAGCAGGGAGAGATCAGGGGTTCAGTTACGCAGAAGGGCCGCGAGGGCAGGATCATGGTGATCGGTGCAAGTCACAGCATTGAATCCCCGCGCGACGCGTCTTCAGGTCTGCCCACGGGAATCCGTGTGCACGAACCTTTTGTCATCACGAAGGAATTGGATCAGTCAACCCCACTGCTTTACATCATGCTTGTCAATAACGAAAATATCGTCGAATGGGAATTGCAATTCTGGCAATCTAGCCCAACAGGTACAGAGGTAAATCACTATACGGTAAAGTTGACAGACGCTAGCATTGCAAGCATTGATTTCAAGATGCCTGATAATAAAGATTCGAACCTTACGAAACGGGCGGAATATGAAGAAATTGCTTTCACTTACCAAAAGATCCAATGGATATGGAATGAGGGCAGCATTACAGCCTCCGATGATTGGATAACAGAATAATTGACAATCCCTTTTCCAATAAACGGTGTTAATAAACAAAAATTCGCGTGATAATCTTACTTTATTAATGCTATACTAATTTAAAGATTACAACTTGTCTGCAGGGGCATGTTTTATCGAGCCGCGCTCGCAGAGGTTTCGCGTGAGGCGAGATCAGGAAAAGGATATGCTATGAATAAGATCATTCGCACTTCTTTGTCATCGATCATTTTGCTGGTTCTCTCTGCCTGCAATATTTTTGGGCCGCCGAATCCTGTCGCAGGAGAGACTTCGGTGGTGAGGTTGAATGTTCAGACCCAAAACGGAGTCAGCACCTTCAGCACGGTCGGTCAGGTCATCAACTACAACTATGTCGTCACAAATACAGGAAATTCGCCTTTGGCGGGGCCTGTCATTGTGACCGATAATCCGAGACAGGTCACCTGTCCTGATGTCACCACGGTTGGGAATGGGAATATTTATCTTGATCTCAATGAAACGATCACCTGCACTGCCTCTTATAGCATCACGCAAGCGGATATTACTACTGGTTCTGTGACGAACCTCGCCACAGCAAATGTTGGCGGGGTGAATTCAAATCAATCTGGTGTCACGCTGACCTATGCTGCAACACCTGCCAGCAGTGTATTGACATTGACCAAAACAGCCAATCCACAAACTTATGGTCAAGTTGGTCAAACGATTACCTATACCTATGTCATCACCAATGTTGGGACGACTCCTCTCGGTCCTGCTCAATTTGTTATCAATGATACTAAACTTGCTGCACCACTCAACTGTGGACCCGCTGATACAACCATCGCCGCCAGCCAGAGCCTGAACTGCTCTGCCTCCTACATCGTTTCCCAGGCTGACATTACTGGTGCCAATGTGACCAATAGCGCGACCGCTTCGGGCGCTGGACAGACCTCCGCACCTGCCACGACAACGATCACAAATTTCACTATCACCCAAACAGCAACTGTCCAACAAACGTTAACGCCAGCTCCCCCGTCGAATCTGACGCCAGGCAGCACGATCCAGCACCAAGTGGCAGTCGGTGAATGGCTGATCCAGATCGCGCGCTGTTATGGCGCCACTTTTGAGGATGTACGCAATGCGAACCCACAGATTACAGACCCCGATTTTATTCTGCCTTCCATGATCGTCACAGTTCCACGCATCGGCAGCGCGGGAAGGATTTATGGTCCACCGTGTGTTACGTTTTACACTGCCCAAAGCGGCGATACATGGGCTTCCATTGCGCAAAGATATAACGCAGATGTCGCCGTTTTGCAGCACGCAAATCCAGGTGGGTTGTCTGCCGGCACCGTGCTTACGATCCCTTTGAATTCAGCAGGCGCCATCGGTGTAACCGCCGTTCCACCATCTATTAGCCCTACACCTACAAGTACAAGCACAGGAACCGCGCCGATGCGGATCACCATTCCCGCAGGTCAGACATCCGTTGCTCTCGCTGGCATCATCAATCTAAATCAAACCTTACACTACGTGGTCAGCGCAACACAAGGGCAAGTGTTGACCATCACACTGACAGCACCCACCAATGAAGTTGCAATGGGAGTCTTTGGGCCCACGGGACTGGTGCTCAAACCATTAGACCCGACGCCCACATGGACCACAACCATCACCACAGGCGGAGATCACTTTATTGATCTTAACACCACGATTGGAAGTGCCAGCAAAGCCTATACACTGGAGGTCAGTCTCACGGGACCTGCGGCAGCTACGAATACACCGTCTCCCTGAGAATCTCCATACGGTAAAAGTTTGATCACAACAAGCAATCCATGTAACAAACTACATGGATTGCTTGTTATTTCTATTTTCAAATTGGCTTGAGGATATACTCCATTTACTCAAACAGTTTCTTCAATGGATGCAAAAATAAGCCTATCGACTCATAGAATTGAATCCATAGACTTCATGCGTGGATTGGTGATGATCATTATGGCATTGGATCATGTCCGCATGTACTTTGGGCTCGGGACTTGGTATTCAGAGCCAACCAATCTGGCAACCACCACTCCCCTGCTTTTCTTCACGCGTTGGATCACGCATTTTTGTGCGCCCATGTTTGTTTTCCTAGCAGGCACATCTGCATTTCTTTATGGAATGAAAAAAGCGAACATCAAAGAAACTGCAAAGTACTTGCTCACGCGCGGGCTCTGGTTGATCTTTGTCGAACTGGTAATCGTCAACTTTGCATGGACATTTGATATCACCTACAGTTTTCGTATCCTCCAAGTCATTTGGGCGATTGGCATCAGCCTGGTTGTCTTATCGGCATTAGTGTTCTTATCAAAGAAGTTGATCTTCATTATCGGAATCGTCCTTGTGTTTGGGCACAATCTACTAGATTCAGTTGGATTCCAAGGCTCATCCGCGTTAAATATCATCTGGTACGCTCTCCACCAGCCTAAAGTTGTATTCATAGATTCAACTCATGAAATCAACTTTGTTTATCCCGTTCTGCCGTGGATTGGATTGATGGCATTAGGATATGTATTTGGATCGTTCTATCAAAAAGAGGTCCCGGCTGAGCAAAGAAGACGGCAGCTTTTCATGATCGGGATCTCTGCAACTTTGCTATTCATTTTACTGCGTGGATTCAATTTGTATGGGGAGCCACATCACTGGTTTGCACAAGAATCCTTTGTGTTCAGCTTGATGTCTTTCCTGAACACTACTAAATATCCGCCCTCATTGCACTTCCTGCTTATGACAATAGGACCAGCTTTGATTTTCTTATCAAGAACTGAGAATATAGGAAATCAACTCACAAAACCTGTGATTGTCTTTGGCAGAGTCCCCTTCTTTTTCTATGTTCTTCACCTATATGTCATTCACTCACTTGCGGTACTATTTCTTGTTTATAAAGGTCGCGATTGGCATGAGTACATCCTATCAGCCAGGGAAATCATGTCAGGAAGGTTGAGCGATTTCGGGCTGAGTCTGGAGGTGGTATATCTCATCTGGATTCTCATCATCTTGTTGTTATATCCGCTGTGTAGATGGTATCAAAAGTACAGACAGAACAATCCGTCAAAGTGGTGGTTGAGCTATTTATAAAATCAAACTTTAAGTGGATTTATGCAAACTTCTACTACACTTATAATCCGATTACACATTCAATGCACTTCATTGTAAGGAGTTGAACATGTCGGAACTAAAGACCAAGGTCACTAAAGTCAGTGTAGATAAATTTCTTCAGGAGATTAGGGACGAGAAAAAGAGGGCAGATTGCTATCAAATTTTGAAGATCATGAAGAAAGCCACGAAGGCAGAGCCAAAAATGTGGGGCACAAACATCATCGGATTCGGCGATTATCACTATAAATACGAATCTGGCCGCGAAAACGATTGGTTCTTAACAGGCTTTTCTCCGCGTCTACAGAACCTGACGTTGTACATGATGGGTGGCTTTGATGGTGAATTATTGAAAAAACTTGGAAAATACAAGACTGGCAAGGGTTGCTTGTATATCAATAAACTTGAAGATGTTGACACAAAAGTTCTGACTAAGCTGGTTACAAAATCTGTGAAGAAAATATCGAAGAGCTAATTCAGAGGAATTCATTTGACAGATAACACAAGCCTTAATTCGATTGATTTATACAATAAAGGCTTAGGCGAAGTTCCAAAATCTGTTTGGAAAAACTCAGGGCTGGAAAGGTTAAATCTAGCAGACAATGGACTTACATCGATTTCTGAGGAAATTGGAAATCTTGTAAACCTCACGATGCTTGACTTGGGGCATAACAAGTTATCGTCCCTGCCAGAGGCGTTTGGCAAGCTGACAAAGCTCAAATTTTTATACCTAAGTAATAATAAATTAAGTTCAGTTCCAGGATCACTCTGGGCATTAAAAACTCTTATTTACTTGAATATCACAGATAACCAACTTGTATCCTTGCCTGAAGAGATCGGTCAGTTATCAAACCTGATTGAGCTCAGACTATACAATAATCAACTTTCGTCTTTGCCGGATTCAATAGGAAGCTTAGAAAATCTTCGCGAGCTGCATTTAATGGGGAATAAGCTGATGTCACTTCCCGAATCGATAGGCGAATTGATGCATCTCAGAAAGCTAATGCTGGAGGGGAACAAAATTGCATCTCTTCCAGATTCAATAGGGAATATGAAAAATCTTACCGATCTTGATTTGAGAAACAATAGAGTGAAAAGTATTCCCAATTCAATTGGAAAGCTAAAACAACTCAGATTCGTGGATTTGAGAGCCAATCAATTGACTGTACTACCAGCAAGTATTGCAAAACTTCAGAATCTTGAAAAGCTCGACTTGCGTTGGAATAAGTCATTAATCACCCCGAGATGGATCACAAGGCTCGAAGAGCGCGGCTGTATTGTTTACCTATGATCCAAATTATCCACCGGATCTACTTTGAAGCCGTCGATTGAAATTCCTGTGCGGATGATTGTATGTTGTCATAGGGCTACTTCTTCAGTGTATGCTTATGGGCTTCTAGGATATTCCGAGCCAATGGCCTGTTCGCTCCTTGCCCGAGGCTCAGCATGTGTTTGAGTTTGAGCAATGCAAAGACCTTAAACACAACCACGAAGATCAGTAATGCTATCACAAGATATGTTATTGGGTTTTTAAACGAAAGCTTGGTGAAGTCGGCGTGAGACACACCTCCAACATGCAGAATTACCATGACCAGTACCATCAATGCGATAGCGGTAATCAGAAGGTGACTCTTTCTTCTTGAATTGGAGGTTTCTTCATTGTGATCCATTTTGAATCCAGCAAATTCTTCCGCACGGATATTGTCTCCGTTTACGCCCACCTGTGCTAGTACCCTTTGCATGGCATTAACCATTTCCGGTAATCCTGCAATGTAATAAATTGGGGAAAGCAGATCACTTACATATTTTTCAAGCATGTCGCGATTAATTGACCCAGTTTCTCCTTGCCAGGCTTGCGCGGACTTTTCAGGTTCAGTCATAGTGGCAATCAACATGAATGAAGGGCTTTGCTTGGGTAGATTTTGCAGTTCATTCAAATAGGGAGCGTCTTCTGGCCGCCGGTTGGAATAGAACAAAAACATCTTGTGCGGTAGCTTTCTCTGTAGCGCGTCCTTAATCATAGAGTAAGCAGGAACGATGCCGATACCACCAACAATAAATACAGCCGGCTTTGAGGCGTCTTCATGCAGCACGAATGACCCGTGTGGGCTTTCAAGCAGTATCTCCATCAGCACTTTTTCACCAACTTGCATACGAGTTAGCACGCGCTTGAAGGTAGTATCTCGAATCCTCATAGTGAACACTAAATCCGGTTCTTGGGGAGTACTTGCCATCGTGAAAAACCGGCTGTTCCCTTCAGTATCAGTTTCAGGAGGGTCAATAAGTGTTATCCGTACATGTTGACCGGCATTAAAACGAAAACCTTCTGGCTTTTCAAACACAAATGCGTAAGTACCTTCCGCGATCTGCTTTTTGCTTTTCAGAACAATTTCGTACGCTGCCCGCTTTTTTGACATTGACTCCATATGCATAGCTTGACCGTGTTGCATATCATCTTCTCCTTACTCAGTTTTTAAATTCCCGGTTTCTTCCCGCTGACAAAAGTCAAGAACGCAGAGCGTGTTGGTCCGGAAGTAACATCAACGAATCCTATTTCCGTCAGTATGGGAACAATCCGCCGCACATTTGATTGCATCATCATCCTATGGCCAACCAAGACGGTGGCAACATGGGCCAGGACGGGATTGGTCGGCGGTTTGAAATCAGCCACGAAGAAGTGTCCACCCGGCTTTAGCACCCGGAATATTTCCGCAAATCCCCGGCGCTTCAGATCGTCCGGAAGGTGATGAATCACCAGGCGGTTAATCACGACATCGAAGGTCGCATCCAGATAAGGGATCTTCTCGATCAACCCGATCTCAAAAATGGCCTCGAATCCGTTGCGCTTTGCCTTTTTACGGGCCACCTCGATCATCTCAGGGGCAGCGTCTATCCCGTATGCTGAACCAGATGCCCCCACGTATTTTTTGGCTGTCAGAGTGAGGTTGCCAGAACCGCAACCCACATCAAGAACCTTGTCTCCCGGTTTGATCTTTGCCATTTTGATGATCATCCTGCTGTTAGGGCCGTTCACACCTAGCCCCATTAGACCAGTGTGGATGTCGTATTGAGAGGCTTTGTGAAGGGTAGCCCCGGTGGTCTCCGGGCCGTTTCTAGTTTTGGAGTTATTGTGCATGCTATGCATGGTTATCATCCTTTCCTTGTTGTCTCTCCTTATACAATTTGAGGAGTATGATACACATACTACGCGTTTCGCAGATAAACATCAATAATCAAAGCCTGGGATTTGTTCGTTTGTGAACAGTGTGAGCGAATTGTTCACTGCCAGCAGGCGTCCCGTGAGGGAGAAACCTTATCCTTGACTCTTTTCTTTCTCCATACATGGTAGTGTACAATTGAAAATCCGAGAGCACTTTATGGCAAAGACTGACCGGCGAGTGGAACGCACGCGTGAACTGCTGCAAAAGGCGCTGATCGAATTGATCGCCGAACGTGGATATGATGCGATCACGATTCAGGACATTGTTGATCGCGCCAACGTTGGGCGTACCACCTTCTATTTGCACTACAACAGCAAAGATGAATTATTCATGAGCTGCCATGAAGCCATCGTCCGGGAGTTCCATATTGGGCTACTGCACCCCCTTTCTCGGGAAGAACTGCTGTCGCCTGAAATACCACCGGAGATGACCTCATCATACCGACATCTTGAAGAGGGGCGAGCGTTGTTGTATCCCATTTTTCATGGCAAGGATAGTCAACTGATCTTGCGGCAAATCCGCGACCGGAGCGCGCGGGAAATCGAAACGAACCTGCGTGCCACCTTTGACGAAGCGGACAGTACTATCCCGCTTGACATGCTGGCGAATTATTTAGTGGGGGCACAAATCGCGCTTATGCAATGGTGGCTGGAGAAGCACCGCTCATATACACCCGATAACCTGACGCAGACGCTCCACCGCTTGCAACGAGTAGCCATCCGCGCTGCGTTCGGATTCAGGAATGATGAGTAGGCATATTAAAACTCTTCTAATAATTTCACGCTAGAATGGCGAAATTGTTTTAAAGGTTTAAGAAAATTTCATGCTGAAAAAATCAAAATATTACTGGTTCATATTGGTCATTTCGTTAGTTGTAAACGCCTGTACAACGAGTAGTCCTGCCTCAGTTAATACTACGACTGTCGCTGACGCATCAGGGACATCGCTTCCTACACCGATCACGAGTCTCACCCCTACACAAGTATCCACACTCATTCCAACGGCAACGCCCACACTTCACCCACTTCAGATCGAAGCGATGCGAGCATGGGCGTATCCCGGCAGTGACATTGTGATCGAGAAAATTCTTGATCCAGGAGTGAACTATAGTCGCTATTATGTTTCCTATCTCTCTGAGGGATTAAAAATCTACGCGCTCATGACCATTCCCAACGGCGAGAAACCAGCCCCGGGCTGGCCTGTTATCATTTTCAATCATGGCTACATCCCACCAGATATTTATCGCACTACGGAGCGGTATGTGGCTTATGTGGATCTGATTGCACGCAGTGGCTACATTGTATTTCGTTCTGATTATCGCGGCCATGATCAATCCGAAGGCGAAGCGAGAGGCGCATATGGCGCTCCCGATTACACGGTGGATGTTCTCAACGCGGTCGCTTCGATGAAACGCTATCCAGATGCTGACCCGAATCGAATCGGTATGTGGGGACATTCGATGGGAGGCTACATTACGCTGCGGGCAATGGTCATCAGCAAAGACATTAAGGCAGGCGTGATTTGGGGCGGTGTTGTCGCATCTTATCCCGATTTGTTGACGCGCTGGCGACGAGGACCCGGCGCGGCAGCCACACCCACTCCTTCAGCGCGCTCCTGGCGATTTTCATTATTCAGTCTCTACGGCTCGCCAGAGGAGAATCCCGAATTCTGGAATTCAATCTCTGCAAATTCCTATCTCAAGGATATTTCAGGTCCTCTCCAACTCCATCACAGCACAACAGATGAGGAGGTGCCAGTTGAATTTTCGGAAACGCTCTTTTATCAGATGCTTGATGCAGGTCAATATGTAGAGCTGTATAAATATGATGGCGACAACCATAACATCGCAAATAATTTCGGTACTGCTATGCAGCGTACCATAGAATTCTTCGACCGTTATGTGAAATAGCGCTAACAATCTTTTAAGGAAAACCAACCATGACAACCCGTCTCTATCTCGTTCGGCACGGTGCCACACAACTCACTGCAGAGGATCGATTTTCTGGCGCGACGAATATTCATCTCTCAGAGGCCGGTCGAGATCAAGTAGAACATCTCGCAACTCGACTAGCAGTCGATAACATCGAGGCTATTTATTGCAGTCCATTGGATCGCACAATAGAAACAGCCGCAATTCTTGCAATGCCTCATCGTCTGACCCCTATATCAAATGATGGACTACGTGAAATTCGCCATGGTCACTGGGAAGGGCTATCGCGCACAGAGGTAGAAGAACAATTTCATGATGAATATATCGCCTGGGAAACTGATCCGTTTACTTTTGCGCCAATCGGCGGTGAATCTGGCATCAGTGTGTTGGCGCGGGCACTACCAGTCATTCGTCAAATTGTAGTATCTCATCAAGATAAAAATATTATTGTGGTTTCGCATAAAGCCACTATACGCCTTATCTTGAGCAGCCTGCTGGGGTTTGACGAGCGCGGCTATCGCGACCGCCTTGATCAAGCACCGGCTTGTTTGAATATCTTGGACTTTCAAGATCCCGTACGTGCTCGCTTGATGCTATTCAATGATATTTCCCATTATGCAGATCATCCCCACCGCCCACAAAAGCATCTCTCGCGCTGGTGGGATACGGCAACTACAATAGAAGACAATCAATAATGTAGCATAGTTTCCTTCAGGAGTAAAATCAGGCTCCTTCAATGGAAACGCTTATCCCTGCGCGAGAAACGAATCTACTTAACAAAAGTACCATTTGTATCCATTTGATTTAGAGTTAAAATCGCTTATATCCAGTAATTAAATCCTATTCTTCACAAATAGCTCATTACACAGGCTAGGAGCATGGCAATGTTCAAAACTCAAAACCTCTATCAAAACGATGAAAAGTGGAAAAACACCAAACTTGGAAATTCATCGGAAACCATTGGCAGCTGGGGCTGCCTACTGACTTCCGCTACAATGATGCTAAACGGGATTGGCTATAGCGAAACACCAGAGACGGTCAACGAGAAAATGAATAAAGCTGGTGGTTTTCAGGGAGCATTTTTCATTCCAAGTGTTTTGCCCTATATCTGGCCCAACTGCGCCTATCGCGACATGCAGCCATGCGAAAATTCCCCTGCGCCTATTACTCAGATCGATGCAGCGGTTGCAGCAGGTAAACCCGTCATCCTGCAAGTAGATTGGAACAAACAGGCAGGTATTCAAACTCACTTCGTACTGATAAAAGAGAAAAAAGGCAACGATTACATTTTGTATGATCCTTATAAATATGGTGGCGATGACCCCGATAAGGAAGTTTTGCTGACCTCCCGCTACAAATACAACGGTGGGACTCTTGAACAAGAAATCAGCGCAGTCTTATGGTTTGATTCTTATAGCGCCGCGCCTCCCGAACCCCCTAAGATGACAAAGGTCCCTGTTCCCGCTGATAAATACACACTCTACGCGTGCGAAGATGATCTCGCTCTACGCGCTGATCCATCCGTCGGTGGATTCTTGTGGAAGCGCATGGTGATGGGCACAGAACTTATCTGCCTTGAACCCAAAGCTACAGCCAAAGCGAAACTTGGCGTGAACGGTCAATGGATCAACATTCAAGATCCGGCTGGCGATCAGGGATATGTCGCAGCTTGGTACGTTTCAGATACAAAGGGACAGCCTGCAACTCCCGCTTCGGCCACAGTGATCATAGCTGCTGTTGCCGCGACCGCTACAGCGTCAGCCGCCAAGCCGGCAACTGCCACCGTGAGCGTGGTGAAGTTACCTCCTGGTGCCTTGGCATTTGTGCCTACTGAAGAACTTTCCTTCCGTACACAACCGGTGATTGATCCCTCGACGCTGATCCGTCGTATACCTGTCACCGAGACGTTAATTTGTATTGAGCCTGCAAACCAAGCCATTCCCAAAGTCGGCGTGCAAGGACAATGGCTCAAAGTACGCGATGCTTCGAATAAAGAGGGTTATGTGGCAGCCTGGTATGTCAAGTATGCTAGTGGTTCCGCGGGGCAACAACCTGCGACTACTAATAACCCCGCGGCATCCAATGGTGGTCCTTTGAAAGTGAAAGCCACCGCTGAAGGAATCGCGCTCCGCAAACAGCCTATTGTTAACGACGCTACGTTGATCAAGCGGCTGCCTCTCGGGACAGAATTCATCGTTCTTGAACCAAATGCTGAGAGCAAGATTGGCAAGAATGATCAGTGGCTGAAAGTCAAAGACCCAACCGGCACCGAGGGTGTCGTGGCTGCCTGGTTCGTTACTCGCTAAAGGAATTCTGGATTATCAATGGAGGTATCGACCATGGAAACCGAAGCACCGAAAGCTGCACCTATTTTAGACATTGCATGGATGCGTTATGCACAACTCAATGCTTCGTCAATTCGACGAACCAATGCCCACAAGAGATTACGCCTTTGGATCGCTGCATTGGGCGTGCTAGCGACATTGTTCTCCATCCTCGTCGCTTCCACTTTTTCAGGTGGAGTTTCTCTATTGGGGGTTATTGTCAAAAATCTTTTTATCATCATCCCAATTGCGGCTTCGCTGCTGGCTGCATTTGGTACACGATGGTTTGCCACCGGCGATTGGTTGGTCACACGCGCGGCAGCTGAAGAATATTTGAAAGAGATCTATTATTTTCGTACAATATTGCGCGGCAACAAAGACCGGCGCCAATATTTAGAGAAACGAATTAATGAGATTCAGAGGCAACTTTATCGCGGTTTGGGCGGCGAATATGCTTTCAGGCCCTATCCAGGTCCCATCCCACCCTATTACAAACCCGAATATGGCAATGATCCCGGCCTCAATGATCTCAACGGAGACGAATATTTCAAGTACAGACTAGAGGATCAACTTCGTTGGCATATCAGGGAAATCAATGAATATAAGAGGGAAAGAGGCATTCTGACCTTTTTGGTATTGGCGGCAGGCGGCTTGGGAACATACTTTGCCGCAATCGGCGGCCTGCTAAGCGTGTGGGTAGCATTGACAGCCTCCATCACCGCGGCGCTCGCCGGATGGCAACAATTGCGTAATGTGGATGCTGTGATCAAAAACTACAGCAAGGTCATACTTGAATTGACCAGCTTGTATGATCATTGGAACAATCTCGAGCCTGAAGAGCGCACAGAAGTAGAATTCTATAAAATGGTGCGCGGCTGTGAAGAGGTATTGTGGGCACAAAATACAGAATATATCAGGACGATGCAGGAGGCACTTAAAGAGTCTGACCTTGAGGAGGAGGGGGGTCTGGTCAACCGCGTGATCAAAGAGTCAGTTCAATCGGCTGAACGCACAAAGGAAGCCGCGCGTGAGAATCTTCATGCTGGCGCGCAAGAGATTCTGGAAGGGGTAGAGCAGAAAGTAGAAGCAACATTCCAGGCCGTTCTTGGCTCGCTGGCAGAGGAAGCCTCCTCAGAAGTAGTCCAGCAGGAACTTGAAGCAATGAGCCAGGCAGTTACACAAACCGCCGAAAATGCGATGGACCACAGTTCAGGATTTACATCTTCTCTGGCACAGATCGCACAGGATTTCGCTCACGTCGACGTTGGAAGAGATACATCAAAAGAAGAACTCAACGCGATCCTGGCGCGCTTCCCAAAAACAAATGATGTGAAGGGATAAACGAAGTCGGATATGGGCCGGAAGTAGTTTCACAGGAAAACGATTACTCAACAAATAAGATGCCCGCTGATCACTCGGCGGGCACCATTACTTCATCGACTTTTTCTTTTGGATAGGGCCAGATCTCACCTTGGATTCCTCTAGCTAGATAAAAATCCCCGGCGCGAACAGTCTCAGGCCCCTCTACTGTCTCTACCTTAACCAAACGGTCGTCATCGCCATTGGTAACATTTACCAATGGAACCAAATAGATCAGAGCCCGCTTGATACAATACCCCGGACGAGTGACAATATAGCTATCTTCAAAAATTTGAGCATCAATGGGCCAAAAATCATCGGGGGCATTTACCTCACTGATCAGAAAATCTCCCCGCCTGGCGGTTATATGTACTCCCCACGGCGTGTTGATCTCCATTGTCTGCGGTTCACCAGGCATAGGCAAGAAAGGGATGACTCGTCGCTCTACAATGCTTCTATATGGCATAAAACGCAAACGCTCAAGAATTTTGTCTTGAGGCGAAATTGTGATAGGTCCATCCATGAATGGATTCTATCATATCAAAACGCAGTCTCAATTTTCATTGTCGCTAACTCAGATTGAAGGTATCAACCAGGAGGAGTACCGCCTGAATTTTGATTGTATGTCTGAAAAAGATCATCGGGCATCATGACATTATCAATCCCCTCTTCTGGAATTGCCCATATTTCGCCCTGAACACCTTTAGCAAGAAAAAAATCACCTGCGCGGACTGTTGTAGGTCCCTCCAGGCTGACCACAGTCACTTTGCAGTCAGGGTCACCTGTAATATCAGTCAGGGGGACCAGGAGAGTGACTGCCTTTTTTACGCAGTAGCCCGGCCGAATAATCACGTAGCTTTCCTCAAATATGACCGGGTCAATGGGCCAGAAGTCATTAGGTGTTGCAACTTCGCTCGCTAGAAAATCTCCCTTGCGTACTATCAATTTTGCTCCCCATAGAGTATCAACATCCATAGTTTGCGGCTCATCCGGTGCCGGAAGGAATGGAACAACTCGTCTCTCCACTATGGTGTGATAGCGTTTGAAGTTAAGCGTTGAAAGAATAGGATCTGTGGGTTTGATAACCAGTGGATCACTCATATAACATTAATACAGGTATTCTACCATACTGGCAAAATATGGGTACGCGGAGTCAGCCATGCTGGTTATACCTATCTTGATAAAAGCGGTTTTTCTTGAAGAGACGATAAACTATCCCTGTGTATCAAAACATGGTAACATTGCTTCAAATCCGGTTGATACACACAAACTGAATAATATTTGATATGGTTTGTCAAAGTGATAAGGTTGCTAACAAGGACAGCCATTTTTTTAAACCAATAAAACAATATCAAAAGGATGCTCCAGCACATGAATAGCGATCAACTTCAGCCAATCCTTATTGGAATAGGAGTCGTTATTGGTATTGTCGGAATCGTTTTCCTCACGTTCAAGCAGCGGGAATATCGCACGGTGGGAATGTTGATCTTTCCTCTCATGCCTTCCATTATTTTATTTGCAATCAATTTTAACTCCTCGCAGTCCTCGGCAACCATAAAATATCTTGGCACTTTTGGTGGGCCGATCGCGGCGTATGTAGGATTGGTGCTGCTTGTCAGTCGATATGTCAACAAAGATATCAATGTTGAAGAACAAAGTAAGGAACTGGCTGAGGCAAGAACAAAGATCACTGGACATGAGGGTGAAATTACTTCATTGAGCAGTAAGGTTGCAAGTCTCACTACGGAACTGAGTCAGCTTCGTGAAAGTATTGAAACCTCTCGCCCAAAACCACTGTCTGCAGGCATAGATGCTGTATATAGCGTTCCTCGAAATGACAGCCAACAGATTATTATTCGTACCGGTGGAATACACTCGGTGCGCGACATCGATGTTGTTGTCAATTCAGAAAATACCGATATGCTACTGGCGCGATTCTATGAGAGATCTCTGAGTGGTACACTGCGTTATATGGATGCAGTAAAAGGCATGGATGGTCGCGTGATTCAAGATTGCCTCGCAGAAAGCTTAGCCAAAGTAATTCAAGAAAACACTATCCATCTTCCGGTACAGGCAGGCATCGTCATTCCTACAAAAACAACAGGACTGCAAGAAAATGGAATTCGTTACGTTTTTCATGCAGCAGCCGTCCAGGGCAGTGTGCAGGCAGGTTATGAGCCGGTGACGACCCAAATCTCTACCTGCATAGAGAATATTTTCATTACCCTAGAGCGGATCAATAAGGAACTTGCGAATGTTAAAGATGCATTGCCTCTTCAATCCGTCCTCATGCCGTTGATTGGTGCAGGCACCGCCAAACTGAGCCCACAAGAATCTGCAGATATCATGCTGCCCCAAATTATTCAAAGTCTGGAATCGAGTCCTTCTGTGAAGAAAGTATATATTTTAGCTTTTATTGAATCACACAGGTCTGCCATGCGGACCACCGCCAAACAGCTTGGATTAACGTTGGTTGAGGGGAATGACTAAACCAGAACGACTGAACCTGGCAATTGGGAAATACTGTTTTGTAGAATGTGCCGGATGCTACAATTTCTTTGGCGGTTCACAGCCTGACCTTGAGGCATTGCGCCAAACTGTAGCAGTCTTTGTTAAATTAGGCATTGATAAAGTGACGATTTCTGGTGGCGACCCGTTGACAGTATCGGGGATCACTGATTTCATTGTAGATATTCGCGGATATGGCATACAGCTGATAAAGATAGACACAGTTGGAACTAGTCTTATTAGTACAAATCTAAGAAAAACTGATGATTTCCACCCTAACCCGGCACAGCGTCTTCGAATACTTGTTGATGTTGTAGATTATGTTGGCATTCCATTGGATGGATGGTCAAATGAAACGGTTCAACTCTTTCGAACAGGGCGCAAATTTATCTATGATGAAACTATCCGACTCCTCACTGAGATTGACGAACTGAATCGTACACCCAATATTGTTATTAATACAGTCGTGCATAAAGGAAATTATGAGGGTCTGTGGCAAATACTAAGCGAAATGGCACGCCACCGGGCAATTTGTCATTGGAATATTTTCCAATATACTCCGACCGATCAGGTAGATAACAATATCAATGCACGTTATTATATTGACACTGAAACCTATCTATCAATTTGCAGCGCCATCCTGAGTCAATTCAAAGACATTCAGTGGGCAGGTGAGCACCCAACTGTAGAATTCCGATCCATAGAATCACGCTTAGGGGAATATCTTCTCATTAATAGTGATGGCAATGCATGGTTGCCCGATAACATAGGCAACACAGTTTTTCTTGGAAATGTTTATGGACAAGAGATGGAAGTTCTTAGGAACTGGTCGAAAAAAGCCAATCAAATAAGGACATCCAGACGAAAAAATGATTTTTCTAAGTTACTCTCGCTTGAATAAAGAGGCACATCAGCTTGAGGCTGAAATGAGTGAGGCAGGTATACCATTTAAGCGAGATGCGAGTTTGGTTGAAGGTGATCCATTCTGGCGGCACGCTATTCACTCTGCTTTAGAGGATAGCAAGGTCTTGGCCATCGTCTGGTCAAAGGAAGCGGATCAATCTCCGTATATTCATCAAGAAATTCGTGACTTTAAGAAGGAAATTGTTTTTGTAACTCTGGATGAGACAAAGACGCCTCTAGACAATGCAAAAGTAATCAGCCCCAAACAAACGATCGCGGTCCTGGGTCAGTTAGTTAAAGAAAGAACAGCCTCAAACCCGGATAGCATTCATGATCTAAAAATAGAGAATTTACGCAAACAGCGCATTATGGAAGAAGATAAGCGACTGAACCAGTTCGTGAGACAATGCAGGCGAGAACCTAGAATTGAAGTTTGGGGCGACAAAATAATAAATCAATATGATGGAACAGAACTCAGAACTCTTAAGGACTTTTACCTGGCAATTGATCCTGTCACCAATTTACAATATAAAAAATTCATTGAAGCCACAAGTTATTCTCCACCCCCGACCTGGAATCGGCCTGAATTTTCTTCTCCGCAGCTACCTGTTACAGGGATAACCTGGTTTGAAGCTCAAGCATATGCCGCCTGGGTGGGTGGCGCTTTGCCTACGGAAGCAGAATGGGAGAGAGCGGCCCGCGGGGATCACAATTTCATCTATGCAACATCCACCGGGGAGTTAGATCCAACGCTTGCCCATTATGGATTTGGCTTAGGTGAGGGATTTCCATGCTCCATTGACATGTTTCCTCCAACCCCGAATGGATTCCGCGGCATGTGTGGCAATGTTTGGGACTGGTGCGAAAGTCAGTGGAACAGAAACAACGTCATTAAGGGAGGTGGCTACATGGATCATGAAATGTTTTGCCGAATCGCGTCTCGCTATCGTAACTCCCCCATTGATCGAGATTGTTGTGTTGGATTCCGTGTGAAAATAACGATTGATCATTTTGTAAATTGAAGGGTATCAGGTTTCCATCATTTGGAAAATATAAATTATGGAAAGGATGATTGACATGTTGGACGAAAAAGCTATTCTCGAAAAAACAAAAGGATTGGAACCAAAAGAACGGGCAGCGGCGTTAGCTCACTACATTTACGTACTGACACACAGTCGTGTCGACCAAAACTGGGAGCCGCGTGTGCCAGCCGATTGGTCGGAATTAAGTGAAGAGGCACGCGCGTTTAACTTAGCAAGTGCAGAAGTGTGGGCAAATTCCAAACAAATCCTGAATGCCTGGCAGGAAGCCATTCACGACATCGAGTCAAAATGACGAAGCACATTCAATTGATAGAAAGAAAAACTCTTCTGGATCGTTCGATCTTTCGGGTCGAGGAGGCAAAATTCCGCCAGGAATTGCCAAATGGCGAATGGAGTGATGAGATCGTGCGTCTTCATCTCGAACGAGGCGATAGCGCAGCTGCCATCATCCATAACACCACCAATAATACTCTCGTCATGGTGGAGCAGTTTCGCTACCCGACATTTGAAAAAGGACCTGGTTGGACGCTGGAACTTCCAGCCGGGATTATAGATAGCAAAATGGGTGAATCTCCAGAAATGAGCATGCGCCGCGAGCTCATTGAGGAAATTGGCTACAACGTGAAGGAATTAAAACTGATTCACACGTTTTATCCAAGCCCTGGTGGCTCCTCAGAAAAAATTTTTCTCTACTATACACAAACCAGCGAAAAAAGCCGAGTAAGCAAAGGCGGCGGAATTTCGTCTGACGGGGAATATATTCGTGTGATTGACCTGCCAGTTAAAGACGCCTTTCAAAAAGCCGATAATCTGGAGATCATCGATGCAAAAACAATTATTGGCTTGCAATGGCTTAAGATATTGCAATTGACAAAGGATACCACGTACTAACTTTGGTAGCGCAAGATGCCACATCGTACCTGAAGGGTATCTTGTGTTACAGATCATATCACTTCGATCATCCAGCAGTCCCACGGGGACGCTTCGCGATTGAACTGCCGCATGATCCTATAATTCCATGAGCAAACTTATTGCAGTTGTTGGTGCAAGTGGCGTTGGAAAGACCGCGCTGGTGCACGCGCTTGCAAAAGCGTATCCATTTGAAACTGCTTATGAAGAACATGCAAAACGTCCATTTCAGGCCCTCTTCAAAAATGATGCGCGTTATGCGCTTGCAAATCAAATCGATTACCTGCTCTTGCGCGCCGAACAGGAAAAGACATTACGCGCCTCTCCACAAATTGGATTAATAGATGGAGGACTCGATCTCGACTTTCATGGATTCACCCGTCTCTTTCACAGCGGATTTCTGCTCACAGACCCAGAATTTGATCTCTGCCGACGCGTCTACGGCTTCGTCCGCCAAGCTTTGCCGCGCCCCGAACTGATCATCTGCCTACGCGCAGACGAAATAACGGTAGCCAACCGTCTCTCCACGCGTGACCGCATCAATATTGCCAAAGCTAAAGACACCGCGCTGTTCAACTCCTTTTTGGATGAGTGGCTTACATCCATTCCATCCAATCAGATTCTAGAGTTGGATGTTACGAATGAAACGCTGCAATATGAGCAAAGTGTAAACATTGTTTTAGAAAGAATCCAAACCTCGCGCAATTTGCTCTAATCTGTGGCACAAGATACCCTTCGAGTACGATGTGGCATCTTGCGCTTCGTTGAAAGGAACTCAAGATGAAAAGAAAAATATTCCTAAACTTTCTTTGCATATCCATCGTTCTACTTGCGGCAGCCTGCGCGCAAATCCCATCAACACCTGACCTTAATGCGACTGCCACACAGGATGCTCTCAATAACGCGGCAACCCAGACTGCCGCAGCCTTTGTCACAGCGACACCTTTTGCCCCAGTTACCGACACGCCTTCTCCTGAGCCCAGTCCTTCAGGAGAGGTTTCACCCACACCCACTCAACCCACACAGTCCCAACAGCAATTCCTTGCCTACGTGCAGAATGGACAACTACTGGTAACTGATGTGACGAACGGTGTGCAGGGCGGCACGATGCAATCTACAGTGGCGGGTGAAAGCGATCAAGTGTCAGATCTCGTCTGGTCGCCCTCTGGTGAGTTTGTGGCGTTTGTATCTACGGCGAAAGGCGAGCCACACCTGTTTTACATCTTTGCCCTTGGTGAAAGCTCACCTACCGATCTGGGTCCTGGCAGTGCGCCGGCTTGGTCGCCAGATAGTCAATCGGTCGCCTATGTGGGCGGGACTTATCCGGACAATAACATTTGGATTACGACAATC
>WNFX01002339.1_pt1 | contig 19226 bp, 19 predicted proteins | sample 5400111 | NCBI WGS metagenome assembly WNFX01 (sample SAMN13153363, study PRJNA577476) | soil metagenome | isolation source: 40 cm soil or saprolite under grassland replicate 1 | place: USA:California | collected 2016-06-15 | reverse complement strand
TTCTCGTCGTTTGCGCCGCTGCTCATGCGTACCGGAGGTAGCGGGCTGGCATCCCAGACCAGGATCAGGGCGCTCGCCGTGTCGGCCAGCAGCCAAAGCCGCACCGGGGCCGCGTGCGCGTCCGCCCGCGATATCTGGATGGCGTTCGTGACCAGTTCCGAGATCACCAGTTCGGTGACGTCGGCCAGCTCGGTAACTCCCCATTCCCAGAGCATTTGCCGGGCGTGGACGCGGGCGCAGGGAACGGCACCGGGAAGCGCGCCCAGCTCCAGGAAGCTCTGGAGCGGCCACTGGCCAGCGAAGTTATTTTCGCGGTCGTCAGCGGATGGCGGTACCGGCACGGCGCTGCGTGCCGGGCGGGCGCGGGAGTTGCCCCGATCTGTTCGGGCTGTCTCGGCATGACGAGCGTGCCCGCCCGTGCTGGCCTGGCTGGCGGTACTCGTCTTGCCGTGCATGAAGCTCTCCTATGGCGCAGTCACCCAGCCCGCCCCCGTGCGGCGCTGTCGGCGGATACCAGGTTCGCGCCGCTCCCCCCGAGCGGACGCGGATTCTCTGTTGCCCCGGAATTGCTGTCTCCGGGTTCGTTGGCTGGTGTATAGCTGCACAGCAGTCCCGTCACTATTTCTGCGACCTATCCTGTGATTTCGGTCAGGAATTCCCACGTCACATAACCGTCATAGCTGACGTGTACCGTGCCTTTTCCGGGACTGCCAGGGTCGGTGACCGTGAATTCGGTGATGTCGTCACCGCAGGAGCGCTCGGCTATGTCCAGGCCGCGTGCCCGCAGCTTCCCGCGATGATGTGCATGACCTCGCCTGGCCTGTAGTCGCCGGACGGGCGGCTGTTCCGGGCCTGCCTCGGCAAGAGCGACCCGCCTGTCCGGGAACACCGCGGGATGGCCCAGGATCGCGGGGAGCAGCACGGTTCGCGGCACGCCGAAGGCATCCACCATGCGGAGCAGGTTCCGGAGATCGTGTCCCGTGTCCCGTGTCCCGTTCTCGATCATCCCGATCGTGGCGGCCGACTAGCCGGCAGCCGCCCCGCGCCGCCGCATGGTTCAGGGACCACCCCCAGGCCAGCCGGTAGGACTCGCGCGGGCGCAGCCGGAACCGGCGTCCTATCTCGGCAGCGATCTCGTCATATCCCAGGCCCAGCTTGCGCATGCGCTCGCGCAGGTCGTCCAGCTCGGCCTTGAACCCCTTGCGCCCGGCCACCACCCCCTCGGCAGTCCCGGCATTAGCCTGGCTCATCTCGAATGCCCTTTGCGTTGCATCAGTCACTCAATGGTGCGTCGCTCGTTTCGGCTTCAGTGCTGCGTTCCGCTTGTTTTCTCCCGATGCCCGCATAGGCCCAGCGTGTCCCGCCGCCGGCGTAGTATTCGGTTACGGGACGCCACTGAGACAGGAAGACCAAGCCGGGCTCGATTAGCTCGAAACCTGAAAAGAACCGCGCTATCTCATCCTTCGTGCGCATTACAAGCGGAGCAGTTGCCTGATCGTAGATAGCCGCGATCTCGCCCATCGCATCCGGATCCCGGTTTTCGCCCGTAACGTGAGAGATGACGAGATAGCTTCCCGTGCATAGTGCTTCGCAAAGCCTGCCAACGATCCGGTACGGGTCGTCTTCGTCCCGGATGAAATGAAGGACCAGGGTCATGCACAGCGCTGTCGGCTGAGAGAAATCGATGGTTCCCCGCAACTCAGGGCTGCCGAGGATGCCGTCTGGGTCTCGCAGGTCCCCGGGGGTGAGGATCACGCCGGGGATGCCATCGATGTGGGCTCGGCCCTGCGCGAGCACGACCGGGTCGTTGTCTACGTACACAACGCGGGCGTGCTGGTCGTGCTGACGGACGAGCTGGTGCAGGTTGCCTCGTGTGGGCAGGCCAGGCCCGATATCAATGAACTGCGAGATGCCGGCCTCACCGACGAGAAAGCGGACAGCGTGCTTCAGGAATTCGCGGTTCTCCAGTGCCGCCAGCGGCACGTCCGGGGCGGCCCCGATTACGAGCCGGGCTGCTTCCCGGTCAACATCGCTATTCTCGCTCCCGCCAAGATAGTAATCGTACATTCTGGCGACGCTTGCGACGCTCATATCAGCACCAGGTGGTCTCTCTGCTTCGTCGGGCATCAGATCCCCTTGGGTCACGGTCAGCGGACGCATAACTGGCCCCGCCGGATGTCCTTCCCTCGCGAGGCTTACGTGCGGGGGGACTCAATTCGAGGAGCCGCGCGCCCGGCAGTCTGCCTTGCCCGGCCGCCCGGCCTTCATCCATTGAGTGCTTGCACCGCATGTGACGATGGTGCAAGGCTGATAGGGCCATCCGGAACGCGCTATTACTAACAAGCGACGCGCTATTACCGATGCTGGTAACGGTGACCGGTGGTGACGTGGCGTAACCTATCCTCATGGGCCAGGCAGAAACAAGACACCTACCGCCAGAGTTCTGGTCCTCTCCTGCGGCCGCCACAGCGCTCGCGAGCTGCGACTTCGCGACCCTGCTGGAGGAAATCCGGCGAGCGCACGGCTGGACGCAGAAGGAGCTTGCCCTGGCGGTGGGGTACTCCCAGAGCTGGGTCTCGAACGTGCTGCGCAGGCAGCAGGTTCTGACTGTGGACCAGGTCCGGGAGATATCGCACCGGATCGGGGTACCTGTTCACCTGCTCCGGTTCGGTGATCCGGGAGGTGACGATCCGACGAAACGTCGGGACTTCGGCAAGGCAATGGCGCTGGCCCTTGTCCCGCTGCCCACACGGGCGGCAGTAGACGAGACCACCGCCCCGACCCTGACGGCGATCACGGGCGCACAGCGCCGTCTCGATGCCACGACATCCGCCCGTGAACTGTCGCGCGGCGTCGTCGCGCACGTGGAAATGGCCAGCCGGCTGCTCGCGCGTGCCGCCAGGACGCCGTTCGCCGCAGACGTGGCCGCTGCGGGCAGTGAGGCAGCAGGATTTGCCGCCTGGCTGCACGCCGACATGTATGACATCGGCACCGCGCGGGCCTATTACCGGATGGCGATCGACCGTGCCCGGCGGGCCGGGCACGACCTGCTCGCCGGGTACATGCTCGGCAGCCTGGCCGCGTTCGAGACCGACGGCGATGATCCCGAACTCGGGCTTGCCCTGCTCGCGGAGGCCCGCGACCAGATAGGTGCCACGCCTCACCCGGCACCACGGGCATGGCTTGATGCCATCGAGGCACTGAGCCTGGCCGCCGCGCGCCGTGACCGCGAGGATGCCGGGCACGCACTCGCCCGCGCCGCCAAGACGATCGATAAGGACCGGCGGTCAGAACCGCCGCCGTGGCCGTGGGTGTTTCCCTTCGATCACGCCAAGCTCGCCGGATACCGGGCACTGGTCGCCGTCAGGCTCACACGGCCCGCCGACGCGCTGGCCGCGTTCGCTGAGTCCTTGTCGGCCGCCCAGCCCGCCCCCAAGCAGCGCGCTCTTGTCATGCTTGAAGTCGCCACCGCAGCGTGCCAGGACGGTACGGCCAGGCGTGACAGCGACCGGATCGATGAGGCATTCCGGCTGGGATGCGAAGCGCTCGGGGTGGGCGTCACCTACTCATCGGAGCGTGTCATCGAGCGAGCGCGGCGGTTCCGCCGTGACTACGCCGGCCGCGCGACCAGCTACGTCCGCGAGTTCGATGACCAGCTCCGGGCAGCCTTGCTGTGATGGCCCGCATGCTCCGCATCGCCATCTCCGGGCACCGCGGCCTGACCGGCACCACAGCAGCTCTCGTGGACAAGGCCATCCGGGCAGCGCTAGCCGAGCACGCGCCAGGCGTGACCGGCATATCCTGCCTCGCGGACGGCGCGGACCAGATCTTCGCCCGCGCGGTCACCGACCTCGGCGGCCAGCTCGAAGTCATCGTGCCCGCCGCCGAATACCGTGACAGGCTTCCGGAGGAAGCACACTGCGAGTACGACGGGCTGCTCGCCCAGGCCACGGCCATCCGGCGTCTGCCGCTTGCCGAGTCAACGTCCGAGTCCCACATGAAAGCAAGCAAGGACATGATCGACGGCGCAGACGAGCTGTACGCAGTCTGGGACGGCCAGCACGCACGGGCCTACGGCGGGACCGCCGACGTGGTGGCATACGCCCGTGAGCACGGCACGCCCGTCCGTGTGATCTGGCCACACGGCGCCCAACGTGACTTACGGCAAGACCACCTGTTCACGCGCGAGCGCGCTGCTCGTCGGCACCTGTCCCTCCTGCAGCCGGCGCCACGTTCGGACCCGCACCGGGCAGCCCCGCCGCCCCGGCATGGTGTGACACCACCGGCCTTCCGCTGCGGCGATGCGGTCCCGCGCTGCCGGCAGCGGTGTGCCGTAGGCCGCGTGCTCGTCCGGCGGCCAGCCGGCGCCGATCCCCAGCACCAGCCGGCCCTGGCTGATCTGGTCCAAGGTGGCCGCCATGTGCGCCACGACTGCCGGGTGCCGGTAGGTATTGCCCAGGACCAGGCTTCCCAGTGCGACAGCCGCCGTCTGCTCCGCCAGCGCGGCCAAGACCATCCAGCATTCCAGCACCGGCCCGTCCGCCGGCCGCCCGGCCGGATCATGCGGCATGAATGGTCACACACGTAGACCGCGTACCAGCCCGCCAGGTCCGCCCGCTGTGCCAGCGCCAGCACCTGCGGCCAGGAACGACTCGGGTCAAGACACAGGCTCACTCTCATCGCGGCATCATGCTCCGGCGTGCGCGCTCATAACGCCGGCGCACTGGCGGCGTTCCCGGCCGCACAGTCCACGGGCACCGTAAATACCGATTGAAGCCATCGACGGCGCGGCAGTGCAAGCTGGCGCCCATCGGAACTGGTGCCAGCCAGCCGCGCCTGCCCTCTGTTCACGGCCGTCACGCGAACGCAAGCCGAGTGACGTCATCGGCATCAAGATCCACATAAACCGATGATCTGGACTGCCAGACTCCGCGTTCGACGGCCCCCAGCGGCCGCGCCGAGTGGCTCGGCGCTCTCCCCTCCCCGGCATGCCGTCGTGCTGACCTATCGCCGGTGCCCGCCGGGGTCGCCGGATGGGTGGACGCCGTGCTCGGTGCTCCGTCCGACTGGATCCGCTGAGGACATCGCAAAGGCCGCTACTGGCGGCGGTTGCCGGCGGTTCAGGCCGCGCGGCGGCGGACTAGCCAGACGGTCGCGGCGATGAGGAGCACGGAGAGCGCGAGCAGCCAGCCGCCTTCGATCCACTGGAACGGCCAGAACCGGCTGGAGGGCTGGTAGGTCGTCAGTTGCGTGTAGCCGTGCTTGATGAGGTACTGCACAGGGTCGCCGAAGTTGGCCGGGGTCGCGGGCCCGGGCTGGAACAGTCCGGGCGTCACCGCCTGGACATCGACCGGACGGAGGGTCTGGTTGATCATGGACAGGCTGGCCGGCTTGCCGCCCCGGGTCCACCACCGGCTGATCACCCACGCGGGAGTAGCCAGGTTGGGGTTCGTGGTGATCAGCGACGCCTCGTAGTGCCGGCGCAAGAACGACCCGGTCGCGAAGGCGAGCCCGGCCCACACGGCGCAGGTGGCGAACATTGCGGGGATGACCCGGCGGATCAGGATGCCGGCCAGGGCGCCGATCGCGAACGCGGCCAGCGTCCAGGCGGCGAGCGCGACCCCGCGCAGGTCGAAGATGGTGGGATACAGCGGGCCGTTGTCGTCTCCCGCGCCGAAGATCGGCTGGATGTACCAGGATACGAGCACGCTGAACGCTCCGGCGGCGACCGTGACCGCGACCGCCAGCGGTACCAGCTTGGCGACGGTCCACCGTGCCGGCCCGAAGCCCTGGGTCCAGGCGTAGCGGAAGGTGCCGGTCTCCAGTTCCCTGGCCAGTACCGGCGCGGCGGCGAACGCCCCGATCAGCGCCGGGATCACCTGCAACAGCCCGAGGACGAACCCCACGCCTGGCGCGTAGGTACTCAGGAAGTTGTCGGCTACCTGCCGGCAGGTACCTGAACCTGCCGGGCGGCAGGCGGTCACTGCGGCATAGGCATGGTGCATCTGCAGGCCCGTGATCAGCAGGTAGACGGCCGCCACGCCGAACAGCGCGGCGACACCGGCCAACGCAAGCCGATGCTGCCGCCAGGTCGCCCACGCCATTCTCCGCCACGGCACCGGCGGCAAGCCTTCGTCCTGTCCTGGCTGGGCGGGCATGGTCAGTGTGGTCACTTCGTCACCCCCGTCGGTTCGGTGTCCCTGGCGCGCGCCGGGCCGGGCAGCGCCGCGGCTCCGGGCTGGCGCAAGTAGGCCAGGGTGAGTTCTTCAAGGCTGACCGGGTGCGCCTCCCAGCCTGGCGGCACCGGTTCGGTCGTTCCGCTGGTCCTGATCAGCAGGTGGGCCTGCGCCTGGCCGTGCCGGGCGTGCACCACGCTCAGCCGTTCGGCGCACCGGTCGGCCCCGGCAGCCGGGCCGGTCAGCACGCGGTGGCAGGCGAGCAGGTCGTCGACCTCGCCGGCCACCTGGACGCTGCCCTGAGACATCACGATGAGGTAGTCGGCCACCCGCTCGAGCTCGGCCAGCACGTGCGAGGACAGCACTACCGACACGCCGTCGTCGGCCATCGCGGCCATCGCGGTGGCCATGAAGTCGTGCCTGGCCAGCGGGTCGAGCATCGCCATCGGCTCATCCAGCACCAGCAGCCGGGGCCGCCTGGCCAGCGCCAGGGTCAGCGCGAGCTGCGCCTGCTGGCCGCCGGACAGCTTGCCGGCCTTCTGCGTGAGCGGGATGCCCAGCTCGCCCAGCCGGGCCCGGGCGTATCCCTGGTCGAAGCGCCGGTTCAGGTTGCGGGTCAGGTGCAGCATGCCGGCGGCGGACAGGTTCTTGTACAGTGGCGCGTCCTGGGCGACGAACGCGATGCCGTCCAGCGCGGCCGGCGACCCGGCGGGCCTGCCGCCGAGCACGGTGACGATGCCTGTGGTCGGCGCCGCCAGGCCGACCGCCAGGTTCAGCAGGGTGGTCTTGCCGGCGCCGTTCGGGCCGACCAGCGCGGCCACGTGCCCGGCGGGAATCGCCAGAGAGCACTCGCGCAGCGCCCAGGTGCTGCCGTAGCGCTTGCCCAGACCGCTGGCTTCGACGACGTTCATGCGACGCCCTCCGTTTCGCCGCCTGCCGCGCCCGGGCGGCCGCCGGAGCCGCCGCGGCGTTCACGGAAATCCCGCAGCGCGCTGGTGAACAGCGCCACGATCCCGTCCTCGTCCAGCCCTGCCGCGTCGGCGGTGGTCAGCCAGCCGAGCAGGGAACGGTGCAGCGCGGTCAGCTCGGGGAGCGCGACCTGGTTGAGCGTGGCCTGGATGAACGTGCCCTGGCCTGGCCGGCCTGCCGCCAGGCCCTTGGTCTCCAGCTCGCGGTAGGCCTTGAGCACCGTGTTCGGGTTGATAGCCAGCGAGGCGACCGCGTCCCTGACCTTAGGCAGCTGATCGCCTGGCTTGAGGTAGCCGAGCCGCAGCGCGTGCTCGACCTGCCGGACGAGCTGCAGGTAGGTCGGCACGCCAGAGGCCGCATCCAGCCGGAACTCGATCTGCGACGCCGGCCGGCGCGCACCACCCGCCGCCGGCGTGCTGCCATCGCCGCCCGCGCCGGGCGGGAAGGCGCCAGTCCTCCCGCTCGCCGGGCTGATCCCTTTATCTATTGTCATACGACAAAGTTACAGACGATGATGCCGCTGTCAACCCGGCGGCTGCGGCTCCTACACCAATAACTGCGTCGATCCAGGCACGGTGCAAGCCAGAACCCGTCCGCCGGCACCCCGGTGTCACTGGGTTCGCCGGTGAACATCCAGATCTCCACCTGCACCAGCGGCGGCCGGCGCGGCATCCGATTGCCCGGCAACCTGGGCCGTTCACCGTCAGTTCGCTATTGTGCCGATCTGCGGCTGGCGTGCCGGATTCAGGCAATGATCCAGCCGGTCAGGACGTCTGCGCCGTCGGCGGTCTGACAGTGGAGGCGAAATGGGCTGGCGGGTATCGGGTCGATGGTGAAGCAGCCGATCTGGTCAACGGGAGCTGCTGTGCTCGAGCCATCACGGGTCTGGGTTTGGATCGTTCCCTCCCGTGGCGGGATGATCTGGCCGAGCAGCGTGTTGTCGTTGACCTCGCATTCGATGGTGAGGTGCTCCGAGGTGAAGGTGAGGGCTCGGATTGACGCGGTCTCGGATCGTATGCTCGGGATTCGGGCTTGCTCGCGGGTGGAGTCGTAGGTGAGCCGCGCGAGCTCGGCGTCGATGTTGTGCCATGCGTAGGCGTTCTTTGCGGTCTGGGCGAACCAGGGCGGGACGGCTTGGCGTGACTTCAGCGACTCGCCTAGCGCCGCCAGGAGTTGCTCGTCGTCCCAGTTGTCAGGCATGCGGCTCGCCTCCTGCGTTGCTGGCGTGGGTATCTTCGGTGTCGGCGGCTTGGAGCGCGGCGAGCGATCTGGATCGGCGTAGCTGGGCCAGGCAGCGTGCCCGCTGCGGGCCGATGCTTCCGATCGGGATCTGCAGGGCGGCGCTGATCTGCTGGTAGGAGTGCGGCGGGTCGCTGGTGAGCATGGACAGCAGTTGCCGGCCGCGGAGCGGGAGTTCGGCGAACGCCGTGTGCAGCGCGGCGTTTCGCTCGGCGTCGAGGATTTCCTGCTCGATCATGGTGTCAGGGCCTGACGGCAGCTGATCGTCCTGTGTCAGCTCCAGGTGCTCGTTTCTGCGCGCGGTCCGCAGCACTCTGAGGCATTCGCGGGCAGTGGTCGTGGCCAGCCACCCGGGCAGTGCGGCGGGCTCCCGGAGGCTCCCCAGTTGCTCTACTAGCAGGAGCCAGACGTTCTGGCCGACATCCTCGGTGTCGTGGCGGTTCAGCCGGTAGCGGGTGCAGGTCGACCACACAAGCGGAATGTACCGGTCGACAAGCTCGTTCCACGCGCGCTGGTCGCCGCCGGCCGCGCGTGCGACCAGGGCGGTTACGCAGGGCTCACCGCGCACGGTGGGTGCTCCGCGGCCGGGCGGGCGCTGGTCTGGCGGGCATGTCAGGACCGTCCAGCAGGTGGGGCTGGATGCTGCTTGCTGGCCGGTGCTCGTCGGGATGGAGGAGGGTGTCCAGCGCCTGGCGGGCGGTGACGCGTCCGGGGATGGTGCGAGCGGCGATCTCCCCGGTGACGATGGCAGCGGCGTAGGAGGTTCCCGAGCATGCGGCCCACCCGGTGAATCCCTCTTCCCGGTGGCTGATGATCTGGCCGTGAATGTTCTTGTGCTGGATCAGGACATTGCCGCTCAGGTAGACGACGGTGAGGTCGGAGCCGGGTGCCATCAGGCGGATCCAGGGTGCGCATTTCGGTGAGAACGCCGCCGGCATCCCGTTCGGGTCGAGCGCGCCGACTGCGACGATGCCGGGAAGCGCGGCCGGATATGAGGGCGAGTTCTCCGCCAGGCCATCGGGCACTAGGCCGGGATCCAGTCCGCTGACGTTCCCGTGGTTCCCCGCGGCAGCGACGACGACGCTCCGCGAGCACAGCAGCTTGGCCGCGGCGGCCAGGACGATCGGCGGGTTGCCGTCGTCGGTGAAGTACTCACCGAAAGACAGGTTCACCACATCGAATCCTTCGGCTGCGATCGTGGCCATCATCGTGGCGGCAGTCCACGCGTCACCGGTGGTGTAGTCGTCCAGCGTGCGTCTTAGGTGGATCTCGGCTGCGGGCGCACAGTTCAGGATCCGGCTGGCGACCGATGTCGCGTGCGCTTGCGGGGCTTTGAGGTTCTCCTCGGGGTCGATGAGATCGCCGGGCAATGCGAAGTATCCGCCCGCCAGCCACTGTGCCGGGAATATGCGCGTGTCCAGCAGCCCGACCCGCACCCCGCGGCCGCCGGCCGGGTGCCGGTCACGTGGTTCGAGGCAGTTGCTGGTGGGCAGCGGATCGCCAACGCTGCCGCCGCCGATATGCGGGGAGCCGGCGATCTGGTTGATCGCGTGGTTCTTGCCGATGACCGGCTGCCAGTCTTGGTACCGCTGGGCGAATTGGACCCGCAATCCCTTGAGCAGCAAATCGAGCTGAGTCAGGCCGGGCGCGCCTGGTTCGGTGGCGCGGTCGCGGACGAAGGCGCTTAGCGCCCGGTCAACCGCGGAATCCTGTTTCAGGGCCTGTATTCCCCGCTGGATGCCGGTGAGCCTGGGAATCAGCGCCAGGCCAAGGCTCTCGTGCGGCTGGATTCGCCCTGTTCGGACGCCGAGATGACCCAGTGCCGCGGCGACGAGGTCCAGATCGGACAGGGCGACGACGATCTGATCGTCGTGGAATGCCTCCACTAGGCCATTCGCAACAGCCATGCGCTTGCTCCCCTCAGGCATCAGCTGGCCCTCAGCCGGCTCCCAACGAGAGCACGGGTGGCCGCATCCCTTATCCACCCAGTGGGAGAACGGCGACCATCTGATACACCTTGAGCCGAACTTTCTTTAGCGCCATTCAATCCGATCGTGGTTAGCATCACCTATGAAATCGATGCCGGACCAAGCACGCGAGGCGTTGCGGCTCGCTGAAGCCGATCCGGTGAAGTCCGCGGAGCTGGCGCGGCTGGTGGCCGGTCAGGCGCGCCAGGAAAATGATCTTGCGGTTCTCTCGGCCGCCGAGCGTGCCTGGGGCCTGGCCTCCTTGTACCTGGCGGAGCCCGATTCCTCCCTGCAGCACCTGCGCGCCGCGATCCGGCTCGGCCTCTTGGCGCAGTCACCCGAACTGGCAGCCGAGGCGAGGATGACCCTAGCTTTCGCGCTGAACGTGCGCGGACGCTCACGGCAGGCCCTGCGTGAGATCGAGACGGCGCTTGCTGACCTGAACGGCGTGGCCAGGGCCCGTGCTCAGGCGCAGCGCGGCGCAATCTTGAATCAGCTGGGCAGGCTCGATGAGGCCTCTCCCGACTATCAGGCCGCCTTGCCGGTACTGCGCCGGGCCGGCGACCATGTGTGGGTACAGAGGGTGCTGGCCAACCGGGCCGTGTTGCACGGGTACCGGCAGGAATTCGGCGCCGCGGAGTCTGATCTGCGCGAGGCCGAAGAGTTATGTACCAAGTTCGACCTGGATCTCTCGCTGGGGTTCGTGCACCAGAATCTCGGCTGGATCAGTAGCCTGCGCGGAGATGTGCCGGCCGCGCTGCATTACCTCGACCAGGCTGAGCGGCGTTTCCGTGCTCAGGGCGCACCGGTCGGCGAACTACTCACCGACCGGTGCCAGCTGCTGCTGTCGGTGCGGCTGATCACCGAGGCCCGGCAGGCAGCCGAGCAGGCCGTCCAGGACTTTGAGCACCAGCATCTGAAGATCGGCCTGCCCGAGGCGCGGCTGCTCTTGGCGCAGGCGGCGATCCTGGACGGGCAGGCTGACCGCGGACTCGAGCAGGCCGGGAGGGCCGTTCGGGAGTTCGGCCGCCAGCGGCGACCTCGGTGGGCCGCGCTGGCCCGATTCGCCGTCCTGCGAGCGCGACTGGCGGCCGGCTACGGACCCGGCGTCGGCCTGCAGCAGGCGGAACGGATCGCCGGCGATCTCGTGACGGCGGGCTGGCCGGCTTCCGCGCTTGACGCCAGGCTGCTTGCTGGCCAACTGGCTCTTGAGCGGGGCCGGACAGCAAGGGCATGCGCGCAGCTCCAGCAGGCGTCGCGGCACCGCTTCCGGGCGCCGGCGCTGATGCGCGCGCGGGCCTGGCACGGCGAGGCCTTGCTGCGATGGGCCGGCGGCAACCACCGCGGCGCGACAGCCGCGGCGCGCACCGCGCTTCGGATCCTGGACGAACAGCGAGCCGGTATCGGCGCGACGGACCTGCGCGCCCATGCCTCCGGGCTTCGTGTCGAGGTGGCCGAGTTCGGCCTGCGCGTCGCTTTCGGCAACGGCCGGCCCGCGCGCGTGCTGGAGTGGGCCGAGCATGGCCGGGCCAGCCACCTGATGCTCCGCCCGGTTCGTCCGCCCAGCGACCCCGGTCTTGCCGCCATCCTGGCAGAGCTGCGCGTGACGGCGAGCGAGATCTTCGGGCTGCGCAGCGCGGGCGCCAGCGCCACCGCCCTCGAGCGCCGCCAGGTTGAATTGGAGCGACAGATCCGCGACCAGTACAGGCACCTGCTCGGCGAACGATCCGCAAGGCCCTCAGGCCCGCCAACTGCGCGGGCACTCGCGGACGCGCTCGGCGATGCTGCGCTGGTTGAATTCGTCCAGCTCAGCGACACGCTGCATGCGGTCGTGCTGGCCGGAGGCCGGATCCGGGCCATCCGGCTCGGACCGGCGGCGCAGAGCGGTGCCCTGATCGGCCGGGCACGCTTCGCGTTGCACCGGCTCGCCAGTCACCAGGCAAGTGAGGCCAGCCGCGCCGCAGCCCGCAGCCTGCTCGAAGACTCGGCCCGCCAGCTCGACCAGCTGCTGCTGCGGCCCCTGGCCGGCCAGATCGCCGGAAGGCCGCTGGTGGTGGCGCCCACCGGGCCGCTGCAGTCACTATCGTGGTCGATCTTGCCCTCATGTGCCGGGCGGCCGGTGACCGTCACGCCATCGGCGGCGCTCTGGAATGCCGGACGCCACGCCGACGACGCCAAAGGCCACACCATGGTGGCCGCCGGGCCAGGGCTGCCCGGTGCCGCGGCCGAAGCCGCGGCGATAGCTGCCCTGCATCAGGTGACGGCACTGGCAGGCGCCGCGGCGACGGTCCAGGCGGTCACAACCGCGCTAGATGGGGCGGAGCTGGCGCACCTCGCGGCTCACGGGCACATCAACGCGGACAACCCGCTCTTCACCTCGCTGATGTTCGGCGACGGCCCGCTCACCGTCTACGACCTTCAGCAGCTGCGGCAGCCGCCACGGCTTGTCGTCCTCGCCGCCTGCGATGTCGGCCGGTCGGTGGTGCGGGCGGGCGATGAGCTCCTCGGCCTCAGCGCGACGTTTCTCGCGCTCGGAACCCGGCATGTGATCGCCTCTGTCGTGCCAGTCCCCGACGCGGAGACCGCTCCGCTCATGATCGCCTTCCACCGGTTCCTTGCCGCCGGACAACCACCGGCGGCGGCGCTGGCAACCGCCCAGCAGCAGCTTGGCGGCACCCGCGCGACGGCGGCTGCGGCCGGATTCGTGAGCATCGGAACGGCCGAGGCGCCTGCATCGGGCTCATCAGCGTGACCTGGAATCACGAGATTCCGGGCAGCTTCCGGACGTACTGCGGCAAGGTCGCCGTCCAGCTGGGCGACCGCGCGCAGCAGATTCGCGGCATCGGCGATAACCGGTGTGACGGCTGCGTCGCAGCCCGGACACGGCCGTCTGCTGGCTATGGCGGCCAGATGGGCGGTTATGGCATCCAGGTCCAGCGGCTGGTCCTTGATGTTGCCGGCGTTTTGCTTTTCGGTATCGGTCGTGGGCAGAATTCAGCCGTCACGGAAGGCCCGCCATGCCTTGCGGCGCGACCAGCGGGCACGACGGACACATTTTTCGCACGCATCGGCCCCGTCTTTCACGAACGCGCCACACGGGCACATCCGGCCCAGACGGCAGCCGGCTAAGCGATATTTCGATCAGCTATCACCTCCTTACCTGCGTCGGCGGTTCCTCCTTTCCTATTGATAATTCGGGGACCTTGCCGCGCACGTTATATCCCGGCGCGCGGGCTGTTGCCGGTCGCACGCTCCATGGCTTCGACCAGGCGGAGCACACTCAGCGCAGGGCACTCGTCGCTGACCGTGCATGAGCAGTCGGCAATATTTCTGCGGAGCTTGGCCTCGACCGTCCGCTCGCGGCTGGGACTACCGGCGACCTGGCAGGCCATCCTCGCAATGGGCGAGTCGGTCGGTACTTCGCATTCGCCGGTCACCAGCGCGTCGTTCTCGTGCTCGTCACCGGGCAGCCGGAAGTAGCCGAAGACCTCCGTCATCACCCCGCAGTCGTTGACGACGAAGGTAAACCCGGCAGTGCTGATGTCAGTGCCGTTGCCGTCCCGCGCCGGACAGCCCGGCGACGGCCGTGTCTTCCTCCTGGGCGCCTTGCCGCTCACTCGCATATTCCCCCATGCGACCCCGGAACACCGGCCAACTCGGGCGCGGCGATGGTGCAGTAGACGGTTTTCCCTCCAGACGGATGCATTGAGTACCCCCATTCCTTGCTGAGCGCTTCAACCAGCATCAGGCCGCGTCCGCTTTCCGCGTCCAGATCTGCAGTCGTCGGTACCGGCGGCCGCTCATCGTTGTCGAATACCTCGATCAGGATCTGGCCTGGTAGGAGCCGCAGGGTGATGGCGACGCGTTCGATCCCGGTCAGACTGGGATCAGAGATGGTGATGGCATTGGTCACCAACTCAGAAACCAGATGCTCTGTGATCTGGATAATCTCCGCCGGCATCAGCTTCGCTCTCAGTGCCGCTTTCGCTTGAGTTCGCGCCCAGAAAGGGGCGCTTGGCAAGGTCGCCAGCACTAGGTACGAGAGTTCCTGGCCAAGATCATGCCACCATTTCAATGCCAGGCGATCACGCGGCTCACGCCTCATCGTTTCGAGCCGACAGCGGCATAGAAGATAGTGCGAGCAGGCTTGGCGGATGCGTTCGTGCGCCATGATGAAACGTCAACCAGCCCTGGCGGTAGGATGTCAAGGCCGTCAAAGAAGCTCTCTATTTCAGAGTGAGATCGTGGCGCGGCAGGCGCGGTCGCGCGGTCATACAACTGCCAGATCTGATTCATCACGGAAGCGGAGACGTTTTCGGCTGTGGTATGAGAAATAACGAGATAGCTGCCGCTCGGCATCGCGTCAACGAGCGTTTTCACGATCGCCCGGGGATTGTCCGCGTCTCTGATGAAGTGCAGTACTGCAACAAGCAATACAGCGAACGGTTCTTCAAGATTAATCAGAGCCTGCAAGGCTGGATGACTGAGAATTTCCTGCGGGTCGCGCAAATCCCGGTTGATGGCGACTACAGTCGCATTGTCGGCGAGCAGTGCCTGTGCGTGCGCAATAACTACTGGGTCATTGTCAACATATAGCACCCGCGCATCCGCGTGCGCCCGCTGAGCGACTTCATGAACGTTTCCCTGAGTCGGCAGTCCGGTTCCTATGTCGATGAACTGCCTAACGCTGGCCTCCTTGGCCAGGAAACTGACGGCACGCCGAAGAAATATGCGGTTGTTGTTGGCAGCCTTGACTGCATCGGGGACCAGGCGAATCAGCTCCTCGGCGGCCTGCCGATCGGAAGCGAAGTTCTCCTTGCCGCCAAGCAGGAGGTCATACATCCTGGCTACGTTGGGCACCGACGTATCAATGCCGCGCAGTGCGTCCTCCGCAACCGGCGTCGGTGACGCGTCCGGGGCGGGTAGTGTGGGAGCCTGGCCCGGGCCCGGCGCGTCGGTGTCAATACGCGCTTCCTGCGTCATCGCCGTTCCGGTCCTGTTCCTAGCTCGCTCGGCACACGTGACCAGGACGCCGCCTTCATTGCGATGTGCCCGCTGATCTGGCGTTCGTGCTTGACTCATGCCACTAGGATGTATCCACGTTCCGCGTCGCGAAAGGTATGGCGCGAGTACCTGTGCCGGTACAACTGAGTACCTGTCGTAGGTAAACTCGCCAGTAACGCCAAGCACCCCTAGTTTCCTAGGCCCCGGCGAAAGTAGCCAATAATGGTCCGATATCGTCCGCCCGACTACTTACCTCGGCATGTGCTCAGCCGACCGGACTTCATAGCTGCGTGCGAGGTTCGCGATCTGGGCGCAATCCTTGGTGTCGCCGTCAAGTGGGCAGGCGTAGATTTCACTGTCAGCCACGTCGCCAGGCGTTGCGAGATGACGATTGGCCAAGTCCAGGCTTACATCAAGGGAACCAGACAGGCCCAGAGCATCGACATATTCGAACGTGTCGCGGATGGCCTGCATATTCCAGGGACGATGCTCGGAATTGTCCGTCGTTCATGGGAGATCGAGGGCTCAGATCCCTCAGCACGCGGTCACGCGGCCGGCAGTCATACTGATATCGACATTGACGCCGCAGCGGAATCTGCCGATCTTTCGCAGTCGCAGCCGCCTACGCCAACCATTCCCGATCTAGAGGCGGGTGAAGATGCCGACATAATGCTGATGCTTCAAGAAGCAGACCGAACGGATATCGGGCCGGGGACCATGGAGGGCCTTTACGCGGTATTTGACAAGCTGTGTCGCGACTACCCCAGTGCTGCCATCATAGATCTTCAGCGGAAGCTCAAGCGGATTTACGCGCACATCATGCGATTGCGGCAAGGACGCATGACATTTACACAGCACAAGGAACTGCTTGCACTCTCCGGGTGGGTCACGGCGCTGCTCGGCTGCGTCGATTGGGACATGAACCAGCGCGAGGCGGCGGAGACCGCACGGGCCGCGACGCTTCGTTTCGCAAAGGAGATCGGCCACTCGGAGCTGATCGCTTGGTCCTACGAGATGCAAGCGTGGTTTGCACTCACCGAAGGTCGTTACAGCGACGTTACGAGTATCGCCAAGGCTGCGCAGACCATAGGCGGCGAGAATTCCGCCATCGTGCAGCTCATAATGCAGGAGGCTCGTGGTTGGGCACGGCTTGGCAACCGCAGGGCGGCAGAGTCGGCAATCGACCGAGGGCACAACCTGCTGCAACGGCTTCCGGCGATCAAATATCCACGTCACTTCATTTATGATCAGACTAAGTTTCCGTTCTATGTCGCATCCTGTCACCAATGGCTTGGTAATGACGCAAAAGCAGAGCAATTCGCCAATCAGGTATTCATGGAATGCACCGCGAATGGAACGACGGTTCGTAGCCCTATGCGACTGGCCGAGACCCACATTACTCTCGGTCTTGTCCATGTGCGGCGCGGTGACCTCGAAGCAGCGCTGGACTCTGGATTTCAATCATTGACCTACGAGAGGAAGTCCGGGCCATCACCTCTTATCCGCGCAGCTGAACTCAATAAGGCGATCACGGAGACATTCCCTGGCGTGCCTCGGGCCAGTGAATTCGATGAGAAGCTAAGGGCTGTATTCGAGGAATTTGGACTACATCCGCCGCGCCCGGGCGGCTAGCCGCCGGCAAATGCCGGGAGCACTTCAATCACTGCGCCATCGGAAAGGAAGATGGTCGCCTTCTCACGCTTTCCGACCGGTGTCTCATCGATAAGGAAGGACGACCGGGCAAGCACGGCGGCGAAACGCCGATCGGCAGCATGCAGACTGTGTGCCGCATCGAGGGCATCCGAGAGCGTCTTTGCGCTAATGAGCTCTTCAGCGATTCCGGCCGCATCTTTGGCCGCTGCCCAGTACCGGATCGTCACATCAGCCATGATACCTAGCCTTCCGCTCCGACCCACTCTGCGTCGCCATCGGCGAACCGCTGGTGCTTCCAGATCGGCACAGTGTGTTTGACCAGGTCGATTATCTGACGGCAGGCATCAAATGCCTCACCGCGCTTAGGGCAAGCGACAGCCACGATGACGGCGATATCGCCGATCTCAAGGTCGCCTATGCGGTGAACCGCTGAGACCGCGTGAATCGGGTACTGTTCGATCGCTTTCTCGACAACCTCGCGCAGGAAGGTGTCAACTCTCGGGTGTGCCGAGTAGCGAAGGTCGGCCACTGCCCGGCCTTCATCTTCGTCGCGGACCACGCCGGCGAAGAGCGCTATACCGCCCGCTGAGGGAACGTCGCAGACGGACGCATACACATCGGCGACGGAGAGCGGTGCTTCGCCAACCCCAAGCATTCTGATCACTGCCATATCGCGAAGTCTAGCTAGCTGCGGTCGATGCGACCGCGGGGCGTTGGCCCCCTGATCCGATGCTTAAGGTCCTTCGCCCGTGCCTCCTGCTCCGACTGCGTGAGGCGGTCCGATCCTCCGCTGGCAGGATGCGGGCCGTCCCGTTGGCCGCCACCACGACGTCGATGGTGTTCCGGGTCCCGTGCACGGGCGTTGCCGGTCAGCGTTCAGGGCTGACCGGAGGTGGCTGACTGACGGTTGCCTGCCGGTGCTCTGCTTCGGAGATGGCCCAGGCGGCGTTGACCAGGCCGATATGGCTGAAGGCCTGGGGGAAGTTGCCGAGCAGTTCGCCGCTGTCCGGGTCGACCTCCTCGGCCAGCAAGCCGAGGTCGTTGAGGTAGCTGATCGCGCGCTCGAAGACTTGCCGCGCCCGCCCCCGGCGGCGTCTCCAGGGAGATCACGGCAGGCCAGGCCGCGCACATGCTGGAATCGATCACGCCAATGGGGGCCGTGGAGGCTGCTCGCTGCGAGCTCGCCGCCGCGTTCACCGAGGATCTGCGCGGTATCGTGATCCGCGACACCAGCAAGAAACTGGCCCTCGCGGTCCGGGCGGCCGGGACCAGCCTGACCGGGCTGTTCGGGGTGGGCCCGGTCATCGCGGCCGCGGTCATCGGCGACGTCCGCGACGTGTCCCGCTTCCCCGGCCGCGACCACTTCGCCTCCTGCAACGGCACCGCCCCGATCGAGGTGTCGTCGGGCCCGCGGAAGATCTACCGCCTGTCGCGGCGCGGCAACCGCCGCCTCAACCATGCCATCCACATGGCCGCGGTCACCCAGATCCGCCACCGGCACAGCCAGGGCCGCGCCTGCTACGACAAGAAACTGGCCGAAGGCAAGACCCCGAAGGAAGCCCTGCGCGCGCTGAAACGGCAGATCAGCGATGCCATCTTCGCTTGTCTTCAGGCGGACGCCCAGCGCGCCGCAGCCGCTGCAGCAAAGAGCCCGGGAGGGCAACCGGGGAACGGCTCTGCCTCCAGCGCGGCCGGCTCACACCCCGAACACCGGCTCTTTGGACAAGCCACTCCCGGGCCTGCTACCCACCCTACGACCCCAGCAGGCGCAGACACTCCTGCTCCCTTTCCCGCTTGGCTGCCATCCCGCGAGCCGATAATGCCCGCGCGGGAAAGCGGGATCAAGCCGCCTCGGCACCGCTAGGGCGGCCACGAGGTCTCCGGTGTTCAGGTTCTTCTTGGTCGATGAACCCTCTACCGGAGACCTCACTTACCTCACTTACTTCACGATCACGACACGCCCGTCACACCGGACTTCGAGGCAGACCCTAGGTACCTGGTGTCGAGGCGTGACCGATGAGCATCAGAGTGGGTTGAGGCGGGCCTTGAGCAGGCAGAACTCATTACCTTCCGGGTCGACCAGGACATGCCACTGCTCCTGCCCTGTCTGGCCGATGTCGGCCGGGCGCGCACCGAGCTTCAGAAGGCGTTCGAGCTCGGCGTCCTGATCGCGGTCGGTGGCGTTGACGTCGATGTGCAGCCGGGATTTCCCCTGCTC
>WNFX01006714.1_pt1 | contig 19229 bp, 22 predicted proteins | sample 5400111 | NCBI WGS metagenome assembly WNFX01 (sample SAMN13153363, study PRJNA577476) | soil metagenome | isolation source: 40 cm soil or saprolite under grassland replicate 1 | place: USA:California | collected 2016-06-15 | reverse complement strand
CTCCGTAATATGATGGAATGGCGCACAGACGTGAATGACGCGCAGGAATTTGTGGAAGGCATGAAATCAGATGTCTTCCAAGACCGCGTTTACGTGTTCACTCCACGTGGGGACATTATCGATCTTGCCGCTGGCTCCACGCCAATTGATTTTGCTTACCACGTCCACACAGATATTGGTCATCGCTGTCGAGGTGCGCGAGTTAACGGAAAACTTGTCCCGTTGTATCAGGATTTGAAAACCGGCGACCAAGTTGAAATCCTGACGGCGAAGCGAGGCGGACCCAGTAGGGATTGGCTGAATCCGAATCTAGGGTTGGTCAAAACACAGCGCGCCCGCTCCAAGATCAAAGCCTGGTTTAAAAAGCAGGAAGACGAACAGAATCTTGCGCAGGGACGCGCGACACTGGAACGCGAGTTGCAACGGCTTGGCATTTCAGAAATTAATTTCGAAAAAATGGCACGCGAACTGGGATTCAAAATTCCTGAAGAGATGTTTATCGCGCTAGGATGCGGCGATCTTTCGGTCAATAAAGTGATCAAGCAAATCTCTGAAACCGAAGAGACTGCCGACATTCTTGAAGTAACAATTCCAGCGCAGGAAAAGAAATCTTCGACGGATGCTGTTGAAGTGGTCGGCTTGAAAGGTTTGCTCTGGACACTGGCGCGTTGTTGCAACCCAATGCCCGGCGATCAAATCGTCGGCTACATCACGCGCGGACGTGGCGCCACTATTCATCGTCAGGATTGCCCAAACATATTGCGCCGCAAAGATACAGAGCGCCTCTTGCAAGTGGGCTGGGGAAAAGTAGAGCAAACTTATGCAGTGACGATTACGGTCAAAGCCTATGACCGACAGGGTTTGATGGGAGACATTTCCACATTGCTTCAGGCTGAAAATGTGAACATCGCAGATGTCTCTGTCAACTTTAACCGCACTGTCGCGGATATAAAACTTGTTGTTGAAATCCGTGATCTTGCACAATTGAGCCGCATCCTCACACGCATTGAAAATTTGCCGAACGTACTTGAGGCACAACGCACAAAGCCGGGATAGCGCTTAATGAGGAGTGGGGTATAATCTCGCCGCTTTCAAATGACAATGTCTTTGCTCAGCGTAGACCAGGCGCGAGAGCGCATTTTTTCTCACTTCCAACCCGTCACAACTGAAACATTACCACTCACGGGATGTTCAAACCGGGTGCTTGCACAAGATATCAGCGCGGCGAATGATCTGCCTCCGTTCGACAATTCCTCTATGGATGGATTCGCCATCCGCGCCGCGGATGTGGCAGATGCCGCGACTGATTCACCGCGCGGCCTGCGCGTGGTTGCTGATATACCGGCCGGTTCGCATCCGACTGTTTCCTTAGCGCCGGGAGAAGCCGCGCGCATTATGACCGGCGCGCCCATACCAGATGGAGCTGATGCAGTCGTCCCCGTGGAAGACACAGACTTTGACAATCGCGATGCAGGGACATCTGCTCCAAACGAAGTTCAAATTTTCAAGGCAGCAAAAGTAGGCGCAAATAGGCGTCCACGCGGCCTGGACATTCGCGCAGGCGAGATCGTTTTAAATAAAGGTCGCGTCCTTAAACCACAAGATATTGGTCTATTAGCGATGCTTGGAGTTGCAAATGTGCTTGTTTATCGCAAGCCACGCGTCGCTTTATTCTCATCGGGTGATGAATTGCTCCCAGTAGATGCTCCACTTGAAGAAGGCAAAATCCGCGATTCAAATTCCTACGCGCTGGCTGCATTGAGTGAAGAGGCTGGCGCGGAAGTGGTCAGACTCGGCGTGGCAAAAGACAATCCCGACGCTGTGAAAGCCTTACTTGAAAAAGCAGTCGAACTCGACGTGGATTTGATCCTGTCATCTGCGGGGGTAAGCGTTGGCGCATTCGACTTTGTCAAACAAGTCATTGAATCGAATGGCAAAATGGATTTTTGGCGTGTCAATATGCGCCCCGGAAAGCCTTTGGCATTTGGCGAATATAGAAAGATTCCATTCATTGGTTTGCCGGGGAATCCTGTCTCAGCGTTTGTTGGGTTTGAGGTTTTCGTGCGCGCCACAATTCAGCGATTGAGAGGCTCATTAAACGGAGGCAGGCAAACGGTCCGCGTGAAATGCGAAGAGCAGATCGATTCTGACGGACGCGAAAGCTATCTGCGCGCGCAAGTCTATGAAGAAGATGGCAATTTCATGGCTCGGCTCACGGGGCATCAGGGTTCAGGAAATTTATATTCACTAGTACAAGCAAATGCTTTACTTATTATCCCCGCTGGTGTAAAATGCGTGCCTGCTGGTCAGGAAGTCAACGCTTGGTTGATCTGAGGATACATGGAAAAACGGCTATCACAACTCGCAATTGCACTCACAATCATCGGTTTGCTCGTTTCAATTTACATGACTATTTTCAAAATCACCAATAATGAAAACATGTGTATCGGATCACATGGTTGTTCCGTTGTCAATTCCAGCCGCTATGCTGAAGTGAATGGCATCCCTGTAGCAGTGCTGGGTGTGGTGGGATATTCAGTGATTCTGGCAGTGCTTCTCTTTGAACGAAGATTCAGTTTCCTTCAACAGAATGGATCCTTGATCTTTTTTGGACTCTCATTAACTGGTTTTCTTTTCACATTGTATTTGATTTATGTGGAAGTCGCTCTTATTAAAGCCTACTGTCCATTTTGTATTACCTCGCAGACGGCGATGACCCTCATTTTTATTCTATCGGTCATACGTGTAGTTCGACAACCTTAATTAATCTCAGGAGGAGAGAATGCCCCGTATTAAATGTCATTACGCAGATTGTGTATTTTTAGATGAAGGCTATTGCAGTGCTGCGGCGATAGAGTTGGATCCGGACACAGGTTGCGCCACTTACACACCCAGTGACGAAGCTGCCGCTGCGGATGAATGGGATGAAGAGGAGCTGGAAGAATGGGAGGAGGACGATACAGAAGATGAGGAGGACGAACTTTGGGACGAGGAAGAAGACGAATTTTAGCGCGGCCCTCCTAAGCCGAAAATTGATCTCGTTTAATGTAGGGACACAGCGACGCTGTGTCCCTACGCTTTTTCACAATACTGATACAACAACACTCCCGCCGCGACTGCAAGATTTAACGAACTAACTCTTCCCTTCATTGGCAAAGAGACCGTTACATCACAGGCACTTGTTTGTGCGGCTGAGAGTCCTTTTTGCTCGTTACCCAATACCAAAATCCAAGGAATCTTTGGAATGAGCGTTTGATAATTCACATCGCCGTGTGCAGATGTGCCGATCAATTGGTAATTCTCTTTGCGAGCCCATTCCACGAACTCATCAAATGAAGCCTGAACAATAGGTTTCCAGAAGATTGTCCCCATACTGGAACGGACAACTGTTGAGTGATACAACTCCACGCCACCGTCAAGCAAGAAGAGTGCATCCGCCTCAACTGCGTCCAGCGTGCGAAGAATCGTCCCAACGTTGCCAGGATCTTGAGGGGAAACAAGTGCCACAGCATATTTTAGCTTCTTAGTTCCAACAGTCCGGGGCATAACTTCTTTTAGACCTGTTTGCTTTTGGCGGACAATCGCCAGGATGCCTTGGGGATTCTCCTTTTCAGCCAATGATTCCATTATTTGCGCAGAAACAGGCTGGGACTTCGTTCCGAGGCGGGCGATCAGATCACGCGCGAAATTACTGGTCAACAAGTCTGGCGCGTATAGAACCGAATCCACCTCCCAGCCTGCCTCTATGGCTTCGCCAACATGATGGATTCCCTCCACTAGGAAGGAACCACTCTCCAACCGCGCTTTCTTATGGCGCAAGGCGCGCACCTGCTTAATCAGCAGATTGCTCGAACTGGTGATCAGTGGTTTTTCCATGTGATAACTTGAAAGCGGAGCGCAAAGTTGGGAGACTTTGATCTTGGAATTCCAACGACAGGAGTCGTTGACTCCAAAACTATTATCCAGCTGAGGTAACAGTTAACTTGGCTGTCATCCCCGCAGCAATATGACCTTCTGTCCTGCATACCACCTCATACTCGCCAGGTTCTGCTGGAGCGGTGAAGGTAGTATTGATGTCACCCCCAGGCTGTAGTTCCACCTGCCAATACACATTGGGAACATCTTCATCATCAAAAAAGGGACCAGCCGTTGTGCCAAGTTTCATAATGACGAAATTATGCACAACTGCTCCGCTGTTTGTAGCATGGAATGTAATTTCCTGTCCTACAGGGATGGTAAATTGATTAGGTTGAAATTGAAAATCTGTTAGGGTGACATTGATCTTTGTACTAGCACCACCTCCCCCTCCACACGATACAAGCATCAGGCTGAGAAGCACAGCCATTACGATGAGAGTTCTTTTCATTAGAATCTCCTAAAAAATTTTAGTCAAACTATTGTAATATATTCTTATTAAAGATTTTTATCTTCCTGCCTAATCCATTCTGATGTAAACTAATCCAAGTTAGGTAATAAGAAACAACTTTGCAAAGGCTCACATCTTTTCAGGACGGCCTTCGCAAGGTTAAATCTAATTATATTTCCAAAAGAGACTCACATGACCATACCCTCGAAGTTTGACCCTTCTGCCCGCGTCCTTCTTGGACCCGGACCCAGCATGACTCATCCACGCGTGATCCGTGCTTTGAGCGCACCTACCGTTGGACATCTCGATCCTGAATTATTAGCGCTCTACGCTGAAGAACAGGATTTACTCCGGGCCCTCTTTCAAACCAGCAACGAATGGATGTTTGCCTTATCGGGCACTGGCACATCTGGCATGGAAGCTGCGCTTGTCAATTTAGTCGAGCCTGGCGACGAGGTGCTGGTTGCCATTCATGGATATTTCGGTGAGCGGCTCGCAGATATCGCTACGCGTGTTGGCGGACAAGTAGATCGCATCACGCGTCCACTGGGTGAGATTTTCACAGTTGAGGAAATCGAATCTGCGCTTAACCAGAAGAAATATAAATTATTTGCAATTGTTCACGCCGAAACATCAACTGGCGCGGAACAGTTACACATCAAAGAGATTGCTGCTATCGTTCATAAACAAGGAGCACTATTCCTACTCGATACTGTGACCTCCCTAGGAAATATTCCTGTGAAAATTGACGAATGGGGTGTTGATGTAGCATACTCCGCCAGCCAAAAAGGATTGGGTGCGCCATCAGGACTCGCTCCCATCACAATCGGCACACGCGCCAAAGGGAAGATTGAAAGTCGAAAATCAGCAGTCGCTTCCTTTTATCTTGATTTGAAAGCCTATGCCAATTACTGGATGGGCGCACATGCATATCATCACACCGCATCTGCTAATCTACATTATGCCTTGATAGAAGGCCTGCGCGTGATCGTTGAGGAAGGGTTGGATAACACCTTTGCACGTTTACGTGGAAATTCTGAGTCTCTCTGGCGCGGGTTGGAAGAACTAGATATTCCTCCGTTCATCCCGCTTGAGTACAGACTCCCACCATTGACCACTGCCCAGGTCCCGACTGGAGTGGATCCGCATCAAATCCGCGCGAGGTTGTTGAACGAATACAACATCGAAATCGCGGCAGGCTTCGGCGGGCTAAAGGATAAGGTCTGGCGCATCGGCTTAATGGGATATTCGAGTCGAAAAGAAAATGTCACATTACTGTTAGGTGCATTGAGAGAATTGTTGAAGTGAAGCTGGTCAAGCAGGTTACAAAATGTTGAAGCATTTCAATTCTCTTTCTCATAATCCTTCGCAAGACAAAAAAAATCCCGCCTTCGTATGAGGGCGGGATTCATTGAATATTGACTAATCAATTATTTGACGGTCAATGATCCAACCATGCCTTTCTCGATGTGACCTTGCTGTCCACATATCACTTCATAGACGCCAGGTTCGGTTGGTGCGGTGAAAGTCCCTGTTTTGGTCGTGTCGGATGCAACTCCATCCAATTCCCAAATGATATGGGATTCATCTTTATCGCCGAAGGGCGGTTCAACCTTATATCCCTTTTCCATGATGGCGAATTCATGTTCAAGCAGACCCGTATTCTTGGCTACAAGCGTCACTTCAGCACCGGCTGATACTGTAAAATCTCCAGGCGTATAGCCGGTGTCAGTGAGTTCAACGTTGATCTTGGCTTTATTGCCCCCTCCACAAGCTGATAGTGTTAATACCAGGCTCAAAACGACAACGAATAAGAATAGTTGTTTTTTCATTTTTAGCTCCTTTTCTTTACTTTTGACTTGTATTCATTCTAGTTAGAAAGATGTGCAAGAGTAATTGGACAATTACCAGTATTTTAGGTGACATTATTCCTCTCTTGCGATCTTTGAAGTACACTAGGGAACAAAGGAATCCTCATGGCGACCCTTACCCAGGCTACCAGCAACCGTTATTGGACATACGCTCTCTGGCTGGCGTTGTTTACTATTTTTTACAACCTTGCTGAAGGATTAATATCCATTTTCTTTGGTGTAAGCGATCAGACTCTTACCCTCTTCGGCTTTGGCGTAGACTCATTCATTGAAGTGATGTCAGGGATTGGCATCCTTGCCATGGTGCTGCGCATTCGACAAAACCCCGAAACGCCGCGCTCTCAATTCGAAAGGACCGCGCTGCGAGTTACAGGCACCTCATTTTATTTGCTGGCAGTTGGATTGGGACTCACAGCCATTTACAATCTCTTCACTGCACACAAACCAACTACTACGCTTCCAGGATTAATTATTTCCCTTATTTCCATTGCGGTCATGTGGGCATTGGTGATGGGCAAGCGTAAGGTGGGACACACGCTCAACTCCTCCCCTATCCTTGCAGACGCGAATTGTACAATGGTCTGCATTTATATGTCCATTGTCTTATTGGCATCAAGTCTAATCTATCAAGTCACGGGTTTTGGTTTCATTGATTCCATTGGCGCGCTGGGACTCATCTATTTCTCTTATAGTGAAGGCAAAGAGTCCTTTGAAAAAGCAGCAGGCATGGACGATTGTTGCGACGATGAGGACGTTGAAAAATCTAATTAATGGCAAAAATACGTCATTTTCCCTATAATTTATAGGGTTAACCCCAATTTCAAATTTGCCTTTTCGCCTGACTATAAAGTATACTGAATAGCAGGCTTTCAATCCCCTAGACTTCGAAAATAAAACTTGATCCCCAAAGGAGGACGCTATGGCAGGAAATCGTATGAGTAAAACTGAACTTGTAGATGCTATTGCAAATCAGAGTGGATTAGAGAAGAAACAGGTCAACGCGGTTCTAGACGCTCTCAATGATATTGTCTACAAAGAACTCAAGGCCCAGCACGAAGTTGTGCTTCCTGGTCTACTGAAATTGACATCAGTCACGAAGCCCGCCGTGCCTGAACGCGAAGGTATCAACCCCTTCACGAAAGAGAAGACCATGTTCAAAGCCAAGCCCGAGCGCAAAGTGATCAAACCTCGCCCGCTCAAAGCCCTCAAAGACGCCGTCTAATTCCCTATACTAAATACTAACGCACTATCCAAGGGCCCCGCACCGCCGGGGTCTTTGTGCATTACAAATAAGTAGGACCATGTTTCATTATATAACTTTTGTCCACTATCAATTCAAGGAGTTTATTGCCGAATTTCTTGCCCTCAGCAATTCACTCTTACATCCTTGTTAAAGATAGTAATCTACCTTCCTACAGCCGACAAGGAATTCAAGACCCCCACTGTCGAATCAATGATCAAGCTCTTATAAACCTTTCCCATCTCTGCTGGAGCAGGAGTCATCTTATTGTCCAACCACCATTCGATGAGTGCCAGCAGAGACGTTGCGATGTGATTTGACAAGATGGCAACTGTAATCTGATTGTCCGCTCTCGCCAAAGGCATACAGGATTTTTGGAAGATAACGGCGATTTTCCGCACAATCTTCTTGCGGACACGCGTCACGCTTTGACTTTTGAACAAAATACGGAAGAGGTCGGCTTTCTGTTTGATATATTCAAAGATGAGCCTACCCTCCGCTTCAAGGGCGGATGTTTCTGAGTGCTTCGCCAGCGTCTCGATATGAACAATTAGCTCAGTTAATCCTTCATCCAGAACCTCCATCAACAACTGGTCGAGGCTCTCGAAGTGCCTGAAAAAAGTAATATAGGCTACCTCGGCACGGTCTGTGATCTCCTTGATAGAAATGGAAGCGTAATCCTTCTCCAACATCAAGGAAACTAAAGCATCCCGTAGCAAGCGGTGAGTGCGACGGACACGCGGGTCAACTTTTAAGGGGGAAGTTTTCTTCGGCATGGCAATCCAGTTTTGTTACAAAATGAAGATTTTTATTACTTTTGTTATATCAATGCCAGATCCGTTATTGACTTGCCGGGCAGGCTGGCTACAATGCTAACAATTGTTACATAGTATAACAAAAAGGAGAATCCATGAAATCACTCACAAGCACAGGAAAAACTTGCAAGCCCCGTTATATACCTGATGGCGAAAAGATGAAAATGAATGAGCTACAAAACGCTTACAATGAGATCGCCGCTCAATATGAAAAGAAAGCATGGTTCGATCAGCACATTCTCGGTGTGACGCGCCAGCGCAAACAATTAATGTCCAAAGCACACGGAAAAATTCTGGATGTGGCTTGTGGCACAGGGTTGAACTTTCCCATGTTCCCTGCTACAAGCGAAATTACCGTCATTGATCTTAGCCCTCGCATGTTAGAGATCGCGCACCAGAAAGCCGACGCATTGAACTTGAACCTTCAGGTAAAAATCATGGATGCGCAGAAACTTGAGTTTACTGATGGAAGTTTCGATACAGTGACTTCGACACTATCTACCTGCACGTTTCCTGATCCCGTTCAGGCGCTTCAAGAAATGAAACGCGTCTGCCGCATGGACGGGCTGATCTTTCTGCTCGAGCATGGCCATAGCAGCATGTCTTGGCTGGCAAACTATCAAGACCGTAACGTACTCAAACACTATCAGCAGAACGCGGGCTGCCGCTGGAATCAAGACCCGCTGGGCTTGGTCAGAGCGGCAGGTTTGAAAATCCTGAGTAGCAAACGGTTTGGCTTGGGCATGTTCCATGCAATTGTGGCAAGATAAATCAGGCATATTCCTCCTTCTCCCGCTTGTGTTGCAGCATACTTCATTTCAAGTATAATGCGCTCCATGAGTCTTAAAACCCATTGGGAACATATCTATCAAACCAAAGCCCCAACACAGGTCAGTTGGTATCAGGAACATTCGCTGCGGTCCTTGCAGTGTATTGCCCAGGCTGGTATTGCAAAAACAGATCAGATCATCGATGTGGGAGGTGGGCCTTCTGCACTCGTAAGCGATTTGCTGAACAACGGCTATCAACACATTACTGTTTTGGATATTTCTGCCGCCGCATTAGAAGCTGCTCAACAGAGACTTGCCTCACGTGCGAATGAGGTTACCTGGCTGGAGGCAGACATACTACAGACAAAACTGCCTCATCACGAGTATGATCTCTGGCATGATCGGGCGGTATTCCATTTCCTGACAGAACTTGAAGACCGCAGGCGTTATGTGAACGCTGTAAAAGAAACCGTCAAACCAGGCGGACATGTTATCGTGGCAACCTTTGCTAGTGATGGACCTGAGCGGTGCAGCGGCCTGCCAGTCGTGCGCTATGAACCTGAGAGTTTGCACAATGAATTTGGTGATGATTTCACTCTGCTGGATAGCGCACATGAAGTCCACCACACTCCGTTTGGAACGGATCAAAAGTTTATTTATTGTTATTGCCGCAAGGCTTGATCATAGGAGCAATGGACTTGGTTCAACAGATGTTGGTACGTGCGGCTCGCATCGGTGCAGACCCACATGACAGCGATGAAGTGCGTCTGCAAAAAACATTATTAGCATTGGGGTCATTTATGTTTATTGCAGCAGGTGCGCTGTGGGGCCTCATCTATTTTTCATTTGGTGAATATATTGCCGGTTCCATCCCATTTGGCTATGCAATCATTTCCGTCCTCAGCGTGATCGTTTTTCATTTGACGCGCCGTTATGAACCTTTTCTTTTTACTCAGCTCCTGTTGATTCTTTTCCTGCCTTTCCTTCTTATGATTGCATTGGGAGGCTTTATTCGGTCGAGTGCTGTCATTCTGTGGTCACTCCTGTCACCCCTCGGCGCCCTTCTATTTGACGAACCTCGACGGGCACTACGCTGGTTAGCAGCATATCTCGGCCTTGCCATCATTAGTGGATATTTTGAATTTCACCCATTGGTCTTATCCTCTCTCTCACCAGCTACTGTGACAGTCTTTTTCATCCTGAACATTGGCACAGTTTCCACGATTTCTATTTTATTGCTGGCTTATTTCGTTAATGAGAAAAACCGTCTGTTCACACTTCTGCGTGGTGAACAAGCCAAGTCTGAAAACTTACTGCTCAATATCCTTCCTAAAGAGATTGCTGCGATCCTCAAAGATGAAAGCCGCACCATAGCGGATCATTATACAGAAGCCAGCGTTTTATTCGCGGATATGGTGGGTTTCACCCCACTCTCAGCCAAACTTGCGCCTGTGGAGATGGTCGAATTGCTGAACGAGGCATTCTCCTTTTTCGACTCTCTTTTGGATAAGTATGATGTTGAAAAGAGGTGTGATTGGCAAGCGCAAGTTTGTATACGATGTGTGGGGCGACGCGGTGAACATTGCCAGCCGAATGGAATCTCATGGATTAGGCGGTGCTGTTCAGATTACAAAAGCAACGTACGAGTTAATCAAAGATGAATTTGTTTGCGAACCACGCGGCACTGTCAATGTGAAAGGCAAGGGAGAAATGGAAGTGTGGTTGGTGCTGTCAGCAAAATAGCCCATCAATGCCTTTCTATAAAGATTTTGTCTATCCTTATCTTGTCGATCAGTTGGGTGATCCACCACCTATTAATAAAGTTCGTCAACAGCTCATCCCTTTCGCTCAGGGAAAGGTTCTTGAAATTGGCGCCGGTTCAGGCGCGAATTTTCCGCGTTATAATTCTACAAGAGTCGACAAACTTTATGCCCTTGAACCAAATCCAGGAATGATTCGACTCGCTCAAAGGCAACAGCGTCGAACGAAGTTGAATATTGAATTTCTCGATCTTCCAGGAGAGCGCATTCCTTTGGAAGATGAATCGGTTGACACGGTCGTTAGCACCTTTACACTGTGCACAATTGCTGATCTCGCAGCAGCCCTAAGTGGGATCGCACGAGTCTTAAAACCGGATGGCAAACTCATTTTCTTTGAGCTGGGACTTTCGCCCGATTCAAGAGTACAAGGTTGGCAAAAGCGATTGGAGCCAATTTATAAATGGCTGTTTCAAGGCTTATACCTGACTCGGAATATTCCATCTCTCATCATGCAAAGTGGCTTTCAAATCAACCAGATAGAGTCAGGATATCTAGCCAAATTTCCCAAATCATTATCATACTGTTGGTGGGGTACAGCACTGAAAAGTACAAAGAATGACTGAAATTCTCTGTTAACCATTTAGATAAAACGGGGTCTTCAATTCGTCTCATATTCAAGGGTTTCAACGTTAAACATAATAGCCTGATATTCTAACAATTTGACTATATCGCCAAGGCTCACTTTATAGGATGAAAGGGAAAGTGAAACTATGAATAATTCTCGATCTATTAAAGTTGCGATTGCTGGGCTTGGTAACTGCGCATCAAGTCTAATAGAGGGGATTCATTACTATCGTGAAAATCCCGATTCGGAGGCGGGGCTTTTATTTCCTATGCTATGTGGCTATTCCGTCTGTGACATAGAGGTGGTAATTGCGTTCGATATTTCAAGCCGGAAGGTCGGCAAGCTAATTAAGGAAGCGATATACCAATCACCGAATAACTTCGTCCGTATCCCAAACATACAAGTTGATGGGTCTGCGCCTGTTTTTCGTGGTCCAACGCTTGATGGGAATCCGGAGCATCTAGCACGCTTCGTCAGTGAGTCACCAGAAGAGCCAGCAGATGTGGCTTCGGTATTAAGAGACAACAACATAGAGGTGTTGATCAATATGCTTCCAACAGGGAGTCTGGAAGCGACAGAGTTTTATGCCCAAGCAGCTTTGGAGGCTGGTTGTGCTTTTATCAATTGCATTCCAACGATTCTTGCACAACGAACTGAGATCCAAGAACTGTATCGTCAGAAGCAACTCCCATTACTGGGAGATGATATCAAGAGTCAGATTGGTACCACGATTTTGCATCGCGCTTTATTACATCTCCTCGAATCGCGCGGAGCTACTTTAAATAAAACATCGCAGGTCAACATCGGCGGGAACACCGACTTTGCGAATTTTGTCTATCGCGCTGAGTCAAAACTTGTTTCAAAGCGAAAATCCTTGGCACGTTATCTGAATGGAGAACCAGAATTTCATGTAGGACATCATTATGATCCTACCAAGGGACCCTTGAAAAACGCGTTTATAGAAATTGAAGCAACTGTTTTTGGCGGCTCGCCCCTTAAGATTTCAATCAAACTTGAAAGTGATGACAAACCCAACAGTGCCGGTTCAGTCGTCGATTTGATTCGAATTGCACGGGGAGCAATTGACCAAGGTATTGGGGGGTATATCCCTGACGCATGTGCTTTCTATTTTAAATCTCCCCCAACCCCAATGGATGACCTTGAAGCCCTTGAAATGATTCGACAGAACTGGGTTCCTTCACATGCTGAAGCTGTTAGAGAAATATGACAAGGCTATTTCTATCGTCGTGCTAATTGCCTCTATTGCGTTGAGCATTAGCATTTTTTTTATTCCACTCAACCCTACTGACTTAGCTACATATGGCTACGGAGGAGTATTTGTCATTACATTGCTAGGCGCGGCAACCCTATTCATTCCGGGACCTACGATGGTAGCAACGTTTGTGGTTGGTTCTTTGCTAAACCCTCTCATGGTTGCTCTTGTAGCAGGTCTGGGGTCAGCCATCGGCGAATCGACCGGTTATGCCGCAGGTTACGCATCTCGGGCATTAATCACACCCAAAGAAAGAAATGACACCTGGTATCAACGAATCTTTCGATGGATGGGCAGCCATCCGTTTCTGACTATCTTCCTTCTTGACGCGATCCCCAATTTCCTGGGCGATATCGCTGGTTTAATTGCAGGTCGGAATAAATATTCTTATTTCAAATTCCTGTTCGCAAGCTTCTTAGGCAAGACGATAAGATTCGGTATTAGTGCCTACTTGGGGTTTGGTTTTGCTCGGTTTTTTTGGCAAAAATAGAAAAGGATGAATCACCATGATCTCAAGATGGATACGAACCTGGTATGGCGCGTTGTTGCAGCCAGTCTTGAGCTGCCTCGCACGGGCCGGGATTACAGCGAATCACCTGACAGTTGCCAGTCTTTTCGTCGCGATCATGGCAGGCATCTTGTTCGCATTCGGCAAAACAATTTTGGGCGCATGGATACTGTTATTTGGAGGCTTCCTAGATGGTATTGATGGTGCACTGGCACAAATCACTGGCGTCAAATCGCCATTCGGCGGATTTCTGGATTCAATTTGTGATCATTGCGGCGATTTTGTGGTTTATCTGGGGTTGCTTTTCCTATATCTCCAAAGTAACGCCGTTCTTGAAATCATTCTGATTTTTGTCGCAATGTTTGCTTCTGTATTCGGTAGTCATGTACGCTCCCGCGCGGGAATGATGGGCATTGATACAAAAACGGTTGGCCTCTTTACGCGCGCTGAACGAATCTTTGTTTTGATGATCGGTATACTGATTGGCAAATTAACTATAGCATTCTGGATCTTGGCGATTTTGAATAGTTTCTCTGCTTTACAAAGGGTAATTTATGCAATCCGTGTTTTTCGTCACAACAATAACGCTATGCCCATTTAAAAATTTCTATGATCCTTGATTTGACTGACATCCGGCTCGAGGAAAAAGTATAGAACAATCCAAAAGGAGTATTCGATGTCCATTGCACGAATTGGCGAAACCCAAGCCAAACCCGAATTGAGCGAAGCCCTGCGCGGCTTTCTCCTCTCAATCATGCCGGGCATCAAATCCTCACAAGGATGCGATTCCGTCCAACTCTATCAAAGCCAGCATGATCCTTCAAAGTTTATAATGATTGAAGTCTGGGACAGCATCGAATCCCATCAGGCCTCTGTCAAAAATATCCCGCCTGAAAAGCTGGCTGAGATCAGACCGTTGCTGGCATCTACGCCCAGCGGGGGGTATTATGAGTTGGTTGAACCGAAATAAGTGTTCAACGACATTTTCACTTCAATTGGTTGGTGCTAAAATTCTTCACAAGTTGAAATAATCGACCCTCAAAGAGGGGAGTAAATGTGAAAACCAGACTTATCTTTGTCGCCTGCCTAATTTTGACTTCTCTGAGCGCTTGCCAATCATTAATTCCTACACCTACAGTAACACCCGCTGCGACCCTAACAAACACTTCTATTCCAACAGCTACACCAAAACTTACATCCACCCCAACACCGACACCGATCCCCACCGCGACCAGAGAATTAACTCTTGAGGAAAAATATTGATATTTAGTGCCAGCCGAAGAGAAAGTTGTGCTACACAAAGCTGGAGAATATGGTATTGGTGACCCACGAATACCGCCTGGCACGAAATATACAGAACTGCAGTTTCGTGCAACAGGTGAGAGCCGAAGAGAGTAGAGTTCGTTGGGAGAAGTAGCTACAGTGCAGTTGGTATTTAGGGATAACGATGGAATACTACGGGATATTTGGATGATATTTGCGGGCTATAACTTTGGCGAAAATAAAGATGGAACTAATTTCATGGTGATTTCTGAAGGGGCTGGCAGTTCTAGCAAAACTGGTGCTCCTGAAGAGCTCTTAAAATTAGTCTGTCCAGGCACCAGTTTTGAGGTTACAGTGGCGTGGCAAAAAGGGACATTGAAAGAGATACGTGAGGAGTATTATTCCAATGGGACTGGTAACGAATTGTTTCGAGAAGCTTATCGCAGGATCGCTGACGATAGCGAAGAATTGAAACGTCTTATTGAAGGAAATGGAGTGGAATCGAATAATTTTAGATTAGTCCCATTTTATTGGTCGATCCGACAGGGAGCACTGATAGCATCTACGAATGGATTTGGATGGGAATTTGAAGCGGGGGGTACTGGATGCGCTAAAGGATGGAGTGCCGGGAATCAAATTACGCGCTTGCAAGTGAGGGAAGGTAACCTGGTTGCGGAATCTATAGGCGACGATCCTTATATATTTTCTCCTTCCGTCCCATATTCGAAATATTCGGAAAATTCTGGGCGTTGGGGACCGGGATTTGCCGCAGAGGATTTCCCGAGAATTGAAATCCGAATGAAGGTTTCAGAAGGGTATACAGCTCAACTTTTCTTTACTGCCAACTTACCCAATTACATACAGGATTACACCTTTGATGAAGCAAAATCCTTGAGTTTCCCAATCATTAGTGACGGGCAATTCCATAATTATATTCTTGATATGACGAAAGTAGAAAAATGGAGTGGAGACATTGAACAACTTCGACTTGATCCAACTGATACACAGGCAATTATTGAGATTGACTACATACGGTTTCTGAAAGCGCCCTGATTTATAGGGCCCATAACCAGTGATATAATCTTCCCGTCCGTAATTAGTAGGAGCATAGCGAATGACAGACATCCTGTAGTCCAACCATTTTTCAGGGCACTAACCCGCTGGAATGATTCACGTCGGCATCATGCTGGCGTTCAACAGCCGAGGCTTGCCCTCGGTTTTTATTTTAAGTTACACCGTCCCGCAGGTTTGATTGGTTCAAACTTGTTCATTCGAAAAAACCTGCGGGACGTTCTACAGGAAAGTTATGCTTACTGCTCACCATCTTTATAAAACTTACGGCATCCAGCCTATTCTCGAAGACATCTCATTTAGTATCAGCAGCAATGAGCGCGTGGGCCTCATTGGTCCCAACGGCTGTGGCAAGACCACTCTGATGCGCATCCTCGCTGGATTTGAACAGCCCGATTCAGGGATTATTGTTTCGACGCGCCCCAATTTGCGAATTGGATATCTTGCTCAAGGGATGGACTTCGACGATGAACAAACGCTTCAGATGACCTTCAGCCTAGATACCATTCCCCAAGCAGATCTTGAAACTGAAATCGCATCCCTCGCTTCGGCCTTAGCCTCCAACCCAAACGACTTACAACTCCAAGCCAAGTACGACTCTGCCATCCATCAACTCTCATTTACCAATAACCAATTACCAAATATCCTTGGTCCGCTTGGCCTCGACGACATTTCCCTTGATACTCTCGTCAAGCACCTCAGCGGCGGGCAAAAGACTCGACTGATGTTGGCACGCGTTTTGCTTGAAGAGCCTCACTTCCTCCTGCTTGACGAACCGACCAATCATCTTGACATAGAAATGCTCGAATGGCTTGAAGGCTGGCTTGCCTCGTTCAATGGCGCAGCACTCATCGTGTCACATGACCGCGCCTTTCTGGACAACACGATTACCTCCATTCTGGAACTCGACCCGAATACACATGGTATTAAGTCTTACCTAGGCAACTATGCCGACTATCTTGAACAAAAATTGGTTGAACGAGAAAAACAGGCACAATCTTATCAAGACCAGCAGGATGAGATCGCGCAACTCCGCGCCGCGGCGGCTCATATTCGCGGATTGACGAAAATGCGCAAAGGCGGTAAAGCGGATAGTGGCGATAAATTTGCAAAAGGCTTCTTTGGCAATCGTTCCACTAAAAACGTGGCAGGACGCGCCAAACATATCGAAGCGCGCATCGAAAAAATTCTGACAGAAGATCGCATTGAGAAACCAAAATCAAGCTGGCAAATGAAATTGGACTTCGGCGCGCCTGCGCATCAATCCAAAGACGTGTTGGTCACGGAGAATCTCTCTGTTGGATACGATGAACCCTTGCTCACCAATTTGAATCTCTACGTTCGCGCCGGTCAACGCATCGCGTTGACTGGCCCCAATGGCACAGGCAAGACGACGCTAGTTCGCTCTATTGCGGGGAAACTTGAACCGTTAGCAGGATCTCTGAAACTTGGCATGACCGTAAAACTCGGATATATGGCGCAGGAGCAGGAATTGCTCAATCCCAATCTAAACGCGTTGCAAACTATCCAAAGTGTCGCTGTGTTCAATGAAACCGAAGCGCGTAACTTCTTACATTATTTCCTCTTCAAGGGCGACGACGCACTGCGCGCCACACGTGAGCTTTCATTTGGTGAGCGCGCCCGCCTGCAACTCGGATTACTCGTCGCGCAAGGCTGTAATTTTCTCTTACTCGACGAACCGATCAATCATCTCGATATTCCTTCGCGAGCGCGCTTCGAGGAGGCACTCGCCAACTTTAAAGGAACCATTCTCGCCATCGCCCATGACCGTTACTTCATCGAGCGCTTTGCCTCCGATGTGTGGACAGTCAAAGACGGGAAGATTGAGAAATGGTAAACCATTCTCGCGCTCCCACTCAGCTACGCTTCGGGGACTATAGTGAGCGGAGGAACTGCGTTCTTCAGTTCCGAAGACGAAGCGTGAGTGCCCAAAATAACTATAATGAAACCCATATCCCCCACCCATTATCCCGATGTTAACGAAATCTTGGATCTCTTGCTCACAAATGTAAAAGAGATACTGCAAGATCAATTCGTTGGCATGTATTTATTCGGCTCTCTCGCAAATGGCGATTTCGACAAACATAGCGACATTGATGTGCTCATTGCTACAAGAGATAAAATTGCAGAGAAGGTATTCTCGGCTTTACGTGAAATGCATACAAGGATATCAACGATGGATTCGCCCTGGGCTATCCAATTGGAAGTTTCCTACATTCCACAAGATGCTTTACGTCGATTCGACCCGCATGATAAGCTTCATCCGCACCTTGACAGAGGCAACGGCGAGACTCTTCACAGGATGTCGCACGAAAGTGATTGGATCATCCAACGACACATCTTGCGTGAACATGGAATCACTGTAGAAGGTCCTCAAATCCAAACACTGATCGATCCTGTTTCACCAAATGAATTGCGAAAAGCGGTTGTAGATGTGCTACCATTATGGGCCAACCCAATACTAGATGATCCATCCCAGATCGACAAACGTGGCTATCAATCCTTTTTCGTTATTTCTCTTTGCCGAATGCTATACACGATGGAATACGGAGTCATCGTTTCCAAGCCGTTCGCTGCGAATTGGGCAAAGAAGAATTTCATTCAATGGACAGCTTTGATCGAGCGTGCATGGATAGGCAGGCAAAACTCCGGTTTGGAAGCGCAGCCTGAAGACATCAATGGAACATTGGACTTGATCCGTTACACGCTTACATACAGCAAGAAAATCGAAACTCAAAGTTCATTCAGTCGATAAAAAGAAAGGTTACCCTTTGATAGTTAACCGTCCAACAAAGTACCCCGAAATAAACAAGATATTGGATTTATTACTTTCAAGTGCAACCCAAGTCTTAGGCAATCAACTTGTTGGTATGTATTTATATGGCTCCCTTTCCAGCGGTGATTTTGATCTCGAAACCAGCGATATTGATTTTCTTGTCGTTACGACCAGCGCGCTTTCAGATAAAACAATCGCCGAACTAGAATCTATGCATCACCGCATCTGGAAAAGCGGACTAAAATGGGCTGCCAAACTGGAAGGCTCCTATATCCCCAAACGGGATATTCGTCGGCATGATCCTCACAGCGCGCCATGTCCAACGGTCAACGAAGGTATGTTTTACCTGGATAAACGCGGCAGTGACTGGATCATCCAGCGGCATGTGATTCGTGAAAACGGGATTGTTCTCGCGGGTCCAGATCCGAAGACATTGATTGATCCGGTCAGCCCGGAGGATATCCGCTACGCGGTGGTGGGGGTGTTGCACGAGTGGTGGTTCCCAATGCTTGAAGATCCTTCCTGGTTGAAAAGACATGGAGCGGAGTATCATGCGTTTGCCATTCTTACCGTGTGTCGCGCGCTTTATGCCCTGGAACACGGAACAATCGTCTCAAAACCTACTGCAGCGCGCTGGGCAGAAGATGCGCTTGGTGAAAGGTGGAGTCGGATCATTGAACGTGCCCTCGTGGCGCGGCATGACAAACCAGACCAAGGACTCTTCGATGAGTCATTGGAGTTAATCCGCTTTACAAGAGATCAAATAAGGAAAGTGTGAGGCTGAACAGAAAGATAGTAGGCCAATTATGGATAAGATCCATCTTGACACTGACCTCGGCGGCGACATTGATGACCTCTGTGCGCTGGCAA
>WNFX01002337.1_pt1 | contig 19232 bp, 15 predicted proteins | sample 5400111 | NCBI WGS metagenome assembly WNFX01 (sample SAMN13153363, study PRJNA577476) | soil metagenome | isolation source: 40 cm soil or saprolite under grassland replicate 1 | place: USA:California | collected 2016-06-15 | reverse complement strand
TGGCCCGTCTCGTCGCGCGTCGTGGCATCCACGCGCACTTCGACGTCCCCTTCGGCGACCTGATTGGCCGCGGCGACCGCCGCGAGCAACGGTGTCGTGATCGAGCGGGCGATCAACATGCTCAGCGCGATACCCACGAGCAGCGCGAGGCCGAGCGCGAGCAGCGTGATGGTGAGGGCCCGGCTGATCTGGGCGCTCACGACCGGCGCGCGGGCCGCCATCGCCTGCGAGTGGTGCACGGCGTAGTCATAGGCCGACTGCTCGAGGCGATGCACCTCGTCCTTCACGTCCGCCATGGCCGCATTCGCGTCCACGGGCGTCTTGATCTTGCCCTGCTCGATGAGTGCGAGCACGCGGTTGAAGCCTTGCTCGTAGGTGGCGGCGTCGGCGCGCATCGACCGGATCACGGCCTTGCCGGAATCCTCGGTCTCCAAGCTGTCGAGCACCGCGATCCGCTCGAGCATCCGGTCGCGCTGGTCTTTCCACTTCGTCAGGTACTCCGCGACCTTCTCGGGCGTGGCGATGTTCAGGAAGACGTCCTTCTCGAAGCGACGCATGCCGAGGGTGTTCGCCCTCACGCGCTGCGAATGCTCCACCAGCGGGGACTCGACCTTGAGCACCCGCATGGCCACACTCGACGCGAGGCGCGTGCTTCGATACCCGGAGCCTGCCACCAGCGCGACCAACGCGAGCAGCAGGCCGAAGCCCAGTGCGAGGCGCTTGCCGATCGTCATGTTCTTCAACATTTGCGTGCGTCCTTTCCCTTCTTCAGGAGAGTGTTGAGGCCACTGCTTCTCTGAGCAGAGCCGGGACATCCAGGATGAGTGCTACGCGTCCATCGCCGAGGATCGTGGAGCCCGAGAGGCCCGACAGGCCGTCGAGGCCCGCCCCCAGCGACTTGATGACTGCTTGGCGTTCGCCGTACAGCGCGTCCACCGCGATTCCCGCCCGGCCGCCGGCGTACTGCACCACCAGCACGTGCTCACGCTGCGGCGCCGCGCCGGTCGCGTTGAACCGATCGCGCAGGCGGACGTAGGGCAGCGGCTCCCCGCGCAGGTTGATCACACCATGGCCGTCCCCGTCGCGATGCGAGTCGGAGGGCAGCGCGAGGCATTCCAGTACCGCGTCGAGCGGGACGATGTACGTCTCGTCTCCCACGCCGACGCCGAAGCCGTCGATGATCGCGAGGGTCAGGGGCAAACGGATCGTGATGGTCGCCCCTGCGCCGTCCGTGCTCTCGATGGCGAGCGTGCCGCGGAGTCCTTCGATGTTGCGGCGCACGACGTCCATGCCCACGCCGCGGCCGGACAAGTCGGTCACCGTCTCAGCCGTCGAGAACCCGGGGGCGAACACCAGCGCGAGCAGCTCGGCGTCCGGCAGGTGCTGGGGATCGGCGGCAAGGCCGGTTTCCTTGGCACGCTCGGCGATGCGCTGACGGTTGAATCCGGCGCCATCGTCGCGCACTTCGATCACGATCAGTCCACCGTCGTGCGCGGCGCGCAGCGTGAGGCACCCTTCCGTGGGCTTGCCCAACGCGGCCCGCAGCTCGGGCGATTCGATGCCGTGATCGATCGAGTTGCGGATCATGTGCGTGAGGGGATCGCGCAGGCGCTCGACGACCCGCGTGTCCATCTCGACCTCGTCTCCCTCGATCACCAACCGCACCGCCTTGCCGTGCGCGCGCGCGACGTCCCGTACGGTGCGGGCGTACTGGCGAAAGAAGGGGCCGACCGGCACCATCCGGGCCTTCATCACCTGCTCCTGGAGGTCGAGCTGGAGCAGGTCGGCGTCGCGGTGCGCCTCGAGGATCTCCTGGCCGATGTGCGCCGGCAACGCGGCCATCATCTGGGCCACGCGCCCGCGCGCGATCGCGATCTCGCCCGTCAGATTGAGCATCCGATCGAGCTTCGCGACGTCGACGCGCAGCGTTCCCGCCTCGGCGGTGACGGCGGCGCTCGTGACAGCGGCGTGCTCGGCCGGGACCGCGGCCTCCCCCTCGGGGCCGGCGCAGGCGGCGGCGAGCGCAGCCTGGGTCGCTGCCAGGTCGGCGGGGACGGTGTCCTGGCCCGCGGTGGCCGCGGCGAGCAACGCCCGCAGGACGTCGACGGCGCGGAGCAACAGCGTGATCAGGTCCCCATCGACCGCCAGCGCGCCGTCGCGCAAGCGGTCGAGCAGGTCCTCCAGGCCGTGCGCGAAGTCGGCGATGCGCGGGAAGCCCACCATCAGCGCGTCGCCTTTGAGGCTGTGCGCGACACGGAAGATCCCGTTGAGGAGTTCCGCGTCCTCGGGCCGGGCCTCGAGCGCCACCAGCGCCTCTTCGAGGGCGCGGAGGTGCTCGCCGGCCTCGGTGAGGAAGGTCTGGAGCAGGAGGTCGCGGTCGCGATCGGTGAGCGTCATCGTCAGATCTTCCTGACCCACGCCGTGCCGTCGCCGGTCTGGAAGACCAGCTTGCGGCCCTGCGCGCCGCCCACGTCCTCGGCGACGATCGGGACGCCCGCATCGGCGAGCAGTCGGCGGGCGAGGTCGACGTTCTTCTTGCCGAGCGACTCGTTCGCCGATTGGAAGGCGTCGATGACGCTGGCGCCGCCGAAGATCTTGGCCTTGAGGCGCTGGCGAGAGCTGCCCAAGCCGGCCAGCTCGTCCAGCAGGCGGTGAATCGCGACATTGCCGAAGCGGGGCGAGGAGATCCCGTTCTCCACGCACTGCGGCAGCAGGAAGTGATTGAGCCCGCCCGCGCCGGTCGTCGGATCCCACAGACAGACCGAGACGCAGGAGCCGAGGATGGTCGTGACGGTGCACGCCGCGGGGGACGTGAACAACTGTCCCACGTGGACATACGCGGTCGCCGCGTCCGCGGCGGCCTCGACCGTTTCCGCTGCAGCGTCGTCGCCGACGAGCGCCGCCATCCGCTCGGCCAGGTCGCCCAGGCCGAACAGGACTTCGCGGCTCACAGACACACCCCCTGCGACCGCGCCCAGGCGCGGAGCCCCGCGTGATGGAGCGCACGGGCAGCGTGCGTGGACAGGACCTCGAACAGCTCCTGGTCGACCGGTTCGATGCCGGTCTTCTGCGGCAACAGCTTGAACAGCGCGATGAGCCCCACGACCCGCTGGTTCAGTTGGAGCGGGATGGACACGATCGCGGTCGTTTCGGTGCCGCCGTGGTCGGCGTCGACGCCGATCCCATCGAGCAGCGTCAGGCCGCCGTCGGGACGGCGCGCGTAGATGCCCATCTCTTCACAGCCGATCAGATTCGCGACGATCTCCTTGATCGCCGTCAGGACGTCGGCCGGCATCGCGGCCTCGTGCAGCTCGCGCACCGCGGCCTGCAGCTTGGCCAGGTGGCCGATGCGCTGCTCCGCCGCTGCCAGCTGCTCGACGCAGCGGCGGTTGCCCTCGACTTGGTCGGCGAGCCGCTGGCGCAGCACCTGCTCGCGCTCGGCCTGATGATCGTGCTCGGCGCGCCACAGCTCGACTTGCTGCTCCAGTCGCTCCAGGCGCCCTTCCGCAGATTCCACGCGCATGCCCATGGTAGTCTCAGTTCCCCAGGATGCTGCGCACTTTGGCGAGCAGCACCGCGCCGTCGACCGGCTTGTTGATGTAGTCGTTGCACCCGCACTGGAAGCAGATCTCGAGGATCTTGGGCTCCGCGCGCGTGGTGACCATGATCACCGGGATCGCCTTGGTCGCTTCCTGCTTGCGCAGGATTCGCGTGGCCTCGAACCCGGTTTTCCGCGGCATCACCACGTCCATCAGGATGAGGTCGGGCCGCTCCGCGGTGGCGAGGTCGATGGCTTCCTGCCCGTCCTGGGCGGTCAGCAGGTCGTAGCCGGCGCCCGCGAGGATCATGCGGTGCATGGTCAGCGCGGTAACGGAGTCGTCGGCCAACAGAATTCGCTTGCTCGGCATGGTCGGTCCTTGCTCGTGAGTGATCAGGCCGCAGGCTGCGGCTGAGGAATCAGGCTCTGCAGCCAACCGCTTCCGACCAACTCGGAAGCGGACAGCGGCGCAGCGAAGAGGTAACCCTGGGCCAGGTCGATCCCGAACTCCCGCAGGGACAGGAGGTCCGTCGCGTCTTCCACGCCCTCGCCGACGACGCGAGCGCCGAGCTTCAAGCCCAGCTGGGCGATGGAATCCAACACCGCGCGACGCTGCAGGTCGCCGAAGGCGCCGTGGACGAAATAGCGGTCGATCTTCAGGTATTCCGGCTGGGTGTCGAGCATCATCCCGTAGTTGGAGTGCCCGAGCCCAACGTCGTCGAGCGCGATGCGCGCGCCCAGCGTGCGGAGCGCCTGCAGCGCCCGCGAAAATGTGACGCCGTCCCAGGCCCGCGCGTGCTCAACGATTTCGATCGTGAGACGAGATGGGTGAATGCCCTGGCGGGCGGTAACGGCGTCCAAGAACGATGGAAAGTCTGCGTCCCGGCCCAACGTCGAGGCGTGCACGTTCAGCGACAGGCGCGGCGTCGCGGGCAGACCTGCGGCTTCCTGCAGGGCGGCCGTGATGCACGCGCGGTCGACGATCGGCTCGACCCGCTTGCGGCGGACGTACTCGAACATCACGTCGGCGCGCGCGGCGTTGCTGCCCTGCGGGCCACGAGTCAGACATTCGAGCGTATGCAGACGAAGGGTCTCGCCTTCGAGCTCCACGACCGGCTGAAACAGGACCGTGAGGCCGTCGGTAGCGAGAATGTGATCGATGAGCTGCATTAGGCGGCACACCCCAGCACCTGCATCGCGACGCGCGCGACCTCAGAGAGTGCCGTTGACTTGTGAAGGAAGGCATCGGCCCCGCGGCGCAGCGCTTCCTGCGCGACGTCGGCGGAGCTGTAGGCGGTGAGCACGATGATGCGCGTCTTGGGGCAGCAGGCGCGCACCATGCTCACCAGGTCGAGGCCCTCGGCGCCATGGATCCCGCTCAGGCGGAGATCGGCGATCACGAGGTCGTAGCGGATGTTGTCCAGCAGGGCCTGCGCTTCTTCTATTTCGCGCGCGCAGTCCACGGTGCAGTCCTGCGCGATGATGTACTGCTCCAGCGCAAACAGGATCGATTCTTCATCGTCAACGACCAGGAAGTGAGGCACTCAATCTCCGGCGGAACAGGGTGAATCGACTGCTGCCGGAGGGGGTCAAAGCAAGGCGCGTGCCGAGTGGAGGCTCGTTGCTAATCGTCTGCGATTACGTGAGTTGTATTTGGTGGCGATGCAGCAGGCGGGGCCGATTCTGAATTCGAGACGGAAGCCTTCTAGGACTTGGACAAGTCGATACGCAGCCCTTTGATCTTCTGATATAGCGTGCTGCGGGGAATGCCGAGCCGCGTGGCGGCTTCCGCCACGCGCCCGCCCACGTCCTGGAGCACGTGCTCGATGTGACGCCGCTCCAGCTCGGCGAGCGTGAGCGTGCCGTCGGTAGCTGGTGCAGCGGCGGCGCCGGCGGGCAGCGGGTCGAAGTGCAGGTCGCCGGGGCCCAGCACGGAGTCGGTCGAAAGCAGCACGGCCCGCTCCAGGACGTTGCGCAGCTCGCGAATGTTGCCCGGCCACGGATAGGCCTGCAGAGCCGCCAGCGCCGTCGCGCTGAGGCTGGAGCGGCGGCCACGCGGTGCCGACAGGCGCTCCAACAGATCGGCGGCGAGCAGCGGGGTATCCTCGCGCCGCTCCCGCAGCGGCGGCACGCGCAGCACCAGCGTACTGATGCGGAAGTACAGGTCGCTGCGGAACCTCTGCTCCTGAGACAGGCGGGCGAGGTCGTGCGAGGTCGCCGCGATCAGCCGCAGGTCGACGGTGCGGTCGCGCACGTCGCCGAGACGGCGAAACCGCTTGTCCTCGAGGACGGTGAGGAGCTTCGGCTGGATCAGGGGGTCGACGTCGCCGATCTCGTCCAGGAACACGGTGCCGCGGTGCGCCACCTCGAGCAGGCCGAGCTTGTTGCTGGCGGCTCCAGTGAAGGCGCCCTTCGCGTATCCGAACAGCTCGGACTCGAGCAGCTCGCGCGATAGCCCGGCGCAATTCAGGTCTACGAACGCCTCGCGCACCCGGGGGGAGTGCTCGTGCAGCCAGCGGGCGAGCACGCCCTTGCCGGCACCCGTTTCTCCCAGGATCAGCACCGGGCTGTCGGCCTCGGCCATCTTTTCCGCCTGCTCGGCGAGGCGCCGCATCGCGGCACTGGAGCCCAGGAACGGATTCAACTCCGCCCGGCCGCGGCGGGCTTCGCCGGCCAGGTCGCGCCGGTGTGTTCGTTGGCGCTCGATCAGCCGCTGCAACAGCACGAGCAGGGCGGGGAGCTCGACCGGCTTCATGAGGAAGTGGTCGGCGCCCTCCTTGATGGCGCGGACCGCCAGGTCGATCGTCCCCTGGCCGGTGAGGATGACGACGGGCAGATCGGGATCGATCGTCTTGAGGCGCGGCAACAGCTCGAGCGCGTTGCCGTCGGGGAGGCCGTAGTCGAGCACGGCGGCATCGGGCCTGGCGTCGCGACAGACCTCCTCCGCCGACGCGCAGCCGTCGGCTTCCACGACCTCGTAGTCCTGGAGCTCGAGGAAATCGCGGACCGCGAAGCGGATCCGCTCTTCGTCGTCGACGATCATGATCTTGGGTCGCGTCATACGGTCGCCGCCACCGCCCGGCACAGCCGCACCGTGATCAGGGCGCCGCCGGTCTCACGGGTTTGCGCCTCGACGTCCCCACCGTGCTGCTCGACGATCCGTTGGACGATGGAGAGCCCCAGCCCCGTACCGCCGCGCCGTCGCGTGAAGAACGGCTCGAAGATGTTGGCCAAGTCCTCCGCGCGGATCCCGGGTCCCTGGTCGGCCACGGAAAGCTCGATCCCCGCGGCCTCCGAGGCCAGGATCGGGGACGCCCGCACGACGACCTCGCCGCCGCGCGGGGAGTGTTGGATCGCGTTGTCGATCAGGTTCTGGAGCACCTGGAGCATGCGCGCAGGGTCGAGGGGAAGCAGCGGGAGATCGTCGGCGACCTGCGCGACGAGGCGGACTCCGGTCCGCTCGGCGAGCGGCGCGCAGGCGGCGATCGCCCGTGTCACCACGGGACCGATCGAGCTTTCCGCCAGGTCGAGGCTGGGTGGCCGGCCGTAGTCGAGCAGGTCGCTCATGAGCCGGCTGAGGCGGTTCACCTCCTGGCGCAGCGTCTCGGTGTAACGCGCGTAGGCCGGCTGCGGCCCGAAGCGTGCCTCCAAGGCATCCACGGTGGCGGAGATGGCGAACAGCGGGTTGCGCACCTCGTGGGCCACGCCGGCAACCACGGCGCCGAGCGCCGACATCGTCTCGGCGCGGCGCAGCGTTTCCTGTAGGAGACGCGTCTGCTCTTCGCCCCGCCGCCGCTCCGTGATGTCGCTCGACACGCCCATCAGGGCGATGACCCGTCCCTCCGAGTCGCGCACCGGGGCGGTCGTGAGCGCGAGCAGAAAGTCCGTGCCGTCCTTGCGGCGGTTGTACAGCTCGCCGCTCCATCCGCCACGCGCCGTGGCGGCGCGCAACTCGTCCTGGAGCGTGGGGGGATTCCTGGGCGAGTTGACCATGCTCACGTGCTGCCCCAGAACCTCCTCCTCGGTGTATCCGAAGGATTGGAGAAACGCGGGATTGGCGAAGGTAAACCGTCCCTTGAGGTCCGTGATGCTGATGCCCTCCGTGGTGCTCTTGACCGCCTGCGCCAGGAGGCGGAGCTGCGCTTCGGCCTGATGGCGGCTCGTGACGTCGCGATGGATGACGAGCACGGCGGGGCGGCCGCCGACGTCGAGTCGGATCCCCAGCGCCTCGACGTCCACCGCCGAGCCGTCCGGGCGGCGCAGGCGGATTTCTCCCAGACGGTCGGCTTCGCCGCGCAGGACTCCCTCGAGCCGGCGGGTCGCCTCTGCCAATGACTCTTCGGCGACAAAACCATACGGAGAATGTCCGATGACATCCCCAGCGTCGCGCAGGCCCATCAACTTGATAGCGGACGAATTGGCGTACCGCACGACACCATCCTGCAGCAAGGTGATCGCGTCGGGGCTCGACTCGACCAAGTTCCGGTAGCGCTCCTCGCTCTCTTGGAGCGCCTCGACGGCGCGCTTGCGCTCCGTGATATCGGAGAACGACACGATCACGTTGCGCACCACTCCCTGTGCGTCGCGCTGCGGGTCGACGTTGAAGCTCGCCCATCTTAGATCCTCTTTGCCGCGGGGCCGATGGCCCAGCACCACATTACGCAGCGGATTTCCCGTGCGCACCGCATTCAAGACGGGGCGCTCGTGCTGGGCGTAGGGCGTGCCGTCTTCATGGATCGCGACCAACGCGCGCTGCCAGAACCCATCCTGCTCAATCTCCTCGTCCGTCACGCCCAACATTTCGAGCCCCGCTGGGTTGCACAACAGCACCCGCCCCGTCCCGTCCAGCAGCGCGACACCGACGCTGAGATCCTGGACCAGCCGCCGGAACCGCTCCTCGCTCTCGCGCAGGGCTTCGGCGACGCGGTTGCGCTCCGTGATGTCGATGGCGGACCCCAGGGTGTGTGCCACGCCGTCGATCTCGATGACGTCGACCGAAACGAGCACATCGAGCAACGGCCCGCTCTTGGTTCGCATCTTCAAGTCCATATGGCGGAGGCGACTATGCGCCTTCAGCTGGCGCATCATCTCGTCGCGTCCTTCGGGAACCGGCCACAGCACCTCTCTGGCGGATTTCCCGATGACCTCTTCGCGCGTGAACCCGGTCACCTCCAGGTATGCGGCGTTGACATCGACCAGGGCTCCGTCGTCCATGCGTGCGATCACGCTGGGGTTCGGATTCAGGCGGAACGCGGTCGCGAACTTCTCCTCCGATTTTTGCAACGCGACGCCGGTGCGCGCGCGCTCCGCCGCCTCGAGCGCGAGGGCCGCCAGATCGGCGATCGACCCGGCGAAGCTCTGCGCGGCGGGACTCCAGTCGCGCGGAGTGCCGACGTGCTCGAACCCCACGACCCCCACGACCCGGCCCGCGACCCGGATCGGGGCGGCGAGCAACGACGTAATGCTCAACGGCGCCAGGTACACGGCGTTGAGCTCCCCAACACTCGGCTCGGTTCGGGCATCGGGCGCCGCGATGACCCGGTTGTTATCCAGAGCGCGGACGTACGTCGGGATGCGGTCGAGCGCGAGCGCGACACCCTCCGAATGCCGGTCCCGGCTCAAGTGGTAGAGATCGTCGCAGCGGAGCGCCGTCCGCTCCGCATCGAGCCGCCAAATGCCGACCCGCTCCACGTCCAGCGTGCGAGCCGCCGCTACCGTGAGCTCCTGCCAGGCGGCGTTCACGTCGCCGGTCGTGAACGCTTTGTGGCGCGCGAGCTCGACCAGCGCGGCCTGCTCCCGCCGCAAGCGCTCCTCCACATGATGCAGCGCGGCGTGACGGCGCCGCTCCTCCGTCACGTCTTCGGTGAGCGACACCGTGTGCATGAGCTTGCCGGTGTCGTCCCGCACGGCGGCCACCATGAGGCGGCCCCACACCACGGCGCCGTCCTTGCGCCTGTAGCGCTTCTCGACCTGAAAGCGGTCACGCGCGCCTTTTTGCATTTCCTGGAAAAGATCCTTGGTCACCGCCACGTCCGCCGGCAAGGTGACGTCGGTGAAGCGCATGGCACGGAGCTCGGCTTCGGTGTAGCCCAGGAAGCGCTCCAACGCCGGGTTGGCGTGCACGTACCGTCCTTCGGCGTCGACGACGGCGATGCCGAGCGGCGCGAACTCGACGATCGCCTCGTAGCGCTCTTCGCTCTCCCGTAGCGCCGCCTGGGCGTGGCGCCGGGTTTCCTCGGCTCGGCGGCGCAGCATCGCCGTGGTCTCGTTGAAGTGACCGCTCAACCGCCCCAGCTCGTCCTGGCGCAGGACGGGGATCATCCCCTCCAGGTCGCCATGCGCGACGCGGACGAGGGCGCGGTCCAGCTGCGAGAGCGGATCATAGAAGCGCCGCCGCAGGAACACCACGAAAAACGGGGCCAAGACGATGCCGAGCCCGAGCCATCCCCCGATGGCGCGCAGGCTCGCGGTGGTGGCGTCGGCCAGGGCGCTTTCACGCCGGATCAGGTCCACGAGGCCGAGGCGCTGCGCTTCGGCCACGTGGCGGTCGAGGAGACCGGCGAGAGAGTCCGCCGCCTCGAGCCGGCGCGTCGCGACCGCGGCTCGTCCCAGCTCGAGGTTTGCGAGCGCCTCCGTCAGCGCCACCTCGAGCTCAGATTGCTCGACGCTGCCCGCCGCAAACTCGACGCGCATTTCACTCGGGATGGCGGCGATCTCCGGAGCGCCACTTGCCTTCGCGGAGAGGGAGTCCACGCGCTCGCGGAGCGCCGTCAGGCGAGGTCGCAATGGGTCGGGCGCCGCGCCCCGCGTGACGGCAATGAGCAGCGGGTGGACGTCGTCGATCATCGTATGAAACGCCAACGTGCGAACGCGCATGCCGTTGTACCCTGCGAGCATGCGCTCGCTGTAGCGCCGCAGCCCGATGGCGGTCGGGCCGAGCCGACCCGCGATGATGGCCGCGATGATGGCGACGTAGCCCATTGCGCCCAGGCCGAGCAGGCGCAGGGTACCGCGAAGGGTGAGCGAGCGCCTCACGGGACGGGCACCGCGGTCGCCGCGCCGTTACTCACACGCAGCATAAAGAGTGGACGGCGCCGTTCGGGGCCGAACGTAATCGGTCCGGTGACGCCTTGGTACGCGGGACGGGACTTCCCGAGCTGGGTGAGATAGGCCTGAATCGCCTTGGGGCTCGGCCCCGCGTCACGCACCGCCTGCATCACCAGCATGAAGGCATCGTAATGCATCGCGGCTCCGGGTTTCGGTGCGGTGCCTACGATTCGACGGTAAGCGCTCGTGAACGCCGCCGAACGCTGGTCCGTGAGGCCGCTGTACCAGAACGCCACGAAGTACGTCGCTGCCGACCCTGCGCCCATCGCGGCGAGCAGGCTATCGCTGATCTCCACGGCATCGCCGGCGATGACGCGCAGCGCGGGGATTCGCAGGCGCGCCTGCCGGATGATGCAGCCGGCGTCGCGCGGGCGGCTGGCGATTACGAGGAGATCGGGAGGGTGCCGGCTCGGCGTCGCGAGCGCGAGGGACGCGTCACTGCCACCGCCGGGCTCGCAGATCGCGCCGATCGGTGCCTCCGCGCTGAGCGACGTGCCGGCGGCCGCGAGCGCCGCCTGCACACCGTCCCGCAGACCGCGCCCGTATTCGTCATTGTCATACAGGAGGGCGATCGCCTTCGCGCCCAACCTGCGAGTGGCGAATTCGGCGATGAAGACTCCCTCCTGGGAATCGTTCGGGGCCAACGGGAAGATCCAGGGGCTCGCGACGCCGATCACCCGGCTCGTCGCGGTCGGCACGACCAGGGGAACATGGGCTTCATGGTACACGGGCGCCGCAAGGAGCGTGGTGCGACTGTCCTGGTGCCCGACGACCGCCACGACCCCGGGCAGCCTCGTGAGTTGGGCGGCGCCATCCACCTCGCGCTCTGCGTGCGTCCCCAGGTACGAAGCGGGCCTACGGATCTCCGCGGGCGCGCCGCCCGGCCAGCGCCCGACCTCCTCGCGCACCACGTCGATCACATTAGGGGATGGGTCCCAGTAGGTAGCCCCGACGATGGCTGGCCGCCGGTCGCACGCGAGGCTTCCCAGCAAGACGAGCTGCGCGACCAACCACCTTCGGCGACACCGTGGACCTTGCATCCGCCATCCTCACGACCTGCTCGCGGTAAGGTACCAGCAGGCCGGACGGGCGGTTAGAGGCTACCAGCGAATCGCGGCGCTCCCCCACGTGAATCCCGAGCCAAACGCCGTCATCACGAGCAGGTCGCCGCGGCCGAGGCGCTTCTCGGCCAACGCTTCGTCGAGCGCGATGGGGATCGAGGCGGCCGTCGTGTTGCCGTAACGCTGGATGTTGACGTACACCTGATCGTCGCGCAGGCCCGTCGCCTTTTGCACCATCTCGATGATCCGCAGGTTCGCCTGGTGCGGAACCAGCAGTTTGACGTCGGCGGGAGTGAGACGATTGGCCTTCAGGGCGATCGCGACCGATTCCGGCATCTTCACGGACGCGAACTTGAACACGTCGCGTCCCTCCATCACCGCGCGATGCAGGCCCCGCTCCAACATCTCCACGCTCACATAGGGGTCGTGCGCCAGCCCTGGCCCGTCCACCCACAGCTTCTCGGCGTAGCGGCCGTCGGCGAAGATGTGCGTCGACAGGACGCCTCGTGCCGCGTCGTCGGTCGGGCCGAGGACGACGGCGCCCGCGCCGTCGCCGAACAGCACCGCGGTGTCGCGCCCGCGGGTCGTCTTGTCGAGCCCGCGCGAGTGGACCTCGGCGCCGACGAGCAGGATGCGCGCGTACTGGCCGGTGCGGATCCACGCGTCCGCGATCGACAGCCCGTAGATGAAGCCGCTGCATTGGTTGCGCACGTCGACGGCGGGAATGTCCGTGATCCCCAGCTCGCGCTGCAGAAAGACGCCGTTGCCCGGCTCGAAGTGATCGGGTGTGCACGTGCAATAGACGATGCAGTCGATGTCGGAGGGCGCGAGACCGGCCCGGCCGAGCGCCTGGAGCGACGCCTCGCGCGCCAGCGAGACGCCGGTATCGCCGTCCGACACCCAGTGACGCGTCTTGATGCCGCTGCGCTGGAGGATCCACTCGTCCGACGTGTCCATGATCTTCGCGAGGTCGTCGTTGGTGACGACGCGGGCGGGCACGTGGAAGCCGGTCGCGAGAAACGCAGTGTGAGGCATCGGACTCCGGGCTGTGGGATCATGCGCCCGGTTGCGGGCGGCGGCGAAGCTACCAACATTAGCGCATGGATCTCAACGTGACCAGACAGCAGTACGACGCCATCCGCAGCGCCAAGCACCTGCCCGACGTCTTGAAGCAAGTGCTCGACGGCGCGAAGCGCGACGGCAACGGCCACGTGCTGCACCTGACGTACGAGGAGGCGACGGCGCTGAACGAGCTGTGCTCGTGGAACGTCCACACCGACGCGAGCGGCGCGGTGACGCCCGACTCCAGGGTGTACGACGATCTGGTCCGTGCCATCATGACTCACCCGGAGTTCTAATGCGCACTTCTGTCTTGCTGCTCGCGTGTCTTACCCTTCCCCCTTCCCTCGTCCCCCGTCCCCTCGCGGCTCAGCGTCGCGCCATCACGTTCGAGGATTTTATCGCCCTGAAGGGTGTGAGCGATCCGCAGCTCTCCCCCGACGGAAAATGGGTGGCGTACACCGTGGGCGTGCCGTCGCTGCAGGAGAACCGCGGCATTTCGCGCATCTGGGTGGCCGAGGTGGCGACGGGCCGCTCGCGCCAGCTCACCGGCGGCCCGGGGTCCGACCGCCAGCCGCGCTGGTCGCCCGACGGCAAGACGCTGGCATTCATCTCGACCCGCGAGGGTGGCGCGCAGCTGTGGTTGCTGCCGATCGGCGGCGGCGACGCGCGCAAGTTGTCGAGCCTGCCGGACGGCGCCTCCGATCCGGTGTGGCTCCCCGGGGGCGCTGGCCTGCTGGTGGTGAGCGACATCAAGTGGCCCGCGGACCAGGAGATCGACCGCCGCAACGGCGCCTATCCCACCGACGCGCGCATCTGGACGGGATTGCTGTGGCGCCACTGGGATGAGTTCCGCGCGGGCAAGCGGCAGCACGTGTTCCGGGTCGACGCGGCGACCGGCACGGCGACCGACGTCACCCCCGTGGACCACGACGTGCCGACGATCGCCACGAGCGGGGACGGCGACGTGGCGGTCTCACCGGATGGACGCGAAGTCGCGGTGGCGATGCACGGCGACTCGGTCGTCGCCGACAACACCAACGTGGACGTGTACGTGCTGAGTCCGGATGGCGGCGCGATGCGAGCGGTCACCACCGCGCCCGGGGCCGACAACACGCCGCGCTACTCACCCGACGGCAAGTGGCTGGCGTACCTCTCGATGGAGCGGCCGGGTTTCGAGGCCGATCGGTTGCGGTTGATGCTGCTGCGGCGCAAGGACGGAACGACGGAAAGTGGGAACGGCGTCGACGCAACCGCTGGTTGGCCGCTCTCCGTAGGCTCGTACACGTGGTGTCCGAACTCCACGTGCGTATATGCCGTCGTTGAAGAGCATGGGCGCGATAACGTGTACCGCATCGACCTTCCATCTTTCCGTCGTTCCGTCGTCGTATCGCGCGGTGTCAACACCAACGTCCAGGTCGCCCCGGACGGGCGCACGCTTGCGTACCTGCATCAGAGCAACACTGAGCCGTCTGAGGTCTGGCTAGCGGGTAAGCCGCTGTCGCATCAAAACGACTCTGCGGTCGCCACGCTCGACCTGCCGCCGCTCGAGGAGTTCGGCTTCGTCGGCGCCTTGGGCGACTCGGTGTTCGGCTGGCTGCAGAAGCCGCCCGGCTTTGCCGCCGGGAAGCGCTACCCGCTGGTGTACCTGATTCACGGCGGGCCGCAGGGTGCGTGGACGGATTCCTGGGGCGCCCGCTGGAACTTCCAGATGTTCGCGTCGCGCGGGTTCGTTGTCGCCGCGGTGAACTTCCACGGCTCCACGGGCTACGGTCAGAAGTTCACCGACGCGATCTCGCGGCACTGGGGCGACTACCCTTACGAGGACGTCATGAAGGGAGCCGACGTCGTCGCGCGCCTGCCGTACGTCGACTCGACGCGGATGGGCGCGGCGGGCGCGTCATACGGCGGCTATATGGTCTACTGGATCGCCGGGCACAGCGACCGCTTCAAGGTGCTGGTGGACCACGACGGCGTGTTCAACACGGTGAGTATGGCGGGCAGCACCGAAGAGCTGTGGTTCAGCGACTGGGAATTCGGCGGCAATCCGTACGCGAACCGGGATCTCTACCGCCAGTGGAACCCGCTGAACTTCGTCGAGCACTGGAAAACGCCGATGCTCATCGTGCACTCGCAGCTCGACTACCGCGTCGATCTGTCGGAAGGCTACCAGGCATTCACGGCGGCGAAGCGATTGGGCGTCCCCGCGAAATTCCTCTACTTCCCCGACGAGGGGCACTGGGTGCTGCGCCCGCGCAATCGGCGGATCTGGTGGGGTACCGTCCTCGACTGGTTGGAGGGCTATCTCAAGTGAAAGCGCTCACCCGGAACACGCTCCTGGCGGTGCCGCTCGCGCTGGTGTTTTTCCTCACGCTGCCGCGTCAGGGCGCCATCGGGTGGGATCTGCTCGACGACTTCACGCTGGCGTTCGCGTTCACGTACGTCGGCTACTGGGTCGATGTGCTGCTGCTCAAGGTGCCGGGGATCGGAACCGGCAGCGGTTTTCTGGTGCGCCTGCTGGGCTGGTTCGCCGGAGGCCTGTGGTGCTATGAGCTGGGCCGGTGGGCCCTGCTGGCGTACGGCCGCGACACGACGGTGCTTCCTCCACTGCTGTACGGAGGGTTCTGGCTCGTCGCATTGGAGCTGGTCTTGAATGTCCTCAAGCCCAGACCCGCAACGTAGAGTCACCGCACTTCGATGCGAACCTCCGCGCGTTCACCCCGAGGCGTCTCGGCCCGAATCGTGTGCGTCCCCGGGGTGAGACGCCAGCGCGGTTCCCGCGTCTCCCGCCCGTCCACGAACCAGCGGACGCCGAGCTCGCTAGCGCCGCCGGCCGCGCGCAGCGCGAGCGTGGCGTAGCGCGCGTCCACACCCACTGGAACTCCGTAGCTGTCGCCATCCTGAGGACTGGTGATGTGGAAGCCCGCGCTGGAATCTGCCTGCGTGAGCGAAGTCGCGGCCCACTCAGCGTACTCGGCCGGCAGCACCACACGTCCGGCCACGTGCCAGTCACAGTCGCGACTCGGCTCCGTCCCGGGGAGGAACCACTCGACCGTCTGGGGACAATCGGGTGTCGCGAGGAGCCCGGAGAGGCGGCAGACCCGCCGCGCCACCGCACCGGCCTGGGGCGGCGTCGGCAGGACACCGGGGGGATACGCTCGCGCCGTGAGGAGGACGGCGCGATGGAGCAGCGGCCCCGCGCCGGTGATTCCGCCCACGCCCTGCATCGGCCGTCCGTTGAAGTTGCCGACCCACACTGCCACGGTGAACCGTCCGGTCGTCGCGACCGCCCAGTTGTCCGTGAAGTGGCGGCTGGTGCCGGTCTTGGCCGCTGTGGGGAACGCGAAATCGAGCGGTGTCTCGAGGCCGAACGCCGGCACGCGCGCCACGGGGTCACTGAGCATGTCGAGCACCAGCGCCGCCGCCCCCGTCGACATGACGCGCTGCGTCTCCCCCGCGGGGGCGTCCGTCCTCCAGCGCACCGGCGTCCACACCCCGCCGTTCGCGAGCGCGCGGTAACCGTTCGCGAGCTCGAGCAGCGTGACGTCGCCGTTGCCCAGCGCCAGCCCAAGCCCATAGTACTCGGCGCCGTGGTCGAGCGACGCGAAGCCGGCCAGATGGAGGGTTCGGTACAGGCTGCCGATGCCGAGACGCTCGGCCAGCTCGACGGCGGGAATGTTGTAGGAGCTGGCCAGCGCCTCGCGGGCGCGCACCGGCCCGTGAAAGCGGCGGTCGTAGTTGCGGGGACGATAGGGGCCGAGCGTCGTCCGGTAGGTGTGGGGCAGGTCGGGGAGCACCGATGCCGCGGTGTAGCCGCGGTCCAGCGCGAGCCCGTAGAGGAACGGCTTGAGCGCCGATCCCGGCTGCCGCGGTGAGACCACCATGTCGACCTGGCCGGCGGTATCGGCCCAGAAATCCGGCGAGCCGACCCAGGCCAACACCTCGCCCGTCGGGTTGTCCAACACTACGACGGCCGCATGGGCGACTACGCGATCTCGCAACACGTCGACGGTGTGCCGAACCTCGGCCTCGAGCGCGGTCTGGAGACTGAGGTCGAGTGTGGTGCGCCACGTGCCGTCCACCGGGGCGCCGCGCTCCTGCAGCACATGCGTCGTGAAGTGCGGTGCGGCGAACGATCCCGAGCGGCGATCGCGGGCGATGAGCGGCTCTCCCGTGGCGCGATCGGCGTCCGCGGGGCGGGCGAAGCCCAGCTCGACCAGGCGGCGCAGCGTCAGCGCGCGCCGTGCCCGCGCCCGCTCGGGGTCAGCGAGCGGATTGTCGCGCGACGGCGCACGCGCCAGGGCGCCGAGCATCGCCGCTTGGCCAAGGCTCAGCTCGCGCGCGTCGGCATCGAAGTACAGCGCGGCGCCCGCGGCGACGCCGGAGGCGCCCTGGCCCAGGGGGACGCGATTCAGGTACAGCTCGAGGATGCGCTGCTTGTCGAGGTGCGCCTCGAGGCGCCAGGCCCACAAGATCTGACTCAACTTGCCCGCGGCGCTGCGCGGCGTTCCTCGCAGCAGCCGCGCCAGCTGCATCGTGATCGTGGACCCACCGGCGATCGCGTGGCCGGCTCGCACATCGTCGCGCAGCGCGCGCACCAGGGCCCGGAGCTCCACGCCGCCGTGCTCGTAGAATCTGCGGTCTTCCATGGCGAGGAATGCCTGCAACACCTTCGGATCGATTTCGTCGAGCGGGATGGATCCGCCGCGCGTCCCGTCGGGCGCGCGCGTCGTTCGCAGCAGGACACCGGAACGGTCGAGGAGTGTGACGGAGGGGATGGGTCCGGGCGCGGCGAGCTGCGGCGGGAGCGGCGTCGCGATCCACACCGTGACTGCGGCGGCGGCGGCGGCCGCGATGGCGAGGGCGATGCACACGATACGGACGCGCCGTGACATGCTGAAACCTTACTGCGGCGCCCAAGGCCAAGCTAGATTCGAGGCACCATCGCCATGAGCGCGCGCTCCGCCGTCCTCGCCGCCGTCTGGCTTGCCGCTGCGGTCGTGGCGTGCGAGCACACCGCGCCGTTTGGGCCCGGCGTGTACACGCCGAACGGCCCCCTCGGTGGGGGTGCCACCCTGCGCCTCACCTACAACCCCGGCACCGATCTCGCGCCGGCTTGGCTCCTCAGTGGCGGTGGCATCCTGTACAGCGCCGAGCGGCTCGATCGCGCGGACCACGATCGTTGCTTCGCCGTCCTGCCGCCGACGGGCGGCGCGATCGAGCGCTACGTCTGCCGCACCAGCGCCGCCGACGACTCGGTTGACGTGTTTGAAGGGGCGGCGCTCGTCTCAGACAGCCAGATCGCATACGTCCGGGCGCGCTCCCACCGCCTCCCCAGGCGGCCGATCTCGCCCGACGTGCAGGCGCTGGTGGTCGCCACCCTCGCCGACCCGAACAACGTCCGCGTCCTACGCCTGCTCCCCTACATGGCGCCCCCTCCGTCCGGACGAATCCACCAAGGCATCTCGCACATCGGCTGGCTGGCTCAGAGCCGGCTCGTCTATCTCGGGGAGCACGTCAACTACCCCCAGGCCTGCTCCAACTGTCCTCCGGATACCGTGCGAACGGGGATCGAGGTCGTCACCCTCGACTTCGCTGGGGCGACGCCCGTCCTCGCGGTCGTCCCCACGACCGACAGCGCCTCGTCGGTCGCGGTCGGAGCGACGGGCGACACGATTTACTTCACGCGCAACGGCGACTCCCGCGTGTACCGCTACGTCTTCTCCAGCGGCCAGGCCGACACCGTGCACGACTTCGGCGCCTCAGGGATTGCGCGGGACGTCGGCGTGGCGAAGGGCCGCCTGGTCGCCGTCGTGGGTGGTGACGTCACGTATGTCGTGGACACGGTGCTTGGCGCCAGCCAGGTCGACCACGGTGGTGAGCTGCACATCGTGAAGCTCGGCACCGGCGCCGAGACCGTAGTCGGTGACTCAACGTCCCGCTTCCGGCGACCCGCATTCTCGCCCGACGGTACGCGCCTGGCGACGGAGCTGTGGGCGAACGGCCGCGCCGACCTCTGGCTCCTGGACGTTCCGTGAGACCGTCCCTGCTTCTGGTGCTCGCCGTGCTGGCGGCCCCTGCCGCCGCTCAGACGAACGGCTCGATCACGGGCCACGTGAGACAGCGCGAAGCGGGGACGCCGATCCCCGGGGCCCAGATCGGCCTGGACGGCCGCTGGCTCGCGCTGAGCGACAGCGCGGGATTCTACCGGATCCGCGAGGTCCGGAGCGGCTGGCACCTCGTCACCGTGCGCGCCATCGGCTTCGAAACGATCCGGCGGGACAGCGTGCTGGTGCGCGCCGGCCAGGTGTCCCTCGTGAACTTCACGGTCGACGTCTACACGATCGACCGGCCCGTCGTGATCGAGGCGTACGCGGACTCGATCCTCGACCCGACCGTGGTCGGGACGGTGCAGCGGATCGGAGGCGAGGAGCTGCGGCGCTTTCCAGTGACGACGCTCGACGAAG
>WNFX01011057.1_pt1 | contig 19241 bp, 20 predicted proteins | sample 5400111 | NCBI WGS metagenome assembly WNFX01 (sample SAMN13153363, study PRJNA577476) | soil metagenome | isolation source: 40 cm soil or saprolite under grassland replicate 1 | place: USA:California | collected 2016-06-15 | reverse complement strand
GATGGCGATCAGCACCGGATAGAGCTGTACGGCGATTCGCAGGCTTCCGGCGGCACCCGTTTCTACCGCTGGCTGATCAAGCAGGGGTTCCCGCCCGGGTACGCCACGCTGTGCCGCCGCTGCAATCTCAGCAAGGCCAAGGGCGAGCGCTGCCGCCTGGATCACGCGGCCTAGCGCTCAGCCGCCGGAGCCCCCGCCAGCACGGGGCTGGCTGCGGCGGTCCAGGCATGCCAGCACGTCCGCGCACCGGGGCTGGTCGCAGTGCTCGTCCAGCGGCCCGTCATGGCCGCACAATCCGCATCTCACCGGGTGGTCTCCCGTTTCTCGCGGGCGTCCAGGTGCTCCTCGACGGCGCGGCAGATGACGGCGTTCACCGGCACCCCGGCGTCTGCTGCGGCCTGCCGGAGTCGTTGCTCGAGGTCGGCGGGCAGCCGCAGGGACAGCGGCATCCGCTTGTGCTGGCTAGGCACCGGCGCTGTCCTTCTGGCGGTAGATCCCCCAGGCGATCCCCGCGGCGATGACGGCCACGCCGGTGACGATCAGCCAGCCGTGGAACTGCTCGTACATGGCTACCTGGCCGCAGTTGCCGGACAGGGCCGGGTGCAGCACCTGGGCGACTTGCCCGAGTGATGACGTGCAGATCCCGTTGACCTGGGAGACCGTCCGGCCATTGGTGTACGCGACAAAGAAGGTTGTCTGCCCGAGCGCGTATCCCGCGGCGGCCAGGATCAGCCCGGTGACGATAACCCAGCCGGGTGTCCATTTGCGTTGTGGCCGGGTGACGCCGTCTGGCTGCCCGGCATCCTGAGTGCTGATCATCTAGTGCTCCTCTGCTGGTTGTAGTACCACCCCCTGTAATACCACCTGTACTACCACCCGTCAAGCCGGGAGGCAATGTGTCCGGGCTGGAAAACGGCGCGCTGCAGTTCGGCGTCCTCGCGAAGCACCTGAAGGACACCGGGCAGGGCGAGCTGCGCAAGAAGCTCTACAAGGGCATCAACGACACTGCCCGGCCGCTGGCCGAGGAGATCTCCAGCGTGGAGCACCTCAAGCCCTACGTCCCCGACCGTTACGCGCCCATCCTGGCCGCGGACCTGACGGTCACCGTTTCCAAGCGCACCAGCGACGCCAACCCGGGCGTGAGCATCCGCGCGAAGGGCCGCCAGCGGGCCCGGAAAGTCCGCTGGCTGGACCGGGGTTTCATCAACCACCCGATCTACGCCACCGGGCCGCGGGATGAGTGGCGGTGGGCGAACGGGCAGCGCGGCGGCATGCGGCCCGGGTTCTTCTCCGACCCCACGGAGCACGCGGCACCGGAGGTCCGCAACGCGATCCTGCGCGAGATGACGGAGATTGCACGCAAGGCCACCGGAGGTTAACCCCGCATGCTCAAGGTGACGATCAAGGGCGAGGTCTATCCGTTCGACAACGAGCGGTATCCGCTGCCGGAGGCGATCGAGCTGGAGGAAAAGCTCGGCATGGCGTTCGGCGAGTGGCAGCTCGCGCTGCCGCGCGGGTCGGCGAAGGCGCTGGCCGGTTTCGTGTGGCTGGTGCTGAAGCGCAACGACCAGGCTACGCCGCTGGCCAACATCCTGACCGGCAAGTTCCCGCTCGATGAGAGCGACGTGATCATCGAGGCGGAAGGCGGGGATGAGCCGGACCCTACCGAAGCCCCCTCCGCGGAGCCAGATACGAGTACCTCGGAGCTTTCAGCGAAGTCTTCGGCATCCGCCCCTGGGAGTGGGACCGGCTCACGGTCGACGAAACAGACCGCCTCATCCGCTACCTGATGAAGCGCCGGGGATAGGGGAGCCGCCGTGACCCAGTGGCAGAGCGTCGGATTTGACTTCCTCACGCGGGGAGTTCCCGGCGCCGAGCGCGGGTTCCTGAGCCTGGGCCGTGCCGCGTCGGCGTCGTCGGATGACGTGGCGGGCCTGGCCCGGCGCCTGGATGAGATACAGGGCAAGCGGGCGCAGGCCCGGGTGGACCTGGCCGGGAACAAGGAAGCCCTAGCGCAGCTGGATCAGCTGGACCGCAAGCTGATAGTCACCGGCCGCAAGGTCACCCCCGACATCACCGTCGAGGGCGCGGCGAAGGCGTCCCTGGAGATCTCCGCCCTTGACGCAAAGCTGGACGAGTTGTCCGCGAAGAGCGCGAAAGCCACCAGCGCGGTCGGGCTGCCCGGCCTGTCCGGGGTGTCCGGCATGGGTGCCTTGATCGGCGCCGGAGTTGTCCTGTCCCCGATCATCACGACGATCGGGTTCGGCGTCGCCGGTTTCGGTGCTGCTGCGGCCGGGGCCATCGCGCCGGTGTTCAAAGCTGCCCAGGCCGCCGGGGGCCTGCAGAAGAACATGGCGAAGCTGGACCCGGAGCAGCAGAAGGTCGCGCACGGGCTGCTGGACCTGGGGAAGCAGTACCATGCGTTCGAGCAGGCGCTGCAGCCGCAGGTGCTGAAGGATTTCTCCGGCGTACTGAAGATCGCCGGGCACCTGATGGGCGACCTGGAGCCGGTGTCCAGTGCCACGGGCAAGGCGATCGGGACGCTGCTCGGCCGCGTGGACGCCGAGTTCCAGTCCGGCACGTGGACCCAGTTTTTCCAGTTCATGAGCACCACCGCAGCCCCGGACATCAAGCTCGTCGGCGACGCGTTCATCACCCTGATGGACACCGTGCCGGGGCTACTGGAAGCCATTCAGCCCGTGGCCACCGGCCTCCTGAAGGTCTCCGTCGATGCACTGAAAGTCGTCGACGCCGTATCGAAGATCCCCGGCAGCCTGGATAAGGCGGATACGTCCGCGAAGAAGACGGGCGGGTTCCTCGGCGGCCTGGAGCAGGGCCTGGTCGGCGTCGGGAAGGTGCTTTTCGATCCCGGGTTCGGGATCAGCAAGATCGCGCCCATCTTCGCCGGACCTGACGGCATCACCCCGGCAGTGCGTAAGGCCGGGGTGATGATGCACGGCACCGCCGCGCAGGCCGATGCGATGGCGAAGTCGCTGGCGAACCCCGGCCCGTTCTCTGCGGGCGGTGCTGCCGCCGCCGCGAAGGTCCCGGTGGTCAGCCTGGCCACGTCGGTGAAGCAGCTCACGGCGGCGATGCAGAAGAACGTCGCCGAGGTGCTGACCCTGCAGGGCGACGAGGTCCAGTGGCGCCAGTCCCTGCAGGCTGCGGACAAGCAGCTGCGGTCCAACTCGGCGGGGCTGGACGGGAACACGAAGAACGCGCTGGCGAACAAGCAGGCGGTGCTGCAGGCCACGCAGAACGTGGTCACGTTCGCTGATGACCAGCTGACCCTGGGCGGGAACCTGCACGCCGCGTCCGGCCGCATCGCCGATCAGATCCGGTGGCTGCAGAAGCACGGGGAGAAGTCGAAGTTCGCCCGGGATGAGATCCACGCGCTGCGCGAGGAGGAAGCGAAGATCAGGGCGACGATCCGGCAGCGGATGATCGTCAAGGCGAGCGGTGACTGGAACGTTAACCCGTCCGGGAGTGCTCCCAGCCCGGGGATCCCCGGCGGCGGCCCCGGTGGTCACGGCGGCCCGGAACCGAAGACGGGCGGCCACGCGGCCGGGTGGCGGGTGCCCGGGTACGGCGGCGGTGACCGCTGGCCCGCGCTGCTCGAGGGCGGCGAGGCGGTCGTCGACAAGGACCGGACGGCCGCGCTCGCGCCGCTGTTCAAGGCGATCGGCGTCCCCGGGTTCGCCGCAGGCGGCGTGGCCGGGTCGTTCTCCGGGTCGGTGCCGGGCCTGACGCGGTGGCTGCGGAAGGAAGACAGCGCGACGCTGCTGGCGTTCGAGAACGCGGTGGCGCGGGCGACGCTGGCGGGCATCCGCGCCGCGCAGGCGGGCGCGGGCGGGCAGACGTTCCCCGGCGGCCTGGGCCGGGCCGGGCTGCGGTACCTGGAGGGCCTGTGGACGGGCGCAGGCGGCCCGGGCGCCGGGACCGCGCATGTCGCCTCGGCCATCGCCGAGGCCGAGTCCGGCGGTAACCCGCGCGCGTTCAACCCGTCAGGCGCAAGCGGCCTGTGGCAGATCCTCGGCCAGGTGGTGGCGGGGAACATCTTCGACCCGCACGTCAACGCGCTGAACGCGGTCTCCAAGTACCGCTCGGCGGGCGGGTTCTCCCCGTGGGTGACGTTCGAGACGGGCGCCTACAAGAAGTTCATGGATTCCGGGGGGTGGCTGGCGCCGGGCTGGAACCCGCCGATGTACAACGGCACCGGCCGGCCGGAGCATCTCGTCCCGACGGGGCAGGACGAAAATCTGGCGCCGCTGCTGCGGCAGGTCATCATCGAGCTGCGGAAGCTCCCGGGGGTGCAGGCGGCGCAGCTGGGCCGGGTGCTGTCCGGCCGCCCGGTGGCGCCCCGCCCGTCAGTGTTCGCGTCGCGTTAGCCGCAGCCGCCGGGGCTGTTGCGTCCGGTGCCCCGGCAGTCCCGGCGGTTCGGGCGTCCCCTACCCCGGCGGCGTCTTTTCCATCGCAGGGGCTCGGCTCATCCCAGTGCCGCACGTCGTCAGGAAAGGTAACCCCGCATGCCGGACCCGGCTTACGACTCTTTGGTTCTTGCGAACCGAATTGAATTGCTGGGCGCGGGGGAGCCGGGTGCCGCGTCCCTGGACCCGGCGTTCCCCGGCGCCATCTTCAAGCTCCAGCCCGGGTTCGACTTCGGCGCCCCGCAGCCCCTCACCGACTTCCTCGGCTCCCTCTCGCTGGACGGGGAGCTTCCGTCGGGCCGCCGCGCCGGTAACCGGACGTTCACGCTGCCGGTGAACATTCACGCCCCGGACTTCGCGACGGCCGCCGCCGCGACGGAGGCGCTGCTGGCGGCCGTTAACGAGCCGTACTGGACGCTGACGTGGACCCGGAAGCAGGGCACCGACCCGGCGCAGCTCCCGCTGGTGTTCGACTGCTACCGCGCGCATGCCAGCGTGGTGCAGGGCGGCGGCCTCGACGGGTGGAACATCAACTCGGTCAGCGCGGTCACCCTGTCGTTCGACGCGTCGCCGTACGGCCGGTCCGACACGCCGGTCGTCGTGCCGCTGGCGTCGCCGCTGCCCGGCGGGCCGTCCCCCGCCTCCCCGGTGATCCTGGACACGTTCTCCTCGGTGTCGTCCCCGGACTTCACCCAGTCGTCGAAGCACGTCCTCGACTCGTTCTCGGCGAAATGGGCCCACTCGGGCGGCAGCACCTACCCGACCTATACGAAGTCGTTCACGGCGGTGAGCCTGGCGGGCCTGTACAACATCACCGCCTACGTGGGGTTCGGCGCGGCGACGCTGAGCTCGTGGCAGAACCCCATCCTGTTCACCTTCCGGCTCGGTGACAGCCACGGGAAGTTCCTGTCCTTCACCCTGACGAAGAACTGCTACCCGTCCAACGACCCGGCGAACCCGGCGTTCACCCTGATCCACGCGAAGATCCCGCTGGGCGTGGCCACGTTCGACTACGCCAACGTCACCTCGTACCGGATTCAGGCGCAGAACGCGCCGAGCGGGCTGTTCACCCCGGCGAACTTCGGGTTCGACACCTACTACAACCACATCGTCGCCAATCCTCAGAGCATCCAGATCCCGGCCGTCCGCGGGTACGTGTACCAGCTGCCGGGCGTGCAGGGCACCGCGCGGGCACCCATCAGCGTGGCGGCGCAGCTCCCCGGCGCGGCGCTGACTGAGATCATCGACACCCCGGGCCCGTTCCAGTGGACCGCGCCGCCGGGGCTGACCGGCGGGGTCGCGGACGTGACCCAGATCGCGCCCGGCGGCGCGGGGAAGTCGATGACGCTCGCCGGGCAGGGCGGCGGCGGCGAGGGCGGCGAGGTCGCCCGGGAGACCGCGCTGGCGCTCACCGCGGGCACCACGTACTTCGGGTCGAACGGCATCCCCGGCACCCCGCAGACGTCCATCTCGACGCTGGCGATCACTAACACCGGGCTGCCGTCCGGGACCATCGGGTCCGCGTACAACGGGTACGCGGGCGCGTTCCTGAAACTGATCGACTTCAACTTCCTCACCGGCGACAACACGGGCTTCGAGGCCACCGCGGGGACGTGGACGGGGGCGACGAACTCCAACACGGCCAGGAGCACGGCGCAGGCCCGCGCCGGGACCGGGTCGCTGGCGGTCACGTCGATCGCGGCCGGGAACATGGACGCCGCGCACTGCACCGCGGGGAACATTCTCACCCAGGGCCTGACCTGCGCGTCCGGGGACTCGATCAACTGCCGGGCGTATTTCCGGTCCGCTGTCAGCGCGCGGAACTGCCAGGTCGGCGCCACGTTCTACACGAGCGGCGGCGTGCTCATCAGCACGCTCATGGTCGCGGGCGGCGCGACCGATAGCACGACGGGATGGACGTTCGTGCAGGGCCAGGTCACCGCCCCGGCGACCACGGCCCGCGCCCGCCTGGTCGTCCGCGTCAACTCCACGGGCGCCGCGAACGAGGTGCACTACGTCGACGACGCGATGCTCGGCCCGTCGTCGCTCGCGCAGGCGATCACCCAGTGGGAGGCCCTGACCGGCCGGGCGCTCAACGTCCGCCGCGAGTACTTCGCCGCCGGGCAGTACGGCACCGGCAGCTTCCTGATCACCACCGACCTGTCCGCCGACGCCGCCGCGGGCCGGAAGGTGTGCCTGACGCTGCGGCCCCCGTACAACCCGACGTCCAGCACCGACCGCACGAACATGGCCACGTTCCTCGACTCGTGCAAGGCCGCCGGGCTCGATGCGGATATCACGCTGTGGCACGAGCCGTTCTATTCCGGGCTGACCGCCGCCCAGTTCCAGGCCATGATCGCGTTCTACGGGCCGACGGTGCGGTCCCGGTATCCGCTGGTGTTCTGCACCGCGAACAGCGCGGTCAAGAACAATTCGGAGAACTCGTACTACACCGCCGGGGCATTTGACAAGGTCGCGACCGACTACTACGCGCAGGGGTTCGCCTCCGGGGACACGCTCGACGCCGCCGCGGCGATCGCGGACAGCGCCGGGCTGCCGTTCGGCGTCTGGGAACTGAACGCGAGCACCGATGCCGGGTCCGGGCAGACCGTCACCCAGGCCACCGACTACTTCGCCTACCTGCAGTCATTCTTCGATGCCCGTGACGCGGCGGGGAAACCCAGCGCGGAACTCCTGCTGTTCAACGCCGACACCGTCGCCGCGCAGGAAACCCCGATCACCGACCCGGCGGATTACCGGCTGCCGCTGTGGAACAGCCTGTATGACGCCCGGTCCGCCGCGCAGCTCACCGCGACGGGCGGCACCGCGCCGTACACGTTCTCGGTGTCCTCCGGGCCGCTCCCGACGGGGCTGGCCCTGTCCGCTGCCAGCGGCAACATCACCGGCGTGCCCACGACGGCGGCCGTGACCACCACCGTCGTGTTCCTCGTCACCGACGCGCTCGGCGGCACCGCGTCGAAATCGCTGCAGATCAGGATCGTGTCCGCGGCGACGCTGGCGATCACCACTACGTCGCTGCCCGCCGCGACGAAAGGCGCCGCCTACTCCAAGCAGCTGGCGGCGACCGCCGACGGTGACCGGCACGTTCACGTTCAATGCGCACGTCGCCGATTCCGCCGCGCACACTGACGACCAGGTCCTGACCCTGACCGTCGGCACGATCGCTACCTCCGGCAAGATCCTGTTCGGCGCCAACTCCGGGAACAACTACCTGAACGGTACCAACGGCACCCATTCGGGGAACTGGGAGACCGTCCGCAGCCACCTGGCTACCACCGCCGCGCTGCAGGAGATGGCGTTCGGGTACCGCGACTACGGCCCCACCCGGATGCCCACGTCCTGGAATGACGGGATCAATGTTCCCGCCGCCGCTGATTTCTCGGTCCTGTCCTGGAAACCGAACATTGACAACACGCTCGCCGGGATGTACGACGCGGCGATCACCCAGTGGGGCGTCTCCAGCCAGAAGAAATGGAACGCTAACCCGGGCAGCATTTTCCAGTCGCTGTGGCACGAGGGCGACTCGCTGAACCCCGGCAGTTCCGGGAACCCAACGTCGCAGCAGATCCTGCGGCTGCACGCCTACGTGTTCCCCCGGTTCGTCGCCGCGTGCAAATCGGTGGGCACCCCGAACGGGCGGGTGCCGTACGGGCAGATGTTCATCGGCCTGACCACGAAAAACTCGCCGAGCAGCTGGGTGTCGTGCAAGGCCACCGTGGCCGGCGGGTCGGATCTGGACTGGTACGGGCTGGACATTTACTCCCACGGCGGTGACCCGACCGCTGACACGATGTTCACCCAGTCCGCTAACAACATCCTGGCGCTGGCCCCCAACTCCCGCATCGCCGTGACCGAGTGCAACTCCTACAACGCGGACGCGATCACGTACTTCAGCCGGCTGTTCACGTTGTGCCAGCAGAAGAATGCCCTGTTCTACCTGCCGTTCTTCAACGGGTGCAACAACGGGGACACGATCTGCTTCAGCACGACGGACTCGACGCGGCCGGGGGAGAACGCGGCGCTGCGGACCATCCTGGGGCAGTGCGCCGCGGCCGGGGCGGTGACGATCAGCAAGGACCCGCCCGCCGCCGATGCGACGAACGCGTTCTTCACCGGCGACTCGGTGACGATCAGCGCGGGCGGCGGGAAGTCCGCCACGTCCATCACCGGCGCCAGCGGCAACGCGAACATCTCGACGAACACGGTGCATCACGCGGGCGGCGCCGGGGCTTCCGGCGGGTCCGGGGGCGGGTCCACCCCGGGTACCCCGCATGCGGTGTGCGCTGCGTTCAGCGCCGCATCCGGGTCAACCCTTACTCCATCGGTGCCGGTTACGACCGCGGTCGCGGCAGGCGAGGCCATTCTCGCCGTCACCGCCAGCAACTCCGGCGTGGTCTCCGGCGTCACCGACTCCAAGGGCAACAAGTACCTGAACGTTGCCCATCTAGGGCCTGTCGGCGCGTTCTATCTCGATTACTGGCTTGCGGACACCGCCGCAGACGGCGTGTCCCCGACCGTGGCGCTGACGACTTCCGACAGCCTGCACCCGGTGTGGACGGCGGCTGGCGCGACTCAGGAAATGATCACGCAGGCGGTCTCGGGCATCGCCGCCGGGACCGCCCTTGACCTGACGAAGTCGGGCAGCGGAACGTCCGCGTCGATGAGCACGGGCGCGTCTAACGCGCTCAGCCAGGCATCTAACTGGGCGATTACCGCGTTCGTCAACGGCAACGGCGGCGGCTCCCCCACCGGGCTGCCCGCCGGGGGGTACGCGCTGATCGCCACCGCGCACGCCGGGTCCGGGCAGTACCTCACCGTCGCCCAGCAGGTCACCGCCGCGACGACGGCGGTGACCGGCACCGCCACGATCGTCTCTTCTGCGTGGCTGGCGGCAGAGATCGTGATCCCGTTCGCGGCGACCGGGGCCACATTCGGCGGCGGCGGCGGATCCTCAGCCGGGCAGACCGCCGTCGGCGCGGCCGGGGCGCTCGCCGTCGGCGGGACCGCGCCCGACATCGGCGGCGACGGCGGCACCGGGTCGCTGACCCCCGACACGCCTCCCGCGGACGGGCAGGCCCCCGGCGGCGGCGGCGGCGGCGCGGCCAGCACCGGCGGCGCGCTCACCGGCGGCTACGGCGCCCCCGGGCGCACCATCATCACCCGCTCCACGTCCCAGGAGAAGTTCTCCTCGCTGCTGCTGCACTTGCCCGGCCCCGACGCCCCCGACGCGTTCAGCCCGCTGGTGCAGCTCGGCACCCCCGGCGTCACCGGAGACGGCGCGACGGAGTACCCGGTGCCGCCGCTGGTCACCGGGGGCCCGAACGCGGACTTTGACGGCACGTACACGATCGTCGGCGCCGCGACCACGCTGCAGGCCCCGCAGCAGCAGCGGACCGTCATCATCACGGTCCGGCAGTACGAATACCCGGGCGGCCCGTACCGGGACCTGCACACGTTCCCCCGCACGTTCACCCCGGTGGACGACGTGACATCGAACGGGCTGGTGGTCATCGCGGACCTGACCCTGCCGCACTGGGACGTGCCCCCCGACGCGTCCTCCGGGAACTACACGGTCATCATCGACGACGACAACCGGGCGGACGTGTGGTCCGACATCATGTTCATCGACACCGCCGGAACCCTGATCTGCATCGACGACGACATTCCGGGCGCCTATTCGGAGTTCTTCATCGACGAGCCGCCGCCGGTGCGGGACCTGGGCCGCATCCTGGGCACCTCCTCCACCCGCGCCGCCGCGATCAGCGTGCTCGACAAGTGCCTCGCGGTGTCCGGGGGGCCGCTGTCGGTGTACCCGGGGGACAACCAGATCCTGGCGTGGTCGAGGCAGGGCGCCCCGCAGCTGTCGGTCAGTTATATTCCGCGCTGGTTCGCGAGCCGGACGTCGTGACGTGAGCGATAAAGAGATCCAGCTGGCGCAGCGGCTGGACGAGCTGGCCCCCGGCCCCTGGCTATGGTTCGGGCCGTTCACCGCCGGGTGGCGGCTCGGCACCGGCGGGTTCGGGTACGTCCGCTACTGCCCCTTCGACAACAGCCTCGAATGGCTGCTCGACCTGAACTGCACCGGCGCGACGAACACGGACGGCACCCAGATCGCGACCCTGCCCGCCGTCGACGCGCAGGGCAATAATCTGCGGCCGGCGGTCACGCTGACAGTGCACTGCGCCACGGACCTGCTGCAGTCCACCACGCCCGGGTCGCCCAGGCTGCGGGTCGCTCCGGCGGGTGACATCCGGGTGTACGGGGTGGCGTCGGGGGCGACGTGGCTGCGGGCCACCTGCCAGCGGATCACCCTCGACGACGTGGCCGTCAACTAGCCCGGCGCCCACTCCGGCCGGTAGTCCGGGTGGTCGCTCCAGATCGCGGCGAAGGCGGTACGGATGCGAGCAACAAGGTCATCCCGGCCGCAGGTACAGTCGCCAGCGGGGACCGCGTTGTCATTGCAATAGCCGCTTCCCGGCTTCCGCTGCGGATCATCGGGATCTACGGCCAGTTCGCAGGAGTAGTAGCAGTCCTCTACGTAACGGTGAGGGATGGCCTCGACCTCGGCCAGGATCGCCCGCATCGCCGTGACCTGGCGGAGGATCATGGTCTGGCTTCCCGCGCCTTCTGCCTCAAACTCGTCCAGCCGCGCGGTCAGGAACATCATCGCCTCATTCTGCGGGGTCATGCTCACACGGTAACGGAGGGGTAGTGAACCGGCCCGAGGTCATCACCCTGGACGCCGCCGGGCGCCCTGGCTCCGCCATCGCCCTCGGCCAGCTCGGGCACACCTACGGCCAGGCTTACGGCTTCACCACCTCTGGCGGCGCCGAGAACTGGTCGGGCACCCTGTCCAAGCCCTCCAGCTACCGCACCGACGCCATGAACCCCGGCCGCAAAGTCCGCGTCACCCTCGGCGCATCCGACATCTGGGCCGGGATCCTCGACGAACCCCAGCCATCCGACTCCGGCTGGCAGCTCACCGCCCACGGCGCCGGGCAGATGGGCGGCGACTACCGCGCCGACTACAAAACGTGGGGCGACGGCGTCATCGACGAAGCCGTCAACAACGCCATCGCCCGCGGCCTCGACTGGATCAACCCCGGCATCGGCACCCCCGCAGGCATGTGGCTCGGGCAGAAAGCCGACCCCGGGTCCCTGTCCGTCGCGGAGCTCCTCGACCTGGTGTGCACCAGGGGCGGCCTGGTATGGTACGTCAGCACCCGGCCGCGCGGCAACGTCCTGTCCGTCACGAAGCTCCCCACCACCGTCAACCGGCTCCTGGTCGCCAACGGCCCGGTCGCCCGCACCCTCGGCGGGGACATCAACGCGCTGCTCATCCGGTACAAGACCCATCTGCCGCAGCCGCCCGGGGTCCGGTTCTTCAACGGCTCCGACGCGCCGGACAAGAACCTGAACATCCCGCAGTTCTCGACCACGTACGCCACCGATGACACGTCGATCGCCAGGCACGGCCGGATGGAATCGTTCCTCAACCTCGAGTCCGCGCAGCCCATGTCCGAGGCCGACGCCCGCGCCCGCGGGGATTACATCCTGTCCCGCTACCAGCGCGCCAGCTGGGCCGGGCCCTGGAACCTGCATCACGGGCAGCTGCTCACCACCGGCGGGCACCCCGTGAACCTCGCCACGGAACAGGCCCGGACCTGCTGCCGGCTCATCCTCGTCGATGGAGGCTATGGCGGCGAGGTCATCCCCGGTGCCCCGAAGATCGTGACAGGGGCGTATCAGTACAGCGTTGATGACGGGGTGGGGCAGGTCAGCGCGCTCCAGCGGCTGCGGCAAGATTTCGAGAGCCTGATGTCGGTGATCACGCAGACGCGGGGACGCGGCGCCGGGGACTGGCAGCACCGCTGACCGGAGGGCTGTCATGCCGGACGCTGGCGCCATCGTCGTGTACGCGGGCGGGTTCTCCGCGCTGCTCGCCGCCGCCGGGGTCGCCGGGGCGGCGTTCCGCTCCGCCAGGACCGGGCAGGTCGTCACCGAGCTGCAAAGGCTCGCGGACACCCGCAAGGAGAAGGCCGCCGACCTGGACCGCGCCATCGCCGACCTGCAGGCGGAGGGCGCGGCGAAGGACGCGGCGATCACCGAGCTGCAGGGCAAGGTTCAGGTGCTGCAGGACATGGTGACGGGGAAGGCGGCGGTGGAGCAGCTGGCCTCCGATTTCGGGCAGATGGTGGCGCACATGGACGAGCGGGTGTCTGAGGCGCTGAAGCAGGCCGGGGCGATCCGCGGCGAGGTCCGGGACGTGCACGAGGCGATCGAGGCGGTTGCCGCGGCCCTGGCCCGCCGGGACGGCACCCGGTGACGGCGCCCGGGTCAACGTGGCCGTGAACTGATGATGGCACGTCAGGGATGCTTGATGATGTACGCGACCAGTTCCGGGCTGCACCCGACAGCATGCGCGAGCGCCGGGTAAGTCCATCGCTTCGGGTCTTCCGCGCGGAGCTGCCGGATCAGCTGATCCCGCTGCGCCCGGTGCCGCGCGGCGAGCCCGGAAGCACCCTCCGACTCCCGGTGATGCTCCCGGGCCTGCTGCGCGCGGATGTCCACGGCTCAGACGTCGCCGCGGGCGAAGCTGGACAGCAGCGACGGGACGGCCGAGTCGAACCCGGCGACGTCCAGGGTGCCGGGGTCTTCCGGGTCCGCGATGGTGAAGTCCGTCGCCGTCATCCCGGTCACGGACATGCGCGCGGGGATGCCGGTCTTCTCCCGGTAATCGCGGAGCGCCTGGTGCGGGTGAATGTCCCCGGCGTATGTCTCGTTATCGGTGAAGATCGCGAAGTGCTCGACGTTCCACCCGTTGCGGAGGGCCTCGGTCATCGGCAGCGCGCAGTCGGTGCCGCCGAACGGCAGGTCCGAAACGGCGCGGATCGCGTCGTCAAGCCGCTGCCGCGGGGAGATGCCCAGCGACGTGAGCGCGGGCCTGTCCCGCCAGTTATAGCCGCGCCCGGAACTGGTGAACCCGACGGCGAGCCACTCCGGCTCGGTCGCGGCCGTCACGAGCGCCATCGCGGCGGACGCCTCACGGCAGGAGATCGGCAGCCCGGACACGGCTTGGGTCATGGACCCGGACACGTCCAGCGCCAGCATGGTCCGCTTCCCGGCGGGCTCGACCGCACCGTACGCGGCATAGAACGCGGCGTCCAGCGCATCAGTCACCTGCGGGACCGGCCGCCAGGCGGCATCACCGCGGGCGGACTGCCCGGAGGCGTAGGTGCGCAGCGCCACCAGGACGCTGACCGGGTGCACGCGGGCCCTGGCCAGCCGCTCAGGGTCGGCAAGCTGCCCGGCCACGCCGCGGGTCACGGCTGACATGGGCTCGAGAACGCCGAGCCGGGTGAGCCGGGGCAGCTGTCGCATCAGCGCGGTCTGCGGCAGGCCGTGCAGCAGCAGGGCATGCCATACTGCCTTCTCGGTAAGTGCCGCGTCGGGCAGCATCTCCCATGACAGGCCCGGGTTCACGCTGATCAGGCCGGTCCATTCCTTCACCGTGGCCGCGGCCTGGGCCTTGATGAACACCCGTACCATCGGCAGGTCCGCGAGATCGGCCTCCCGGCCGCAGATGAAATCGAACAGGGCACGGTGCGCGCCGGTCCCGGCCGGATGGGACAGCCGCAGCAGGTCACGGTGCGTCCAGCCCTCCCGCTGCCGGTACTTCAGCACCTGGTAGGCGAGCTGGTCCGGGGCCTTCCCGAGATACCACTCGCCGACGGCGCGGCGCAGCCCGCGGCCCCAGCCGCGGAACTGCTGGACGTAGCGGGCGAAGATGAACAGGTGCGTCCCGGTGCGGGCCACTAGCGGCAGCGCGTCCAGCGCGGCCTTACGCCCGTCCGGATCACCGAGTGACGCCGCAGCGGCGAGCGCGAACAGCGCCGGGTTGTTCCGCGGCGCGCGGCCTGCCTGCGAGATCGTGACTGCCTCAGTGACGAGTTCCGTGGCGGACTCACGTGCCCATTGCAGGACGATGGCAGCGTTCTGGCGGGTGATGTCCCGCTCCGACGCGTAATAGGTGCCCCGATCGGTGCCGAGAGTCAGGAAGCGGTGCAGCCGGGCGGTGCGCTCCACGGTGAACGTGAAGCCCCCGGCCGAATTGGGGACCTGCCGGGAGTCGGCCTGCTCGGACTGGGGAGTGGCGCGGGTGGAGATCTGCGCAAGAGGATCAGGCATGGCGGGGACCGCCTTCCCGGAGAGGGCCTGCGGGCGTGTGAATGACTGCCGCATCTACTTTCCGCAAAGGTAAGCGACTGCCTCCGGCCCGCAGGGACTCTCCAGTTGTAGGGACGGGCGTGGGGTGCGAACCGGAATCCGGCCGAGGCCGGACCTTTTCAAGAGGTAACCGATTCACTTCGGCCCGTCACCCGGACTGTAATGCATTACAGGTGAAGCGTCAACCGGGAAGGGCCGGTCACCTTGAACCGCCGCGAGGTCATCACCCAGGTCACCCCAGCGGAGCGGCTGGCGGACCTGACCCGCCGGTGGCAGCGCCTCCAGCGGGCCGCGTGGGGCACGGTGGCCCTGGTGATCGTCCTCGCCGCCGCGTGGGGCGTGGTCGCGCTGAACCGGCAGGGCGCCCAGATCCGCGCCCAGGACAAGCTGACCGCCGCGCAGGCCGCCGTGATCCGCCGCGACGAGCGGCGGCTGCAGTCATCATGCCGCTGGTATTACGACGTCGGCTCCGCGCCGGTGAGCGTGAACCCGGCCACGCGGCAGCCGACGCCGCTGGGCGTCGCGATCATCGTGGACGCCCGGATCACGTTCCGCGGCCAGGGCTGTCCCGGGCGGCTGTCACGGCCGGGACGGCGGCTGCGGAAATGGGCCCGCCGGTTCGGGCTCCCCCCGCCGTGAGGTAACCGGCATGCTCCAGGTGCGGTTCCCCGCCATTCTCCCGGACCTCAACCGGGATGCCGAGCAGCTGATCCCCGGCGGCTGGCTCCCGATTCAGGGGATCGGCCATGGCGGCCACGTGACCGGCCAGGGCCCTCATGTCAGCGAAGGGGCCAGACGGGCACGCAGGGCACTGGTAAGGCGGCCCGGCCGCCGGACCGGACGCCTCCGCGCGGATGCGGTCATACCAGGCGCGGTTCATCACCCAGCGGCAGGCAGGGGCGCGCATCCGGTTATCCGTCGCGTAATACGCCTTGATGAGCAGGTCGTGCAGGGGATGCGGGGTCATGACCTCAGCGTCTCACGCTGCCGGGCGGCCTAGGCTGACGGCATGAGCAGATGGCTGTCCCGGCTGACCGCCGCGCACCCCGCCGCCGCCACCGCGGGCGCGGCGGCCATCCTCGCCGCCGCGATCACCGCCCTCGTCGTCGTCGCCACGGTGGTGGCGCCGCTGCAGGCTGGCCCGGCGGCCCCGGCCGCGTCATACGGCCCGTCCCCGCGGCCCGTCCCGCAGCACCCGGCCCCGCCGCCTGCCCCGCCGCCCGTCATCCTGCCGGTGATCCCGTTCCCGCCGCCACCGTCGCGGCTGACCCCGGCGCCGCCGGTCCCGCGGCACCCGGCACCGAAACCGCACCGCCACCGGCACCGTCACCGGCATCACCCGCATCCGTGCCGGTGCCGCCCGCATCCGGGACGGCACCACCATCACCGGCACCACCACCACCGGCGGCGCGCATGCCGGGCCTGCCACTAGGAAGGACCTGCGGCCGTGAACTGGTATCAGATGTCCTGCGGTCACTGGCAGGGCGATGTGCTGCACCGGGAAACCGGCGCCCCGTACCCGTGCTACCGGTGCGGGACCACGCGGACGACGATCATCGGCTGGGCACGGCCCCTGCGGCAGGAAGATTCATGATGCCGCGCTGGTCCTGGCGGCTGGCCGCTGCCACTGAACGGAGAATGTTCGCATGAAGCCCAGTGTGGGACAAATCGTTCACTATACCTCGTACGGCACGCCCGGCGGCGAGTACAAGAGCGAATGCCGGGCGGCCATCGTCACGGAAACCAGCCGCCACGCCGAGCTGCCCGACGTCATCAGCCTGTGCGTGCTGAACCCGGAAGGGATCTTCCTTAACCGGGGCGTCCCGTTCGGCAACGGCGACGTGCCGGGCTCGCTCACGCCCGGCACCTGGCACTGGCCGGAAAGGGCGGAATGATGCCGGGCCGGTTCTGGTGGCCGGCCGCTGCCGTGCTGGTCCTGGTGCTGCTCATCCTGCTCGCCGACCACGTTCACTTCAGCGTCCATTAGGACGCGGGCTTGGCGTGGCATGGCGAGGCAAGTCCTGACGAGACGCGGCTAGGCGTGGCTGGTCCGGGCGAGGCATGGCGTGAGCCTTCAGTTTAGTCCCCCGCGAGGATGGAAGTCCCCATGAGACGCTTGCTTGCCCCGAGCTTGAACCCCGCCGGGCTGACCTCGGCCGGATTGGCCGTCTACGCCGCCGTGGTCATGATCCTGAACGCGTATCACGGGCACGGCGTCATCGACCCGCCCGTCATCGTCGCGGCCGTGGGCGCGGTCGCCGCGCTGCTGACCCGGCAGGTGGTCACCCCGGTCGCCGACCCGCGCGACGGGAACGGCATGCCGCTGCTCAAGCACAAGGTCGTCGTGCCGGGCCTGCCGTCATCGAACGTCACCGTCACGACCACGCCGCCCGCGCCCACGTCCCCGCCCGCCGGCCTCACCTAGCTACCCGGCCGCCGCGCAAGGACCGCACACCGGGATGTCCACCGCGCCGAGCAGTTCCGACGTGTACCGGACCGTGGTCACGACGTTGTGCGCATCACAGATTCCCGTCCTGCCCGGATGCCGCTTCTGGCACAGGCAGTGACAGCTGTCATTCATTTCATCCTCCTGGTTTCCCGGCCGCTCTCTCAAGCTGGCGCAGGCCACGGTCAAGTCCGCGTTTCATCTGATGCCGCGTCCGCATGTTCCGGGCGGCCCTCACGAGGCGCCACGGCGGGATCATGACAGGCCACGGGCATTCCCCGTCGCAGCCTTCCTGCCAGCACCACCAGCAACGGCCCAGGCGGGCCATGGTCTCCAGCACGCCCGCCGGGGGAGGATCTTTAGCTCGCAGGACGTCCCGTCTGTCAGCCATGTCTCGCGCATCCTTCCAGGCACGGCAGGTAAAGGATCGCCCCGGCCCGCACCGCTTCACGGTGCCGGGCACCGTGCGCTGCTGACTGCACGCTGCCGCCCGGAGCTTTACACGCCCGGGCTGGCGGCTGTCCGCAGCTCGGGCACTTCACGCTGCGGCGGGCTTCAGTAAGATCCCGGAACGGCTCTGCGGCCACTACGTCGTGATTCATTGCGGGGCTCCTTCCCCTGGCGGCCCGTCCTTCGCTTCCTGATAGCAGCGCGGGCACAGCAAGTCATCGCCGTACTCGAACAGGAGCTGCGCTATCTGCCGGCAGCAAGAGCAGACCATCATCCTCCTGGTTTCCCGGCCGCCCTAGCGGGGTGCGGCGCAGGGAGCGAGACCCCCGGCCAGCCGAACCTGGCCGGGGGCTTTCGCACGTCTGGTCAGGCTATTCACGTCGCAATTCAGCATGCGTGGCGTAGCAATCGCGCACGCCATTGACCGGCACGTCCAGGTCAACCCTGACCCCCGGACGGAGGCCAGGAGGATTTACCTCGCGAACCATGCCTGCAAATGAGCGCCATCGGCCGCGCGGTTCGCCGTTCGCGTCCGGCAGTCTCACGAGCACGCGGTCACCAGGCTTCCACTCGGCTGTCAGATCACTCACCTGATCATGATCAGCGTTCTCATTGAAGCTGTTGCTGTTGGACAGCATGGCCCACCTCCTCCCGGCCTTCCGCTGCGGGCAGCGGCCCGGTCTCCCACCACAGCCAGGTCACCCGGATCAGCCACGCCCGCAGCCGTGACTCCCTGTTAGCTACGCATTGTGACGGCACGGCGGATGCGTCAATGTCACAGACTGTGACAGCTACGACATCCGATGTCCGTATTGTCCCAGCTTGTCCTACGCTGTACCTACGCGGGAAACCGCGCGTAGCGCTCTTTTTTTTGGGCGGGTTTCCCGCGAGCGCGGCCCTGTGACTCACCGTGACCGCCTCCGCAGCCGTGACGCAACGTAATCAGCGGCGCGGCGGGGCCAGCTACGATGCGTGACCAGCGGCGCAGGGACGTTCCGCAGCCTGTCCTGCCAGTTCTGCTTCGGCGTCCCGTACACCAGGTTCCCGAGCCCGGCACGGCAGGCAGCCTCACCGCCCGGCGCCCACCTGTTGTCGTCGCCGATGTCGTTCCAGTGCCGGATCTCCGTCCCCGGCGGCCGGCCCGGCTCGAACGCGGCCATCATCAGCGAGTGCATCGTCCGCGTCTGCCGGACGCCGTCGTGGTCGTAGACCTTCACGAGCACGTAGCCGCGGTTGGAGAGCGTCACCGACAGCGGTGAGCCCTTCACCCGGCGGCCGTTGCCTAGCACGCGGTCGACCGACCGGGCCTGGCCGCGGGATGTCACCTCGCAGAAGTAGCCGGGGACCGCCGTCCACGTCCCGGTGATCTCATCACTCGCCGTCATCGGCCGCAGCAGCATTTACAGCTGCACATCCACTTACGGCAGCCGCAGCACCCGCATTGCGCGTTCGGGCCGCGGCGTCGCCTGATCCATCTCATCGTCCTGTCCTCACTTTCAGCTCGCCGAGGTCGTACAGGTTCGCGAGGTCCCGGACGCCGGCGGGCTCCGGGAACCCTGGCCGCGTGGACGCCTTCCGCGCCGCCGCCAGCGACGGCCACAGCCCCGCATCCGCGGCCTCCCGCAGCGTGATCAGATCCGACTCATACGGGTCCAGCGGGGGCCGTCCTA
>WNFX01006412.1_pt1 | contig 19248 bp, 15 predicted proteins | sample 5400111 | NCBI WGS metagenome assembly WNFX01 (sample SAMN13153363, study PRJNA577476) | soil metagenome | isolation source: 40 cm soil or saprolite under grassland replicate 1 | place: USA:California | collected 2016-06-15 | reverse complement strand
AAGACTTTACCGGGCTGGCCGTTAGCTCCGATGGACACACGCTCTACGGGGTTGACCCCGCGACCGGCATTACCTTGCTCGACCCCGGCAGCGGAGAGACGCGCGCAGTGATCAAGGGGTTAGTGCAGGCGCCCTGGGGCATCGAATGGATGACTGCATAGGCATGAGCCCTTTATACACGAAGCGCTGGCGTGCCAGGTGATAGCTCTGATCGGCTCCAAAGAAATTCAATTCAGCCACATCTCGTGCAATTCTTCCTCCTGGTACGCCTGCAGCGGCTTGCGGTCTTCATAGACTTGCCGGGTGTGACGCTTCTCCTCCAACATAGGCGCACAGCGCGGACTGCGAGCCAGCTCTTCTGCCAGCTCTCTGATGTGGTGGCGAAAGCTGGCCGCGTCCTCCTCAAAGGCAGCATCAATCAACCCGATCTGCTGCGCGGTCCTGGTGCTGACCGGCAGCAGCGCCTCTGTGCACGTCGGAATATACCTAAAACAGTGGATGGCACCTACGACTCGAACTCACCCCGCTCTCTACCTGCAAGCAGCTTCGTCCAGGCGAGCACTTCTGATCTGGAGGTGGGCAAGCCCCAGGTGTAGGGGTGATCATGATCACCCCCTGCGCCGAGTTCTACCTCTAAGCGCCTCACCTCGATCCAACTGATGCAGTGTTTGTCCCAGAGCTGCCCGATGGCGACGGCAGTGGAGAGCAACCCCTGGTTGGACCGGCTGAGCATCTCCTCCATCTGCTCAGGCAGGGTGGACAGAAACACGCGGATGCGCTCCCTGGGCACACAACGGTACACATTGAGCAAACCCAGCACTGCATGCAGTGAGGTGAGTACCGTTGATTTCCACTGCCACGTTGTCGATTGGCTCCCCCGTAAGGCAACTCTATAATAGATCATGTGACTCCTTTTGCTCCTCGCTGCTACACCTGCTACACTTGCTATACCGCCCCATCACTCACCTCGCTTAACTTGTACTTGTGCTCACGCAGGGCCTATTCGATGATCGGCAGCAACTGTTCGGCTGCCAGGGGTGATCCGTTCCATGCCAGGTGCTCCTTACTACACAAGGGTTATTGACGTCATCTGTGTCGAAGGCTAGTTCCGCCAACGACCTGCTTCAACCGCTCATGTGAAGTGTAGTAGACACGGTATCCCGCTTGTGTCCCAATGGATGTCCCGATTTTGCGGAACAGAGAGGGAGGTTGTCACGAGAAAACCTCTCACATCTGCGGTACATCATCGCCGCTGAAAGTGTACCTATGTGGGCTCAATTGCACCATGAAGAAGACCCACGTGTTCCCCACAGCTTTCTCACTCCATTGGGGATCACGTGGTCGCGACCAGGACCTCTGCCAGCGCAAGATTTCCCTGATTGACCAGTTCCACGTAGATTCTACGTGACAGGTGTTTGTTTTCTGCCGACGAGATTCCTTCTCCCATATTCAGAGTCTGGCCGGTTGGTGCGTGCGAGTCATCGGTAAGATTACATGATTATTGGAATGCTCACATCTCTTTCCAATGCCATTTCAATAAACCGGTGCTACTCTTCTGTATGTCAGGCAAGGATTCTCTAGACCTGAGAGAAGAGCACCAGGCTCGCACTCACTACTTTCAAGGAGGAATAATGAAGAAGCTTTACATCTTGCTGGGCATACCCAGCGTTATTCTCGCCATTATTGTCGCCGGTATGGTATACACGGCACATTTCACCAGCACCGTCGACCAACCCCATACCGCGCCAGGGGCCGCAACGGCAACCGGAACACCCATTGCGTCCACCAGCCTGCAGACCTTTCAGATCGTGTCTGCCCAGACCACCGCATCCTACAGCGTGCATGAAAATCTGATCTTCCAAAATAAACCGAATAATGATGCCGTTGGCACGACACACACGGTGCAGGGCAGTTTCGGTATACGCACCGGCGCATCCCCGCTTGTCGCAGCCATGAACATTAAGGTCGACTTAAGGACGCTACAAACGGATTCGGCGAGGCGCGATAACTTTGTGCGACAGAACACCCTGCAAACAGACACTTATCCGTATGCGACGTTCATCTCTGTCAGCACGCGGGGCTTACCGGCGAGCTACAGTGACGGGCAAACCGTCCATTTTCAACTCACCGGCAACCTGACGATGCATGGCAAAACTAACAAAGAGGTATTTGACGTGCAGGGAAAAGTAGTGGGCAATACGATCACAGGAACGGCGACCAGCACGATCTACATGACGGATTTCGATATCCAACCTCCTAACCTGGCCAACATTGCTATTGCGCAAAATAAGGTGCTCATCACCCTGGCCTTCACGGCCAAAGCAGCATGAGAAGAGGAGATAAAGTATTTCTAAATTTTAGAATAATATTAGCAGGATATTAGAGAACGCTTAAAGTATTATTGTTGACTTGTATCATCAAATCATTTGTGGTAACTTGTAAGTGTAATGAGTGTATCTCAATGGTAATCATCGCATCTGTCATTTGATAACTACTCAGAACTCCTCATCACCTTCGGTGATGCGCAAAAGGTGTTTATGGTGGGCTTGGCGGCCTGCGGCCGCCAAGCCCACCATAAACACGACGCGAGCCGCCGGAGGCGGCGAGGGATCAGGTGTCTGAATAGTTACCATTTGTTAGAAGCCGGTAATGCTATACCGGCTTGGAAAAGAGGAGGTGAATTTCACCATGACACTTGCAACACTTGTTTTAGCGGATGTGACCCTTGCAACCCTCGTGTGGTGGCTTCTGGTTGGTTTGATTGCTGGCTTCCTGGCTAGCGTCGTGATGCGCGGGGGCGGTTATGGTGTCCTTGGCGATATCATCGTTGGTATCGTCGGCGCCATCATAGGTGGTTTCCTGGCCAGCCTGCTGGGCTTAGGTGCATCCGGCCTTGTAGGAACGATCATCATCGCCTTCCTTGGCGCGTGTGTCCTGATCGCGATCCTGCGCGCCGTTTCCGGTGGCTTCCCACGCCGCACAATGTAAGGACAATCCAGGGCGACTTACCTGGTTGCCCTTTTATCACTTGCGGCACGGAATATATCCGCGCTAAGCTCCTTCCAAAGTGGGTACTCTACGGGGTACCCACTTTTGTTATAGCTGGTGGAGCCAATCACCGGCGCTGCTGGAAGTTGTCTTCACAAAGTTCCCCTAAATTATTACCGGATTTCCACATTGCGGCAAGAACCCGTATAATAGGCATACAGCTTCTTGAAAACATCAAACCAGAGGGAGAGCGGGAATTATATTCCCACGGACAGCTATGGACTATGACCAGCTTGCCTATGACTTGCAGCACGCGCCGGGTATCCGGCTGCTCAAGGCCGATCATGCCGCGTTGATTATCAGTTTCCTGCACCGCCAGTTCAAGCGCCAGCAGCGCTTCGCCATTCCGCTGCCAGAACTGGCAGAGCACCTCGCGGATACGCTTGAGGCGCTGAATGAACAGGCGCCGGGCAGCTATCCGCGCCCGGCTCACTCCTACCTGTCGGAGTGGGCTGACGAGCACCACCGCTTTATCCGCATTACAACTCCCGCCAACAGCGATACGCCACTCGTCGAGTTGACAGCGGACGCGGAACGGGCCATTGGCTGGCTTGAAGAACTGCACGGGCAACCATTTGTCGGCACGGAATCGCGCTTCCTGTATATAGTGCAACTTCTGCGCGATATTGTGCAGAAGAGCACAGAAGATCCTGTCACGCGGCTGGCACAACTCGAACAACAGAGTGCTGCCCTCCAGCAGCAAATCAACATGATTCGTGAGACGGGCGTTGTCGATGATCTCTACAGTACAACCCAGTTGAAAGAGAGGTTCTTTGAAGCCTGTAACGGGGCGCGGCAGCTGTTACGGGATTTTCGTCTCGTGGAGGAACGCTTCCGGGGCATTGCGCGAGCACTGCAGGAGGCTCAGTTGCAATCGAACGCACAGAAGGGAGCGCTGGTGGCCTATGTTCTCGACGCCGATGCCGAGTTGAAAACCTCGGATCAAGGGCGCAGCTTCTATACCTTCTGGGATTTTCTGATGACTCCATCACAGCAAGATGAATTGTACATGCTGCTCGAGGCCGTGCAACAACAGACTGATTTGCGGCCGGTTATCCACGAGGGTAAGATACTTCAGCATCTACCCGCGCACCTGCTGGAGGCAGGAGAGAAAGTGGTACAATCGAATGCCGGACTGGCTCAGCAATTGCGCAGAATGCTGGACGAGCAGAGCATCGCCGAACGTCGCCGCGTGCGTGCCATCATCTCGGATATCAAGCAACAGGCATTCCAGGTGGCGAGCAATCCTCCGGATGGATTGGCCTTCATTGACCTCGAGGGGCCGCCAGGGGTACACCTGGTAATGGAACACGGCTTATGGGAAGCCGGCGATACATTCTCCGTGAGTGCGCTGCCAATCAACAGCGCTGGCGAGGAACCAGCCATAGCCGATCTCATATCCCTGCATACACAGTTTCATATCGACAAAGCCATCCTCTACCAGCGTATCGAGGCGCTGCTGAACATTCGCCCACGGGTAACACTGGCCGAAGTGCTGGCTCATTATCCGCCCGAGAAAGGGCTGGCCGAAATACTGGCATACTACACGCTGGCAGCAGACGATCCAGACCATCACATCGACGCGCAGCAGACCGAAACAATTGAGCTTCCCATCGCCACGACTTCCGGCCAGGAAATCAGGACCCTGACCATCCCTCGCGTACTCTATCAGAGGAGGACCTATGTCTAATAGTGCTATTATGCCGTATGCTCCTGTCGTACTGAAATTGCTTCAGAATCCACTGTTCAGCGACGAGACAGCTTCCTGGAACTTGCTGCTCTCGTATCTCACACCGGTTCAGGAGTATTTCGCGCGCATCGGACTCGAAGTGAGCGTCCATGAAGAGGATGGCTACGCCTATCTGCACCAGCCCGCTCTTGAAGACGACGAGGGTCAATCGATAGTGCTGCCAAGGTTGACACGGCGCGATCGTCTCACCTATCACACGACACTGCTCTGTGTGCTCCTGCGCGAGTGGCTCGAGCAGTTCGAGTCTACCCACCTCGATGCCGGGAAATGTACGATCACCGAGGATCAGGTGCGCGAACTGCTCGTACCTTTCTTGCCCGCGCGAACAGATGAACGCACTATCCAACGCAGAATGGACTCAGCTATCGAACGCCTCGTAGACCTGGGCTTTCTCAAGCGCATGTCCAGCGCGGAAAAACTGGCTTATTTTGAAGTACGGCGCATCTTGAAAGCCAAAATCGACGCGGAAAAACTAGCCGAGATAAAGGAGAGACTGGCACACTATGGAACTGCCGAGATTGAATCATAATCAGAGATGGCGCGATAAACCGGGTCCTACGAGCGGCGACAGTACATCAGGTGGCTTTCGCTTGCAACAGCTCGAGGTATATAACTGGGGAACGTTCAACCAGCGTATCTGGTGCATCACTCTTTCCGGCGGAACAGCGCTGCTGACCGGTGCAAACGCCTCCGGCAAGTCCACGCTGGCGGATGCTCTATTGACCCTGCTCGTCCCGTATACCCGGCGAACGTATAACCAGGCATCAGGAACCGAAAAGCACCGTGAGCGTAACGAAGGAACGTATGTGCGAGGAGCATGGAGCAAACAGAAAGATCACGAGAGCAGTTCGGCGAATGTGCAGTACCTGCGCGGGAGAGATTCCTATTCCGTCCTGTTAGCCGCTTTCGCCAATGCAAGTCTGGAACGATACGTGACACTGGCCCAGGTCTTCTGGTGGCAGCAGGGCGAATTACGCAAGTTCTTCGTTATTGCGCCCACACCGTTAAACATCGAGGAGCATTTCTCTGTACGCGGCGATATGACGGATCTGCGTAAGCGGCTGCGAGCCAGGGGAGCCGAAGTATTTGACGAATTCGCGAAGTACAGCCGGCGCTTTTGCTACCTGATGGGCCTGCGTTCCGAAAAAGCCCTCGACCTGTTCAACCAGATTGTTTCAATTAAAGACATCGGCGGATTGAATGTCTTCGTACGCGAACACATGCTCGAAAAGACCGATGCCCAGGAACGCGTCGCGCAGTTACGAGAAAACTTTGAGAACCTGACGCGCGCTCATGCCGCTATTGAGCTCGCGGAGCGGCAGCTTTCCGTGCTTGAGCCGCTCATGAACGAGATAGGGGAATATGAGAAGCTGCAAGTGCGTATCGTCGAGGCGGAGCGGTGTGCGCAAGTCGTTCCCATCTACATTGCTGATCACAAGAAAACGCTGCTTGAAACGGCCATCGATGACGCTCGTCAGCAGCGCGTCGCAGCGCAGGGACGCGGCGAGGCCCTCAAGCAGCGCCTCGCTCAACTGATGCAGCAGCAAATTGACTTGAGCGTTGCCATGCAAAATGACCAGGTTGGCCAGCACATACGCCAGATCGAGCAGGATATCCAGGTGCTGAATGAGCAGCAAGCAAGCAAGAAGAAACAGGCAGAGCTGTATAATACGCATGCACGCGTGGTCAACCTGCCGGAGTGCGGCGATGAAACAACGTTCCTGGCGAACGCGCGGCAGGCAACCATGCTGCTGGCACAGGTCGCGCAGCGTTCCACTGCACTTACTGGCCAGCGCGACGAACAAAAACAGCAGGAGGCATCGCTCACAGCCACGCTGCGTGGACTCATGGAGGAACTGGCTTCGCTGCAGCAGCGCAAGAGCCAGATTCCCAGCGAAGATATCCGCTTACGTTCGCTGATTGTGCAGGCGCTCGAGATCCCGGAAGGCGAGCTGCCTTTCACCGGTGAACTGCTGCGTGTTCGCGATAGCGCGCGGCAATGGGAACCGGCCATAGAGCGACTGCTACACGGCTTTGGGCGGCAGCTGCTCGTACCAGAACAGCACTACCAGCAGATCAGCCGCTTCGTGGATCAGACGAACCTGCACGGGCGACTCATTTATCACCGGATGCGTGGACCCCGAACACCGCGCAACAACGCGGCAATTGAGCGCAACTTGCTCTTCTTCAAGCTTGAAATCAAACCGGACACCGAGTTCACCAACTGGCTTACTGCCGAACTCATCGACGCCTATGACTACGTGTGCTGTGAGACGCTGGAAGAATTCCAGCAGGCACGCCGCGCACTCACCATCAACGGCCAGATCAAGCACAGCGCGGCCCGCCATGAGAAAGATGATCGCTCTTCCCTCGGCGACCGCAAGCGGTATGTCCTCGGGTGGAGCAACGCCCAGAAAATAGAGGCCATCTCGGTGGAACTCACCGCGCAGCGGAAGGCGCTAGAGACGATCAAAGCCCGCATCGAGCGGATCGAACAGGCACAAAAATTCGAGCAAAAACGCGAGCAGGCGCTGCAACAGATGCTCCAGTTTACCTCGTTCGCGCTGATCGATTGGCGGACTGACGAGCAGCACCGCAACAGCTTGCTGGCCCAGAAACGCGAACTTGAAACCAGTGCTGATCACCTGGCAGAGCTACGCCACCAGCGCGACGAGGTCACAAGACAGCACCGCGAACACCAGCAGGAGCGAGACAACGTAAATGCGACCATCACCACGCTCGATAACGCCATTGCCAGGTACCAACAGCAGCACTCCGCCTGTCATGTGACGTTGCAAGCCGCCGCGCATATTAACATTTCGACCTACGTAGCGCAGATTGAGAAAGACCACAAAAACACCACACTGACAATTGAGAACGCTGATGATGTTCGAGAAAAAATGGCCCAGTTCTATCGCGCTCGTGCCACCTCTTTGCGAGGACTAGTTACGCCATTGATGAGCAAAATCATTGGCTTGATGAACGATTTCAAGCAAACCAGCCCAACTATTGCTCACGAGCTCGATGCATCGATAGAGGCTATTACTGCATACCGGCACCACTACGAGCAGATTCGTCGCGAGGATTTGCCGCGCTACCGCAGGCGCTTCAAAGAATTGCTCGATGAGAAAGTGATCACCAATATCAGCGTCTTCAAGGCGGCATTAGAGCGGCAAATCGAGGATATTAAAAAGAGCATTGGCAGCCTCAACGACTCGCTGCTCCAGATTGATTATACACCATCGACCTACATCCAGCTTTGCTTTGACCAGACGCGCGATAGTGAGGTTCGTGACTTCAGAACCCAGCTGCGCGCCTGCCTACCGGACGTGACACAGCCGCGCACAGCCGAAGCGAACGAGGCCAGTTTCCAGCGCATCCAGGCACTGATCCGGCGCTTCGAGCAAGAAGAACGCTGGACGGCGAAGGTGACAGATGTGCGCAACTGGCTCGACTTTTCCGCCGAGGAGCGCTATCGCGAAGACGATACCACCAAGAATTACTATAACGACTCTTCTGGCAGGTCCGGCGGGCAGAAGACGAAGCTCGCTTATACCATCCTTGCCTCCGCCATTGCTTACCAGTACGGTCTTGACCAACAGGAGGAGCGAAAACAGGCTTTCCGCTTTGTCGTCATCGACGAGGCGTTCGTCCGCTCGGATGAGATGAATGCACGCTACGCAATGGAACTCTTTAAGCAGCTTGACCTGCAACTGCTGGTTCTGACGCCGCTTGATAAGATCCACGTGATTGAGCCCTATATCAACGCGTGCCATTATGTAGCCAACAACCAGGAAGAAAACGACTCGAAGGTGTACAATTTCACCATTAGCGAGTACTTTGAGCACAAACAGGCTCTACAGGCAGGAGTGCTTCCGCTCCGACTGACTGAGCCGCAGGGTAGCCGCGCCAGCGGCGTTGTCAGTCGGAATACGGAGCTAAAGTATTGGTGATTACGCCAGGTGATATACGACAGAAAGCGGCGCGGCTCTACCTGCCATTCCTGCGCGCATGGCTGCAAGAAGAGGCGTTCTTCCCGGTAGACTTTCCAGTGGGCAAGCTGCCAACGGATTATTTGGAATTACGCAAAGGGGTACGCGACTTGCAAGTGCAGTCCAAAGAGCAGCGCGGCTACGGTTATGCCCTTGAATACCAGGTGCAGCAGAAGCGGTTCTCTGGACCACAGACCTTGCCAGTGCGGGTAGTCATCGAAACGGAGCAGGATTTCTTGCGCCTCATCGCGAAAGAAGCAGAGTTCGGCCTATTCCGGCGGGATATCGCGCTGATTCGCGCACAGCTGCCTCAACTGGAAAACTGGATGAGGCGATACCCACAGCGAGTCATTGAGCAGCACGAAATTTGGATAGGCCTGCTCGCAGTGTGCCACTATTTCCTGGAGCATCCCAGGCCACAAATATACATACGCGAGCTGCCGGTCAACGTGCATACCAAGTTTATTGAGCAGCATCGCGGCATTGTACGAGAGCTACTGGAGCAGGTTCTCCCGGCAGAGGCAATGATACCAGAGGCGATAACGTTTGAGCAGCGATTTGGACTGCGCGAGAAAGAGCCGCTGGTGCGGGTGCGTTTGCTGGATGAGCAACTAAACAAACGGTACAGGCTGCCGCTCACTGAATTGAGCGTTCCGGCCTCGCAGTTCACGACGCTTGACCTGCTGCGCGGGCAGCGCTGCATCGTCACTGAAAACGAAATGACATTTCTTACGCTGCCACCCCAACGGGACACCTTCGTTCTTTTCGGCGGCGGTTTCATGGTCCACAACCTGGGCCGTGTCCCGTGGCTGGCCGAGTGCCCCATCTTCTATTGGGGCGACCTGGACGCGCAGGGCTTCCAGATTCTGTCACGCTTGCGGGCGGTGTTCCCGCACGTAACTTCGGTGATGATGGACCAGGAAACGCTCTCCATCTTCGCCGATTTCTGCGTCGAAGGTACGTCCTGCCCCATACAACACCTGCCACATTTAACACCTGAAGAACACACCCTCTTCGTTCACCTGGCCAGGGAAGGCATTCGCCTGGAACAGGAGCGCATCAGCCATGCTTACGCGCTAGAACAGTTAGAGCGCGTAATAAGCTGGAACATAGGATGAGCCCTTACTGGTCCAGGGTCGCAAACAGGTTGTTCAGTGACTCCGCCAGCGTGGGATGAGCGAAGACGGCATCGCGCAGGACAGTATAGGGCACTTTACCCATCATGGCCGTCTGCAATATGGCCATGATCTCGCCTCCTTCGATGCCCAGGACCGCGCAACCCAGAATCTGCCCGTCACTGGCATCTACCACGGCTTTCATGAAGCCGCGCGGCTCGTCCGTTTCCAGGGCGCGAGCTACATAATTCATGGGCATCGTGGCTACTTTGATATTGCGATCATGAGCACGGGCCTCGGTTTCAGTCAGTCCTACCCGGCCCAGCTGCGGGTCAATGAAGACGGTGTAGGGCACGAGCCGCTCGCGTGTAGTGGCGCTGCCACCTTCGAGCAGGTTTGTACGAATAATGCGGAAATCGTCGTAAGAGATGTGGGTGAAGGCGGGGCCACCTTTCACGTCACCCAGCGCATAGATGCCCGGCACATTGGTCTCCAACCGCTCGTTTACCTGGATAGAGCCGCGTTTGTCCACCTGCACACCCACTGCCGCCAGGTTGAGCCAATCGGAGTTGGGCACCCGACCCGCGGCCAGGAGCAGGTGCGACCCATTAAGAGTACGTTCCCCGGCAGGTGTATGTACGGTCAGTTGAATAGCGCCGCCAGCTAGCTGCTCTACCTGTACCGGAGTAGTCTCCAGCAAGACCTCGATGCCGTCCTCGCGCATGATTTTTGCTACCTCGCCAGCCACATCCGGGTCTTCACGGTTCAGCAAATACTTTCCCCGCTGCACAATAGTTACCTGGCTGCCGAAGCGACGAAACATCTGGCCAAATTCCAGCCCGACATAGCCACCACCTATCACCAGCAAATGCTCTGGCACTATGTCCAGTTCCATGATCGATGTCGAGTCCAGCGCAGATACCCGATCCAGTCCATTTAAGTGAGGTTTTGATGGTCGATCGCCAGTATTAAGAAAAATAGTGCCGGCGGTTAATTGGCGGGTCTCACCATTGGTCAGGCGGACCTCCACTAGCTTCGGACCAGTAAAGCGAGCTTCTCCCATCACCAGGTCCACGCCCTCGGTACTTTCGATGCGCTGCTGGCTGCCATTGCGAAAGCTTTCTACGATGTCCCGTTTGCGCTGCCGCACCACAGTCATATCCACTGTTACAGGGCCAGTATGTACACCATAGTCAGCGGCACGCCGGGCTAGGTAGGCCACACGTGCACTGGCAACCATTGTTTTAGTAGGCGTGCAACCTTCGTTGATGCAGGTACCTCCTACATGCACTCGCTCGATAATGGCAGTTTTCCACCCAGCTCGCGCCAAAGCGGTGGAGAGAGGGCCCCCGGCCTGACCCGCGCCGATTACAATGGCATCATATTGTGTTGTTGTCACCTGTTTTCACCTCCAAGTTTCTTGTTACGTGTTCCTTCAACTACCATTGTACTCTACTTGTCAGGTACCCCAGCCCTGACAGGCCTTTAGGCAGGGGACTCCACGCCGCTTATTGTTGAGCGCCGCCTTTCTGGCGGGAACGTGCGTGGCACGAAAGATGGCAGCATGACGCACACGTTTCCAGCCATTTCGCGCGGGAACCTGTGTCGGCGGGACGTGCGCCGATCTTATTTCACCACGCGGAACGAGAGATGGGTGGCTCCCGGTGTCTCAAGCGTTCGTATGTGTTCCAGGTGGATCGGCTCTGAGCCCAGATGATCGAAGAGGCGCACACCCTCCCCCAGCAGCACATGAGCAATGCTCATATTCAATTCGTCGAGCAGACCCGCCTTCAAGGCTTGTTGGACCGAGCTTGCCCCATGAAGGGCCACATTTTTCTCGCCTGCGAGCTCCTGTGCTTTCGCCATCGCGCTTTGGATGCCATCGGTGACAAAGTAAAATTGCGTCTTGCCCTTTTTCACGGGTTCTCGCACCTGCGATTGCATGACAATCACCGGCCAGTCGGGAGCCGTGCCGTCAGGAAAGACCCACCCCTGCTCACCGTCAATCTCATCGAAGCTTCTGTGCCCCATGATCACCGCGCCAGTCTCGCCCAGCGTATCGCCCACAACTTCATGAAACTGTTCCATTGCCCTTCCCATCCAGGCGAATACCTGTGACACGTCATCATTTTTATCAGCGATAAACCCATCCAGGGAGACCGAAAGACCAAAAATGACTTTTCCCATGATGTTCTCCTTTACTTCGATTCTCTTTGTTTATCTTTGACCTGCCAGCTTCATCGCATGCCAGGCAGCAACAAACACCCACAAGCAGTTGGATAGGACTATCAGCCTGTCGGCCCATCCATCTAATCCAAGCACCCCTGCTGGTAATGACGCCGGTGCGTGCTGAGGCAGCTGGCCACCATTTGCCTGAGCGAATTGAACCGTCATCAGCACCAATGTTGCCACCAGAAGGACGACGCTTATCCAATTCAGGTTCGCAATCCAGAGAAGCGGCTTTTTAGCGCCACGCCACGCTTGAGTGCGGCCAAGGCTGACACTCAGCAACAATGCCGCGATGGGAAAGCCGCCAATCCCAAGCACCCCTGCGATACTGTGCCCGGTGTCATGAGTGATATCAAAGACGGAAGCCAGAGCCTCGCCTATACCAGCAATGACCAGAAACCACAGGCCGATTTTCCCGGCTCTGGTTTTCACCTGTGACCAGAGCGCGACCGCCAATGCCCATGTGCTAATCCCCCAGGCGAGGAACATCAGCGACAGCACCCAGCCATAATGACCAAGTGCATATTCACTCACCATACGCCAGGAAGGATCAAATTCTGGGCTCAGGACGTGCAAGCTGGCAAGCAACAGGAGAGCCACCGCGGCTGCCGCGATTGCCAGAAGGGCTCCCGCGACTTCGATCTTCGGCGTATCGCTAGTTAAAACTCCGTTTTTCATAGAATTCCTTTCCTCTTGCACTCAATTTTTATCGCACACCACACACCGGGTCTCACAAACGCCAGGAACTGACGCGGGTCAAAGTGGGGTCAAGACAGAGAATCTCTCAACTCTTGCACGTACTCGACCAGGTAATCCCAGGTCATGCTCATCCCTTGCAGGATACCCATATCGACAGCGACTGAAAGCGCCGCTGCACTGCTGAACTGGATACGAGCAGTCACTCTCGTTTTACCAGCCTCTTCCGTGAAGATCACTGTGGTCAGGTGCTCGGGCATACCCGCGATGGGGTTGGCATGCTCATCAGCGAAGGTCGTGGTGTAGACCAGCTTCTCCGGCGAGACGATCTCGCGGTACACGCTGCGCGCCCACTGATCTTGATCCTCTGGCGAACGCATGCAGTAGTGCCAGATGCCACCAGGCCGCAAGTCGATGCTGCAGATGGGAATGGTGTACGGCTGTGGTGCCCACCAGCGCTTGAGATGTTCCGGCTGGGTGAACACCTGAAACATCAGTGTGCGGGGTGCGCTGAATTGCCGTTCCACGACAAATTCCTGTTCCCCAAGATGGGGGTTCAGCGAGTGGGAATCAAACATTGGTGTCCTCACTTCGGGAGCTTTTGTGTTGCTCGGCGGGCTGCATTTCCAGTAGGTAGTCTTCCAGACGATCGAAGCGTTCTTCCCAAAGGCGACGAAAAGAGTGCAGCCAGGCCTCCAACTCCTGGAACGGTTCGCGCCTCAGCTGATAAATTCTCCGGTTGGCCTGCGGCTGGACCTCCACAATGGCAGCCTCGCTCAGAACCTTGAGGTGCTTGGACACCTGCGGTTGCTGTAATCCTAGCCGCTCGGCGATCTCGCCTACGGTCAGAGGGCCATCGCGCAACAGTTCCACAATGTGGAAGCGGTTTGGCTCCATCAGAGCAGCCCAGAGAGTTTTCATAGTTCTAGTATACCCGAAAAGGAATATACTTGTCAAGGCATATTCCTGAAAAAGAATATTCCGGTCATCACGAAGTCACGCTCAGAAACAGTGATGAGTATCACATTCGACCCTTGAGTCATAGTACTAGATGGCCCTGCGTTTCAACCAGGTGAGTGGTTCAGTTCAGCCCGTGTACATAAGCCACGAAGTGATCGCCCCGGTCGAATTCATTGAGGAACATGCCGAAGCTGGTGAAGCCAGGTGAAAAGAGCAGCACGTCGCCTGGCCGCGTCAATGCTACCGCGGCATCCATAGCCACAGTAAAGTTATCGAATACTCCACGCACGGGATTGGGTATGCCGAGCTTCCGCGCCTGCTCTTGCACGGCCTGCCGTAACTCGTCTGTTCCAGTGCCTCGCAACAAAATTACGTCCCGGCAGCGCCGGACAATGGTCTCCGGCCAATCTTCCAATGGGAGATATTTTGTATTGCCGCCGGCGACCAGCACAACTGGCGCATCAAAGGCCTGCAAACCTGTTCGCCCCGCTACCGGCGTTGTACTTGCGCTGTCATTGATGTAGCGCACGCCATTGAGTACGCGCACCTCTTCCAGGCGATGGGGAACGCCCCGGAAATTGCGTACTGTAGTGGCGATAGTCTGAGCGGGAATGCCTAAAAGCTGTGCGGTCGTCGTCGCCAGCAAGATATTCTCAAGATTATGCTTTCCCACTAATGGTGTCCCGGTATAAACGAAAGGTACAACGTGATCGGAGCCCCGCGCAAAACTACCCCCACGTTCTAAACTCGTAAACCAGGTCTCACCTGGCGACTCTTCGCCGAAGCGGCGCGTCCAGGGGTTATCATAGTTGAATAGCGCAAGGTCAGTCGCGCGTTGATAGCGGAAGATATTCGCCTTGGCCCCGGCATACTCCTCTATATTTTCATAGGTGTCGAGATGATCTGCATAGATGTTGGTCATGACGGCAACCGGCGGGCTTATAGCATGAGGGGCCAGGCCCTCGAGCTGCCAGCTCGAAAGTTCAAGCACAACCAGTGTTTCAGGCGTAATTTGCGGGAGCAAAGAAAGGGTTTCGACACCGGCAACGTTGCCTCCTAAAACGGCAGGCGCGCCGCTGGCATGCAGTATCTCATAAAGCAGAGTCGTAGTTGTCGTCTTGCCGCGAGTGCCGGTGATGCCGATAATGCGGCCCGGGCACTCCTGGAAAAAGAGCGCTATTTCCTGCTCGATAGCCGCACCGTGTTCGCGAGCAATTTGTAAATACGGTGAGTTTCGCTTTACGCCTGGAACACGTATGATGATCTCGGCCCAGAGGAAATCCTCATCCCGGTGTTGCCCAAGTACATACTCGACCGGCAGGCCAGCCAGCGCCTGGATACTCGGGGCGAGTACCTGCGCAGACCTCAAGTCGGTCACGCGAACAATCGCCCCGTGCTGTGCCGCGTAGCGTGCCGCTGCTATGCCCGAGCCGTGCAAGCCCAATCCCATTACCAGCACACGCTTGCCTCTAATATCTATCATGTCACTTTCCTCATAGACACCAATCGGTAACAAAGAGTCGCGGATAAGTTATAATAGGTACGATCAGTATCGTTGTATATGCGCAGAAATAAATAGAGTAAGGCGAGTCTGCATATACACCCTGGATACCTAGAAAAACAACGTTATGGAACCAGAGCAATCGAGGCAACTTGAATATATTCTGGGGCACATGACGATCGGAGTTGCCATTCTCGATTGTGCCGACTTACGCGTTCGTTATGTCAATTCGTATCTCCTGTCGCTGCTGGAAGAAGCCTGGCATTGCCAGAGTGTGATAGGCCTCCGCCTGGCAGAAATAGCGCCGGGCGAGGTTCTAACAGCAGCACTGCCAATATTACAACAAGTCTGTTCTAGCGGTCAAAGTACCAGGTTCGGCGATATAGCCTACGAGGGGCTCCTCAAAACACGCGGGCGCACCTACTGGCATGTGAGCGTTGAAGCATTGCCGCACATTGTGACCGGAGCTAAGGAGCGGCCAGGTAGCGAAACTCAGGCATTCCAGCGCGTTTGTGATGCACTCCTCGTGACTGTAGAGGAGAACACGAGCCTGGCACGTTCGCGCCTGCATATCAAAGCCATTCATAACGTCTCTTCGGCTATTGCCGGACCTTTTGCGCTCCCCCAGGTGCTTGACCGCATTCTCCAGGCTGTGCAAGAGATGGTGGGTTCGACACGCTGCGCAGTGATCCTCCTTGATCAACCAATGTCAAGTCTCGAATTGCACGATGCAGTTCTTGAAGAGCTGCAACATTTCGAGAAGCAGCACCTGGCAGGTCCCGCTCCTACGATCAGAGTGGCAGCGCAAAGAGGCGTACACCTGCGCTCCCAAGACTGGCATCCAGAGGTAAGCGAGCAGGTACTGGTGGGCCTTGTTATGCGCTACCACCGCAGCCTGATTATTGAGGATACAAGCGTCGTGCCTGAGATTGAAATTCCCTTGCTCAATGATGAAGGTGTACCACGGCGGCCGGGCTCTGTCCTATGCGTGCCGATTTTTGAGCCGGCTGTTGTCGATAATACAGGAGAAGGTACTACCCCCGGCGGCTCCCCTGCTTCAGCAGGTGCGGTGTTGGGCACGATAGAAGTATATCACCGGCGCGCACGCGGTTTTCCCGCCGAGGAGGTCGAGCTGCTCGAACAGTTCGCCCAGCAGGCAGGGCTAGCCATTCAGAACGCCCGTCTTTTTCGCAGTATCAATCACCTGGCGCAGGTTGCGAGCCGCAACGCACGCCAGCGCGAAAATATTATGCAGGCCATTCCTGATGGCGTCATTATCTACGATACACACTGGCGCGTGGCTGATGCCAATCATGCCGCGCGAAAGCTGCTGGGGTGGTCAGAAGATGTAATTGGCCTGCATATCACCGAAGCGCTGGCGCGCAGTAATGCGCATCTTGAGCAGGATCTTAGCAACATCCCGGTAGCAGAATTAGAACGCCGCGCCTTCAAGAGGCAGGTCGATGAATTGAAGATAGTAGGAGCGGACGGTCAACGCTATACGATGCGCCGCTCCGAAGCGCCTATTCATGATGCCCTTGGCGATATCTTCGCATTTGTTGTCATCTACCACGACGTGACCGAGCAGGCTGCGGCGCGAGAACGCATCGAGGCCGAGGTCGTCACCCGGACGGCAGAACTGGCACAACGCAATCAGGCACTGGAAATGGCAAGGATAGCACAGGAGTTGGAAAGCGCACGTATGCAACTCCTGCTGGAACGACTGCCTTCAGGAGTGATGCTGGTTTCGGCCGGTGATGGCTGTATAACCATCATCAACCGCCTGGGAGTGCAGCTTCTGCAGCGCATGGGCTGGACACCCGGACGCGGGGCTTTCCCTGAGAAAGCCGGTGAATTCCAGCCAGGAACACTCAACGAAGGGTTGAACGGCAAAGCTGCGCCTGGATTTGTCGATGCTATTGACCTGGCGGCTAAAGAGACGATGGGCGTGGATATTGAAGAACTACTGCGCACGATCCCAATGTATGGCGCATCAGGCTCGCTAGTTCCATACGATGAGCACCCGCTATTTCTCGCTCTACACAAAGGTGAGGCCAGGGAAGCCGAACTACATGTCACGCAACCCGGTGGTCAGACGTTGTATCTACTCGTTAATGCAGCGCCACTGCGAGCCAGCGATGGAACTATTACCAGCGCGGTATCAATCTGGCACGATATCACGCAGTTGAAAACACTGGAACGGGCACGCGATGACTTCTTTACTACGATGGCGCACGAACTTAAGACACCTCTTGCTAATATTCGCGCCCACGTGAGTGCACTTCTAGCCAATGACCTCGAATGGTCCCCTCAGGAGCGGCATGACTTTTTAGAGGCTGCCGATGAACAGGTTGAGCGGCTGGTAAGCATGATCAACCAATTTCTCGATGCATCTCGTGTCGAGGCCGGGGCACTGCGGCTGGAGCTTGAGCCTATCCTATTACCGGAGATGTTCGAGGATCTGCAAGATCGCCTGGAAGCATTGATCGGCTCTTCGCAGCGCCGCCTGGAGATCGATGTGCCTGCTGACTTATCCACCGTGATGGCTGATTACGAACTTATCATGAGCGTGCTTACTAACCTGCTCAGCAACGCCTTTCGCTATACTCCCGAGGGTGATATAGTACGCCTGGAGGCGGAAACAATTTTTAGCACACCAGGGCAGGAAGCGCTAGGCGTTGAGCTACGTGTCATTGACCATGGGCCAGGCCTGACGCAAGAACAACAAGCGGAACTATTTACACGTTTTAGCACTTTTGCAGCGATGAGCCGGCCAGCGGCGGATCGTCCGGGACAGTCAGCACCGGCAAGAAGGCGTGGTAGTCTACGCTGGAGTCCCGCCACGGGCCTGGGGTTGTATATCAGCAGGGGTATCATCGAGGCCCATGGCAGCACGCTTAGATTGAAGGGTAATCCAGGGCAAGGCGCAGTTTTTGCATTCATCCTGCCCACTGCAAATGCAGCCAGGAGAGAGATACACTAGGAACACGCTATGCCTACTATAGAGAAAAAAGCTCGTATCCTCTGTGTCGAGGATGATGCACAAATGCGCGCTTTTCTCCTGGCCCAGTTGAGAGCTAGAGATTTCCAGGTGCAGGCGGTGACTGATGGGGCGCAAGCCATTGACCTGGCAGCCATCTTCCAACCTCAACTGGTCCTGCTGGACCTCTCTCTCCCCACGTTGGATGGCCTTGCATTCCTACGACGCCTGCGCGAATGGAGCAGAGCGCCGGTAATTGTGCTTTCTGCGCATGACGAAGAGCCGGTGAAGATCAAGGCTCTTGACCAGGGGGCAGATGATTACCTAGAGCGCGGTCTACCGCTGTGGTGGAGATGACGGTTTGACCGTGGATTATGCCCACCGCAGTGTGCATTCCGGCGGCAAGGATATTCACCTGACGCCAACCGAGTACGATCTGCTTCGCGAGCTTACTCGCAATGCCGGTAAGGTCCTGACACACCGGGAACTCCTGCAGCGCGTGTGGGGCCCTGATTATGGCCGCGAAAATACGTACCTGCGTACTTTCATACGCCACCTGCGCCGCAAGCTGGAACCAGACCCGGCGCAGCCGCGCTTCCTGCATAACCAACCAGGCGTGGGTTATTATGTTCCGCCACCGGATAGTCCTGAGATATGATATCTTGCCAGGCTTAGCCTGAGAGCCTGTCTCATTCCCATCCCGCTCGCTTGCTCGCGCCTGCGGCGCTCGCCTAATGGAGTGTGGTGAAGCGGCGCTCGCCTGTGTTTGCTTGGTGAAGCGGCGCTCGCCTGTTTTATTATGTGGTGTGGAACCTGCGCTTCGCGCAGGTTCCACACCACATAATAAATTATTTGCGTGGCGCAGCCGCGCGAGTACCCGGCGAGAGGGCGAAGAGGCTGGTAAATTGGGTCAAATATGCACGGGTTTTGAGGTGAAACATAGGAAATCGGCGCGAATTGTAGGAATCGACCACCCA
>WNFX01002333.1_pt1 | contig 19253 bp, 24 predicted proteins | sample 5400111 | NCBI WGS metagenome assembly WNFX01 (sample SAMN13153363, study PRJNA577476) | soil metagenome | isolation source: 40 cm soil or saprolite under grassland replicate 1 | place: USA:California | collected 2016-06-15 | reverse complement strand
TGTCGATGTTACGACCTTCAAATTGCCCCGCGCCGGCCGGCACGCTGTCGAACATTTGATCGACGCGCTCGAGGAAATGCACGGATCCGAGAACGAAATCGAGTTTGTCCCAATTCTTCTCCACCCATCTTCGTCCGGCGGCGGAACTTTGCGGATCGTTGTCCAGTTCGATGCCGGCGCGAATTCTTATGTCGGCATTTTTCTCACGCAGCTTGTCGAGCTCATCGAAGTCGACGCCAACGTGATAACGATCATGATCGGTGAAAGCGATGTCGCGTAATCCGATCTTTCGCGCCGCATCAACCCATGGCTGCAAAAGTTCCTGGCTATACGGTTGCACCCGATGACCCTGCGGATGCATGTGGTAATCAGAGAAAAGGAGTATTGGAGTATTGGATTGCTGGAGTCGTGCAGCTGTGTCGAAATCCATCATTTCACTGCTTTCGTTCGCTACGGCGCAGTCAGAAATTTTTGGCGGATGCGCAGGTCCGGATATTTTGGGAAAAAAACCTCGGCGACAAAAACTTTGTTCGGGGTAAGATCGCGCGTCGCGATCGTCTCGCTGTATTCGACATGCTCCTCCGGATTGATTAACACCGTCCCGGGATTTTCGTTGATGGCATGATTTTCGGACCATTTGGTCAGGATCACCTCGGCCGAATTCTTTAAATAAATCTCGATTCGCTGGTCGGTCGGAAAATCGAGCGTAATGGGACGCTTGGATTGATTGGTCAACGTGACCTTGATCTCGAGCTGGCGAACTTCGGATAATTTCACGGTTTGTGGCGTGACCAGCAGGTCGAGAGCGAGACCGTTCAACTTCCGATCATGGTACTGGGAAAGCGATGTCGAAGAAAATGGATGGAGGATTCGCCCGAACCAGCCTCGCTTTTTCGAGCTCGGGGCAGGCGTAGCGTCCTGGCCAAAGGTCTGCGCTGCGATTGCGAGCAACAAAGCAAGGCCGGCAGCACTGTGTCTCATGAGCGGGTTAAACAGCAAACGTTGCAAATCCTGTCAAACCCTTTATCAATCGGCCATGAAGAGTCACTGCGTCACGACGCTTGCTTTCGTCATTTTGCTGCAGGTGGCGGAGGCCAAAAGTCATTGCATGTTGCGCCTGCACGCGGAAGCGAACCCGCGCGACACGGCAGTTTTCGCCACGTCGGTTCGGGCGCAATTCTCGGGCAAAGATATCGCCATTGAAAAAGTAGCGCGGATTTCGGAGCGGGACGTGGTGGCGTTCCAGCCTTATCCGGCCGGCAACAGAAACTACGGCGCGCTCTTTCAACTGGACGACCACGGGCGGATCGCGCTCGATGCCCTAAGCATCGAGCACCGCGGCGGTTTGCTTTTCGTCTTCGTCAATGGCCGGGGGATTACCCAGCTCCAAATCGACAAGCGCGTCGCCGACGGAAAAATCTACATCGCTTCGGGCCTGACCGCGGCCGACATCGAATCGATGAAGAAAGACTGGCGGTTGATCGCCGAGCACGAGAGATAATGGCGATGCGATTCCTCGCCGCGGCATTTGCCGCGCTCGTCGCCTTCGTCTTGTCGATGCAAGCACAAAACCAAATTGTCGATCTTGTTCTGCCGACGGACAACGACGCGCTTTTCTCGGGTGGCGGGCCCGCGTTCTACCAATACATCGAGCGCGACTACAAAGGAGTGAAATCAACGCCGTGGGAAGGCGGCCAATATGGGTTTGTCCGCGACCCGGCCGAGACGGCGGCGGGAGTTGTTTACACCCGATTCCACGAAGGAATCGACATTCGGCCACTTCAGCGCGACGCCCGCGGCGAGCCGCTCGATAAAGTGCGCGCGATTGCGGAGGGCAAGGTCGTGCACACCAGTCTGGTCCCGGGATATTCGAACTACGGTAAGTATATTGTGATCGAACATCGCTGGGACGCCTCCAGCTACTACAGTTTATACGGACATTTGAGCGTAATCGCAGTCCGACCCGGTCAAATCGTCCATCGCGGCGAAGCTATTGCGGTGATGGGCTACACCGGTCAGGGCTTGAACCAGGGGCGCGCGCATTTGCATTTGGAATTGAACTTCATGCTCAGTCATCAATTCGAACCTTGGCACGACACCTATTATAAAACAGATCCAAACCGGCACGGCATCTACAATGGTCTCAATCTCGCTGGACTCGATATCGCGCGTTTTTATCTGGCACTACGCCGAAAGCCGTCGCTGACCATTCCTGAGTTCATCGCCGACGAAGAAACCTTTTACAAAGTGACCCTGCCGAAATCGCCACATTTCGAATTGCCAAAACTTTATCCCTGGATGGTTCGCGCAAATGAGATTGTTGATCTTGAATCGTGGGAAGTTTCATTCGCGCGCTCCGGCCTGCCTCTAAAAATCGAGCCGAGCGCCAGACAGGTGACGCAACCAGAACTGAGCTATGTCAAAAAAAACTCGATCGATTATTCCTATCTCACCCAGGAACGGATCGCTGGACGCGGAGCAGACGCGCACCTCACGGAAAAAGGGCGCGAGTTAATGCGTCTTCTGATCTGGCCGGACTGAAGGTCCAAAAGCCCAGCGCGCGAAAATGGAGCCGGTCGGAGCCGGGTGACATAGCGTTAGCCTGAAGGGTTGACGAGCCTGGAAGGGAGTCAATCAATGTGTTACGCTTGGATAATTCGAAGCAATGTCGAAGATGACCCGCCGCAAATTTCTTCGCATCAGCGCGCTGGCCATGCCCGCGCTCGTTGGCGTCGATGCGGTTTTGGTTGAACGAACTGCCCTGCGCGTGACGAAGTTGAACGTAAACGGAGCTGGAAAATGCCGCTTCGTTCATTTCACCGATTTCCATCACAAGGGCGATCTGCGCTATGCAGCCGAGGTGATTCGGGCGATCAATGATCTGAATCCGGAATTTGTCTGTTTCACAGGTGACCTGGTGGAGGATCGGCATTTCGCCGCGGAAGCGCTCGGGTTTATTCGGCAAATCAAAGCGCCGGTTTACGGCTGTCCGGGAAACCACGAATACTCCAGTCATGTTTCCTTTCAAGATTATGAGGACGCGTTTGGCGCGACCGGCGGCTCGGCTATTATGAAACGTCAGGCGGCCCATTGTATGTCAATGCCGGGATCGGCACCTATCGTCTTCCATTGCGATTTAATTGCCGGCCCGAAATTACGCTGGTGACACTGTAGCGGCGCTCTCTGAGCGCCGAACCTTAAACAAACAGCGGTCATAGACCGCCGCTACAGCATTTAGCACGAGGTTGGCACACGCTGGGCGAGCGCGACCGCATGCGGGATCGCGCCTTCGACGAAGCCAAGACATTCTACTGCGCCGCTTGGTTTTCCTGGAAGCGCGATGACGAGTGAAAGATCGACAATCGCAGCGAGGCTGCGTGATAGAATCGCGTTGGGCGTGATCTTTATTGATTGGGCGCGCATCACTTCGCCGAAACCCGGCACTTCCACCCGCATGATCGCGCGAATTGCTTCTGGCGTTACATCCCGATCTGCAACGCCGGTGCCGCCGGTCGTCAGAATTAGCCCGCAGCCTTGCGCGGAAAACGAACGAATCGTTTCTTGAATGCGCGCGGCCTCGTCCGGAACGACGGCTTCGGAAAGGACCTGCCAGCCGGCTTTCTCCACCGCGTCCTTTAACGCTGGGCCACCGAGATCCTTGTAATCGCCGGCGCTGGCGCGATCAGAGATCGTAATAATACCAACGGTGATTTGCATCGTCTTCTGGCGACGCTCTATGAGCGTCATTTGTTTTACTTTCGGCGGTCAGAGACCACCGCTACCGCGCGCTTCGTTTTGTTAACCAATCGAATGCTCGAAATTACCATTTCCTTATCGACGGCTTTGCACATGTCATAGATCGTGAGGAGCGCAACGGACACTCCAGTAAGCGCTTCCATTTCCACGCCGGTCTGCGCCACGGTCCGCGCGGTGCATTTGACTTCCGCGCTGTCATTCGAAGTCGCGATGTCGATCTTAACTTCGCCCAGCGGCAAGGTGTGACAGAGGGGAATAAGTTGCGCAGTTTGTTTGGCAGCTTGAATGCCGGCGATGCGCGCAGTCGCGAGAACATTGCCTTTGGCGATCTTGTTTTTGGAGATCAATTCGAGCGTCTCGCCGCGCAGTCTAATTTTGCCGGCCGCGATTGCGGTGCGTGCGCTCTGCGGCTTGGTTGAAACGTCAACCATCCGCGCGCTCCCATCGGCGGCAATGTGGGTCAGGCGTCGCATGCCTCAGCCGCCGATTGCGACCATTTTGCGGTTCGGCTTATAACTATTACGAAAGTCGTGTTGCTCGGGTTTTCGATCGACCACATCGAGAAAGAACTGTTTGAGTTCGTCATCACTCGCGCCCGCCCGCAGCGGTTTCATAATGTCGAATTCAAGATAACTCCCGAGACACGGGCGCAATTTACCGTCGCAGGTGAGGCGCAGCTTGTTGCAGCTTTCGCAAAAGTGAAGGTTCGTCATCGCGCCGATAAAACCGATGCGCTGTTGGTGACCAGGGATTTGATAATAAGTCGCGGGACCATTGGTACGAAAGCCCGGCTCAGGAATCAGAATACCGAAATGCGATTCAATCGCGCGTCTGGTTTCCAGGATTGAGATGAAATTATTTTCATTGAGCACTTCATTCGTGCTCACCGGCATCATCTCGATGAAACGCAGGATCAAATTGCGTGCCGCGGCAAACTGGATGAGCGGCACCAGCTGATCTTCATTTCGGCCGCGCATCAAAACGGCGTTCAACTTGATCTGCTCGAAACCAGCAGCGATGGCGGAGTCGATTCCACTGAGCGCCTGCGAATGCATGTCGCGGCCGGTGATTTGGGAATAAACGTGTCGATCCAGCGTATCGAGCGAAATATTGACCGAGCGCACGCCGGCATCTCGCAAAGCCGCCGCCATCGTAACGTTCGGAATCATTTCCCGCGCGAGCAAGGTTCCGTTGGTGGAAAGGCCAATATCGTGGAGACCGGGAATCTTAGAGACTTGCCGGATGAAATCGACAACATCGCGGCGAGTGAGCGGTTCACCGCCGGTGATTCTTATTTTCGACACGCCCAGCTCCGCGGCAATGCGAATGAGGCGCAAAGTTTCTTCGTACGTCAGAATTTCGTCGCGCGGCAGCCACTCCTGGAGTTCCTGCGGCATACAATAGGTGCAACGCTCATTGCAACGATCGGTAATGGAGACGCGGAGGTAGGAAATGCGATGTCCATGTCGATCTTGCATTGGAACGCAACGTTACGGGCAAGGCGGGGTTGAATCAAGAAAGTGGCAGGATTGACTCATAAATCTGCAGCTGTATGATTTTTCTTATGAAGCGTCGATTTCTTTTCAGGGCAATCACGCTCGGTCTTTCCGCCAGCGCAATTATTCTGACCAGTTGCTCCACAACCGAGACGCGGATTTCGAATCATCCGGAAATTTTCCAAAGCCTCTCCCCACGCGATCAAGCGCTGGTGAGCCAGGGACAAATCCGGAGCGGGATGTCGCAAAACGCGGTTTGGCTGGCGTGGGGTGCGCCGGAGCAGAAAGCGGTGGGCAGCATGCGCGGTCGTGCGACGGAAACATGGATTTACATTACCTACACCACGGGTCCCTATGGTTACGGTGGCTATGGATATCCCTATCGGCCGTATGGCTATGGCTACGGTTTTGGCAATGTCGCGGTCTTCCGGAGCCATCATCACCGCAGTTTCGTCTTCTTCGGCGATCCGTTTTACGATCCTTTTTATTATTCCTACATTCCACCGAGCATTCCGGTCCCTTATAAAACGGTCACATTCGCCAATGGCCGCGTGATGTCGTTTCAAATCCTCGCACCTTACCGCTGAATAAGATCTTACCCGCGCCTCGAGCGTGCAGCGGCGCTTCCTAAATGGCTTACCGCTCATTCGGAAAATTCCTTGAGGCGCTGGACCAAGCAGGCGAGCTGAAGCGCGTCGCCCTCCCGGTCGATACCGATTTGCTCATCGCGGAATGGGCTGATCGGGAAATGAAATCGTCCGGCGGGGGCAAAGCGCTTTTGTTCGAGCAGCCGATTGTTGACGGGGTAAAGTCGGAATTTCCCGTTGCCATCAATACGATGGGATCACGCCGGCGAATCGCCATGGCCCTGGGACGCGAGAGCGTGGACGAAATTGCGCAGGAAATTCAGCTTATCCTGAAAGCTAAACTGCCGACCGATCTGCGCGAAGGTTTTGCCTTGCTCAAGCAGGGAATTCATCTGCTGCATGCGCGACCGAAGCAGGTGAACGCAGCCCTTTGCCAGGAAGTGGTCCACAAGATCGACAATGGAAATGATTTTTCGCTGGCGGATCTGCCCATTTTGAAATGCTGGCCAAAAGACGGTGGCCGTTTCATCACCTTGCCGAATGTGCACACGCGCGATCCCGAAACGAGCGCGCGCAACGTCGGCGTTTATCGGATGCAAATCTACGATCAGCGCACGACCGGAATGCACTGGCAGATTCACAAGGTCGGCGCGCGTCATGGAAAGCGATACTACGAGCGCGGCGAACGGATGCCGGTGGCGGTGACGCTGGGCGGCGATCCGGTCTATACTTTTGCTGCAACCGCACCGCTGCCCGATGGGCTAGATGAAATTCTTTTCGCCGGCTTTCTGCGAAAAAGATCGATCGAGCTGGTGCGCTGCAAAACAATCGATGTCGATGTTCCGGCGGATGTCGATTTTGTCCTCGAAGGATATGTGCAGCCGGGGGAAATGCGGCCGGAAGGTCCGTTTGGCGATCACACCGGTTTTTACACCGCGATGGAGGATTATCCGGTCTTCCATCTGACTGCAATCACGCATCGGCGCGATGCCGTTTATCCCACCACCATCGTGGGCGTGCCGCCGATGGAAGATTACTATTTAGGCGACGCGAGCGTCCGGATTTTTCTGCCGGTGTTCAAGATGAATTTTCCAGAGATGGTGGACATGACGTTGCCGCCGGAGGGCGTGTTTCACAATCTGGTCTTCGTCAGTATTCGGAAGCAGTATCCGTATCAGGCGTTCAAAATCATGCACGGTCTTTGGGGAATGGGGCAGATGATGTTCAGCAAATACATCGTGGTCGTGGATGAAGATTGCGATGTGCATAACACGAGCGAAGTGCTCTTTCGCTTATGCGCGAACACCGATCCCGCGCGCGACACGACGTTTATCAAAAATCCGAGCGACTCGCTCGATCACGCGCCAACTGAACAAAACATCGGATCGCACATGGGTTTTGACGCCACCCGCAAGTTACCGGGCGAGAATTATCAGCGTCCTTGGCCGGAATTGCTGAAGATGACGGACGAGGTGCAAAAGCTGGTGGATGCGCTGCAAGCGCAAACGCGTTGATCGTGCAAACGGGAAATCCCCAACGCAAATAGCGCCCGAGGCAGACGGATGCTCGACAAAGTAGATTCAAAAATTCTTTAATAATTGCGCAGCGATCCGGCCGGCTTTTTCCAGTTTGTTGAGCCGATATTCTTTTTCGAAAACGCGAAAGTTATCGGATTCCATTCGGCGCAGGAGACCGCGATAAACCGAAGACATGATCTCGGCAGCAACCATCGAGCGTCGATCTTCAGCCGGAAGCAGATCAGCCGCTCTCCCGAAGAATTCGCGCGCTCGAGCGGCCTCAAATTTCATCAGACGAACAAAGCGCTCGTTATATTGTAGCTCCTGCAATGCCGTTTCGGAATAGTCGAAGTGCGTCAGATCTTCCCGGGGTAAATAGATCCGGCCGACTCGCAAATCTTTTCCGACGTCGCGAATAATGTTCGTCATCTGGAGAGCGAGCCCGAGTTGGACCGCATAGTCCTTGCAGGCAGGATTGCGATATCCGAAAATCTCGATGCTGACGAGACCGACAGCGCTCGCGACCCGATAACAATAGACTCGGAGCTCGTCGAAGGTCGCATAGCGCGAAATGCTCAGGTCCATCTCGACGCCGGCAACAATTTCCTCGAGCATGCCGGGCGAGAGCGAGTACTTGTCGATCAAAGCACGGATGTCGCGGGCAAGGTCCGGATCGCCGGGGGCGGCGGCGCGGAGCATTTTGCGCCAGCTCGCAAGGCGCGCTCGTTTGTCAGCGACGCTCAGTTCCGAGGAATCGACAATGTCGTCAATCACGCGGCAAAACGCGTAAAAAACTGTGATGTCGCGCCGGCGTTCGCGACCCAATGAAATAAACGCGAGCGCAAGATTCGAGCGGCTCTGGCGGGTGATCGTCGCTGCATTCACAATTCACCCCGTCGCAACCAACCTAATAACGAATCCCACTCTCCTGACCAAAGCGATCGGTTTCGCTTTCACGAAACAAACAGACCCATGAAGCCAACAGCCAGCCAGTGATGAGTCCGCGCAGAAAGACAAAGATGCATTTCCACGAGAAAAGCGCGACCAACCGATCGCCGATCGCGCCACGGACAATGGCGTCGCATGCAATAAGAAGAAAGAAATGGATTCCACAGATGAACAAAAACCAGCCGAAGCGGCCGGCGTTCCCACGAATAAATTGGCGGTGAGAGCGAATGGCGGCAGCCAAAGTCTCGTTATGCAGGGCAAGCGAGATTTGGACGGAGCAGAACGCAATGATCAAACCACTCATGAGAATGCGCTCGAGCGGCAGATAATCGAGCACATTGGGAATATCCGTAAAGTAGGCGAGCAGGAGCGGCATCCGCACGATCAAAGTGCTTAACAAGACAACGACCCCTGCCCACTTCAGCACGTAACTGAAACGGCGCATGGCAAAGCGGAAGAGCGCGCCTTCCTCAAAACTCACCCCGCGAATCCAGGTAAGGCAGACCGTGATCAAATAAATCTGAATATAAACGCCGAACAAATATTCAAAGATGAACGCGACCGCATCTACGCTAGCCGAGATTTGCAATAATCCGGCGGCCGGAGCCAGGCCGCCCCATTCCGGCAATCGCCAGAAAACGATTGGCTTGAGGAGCGAGGCCAGGGCGCTGAGGAGAAGGACTAAATAAATGAAATAACCCGCGAAGCGATATCGCTTGCGCAAGGCGCGCAGCAATGCGCCGTGCAGACCGCGCCAGTTCGCAATCAGAAGCATCGCCGCGACAAACGAAAGCGGATACGTAGTCGTAGCATTATCAAAAATACCGGCGACAGCTTCGAGCGCCGGCAACGGCGTCTCTTTCCAGACATCTGCCAATCTCGGCCAGCGCCAGCTCGACATCGATGTGACCTGATTTAGATCGAGATCGGCTGAGCTTTGGATCGGAGTGAAAGTGGCAAATTGAAAGACGGAGTAAGTAAAACCGAGAAGAACAAAGGTCAGCCAGATGCGCTTGAAACGTGCAATACATCGAAGGCCGTCACGCAACGCTTGCCGCACCGGATTGAACAGCATTACGATCGCATATCCGCCGCAAAACCCGAGCAACGGATACACGCGCGGCAGACTGGAGAGCATGTGGTGACGGCCTAACGAATCAAACCCCAATGCCGACTAAACGGCCAATAAACAAAAAGACCGCGTCCGACCAGATTGTCCTCCGGCACCGGGCCCCAATAGCGGCTGTCATAGCTGTTGTAGCTGTTATCGCCCATCGCGAAATAACTGTGATCCGGCACAGCGAAGGAACGAGTTGGCTCCGCCAAATAATTGCCGCCCAAAGCATAGCCGCGATAGGAAGACTTCGCCTCCATCACGCGCTTGAATCCAAAACCCTCCGCGATTTTTCCATCGACATATAGAACTGGCGGTCGAATTTGCAGGGTGTCGCCAGGTAAGCCGGCCAGGCGCTTAATGTAAAACGGCGCGCCGGTTTCGGGATCCTCACGAATTCCCAGGATATGGTTGGTGCGAAAAACAAACACATCGCCACGGTGCGGCTTGACGAAATTATAACTGAATTTGTCGACGAAGACCTGATCGCCGGTGTCGATATACCCGTGCGCGATCACTTCACCGCGCCGGCAAACTCGCCCGGGGAAAACATTAAAATCATGGCTTAATGTTTCCGGCGGCGCATAGATGAGAAATTGCTGGTGTTCACAAATGAGCCGGGAAAAGGTGAAAAAGAAGAAAAACTTTCTCTGCTCGAGTTGCACGATCTCATCATCTTCGCGCGAGACGACGTTGATGTAATTGCGCCCGAGGGCGATGAACTCGCCGATCTGCCGCAGAAGATTCGGCGTCGCTGCCGTAGTGGCATGACCGATGATTCCGTTCAGGGTCGGTTGCATCGAACCGGTTGGAATCTTGAAAGGCTGTAAAAAATACGAGCGAATGCCTACCGCCACGACGATTGCGACCAGAATCACCTCGCAGTTCTCCCGCCAGTGCGATTCCCAGGTTACCGGCGTCAGCTTGTGCAATTTTTCATCGAGCGCTTCAGCTTCGCTTTTGACTCGAGCGTGATCGCGTTGGCGCAGGGCCTCGCGCAGGTTTTGCAAGGCTGAGGTCAGTTCTTCTCTTGCCGATGTGCTGAGCCGATCGTTCTTGTAGCGCAGGTATTTTTCGCCATGCCGCAAGAGCAGCTTGCTGTGCTTGACGTAACGCGGGGTAAACATGGCGATCTAATCAGTCATTCCAAGCATAACAGGAGAACTCATTGCGCCTTAAGCACTTCGATAAACGCCTCCTGCGGAATGTTGATTCGGCCGATGCTTTTCATGCGTTTCTTTCCTTCTTTTTGTTTTTCCAGCAATTTCCGCTTCCGGGTGATATCGCCGCCGTAGCATTTCGCGGTCACGTTTTTTCGCAAGGCGGAAACACTCTCCCGCGCAATAATTTTTCCACCGATGGCCGCCTGAATCGCGACTTGATAGAGCTGGCGTGGAATCACTTCCTTTAACTTCGCCGCCAACTGACGTCCCCTCGCCTCGGCCCGGTCCTTGTGCACGATGGTTGAGAATGCATCGACCGGTTCGCCATTCACGAGTAGATCGAGCTTCACCAGCTTTGCCGCTCGATAACCGCTGTGCTCGTAGTCCATCGAGCCGTAGCCGCGCGTGATCGATTTAATTTTGTCGTTAAAGTCGACCAGAATCTCGTTCAACGGCAATTCGCAATGCAGCATTACGCGCCGCACATCGAGCGTTTCGGTATGGTCCATTTGTCCGCGCTTCTCCAGAATAAGCTGGAGGATGTCGCCGATATTTTCGTTTGGACAAAGCACGTAGGCTTTTACAATCGGCTCGCGAATTTCCTCGATCAGGCTTGGATCGGGCAGGTGTGCCGGATTGTCGATCAAACGCGTGCCGCCGGCCGTCGTTACCACCTCGTAAACCACGCTCGGGCTGGTCGCGATGATGTCCATGTCGTATTCGCGTCGCAAACGCTCCTGGATGATCTCCATGTGAAGGAGCCCAAGAAATCCACAGCGGAATCCGAAACCGAGCGCGACCGAACTTTCCGGCGTGTAAATGAAGGCCGAGTCGTTCAAGCGCAGTTTCCCGATCGCCGCTTTCAAATGCTCGAAGTCGCCGGTGTTGATCGGATAAATTCCGCTGAAGACCATCGGATGAATTTCCTGAAAACCCGGCAGCGGCTGGCGCGCCGGGTTGCGCTGATCGGTGATGGTGTCGCCGATCTTGATGTCGGCGGTGCTCTTGATGTTAGCGATAAAATAACCGACGTCGCCAGCGCTTAATCCGGCTTGGACAAACATCTTCGGAGTGAACACGCCCACTTCCTTGATCTCGTAACGCGCGTCGTTGCTCATCAATTTAATGGCGTGAGTCGCTTCCATCGTTCCGGAAACGACCCGCACGTAACCCACCACTCCGCGGTAAACGTCGAACACCGAATCGAACACGAGCGCGCGCAATGTTTCATCTTTCGGTTTCTCCGGCGCCGGAACGCGATGCACGATCGCTTCCAGGATTTCATCGATCCCAATTCCCATTTTTGCGCTTGCATCGATCGCTTCTTCGGCCGGGATGGCGAGAATTTCTTCCAGTTGTCGATGGACCGAAGGAACGTCGGCGTTCGGCAGGTCGATCTTGTTGATGATCGGCACAATGGTCAGCCCTTGTTTGTGCGCGAGATGAACATTCGCCACCGTTTGCGCCTCAACTCCCTGCGCGGCATCGACAACCAACAGCGCGCCTTCGCACGCGGCGAGCGAGCGTGAAACTTCATACGCAAAATCCACGTGTCCCGGTGTATCGAGCAGATTGAGCCGATAAGTCTCGCCCGATTTTGCCCGGTAATTCATCGTCACCGGATGGGCCTTGATTGTGATTCCACGCTCACGCTCGAGATCCATTGAATCGAGGAGTTGGTCCTGCTTATCGCGCTCGTGAATCGTGCCCGTCGTCTCAAGCAATCGATCCGACAACGTTGTCTTGCCGTGATCGATGTGCGCGATGATACAAAAATTGCGCGTCAGCTCAATGGCCATGAAAGCCGCACTATGCGGGTTTGCGCTGGGCAGGTCAATCGATGGGCCCTGCCTGTCCTTCAACTCGGGATTGTCGTTCTCGTTTCTGTCTGATATCAGTCCTGGGCTGCCGCGGCGGTGTTCTGGAGCGGCGGATTTGTCGCTCCTGAAAACGTCGGTGGTCACTTATGCGCGGTAATCTGGCAAGCGAAAAGACAGGCGCGATTTGGAAGAAGATCCTACTCGCCTCAGGCATCACGTGTTTTTTCCTGTTGCTCTTGCTCGGCCTTTTTATGCGCGCCATGACCCGGGAACTGAACCGCGATGAAGGACAATTTATCGCGGCGGGCGCTCTGCTCGCCCGGTATGGTTACCTGCCCTACCAGGACTATCCCTATTTCCATCTGCCGAACCTGGCGTTTGTTTTCGCTGCGCTTTTCACCAAGTGCGATCACCTTCTTCTCGCTGGCCGCTGTTTCAATGTCGCTTGTGGGTGGCTCGCCCTCGTTCTGGTATTTTGTATTACCGCCAACGCCTTTAGAAACGTTGAGTCGCTGCGCTGGATGATCGCATCCTTTGCTGCGCTCACCTTGTTTGCAAATCGGCTTTTCCGTTTCACCTCCGGACGCGCCTGGAATCACGATCTGCCGGTTTTGGCCAGCATAGCCGCGGTCGCCGTGTTTCTCCTTTCGGACCGCGAAAGATGGCGCCCATTCTGGCTCGGTTTGGCCGGGTTCCTCCTCGGAGTGGCCATTGGCGCCCGACTAACTTTTGCTCCATTAGTCGTGCCCTTTGCATTTTTTATTGTCTACCGAAGGGCAACTCGCAGCCAGCGGTTGCGCGATCTGGCTCTATTCTCGGCCGGGCTTTTCTTTGCTCTGGGACCGACGTGGATTCTCTGGACGCACGCACCAACCCGGTTCCTTTTCGATAATTTCGTTTATCATGGCAAGCTCAACCGCATTTACCAGGCGAGCATCGGCGCGCACAGCGTCTGGTTATCTCGGCGGCTGGTCTTTCTATTGGAACTCCTGAAATTCCCGCAGACCTGCATTCTCGTTCTCGCATTTCTCTATCTCGCGATCTGGCTGCCGACGCGCGGGAACTGGAAGATTTTATTGGCGGACCGGTCGCTGGGGCCGGTCGTATTCTCTCTTCCGTTCCTTTTGGTCGGCGCCATTGCGCCTTCCCCGTTCTATAAACAATATTTTTACGCTCTCGTTCCATTTCTTTTGCTCGGTGTCGTCTTTGGACTCGCCCGCGCCTGGCACACCATCGATCACCACCGTGCGGGCTTCGTCGCCGGCCTTTTGGCCGTGGTCAGCGTAGTCAACCTGGTAATTGATCTGCCATTAGTGCGGGATTTCGCTTCGCTGCAACGGTGGACGCCCCTCTGGGTACACGAGACTGGCCGAAATCTGTGCGCGTTAACAAATGGAGAGATTTTGACTCTCGTGCCGATTTTCCCCCTTGAAGGTAATGCGCCCATCTACAAAGAGTTTGCGACCGGACCGCTCGCCTGGAAGGTTGCGCCCTTCATTCCGCATCAGTTGCAGCGCACTCTTGGGTTCGTCGATGCCCCGCATCTGGAAACCTATCTGGCGGCAGCACCACCCGCGGCAATCCTCACCGGAGGCGAGACGAGCGCTCTCGAAAAACCGTTAAACGATTACGCGAAGGAACACGGCTATCAACTCCGGCGCGTTTCGGGTCTTTATCTCTGGGTCCGATGATTTGCACCTAAGTTATTGCGTTCCATCGAGAGCACTGCCTAAATTAATCCCATGCCAAAACTGATTGTCAGCGGAACCGCATATGAGCTGAGCGAAGAATTGATCACGATCGGTCGCGCGCCCGACAACACCATCGTGATCGATGATCCGCTGGTCTCGAGTCGTCACGCGCAATTGGAATTGAGCGGCGAAACTTATCGACTCAAAGATCTCGAATCCACCAACGGCACCCGGGTCAACGGCATTCCCATCACCGAAACAGTGTTGCGCTTCGACGATCGAATCCGTTTCGGAGGAGTCGACGCGCGTTTCGAGCCGGACACGCGCGGTTCGCAGCCCCTGCCCCAGCCTGGAAAAATTGAAGCGAAACCGGCCGAATCCAGCGCAGTGCCGACCGATTTTGCAAACGCCTCGCCATTTCCGCGCCGCGACCGCGAACGAGATCCCAGTCGTTCTGTCATTTTCGTCGCCGCCGGCATTGCCATGCTCGCTTTCCTCGGCAGCATGATCGTCGTCCTGGCGATGAGCGCGCCAGCGCTGTAAGTTAGCTGCCGGGCAAATATTGGGGCGCCAACTCCCCAAAGGATTTGCAAGCGGGTCGGCGCAGACGGCTTCCTCAATTTCAGATTGCAGATTCCAGATTGTCCGCGAGTTATTTGTGACTACGTCCGATGCAGACTCAATCCACTATCCACAATCCGCGATCTGCCATCGCCCAGCGCCTTCTCCTTTTCGACATCGATGGCACCCTCATCAATTCGGGCGGCGCCGGCGTCTACGCGCTTAAATCGACACTCGCCGAGCGCTTCGGGATCGCTGACGATCTGCGCGACATTGAAATTGCGGGCATGACCGATTCCGGCATCGTCGCCAGGATTCTGCGGAAGCACAAGATTCCGGCGACGAACGAAAACATCACTGCGTTTCTCGACAGCTACGTCCATTTTCTTTCCCTCGAGCTGCCGCGGCGCAAGGGAAAGCTGCTTCCTGGCGTGCTCGAGTTGCTCGAGACGTTGAAATCGAGAAAACACCTTGTCCTTGCCCTTCTCACCGGAAACGTTTCGCGCGGAGCGCAATTAAAACTCGAACACTACGGCGTCTGGCATTTCTTCGAATTCGGAGCCTTTGCCGACGATCATCACGATCGCAACGAGCTCGGTCCGTTCGCTCGCTCGCGGGCGAAGGAAAAACACGGCCGCGAATTCTCCGCCGCCGAAATCGACGTGATCGGCGATACACCCCGCGACATTGCCTGCGGCAAAGCCTTTGGCGCGCGCACTATTGCCGTGGCCACCGGCACCTGGAGTCGCGAGCAACTCGCGGAACATCAGCCGGATTTTTTGATTGACGATCTTTCCAATGTCGATCGCGTGATCGATACGCTCGGATGGTAACCGATTGACGATTGGGAGATGAATGAAAAAAACTGAGCCAGCCGCCTGTCCGATGCCGCTCAAGAACCGCCCGAACGTACTCCCGCTGGAAGGCGAAATCGATCTGCACGTTTCACCCAACGTTACGGCGTCGCTCCAAATGATGATCGAGAAAAAGCCGAAACAATTGATTGTCGATCTTGCTCGCGTGACCTACATCGACAGCTCCGGCCTCGCCGCCTTGATTGAAGGGATGCAAAACGTCCAGGAATACGGCGCAAAATTCGCGCTCACGGGTTTGCAGGAACCCGTCCGCACCATTTTCGAAATCGCGCGGCTCGATCAGGTCTTTCGCATTTTCCCGGATGTTGATGCCGCGCTCGCGTCCGCTTAGGTGCGATTTCGGCGCCAAACGGATTTCAGTTTGCTGTAATGGAATCGAGCGGACTCTTCACGCCCGCTCCAGGTTGGTTCAGCACGTGCCTGTAAATCATCCATGTAAAGATTTCGTCCACGTGGATGCGTCGTGAAAGCCGCGTGCGAAGCCTTACGCGGCTCCACGTACCGGATGTTTTTCGAGGTAATGTCGAAGCTGCGATTTGAGGAAGCGTCTCCCGCCGCCGCTCTTTAGGTATTTCTCCCGACCCAGAGCATCGGCTTTGTCGAGGTATGACTCGTAGTAAATCAGCTTCCATGGTCCGCGGTAAGAGGTCGCAAACGCTATCCCTTCTTTATGCTGCGCAAATCTCCGCCGCAAGTTTGCTGAATAGCCAATATAAAGGCCGTCATCGGTGACCGAGCGCAACACGTAAACGTAGTGCATCTCCGATCCTATTTTGCCTTGGCACGTGAGCAAAGCTTTTACGTGCTGTAGTGTTTGACCCGAATGGCATCGCGCAATTGCTCGAGCAATTTCGGCTTGCCCACGGCGGTATTCTGTCGTGCAATCATGCCAACCTGCCACCCAGCCTAAATGACTTTGCCCCCAAATTGCAACCCGGAATTAGACGAAGAAATCTTCGTGACTTTTTACGAACCTTCGTCTACTTCTCGTTAGGTCTATGCAACGCCTGCGTATCTTGCCGGCCATTGCGCTTGTGGCACTGAGCTCGGCAGCGATTGCCGCTGAGGACGAACCACCTGCGGAGCTGTGCTCGGTGGATCGGCAACATTGCATCACGATTCTTCATAGTGCCTTACCAGGTTCCGATCCGTACAACGGCTTTTTCACCATTGCCGTGCGGCGCGGTCAGCAATACATGGCGAAGTATCCAACGATCGGATACCTGATCGACGCGTTCTGGAGCCCGGACACGAAATATGTGGCGGTTGATAATCGCCGATCAAACAGCGGCGACTATCTTTGGGTATTTCGACTAAGCGATGGCCGTGCCATCAGGATGCCCGTGGACGCCGTCCCTGTGCATCCTGAAGACGCATACGAGAAATATGTTGAAGATCTAGTTTACCACGTCAGCCGTAAATTTCCTGAACTCACCTCTCGCGAGTTTAGGAAACTGTTCACATTCGCAAAAGGTTGGACGAACTCGCGCGATCTGATCGTGAAAACGAACTTCGCTTTTCGGAATCTTCCAGAACACCAAATCGCAGTTCTGTTGCAGACCTTCAGGGTCGCCGATGACAAACTTGTTTTGATCGATGAGAGAGCCGACACAGCGCCGTGGCCACCAAAGACCTAACCAATCGCTGGAGCCAACCGTTGACCGTTGTGAAGTCCGGATGTGATTTTATGAAACAGTTTTCGATGTTTGCCACGCTCGCCGCCGCCAGCGGTGGCTCAGCTCCGTCTCGTTAGGTCTATGATCCCGCGTGGCCCATTGAGCTGCAGGCGCACAGTGCTTTGGCTCTTCGGTGCGTCATTACTGTCGGTGCTCGTTTGGTATGCTGCTCTTGGTGTTTGGTTCGCGATCTATCGTCAGCCTATCATGTCGCGTTCGGCCGTGGAGGCGATTTCATGGATCACGTTGGGAGGCTTTACCGCGGTCATATACGCCGTCACCGTCCGCCAGTCGAAGTGGCTGTTCGATCTGCCGTCGAAAGCCCGTTGGGTATCAGCGGTCGCCATCGCGCTCGTGCTGACGTACGGTTTTATCATGCTCTTTAATCTCGCCTTTACGGTTTATGCAGGCTGGTAGACCTAACCAAGCGCTGGAGCGAACCGCTGACCGGCGTGTAAATTCATTTTCAATGACTTCAACACTAAAACTCGAAGCGAACCTCGCTCTCGTCAGCGGTCGCTCAGCTTGGTCTCGTTAGATGACTCAGCTTCTATGGTAAGGCGCTTGGTATCGCTTCAGATTTGCCTTTTGCTTATCTCGACCCTGCCGATGGTGAGTTGCAAGCGAGCAGATCATGCGATCATGGGAAACGAGGGCTTGCGGTTGACGCCTGAAGAAATCAAGACCTCTGAAGATGCTGCCAGCCAAGGCGATGCCGCAGCTGCTAAAAAACTGTGGCATCACTATGAGTTCGTGGTGTACGATCACGAGAAAGGAGAAATGTGGCGAGAGAAGTACGAAAAGTTGAGCAAGGGCGAAACCAAGAAATGATGACATGTCATCTAACCAATCGCTGGAGCCAACCGCTGGCCGTTGTACTAAGAAAGTTGAGGGTTCAGGGATGATAGTTGAGAGGCTAGCAAAGCTCGCCCTCGCCATCGGTGGCTCAGCTTCGTCTCGTTAGATGCGCGCCTACCTTCACGCCGTCGTTGCCAGCTCTCTGCTCGCACTTGCAGCGCGTTCAGCTGTAGCGAAGCAGATTCAGCTACTACACGGGCAGCTTTCCTTCGCGATTTCGGAAGACGTGTCAGAAGTGAGCGTTTCCCCAGCCGCGACGGACCGATACTCCGTTCTCGCTGATCTCGCATCTGCCGATCACACATTCTCCGTGAGAGTTACCTACGGCAAACATACTTTGCAGAAAGCTGATCTAGCAGACTTCCTGCGCGAGAAGGTAAGCTTATTTAGCAAGCCCGGTGCGAAGCTGCCGAATTTCCGCTGGCTCAGCCACGATTTAGTGGAGCGACAGGGCCAGCGATGGGCCGACGTTTCTTTCACCCAGGACACCTCCTCGGGATCACATGTTTATACTCGCTCACTTTCATGTTTTGTGCATGGCCATCTCCTAGAGATATGGGCCCTAACACGCCATGCAGCAGACCCGAGGCAAAGGGCTCGCGTTGACCGACTCGTTGACTCTATTCGGCTGACACGCACAGCTTGAGCATTACCACCGAATGCATCTAACCAATCGCTGCAGCCAACCGCTCTTTGGCGTTGCGCGTCGATGTCGACCTTGATTAGTGTATCTTCAACTGTTGCGCAGCCTCGCTCCCAGAGCGGTGGCTGAGCTCCATCTCGTTAGGCCTATGATGCTCCAGACGTTGTTGATAGTTGCAGTACTAGCGAGCGGCTGCTCGACGACGACGAGCTCGCCGCAGGTGTCTGTCTCTGGCGCTTACGCACTCACATCGGTTGACATTCGTTCTATTCAGGAGCTTGTGGTCGCCCGCCGTGAAATCCCCGAGCCCATTCGGTCCATTCACACGGATCGGCGGAATCACGCTCAGGTCAGCACTGGCATGCCAACTCACCGCGTTGGAAGCGGAAGCATTTTTACCGTAGCGAAGCATAACGGCCATTGGATGATTGATTCACCGATACAAGAAGAGCACGTCATCGTGGAGGGGCATAACTAATGCATGCAACTCGGAGGCCTAACCAAGCGCTGGAGCGAACCGCCACCCGGCGCGTGTTCACATTTCACAT
>WNFX01002332.1_pt1 | contig 19254 bp, 24 predicted proteins | sample 5400111 | NCBI WGS metagenome assembly WNFX01 (sample SAMN13153363, study PRJNA577476) | soil metagenome | isolation source: 40 cm soil or saprolite under grassland replicate 1 | place: USA:California | collected 2016-06-15 | reverse complement strand
CTGCACTGACGCCGCGCGCGGAGAACACACATCCATGCCGCCGCGTCCCGATGCCGACGACGCGCGCCGAGAGGCCGTACTGGCGCGCGAGCGTCGCGCGCTGCTGATCGAGCACGCTGACGAACCGCCGGGCGACGTTCCCGAACCCGATCAGAATGAGGTCGAAGGTCACGGACGAGCGGGCGCCGGGTCCGGCGCGGTGTGACGGACCGCGTCGAGGCTTGCGAGCATCTCGTGGAGCCGGTTCAGTCCCTCCCGCAAGTACCCGACCTCGTCGCCGAACCCGATGCGCAGGTAGCCATCCATGCCGAAGTGATCGCCGGGCACGATCAGCACGCTCTTTTCCTCGCGCAGCCGGTTGACGAGGTCCGTCGAGTTGATGGCGTGCTTGTACCGGACGTAGACGATGGCGCCGGCGTCCGGCGGCACATAGGAGAACCGCTCGCCGTGGGAGCGAAGCCACTCCGCCATGATGGGAAAATTCGTGTTCAGTATGCGCCGCGTCCGCGCCAGAATCTGCGCGCGGCGGCTCGGTTCGAGCGCGCGCCGAGCCAGGGCGTCACTCAACGCGCCAGGCGAAATGGTCGTGTAGTCGTGGTACGACCACAACGAAGCGACGAGCGGCGGCGGCGCCACCACCCACCCGATCCGCAGGCCCGGCAGCGCATACGCTTTCGACAACCCGCTTGTGACGATGACCTTGTCATGACGGCCCCAGATCGACGGGGTCTCGCGGCCGTCGAGCTCAGCGCCGCGATAGATTTCGTCCGAGAGGACCCACACGCCATGCTTCGCCGCGATCGACGCGATGCGGTCGAGAACGTTCGCGTCGAACCTGGCGCCGGTGGGATTGTTGGGGTTGCAGATGATGATCAGCTTCGTGCGCGGCGACACGAGGCGTTCGAGCGCGGCGCAATCCACCCGCCAGCCGTCCGGCGATTCAGTGAGGGCCCATTCGCGGATCGTTGCGCCGAATGCGCGCGACAGGCCCCACGTCTGCATGTAGTTCGGCACCATCATCACCACCTCGTCGCCCGGTTCGACAAGATTCCAGGTCGTGATGTAATTGGCTTCCGAGCCGCCGTTGGTCACCTGAATATGGTCGGGCGTCGTGTCTGGATAGAGCGCGGCGATTGCGGAGCGGAGCGCCAACGTGCCGTTCGATTGGGAATACCGCAGCGCCTCGTTCAGGAGCCCCTCGCGCGACGTGGCGTCGTCCACGAGCTCGCCGAGCCGCAGCGGATGCACACCACTTTCCGACAGGTTGTAGTCGACCTGGTTCTCGTACGTGGACTGCATCCGTTCCATCGCGAACTGTTCAAGTCTCATGGCGGGAAACTGTAGACTATACTGGCCCGCTGGTGCTACGTGCAGACTTCACGGGCGATCACAGCCGCCGCGCCAGATCTCAAGATGACGCCTCCGACGCCGCCGAACCTGGCGCGCATCCCTGCCGGCGATTTCCTGATGGGCGCGTCGGACGCAGCGGAAGATCAGCGACCCGTTCATCGCGTCTATCTGGGCGATTTCCTCATCAGCCGGTTTCCGGTCACCCATGACGAGTACGCGCGGTTCGTGCGCGCGTCCGGCCACACTGTCCCTTCGGTCCGCGATCTGCCGCTCATCGCTCTCGGGGAGCGCGACGCGGTTTTTCGCGAGCTGGCCGCGCCCTATGTCTGGACCGAGGCCCGCCCGCCGGCCGGGTACGGCAGCCATCCAGTGGTGCTCGTCAGGTACGACGATGCCCTGGCGTACTGCCGGTGGCTGTCGGACGAGCTCAGGCGCGCCGTGCGGCTGCCGACCGAAGCCGAATGGGAAAAGGCCGCCCGAGGCGGCGTCGACGGTCAGCGATATCCCTGGGGGAACGACGTCGACCCCACGCGCGGGAATTTTCTGACCGACCCGGCGGCGAAACGGCAGCGGGGCACCAGGCCCACGGGCACATACGCGCCCAACGCCTACGGTCTGTACGACATGTGCGGCAACGTCTGGGAGTGGGTCAGCGACTGGTACGGGCCCGACTACTACGGCTCCGGCGAACTGCGCGACCCCACCGGGCCCACCTTCGGCGACATGCGCATCGTCCGCGGCGGCGCGTGGGTGAATGACGATGTGTCGATGCTGCGGTGCTCGTACCGTCATAAGGTGCCGCCCGACACCTATGCGTACAGCGTGGGGTTCCGGATCGTATGCAGTTCCTAGCGCTCCTCTGGATCGCGTGGCTCGGCGCCGTTCCTGCACAGGAACCGCCGCCGGCTCAGACGCCGGTGATCGTGACCGCGGGTGAAGCCGTGGTCAGGCGCGCGCCCGACCGCGCCTTCGTCACCGTCAGCGTTGAAGCGCGTGCGAAGAATCCTCGCGACGCACAGCGGCTGAACGCCGAAGCGATGACGGCGGTGCAGCAGCGGCTCTCGCAGGCGCGTATCCCGAAGGAATCGATTCGCACCACCGGCTACGACCTGCAGCAGGAGTTCGACTTCGTGCAGGGGCGCCGCGTGCCGCGTGAATTCGTCGCGCGCAACGGCGTCGAGGTCCGTGTGGACGACGTCGCCCGCACCGGCGAGGTCGCCGACGCAGTCGTGCAGTCGGGCGCGACCTCGGTGAGCGGTATTCGATTCGATCTTCAGGATCGCGAGACCGTGGAGCGCGAGGCCCTGCGGTTGGCTGTGGCGGACGCACGCGCGCGTGCCGACGCGGCCGCGGCCGGCGCGGGTCGTACTGTCGATCGGGTTCTGCGGATCGAGGACTCGCGCGACGTCGGATTGTCGCCGCCGCGACCGATGCTGAACTATGCACGCGCGGCAGAAGCACCGCAGACCCCGATCGAGCCCGGCCTGATCGAAATCCGCGCGCGAGTCACGCTGACGTCGTCGATGAAATGACCCCGAAAAGCTCCAGCCCCACACCCTCAGCTCTTAGCCCTTCTCTGGCACTGACGACTGAGGGCTACGAGCGCGCCCGGCGGCTCTTGATGCGGCGAGATGCCGTGCTGGCGAGCGCCATCAAGACGATCGGTGCCTGCGGGATGGCCGATCGTCAGCGGAAGGATCATTTGTCCGCGCTCGTCGGCGCAATCGTGAGCCAGCAGTTGTCCACGAAAGCGGCGGCGACGATTTACGCCAGGTTCGTCGCACTGTTTCCTGAAGGTCAGCCGCTCGACGCGGCAGCCATCGGTGCTCAAAGCGACGCGGCGCTGCGCGGTGTCGGCTTGAGTGGCCAGAAGGTCAGCTATCTGCGCGATCTGTCCGCCCGCATCGCCGACGGCCGCCTCGATCTCGACGCGCTCGAGACGCTGCACGATGAAGAAGTCATCGAGCGGCTCACTGCGGTGAAGGGCTTCGGCCGCTGGACCGCGGAGATGTTCCTGATGTTTCGACTGCACCGGCCCGACGTCCTGCCGGCAGGCGACCTCGGCATCGTCAACGCAATTCAGCGGCTCTACAAGCTGCGAAAACGGCCGGACGCGAAACGGATCCTGAAGATGGGTGAAACGTGGAAGCCCTATCGGTCGGTGGCGTCCTGGTACCTTTGGCAGAGTCTCAAGTTTCAAGTCTCAACTGTCAGGAACGCTAGGCGTTGAAACTTCAAAGTTGAGCCTTGAGCCATAGCAGGGTGTATCCAGCTGCTATCGCGACCAGTGTCCCGCGCTCGCTGAAGAGCGTCTCCTTCCACGAAAACGCACCTTGAGTCGTCTCGTCACCGGGGTCAGACCCTTGAGTCGCCTCGTCACCGGGGTCAGACCCCGGTCTGACACGTGTCTGACCGCGAACGTGGGGCAGCCAGCGCGGCACCCGCGCCGCGTATGCCCGGTAGGCCGCGCCTAAACGCGACGCGAGCAGCTGTTCTTCCCACCGGACGATCGCGTGATACTCGGCCCCGAGGAGCACCGCGGCAAGCGGCGCCAGCCACACCAGACGCGCGCTGAGCGCGAAGCCGACCCACAACAGGATGTTGCCGACGTACAAGGGGTTGCGAACGAGCGCGAAGGGCCCCCTGTCGATGAGCGGACCAAGCCGGTCGCTCCGCGTGCGTGAGATCGCGCCAATGTGGTGCACGCCCCACAGACGGATCAGCTCGCCGGCCACGGTCACGGCGATGCCGGCAGCGACGAGCGGCACCGAGGGTGCCGCTTCACCCGTCCTAAGGCCCAGAATCGCCGCCGCGATGGGCAAGGGAAGGGCGGTTCGGTGCCGAAACAGCCATTCGCCGAGTTTGGTAGAATCAGGACTTGTCTGGTCGGATATCCCCGATGTCGTCATCAAACGCGCCTATTGTTGATCGCAGCCCAGGCTCTTCCGTTCTTGACATGATCGGACGCACGCCGCTGGTGCGCTTGCGCCAGTTCGAGCGTGAAACCCCGCGCGTCGAGCTCTACGCCAAAGCGGAGTGGCAGAATCCGGGCGGATCGGTGAAGGATCGCGCCGCCGCGCGGATGATCCTGGATGGAGAAGCCACCGGCCTTCTCACTCCGCACCGCACGATTCTCGACGCCACGTCGGGCAACACGGGCATCGCCTACGCCATGGTGGGTGCGGCGCGCGGCTACAAGGTGGCGCTCTGCCTTCCCGAAAATGCGAGCCCCGAGCGGAAGCTTATTCTTCGCGCGCTCGGCGCAGAGCTGCGACTGACCAGCCCGCTCGAAGGGACCGATGGCGCCATTCGCGAAGCGCGCCGGCTGTACGCGTCCGATCCCGACAAGTATTTCTACCCTGACCAGTACAACAACGACGCAAACTGGCGCGCGCACTACGACACGACCGCCCCCGAGCTGATCGAGCAGACGAGCGGGAAGCTCACTCACTTCGTCGCGGGACTCGGCACCAGCGGCACATTCGTCGGAACGGGCCGCCGCCTGCGCAAGTTCAACCCCGCGATCAAGTTGATCTCTTTCCAGCCGGACGCGGCGTTTCATGGCCTGGAAGGTTTGAAGCACATGGCGTCGGCGATCGTGCCCGGCATCTACGACCCGACGCTCGCGGACGCCGATTTGCGGATCGACACCGAGCGCGCGTACCGGATGGTGCGCCGCTTGGCGCGAGAGGAAGGCCTGCTGGCGGGCATCTCGTCCGGCGCGGCGGTTGCGGCGATGCTCGACGTTGCTAAAGGGCTGGACCGCGGCATCATCGTCACCATCTTTCCTGACGGTGCGGAAAAGTATCTGAACGAGCCGTTCTGGGGCAGCCACGATGAGTGATGGCCGGCTCACCATCAGCGCGCGCGTGGACCAGGCAATCCGCCGTCACGGCGAGGAGACATATCCGCACGAATGCTGCGGCGCCCTCGTCGGCCGGTCCGGGAGCGTGACCGACGTCGTCGCGCTGCCGAACACGACGGAGGAAGGGCCGCGGCGCCGGTTCCTGGTGCGGCCGTCGGACTACCGGCTGGCGGAAAGCCGCGCGACCGAGCTGGGCGGCGAGCTGCTCGGGTTCTATCACTCGCACCCCGATCACCCGGCGCGGCCGTCGCAGTACGACCTCGACCACGCCTGGCCGACCTTTGCGTACATCATTGTTTCTGTGACAGGCGACACCAGCTTGCCTCGCCGAAGCGACGACCTGTCCCGCCAAAGTGCCCGAGGCGCGACGGACGTCGCGAAGGCGGGCGATATGACGGTGTGGTTTCTCAAGGACGATCGTTCGATCTTCGAAGAGGGCAGTCTTCATCATGGCGAAAATTCTCATCCCGACACCACTCAGACCGTACACGGATAAGCAGGACGCGGTCGACGCCACCGGCGCGACCGTCGGCGAGCTGCTCGCCGATTTGACTCGCCGGCATTCCGGCCTCAAAGCGCACCTGTACAACGATCAGGGCAAACTGCGCAGCTTCGTCAACGTGTACGTGAACGACGAGGACATCAGGTATCTGCAGAAGGAACAAACGCCAGTGGCCGCCGGCGACACCGTGAGCATCATCCCGTCTGTCGCAGGCGGTGTGTCCACCTCCGCCAAGGCTACGGTGGACCCGCCGAAGCGCGAAGCGCGCGAAGGCGGGGAGACAGTAGTGGCGCCTGGCCCGCCGAAACCGCAAAGCGGCGAAAGCGGCTTGACCAACGACGAAGTGAAGCGCTACTCGCGGCATCTGATCATGCCGGAGGTTGGTGTCGAGGGTCAGCGCAAGCTCAAGGCGTCGAAGGTGCTGTGCATTGGTGCCGGCGGACTCGGATCCCCCGTCGCGATGTACCTCGCGGCGGCTGGCGTCGGCACGCTCGGCATCGTCGACTTCGACACCGTCGATTTCAGCAACCTGCAGCGCCAGATCCTGCACGGCACGCCCGATGTCGGCCGACCGAAGCTCGACTCCGCCAAAGACAAGCTGCACGCGCTCAACCCCGAAATCGACATCGAAACCTACGAGGTGGCGCTGTCGTCGCAGAACGCGATGAAGCTGTTCGAGCCGTACGACATCATCGTCGACGGGACGGACAATTTTCCGACGCGCTATCTCGTGAACGATGCGTGCGTGCTGCTGGGCAAGCCGAACGCCTACGGGAGCATCTTCCGCTTCGAAGGCCAGGCGTCGGTTTTTGCGACGAAGGATGGTCCCTGCTATCGCTGCCTCTATCCCGAGCCGCCGCCGCCCGGGCTCGTCCCAAGCTGCGCGGAAGGCGGTGTGCTGGGTGTCCTTCCCGGGCTGATCGGGGTGATTCAGGCCACCGAAACGGTGAAGCTGATCATGGGCATCGGCGAGCCGCTGATCGGCCGGTTCCTCATTTACGACGCGCTGCGGATGAGGTTCCGCGAGCTGAAGCTGCGGAAGGATCCGGACTGCCCGGTGTGCGGCACGCACCCGACGGTCACCCAGCTGATTGACTACGAACAGTTCTGCGGCATCACACCCGCCGCGCCGGAGCCGGTTACCGTGAATCACGCCACCGAAATCACATCCGTCGAGCTGAAGAAGCGGCTGGACCGCGGCGACCAACTGAAGATCGTCGACGTTCGCGAGCCGAACGAGTATCAAATCAACCGCATCCCCGGCTCGGAGCTCATCCCGCTCGGCGATGTTCCGAAGCGTTATGTCGAGCTGAACCCGGACGACGAGATCGTGGTGCACTGCAAGATGGGCGGCCGGAGCGCCAAGGCCGCAGACTTCCTCCGGTCGGTCGGCTTCAAGAAAGTGCTGAATCTGAAGGGGGGCATCCTGGACTGGATCGACAAGGTCGACCCCTCGCAGCCCAAGTATTGAGGACCGCCCTGAGCAAGGTCGAGTGATGTGCTAATATACGACTATCGCGGTCGGATATGCTGAGGCTATCAAAAAAGGCGGATTACGCGTTGATCGCCATGAAGCACCTGGCGCTGCGCGGGGATCGGGGATCGTCGAGTGCCCGCGAAATCGCGGAGCTGTACGACATCCCGATCGAGTTGATGGCGAAGGTATTACAGCGGTTGGTGCGGCGCGGCCTGCTCGCGTCGCAGCAGGGCACGGGCGGCGGGTACCAGTTGGGCCGCGGCCCCACCCAGATTTCCGTCGCCGACGTCATCCAGGCGATTGAGGGTCCGGTGACGGTGACGGCCTGTTCCACTGAAGATGGTCAGTGCGAGCAGTTCGCGAAATGCAACGTACGCGACCCGTTGTGGCGCGTGCGCGAACGGATTCTTTCAGCGCTCGGTGACTGCACGATCGCGGAGCTCGCGGCGGATCCCCCGTCGCCGGCGCCCGCGCGAGCCGCGGTGTTGCACACGCATCTGTGAGGGCAGGCCTTCGGGTCTGCGCGACGAGGACTATGGCTATCAAGCTTCCGATCTACATGGACTATCACGCGACGACGCCGGTGGACCCGCGCGTGGTCGAGGCGATGCTGCCGTATTTCACCGAGCATTTCGGGAACGCGGCGAGCCGCAACCATCCCTTCGGATGGGAAGCCGAAGAAGCGGTGGACAAGGCGCGCAAGCAGGTCGCCGATCTCATCGGCGCGAACGCGAAGGAAATCGTGTTCACCAGCGGCGCGACCGAATCGGACAACCTGGCAATCAAGGGCGTTGCCGAGATGTACCGCGAAAAGGGCAACCACATCATCACGGCGGTCACCGAGCACAAGGCGGTGATCGACACGTGCAAACACCTCGAGAAGGACGGCTACCGGGTCACCTACCTCGCCGTGAAGAAGGACGGCCGCATCAGCCTGGACGAGTTGAAGGCCGCGATCACGGACAAGACGATCCTCATCACGATCATGGCGGCCAACAACGAGATCGGCGTCATCCAGCCGATCGCGGAGATCGGCGCGATCGCGAAGGAGAAGGGCATCCTCTTTCACACCGACGCGGTGCAGATCGTCGGCAAAGTGCCGTTCAACGTCAACGAGCTGAACGTGCACATGGCCTCCCTGAGCGCGCACAAGCTGTACGGACCGAAGGGCGTCGGCGCCCTCTATGTTCGCCGGCGCAACCCGCGCGTGCTGCTCGCGCCCATCATCGACGGCGGCGGCCACGAGCGCGGCATGCGATCGGGGACGCTCAACGTCCCGGGCATCGTCGGATTCGGAAAGGCCGCGGAGCTGTGCCGGTTGGAGATGGCGACCGAAAGCGATCGGCTGCGGAATCTTCGCGATCATCTGAACGACAAGCTGCATAAACAGCTCGACGAGCTCTACATCAACGGATCGATGGAGCACCGGCTGCCGCACAACCTGAACATCAGCTTCGCGTACGTCGAAGGCGAGTCGCTGCTGATGGGAATCAACGACGTCGCGGTCTCGTCGGGGTCGGCGTGCACATCGGCGAGCCTCGAACCGTCGTACGTGCTCAAGGCGCTCGGCGCGGGCGACGATCTCGCGCACTCGTCGATCCGTTTCGGTCTTGGCCGCTGGACGACGAAGGAAGAAGTGGACTACGTGGCCGACAAGCTCACATCGGTCGTGACCCGGCTGCGCGACATGTCACCGCTCTACGAACTCGCCAAAGAAGGCGTCGATCTGTCCACGATGGTGTGGCAGACAGAAGGACACTGAGACAATGGCTTACTCGAACAAGGTCATCGATCATTACGAAAACCCGCGCAACGTCGGGTCGCTGCCGAAAGACGACGTGAACGTGGGCACCGGCCTCGTCGGCGCACCCGAGTGCGGCGACGTGATGAAGCTGCAGGTCAAGGTCAACCCGTCGACCGGCGTCATTGACGATGCGAAGTTCAAGACGTTCGGCTGCGGGTCCGCGATCGCGAGCTCGAGCCTGGCGACCGAGTGGCTCAAGGGCAAGACGGTGGACGAAGCGTTGGCGATCAAGAACACCGACATCGTCAACGAGCTGAGCCTGCCGCCGGTGAAAATCCACTGTTCGGTGCTGGCGGAAGACGCGATCAAAGCCGCCATCGCCGACTACAAGAAGAAGCAAACGGCGACGACCGCGTCGGCGGCCACAGAAGCCCAGCCGACGGTGTAGCGGAATTTGGGATGATTCAAATCAGCGAAGGCGCCGCACACAAAATCCGCACCTTGATGGCCAAGCAGGGCATCGACGAGGGTGGACTGCGTGTGGGCGTCAAGGGCGGCGGGTGTTCGGGGCTGAGCTACACCTTCGCGTGGGAGCGGCAGCCGCGTCTGGGCGACGAGGTGTTCGAAGGTCCGGAAGGCGCGAAGATCTACGTCGACAAGAAGAGCCTGCTCTTTCTCAACGGCACGGTGCTCGACTACGACACGAACCTCATCACGAAAGGGTTCGTGTTCAACAATCCCAATGCGAAGTCGACGTGCGGTTGCGGGAGCTCCTTCGGAGCCTAACGAAGTTTGAAGTCTGATGTCTGAAGTCTGAGTGCCAATCAGATTCGGTGGCGGTCAGACTTCCAACTTCAGACTTTTACCTGTTCATGTCCTCCTCCACACCCGCCCGGACGGCAGACTTCTTCAGTTTTCTCGGCCTGCCCCGCAAGTTGAACCTCGACATGGCCGATTTCGAACAGCGCTATCGCGCGCTCAGCCGGCAGTTTCATCCCGACTACTTTTACAACGCCGCACCGGCCGAACGGCGCGCGAGCCTGGAGAAATCGTCGTACCTCAACGACGCCTATCGCACCCTTCGCAATCCGATTTCGCGGGTTGAGTACCTGTTGAAGCTGGAGGGGCTGGCGGCCCAGGGTCCCGAGCAGGCCTCGAAGCAGGTGCCCGCCGGACTGCTGGAGGAAGTGTTCACGCTCAATGAGGAGCTCGACGAAGTGCGTGAACAGCGGGAGGGTGGCGCATCGGCCGAGCTCTGGAAAGGCCGGCTCGAACGCGCGCGGCAGCCGATTGAAGCCAAACGCGTGGACCACGAGGCGCAGCTGCAAGCTCTCTCCGCGCGCTGGGATGCGACCGGAGACCACGCCGTCCTCGAGGCGCTGCGCGATCGGATTCTGGAGCGGAACTACATCACGAATCTGTTGGCGGGCATCGAGCGGGAGCTAACGCAGTGAAACCTCTCCACCACAGAGGACACGGGGGACACAGAGGATCAATCCTGTACAAACGGGTTTTTACCTCCGTGTCCTCTGTGTCCACCGTGGTGGAGAGCTGGCATCGCTGATCTATGAGCAAAGTCGTCGGCATCGACCTCGGCACGACGAACTCCCTCGTCGCCTACGTGAAGGACGGCGTCCCGATTGTCATCCGCGACAGGAACGGCGATGGCCTCGTCCCGTCCGTGGTGTCGGTGGCGGAGGACAACACCATCCACGTCGGCCGCGAGGCGCAGCGCCGGCTGTTGACCGATGCGACGCGCACGGCCTATTCCGTGAAGCGCTTCATGGGCAAGGGGCGCGAGGACGTGCGTCACGAAGCCGAACATTTTCCGTTCCGTGTGGCGGGCGAGGCCGGCGCCGTGGTGCGAATCGGGCTCGGCGACCGCGAGTTCACGCCGCCGGAGATTTCCGCCTTCATCCTGCGCGATCTGAAACATCGCGCCGAAGCGTTCTTTGCGGAGCAGGGCGACTTCGACAACGAGGTGGACCGCGCGGTCATCACCGTGCCCGCCTACTTCAACGACGCGCAGCGCACCGCCACCCGCGACGCCGGGCGGATCGCCGGACTCGAGGTGCTGCGCATCATCAACGAGCCCACCGCGGCGTCGCTCGCCTACGGACTCGACAAGAAACACAGCGGCGTCATCGCGGTCTACGATCTGGGCGGCGGCACGTTCGACATCTCGATCCTGCGCGTCGAGGACGGCGTATTCCAGGTGCTGTCAACCAACGGCGATACGCACCTCGGCGGCGACGACATCGATGTGCTGTTGATGGATCGCGTCATCGGCGGACACCAGGGTCCGCCTCTCGATCGCGGTGCCGAAGCCGACCCACGCGTCGGCCGATCGGCCGAGAGTGTGCAGGAGCTCCGCCAGGCCGCCATTCAGGCGAAGCTCGATCTCTCCGATCACGAACAGACGACGTTCGACGGCCGGCGCATGACCCGCGCCGACTTTGAGACGCTGATCGCGCCAATCGTCGAACGTACGCTCGGGCCGTGTCGCCAGGCGCTCGCCGACGCTGGACTGGAACCGTCGCAGATCGACGAGGTGGTGCTGGTCGGCGGCTCGACGCGGATTCCAGTAGTGCGCCGCAAGGTCGAGGAGCTGTTCGGCCGTACGCCGCACAGCGAATTGAATCCGGACGAGGTGGTGGCGCTTGGCGCGGCGGTCCAGGCCGACATCCTCATCACCGGCAACCGCGACATGCTGCTGCTCGACGTGACGCCGCTCTCGCTCGGCATCGAGACCATGGGCGGCGTGGTGTCGAAAATCATCATGCGCAACTCGACGATTCCGGCCACCGGCAGCGAGATGTTCACGACCGCGGTCGACAACCAGACGGCCGTGGACATCCACGTGCTGCAGGGCGAGCGCGAGCTCGTGGCGGACAACCGTTCGCTGTACCGGTTCAAGCTGCGGGGCATTCCACCGATGCCCGCCGGGTTGCCGCGCGTGCAGGTGCAGTTTCAGATCGACGCCAGCGGGCTCCTCAGCGTCACCGCCCGAGAGATGCGGACCGAGATCGAGCAGACGATCGAAGTGAAGCCGTCGTACGGGCTGACCGACGAAGAAGTGGAGCGGATGCTGCTCGAGTCGTTCGAGCACGCCGAAGCGGACTACGCGGCCCGCCTGCTGATCGAAGCCCGCAACGAAGCGGAATCGGTCATTCAGGCCACTGAAAAGTCGCTTCGATCGGCGGACTTCGCCGCGATCGAGAAGACCGAGATCTCCGCGGAGGAGCGGAAGAAGATCGCCGCGGTGCTGGCCGGTCTCAAGATGGTGCTGAATTCGACCGACCGCGAGACGATCCAGAAATGGACGCACGCGCTCAACGATGCGACCCAGCACCTGGCTGAGGTCATGATGAACCGTTCGGTGCGTGCCGCGCTGGCGGGGAAGAATGTGGACGACGTTTAGAACGACGAACCACGAACCAGGAACGACGAACCGATATGCCCAAAGTCACCTACATCATCGACGGCGAGCCGACCGTCATCGAGTTCGAGCACGGGAAGATTCCGTACTCGAACCACGGCAAGCCGGAGTCGTTTCTCGATCTCGCCAAACATTTCCACGTGCCGCTCGAGCACGCCTGCGGCGGAAGCTGCGCCTGCACGACCTGCCACGTCATCATCCGTGAGGGCGAACAGAACCTCAGCGAGATGCAGGACGACGAGGCGGATCGTCTGGAGACCGCGTGGGGACTCACGCCGCAGTCGCGTCTCGGCTGCCAGGCGGTGATCTCGGGCGACGTCGTCTGCGAGTTTCCGATGTACACCCGCAACTACGTCCAGGAGGGCGGCGGCATCCAGCTCGGGAAATCGGATCGCAAGGAGCGAAAGAGCCAGGAGGTCGTGCCATGAAGTGGACCGACAGCGAGGACATCGGGATCGCGTTGATCGAAAAGTTTCCGGCCGTCGACCCGCTCACGATTCGGTTCACCGACCTGCGCGAACGGGTGCTCGCGCTCGACGGCTTTGACGACGATCCGAAGGCGTCGAACGAATCGAAGCTGGAAGCGATTCAGATGGCGTGGCACGAGGAATTCAAGGACGCGCAATGAGCCCCGGCGGGATTTTCCGTCCCGGCATGCGCGGCTACTTCGTTCCGTTCAGCGCCGGGGTGGTCCTCGCCATCAGTGCATGTCTTCCGTGGGTCGTGGTCGGCGGCGTCTCGATCCGCGGCGTGCCTGATGTTCCGGCGCTGTGGGTCCTGGGGCTGGGCGCGATTGCGGCCGTGCTGGCCATGCTGAGCCTGATCACGCGCCGAAACTCGCGTCATCCGCTCCTGATCGTCGGGCTGTTTGCGCTTGGCATCATGTTCCTGTCGTGGCGGATCGTGCCGCAGACCGCTGGCGAACGCGCGCTCACGATCTCCCAGGCCTTCGCCATCGTCGAAGACACGCCGATGGGCACCGCGCCCCACGCCGCGGCGGGCATCGGCATCTATCTCGGCTTGATTGCGGCGTCCGTGCTCGTCCTCTTCGGCCTCACCATCGTCTTCAAACGGGTCGCGCAGCCGTACGTCGTCGAAGAAAAAGACGACGACATCTGATGCGAATCCTGCTGGTCACGGCGACCGAAGGCGAGATCGAGGGTCTGAGGCCGGACCTGAAGTCGCACATGGACGTCCTGGTGACCGGAGTGGGGATGGTCGCGACGGCGGCCCGCTGCTCGCGCGCGCTGGCGCTCACCCGATACGATCTCGCCCTGAACGTCGGAGTGTGCGGCAGCTTCGACCGCACGCTGGCTCCGGGCACCGTGGTCCATATCGTGCGCGATCAGATCGCCGAGCTTGGCGCCGAAGACGACGACGCGTTCGTGAGCGTAGAGCAGATTCAGCTGCCGGCCGAATGGACGTTCGTCAACGCCGCGCCGCCGCCACTCGAGGCGCTGCGCGCGCTCCCTGCGGTGAACGCGATCACGGTCAACACGGTGCACGGCAACGACCGATCGATTGCGGCCGTCATCGAGCGGCTCCGCCCGGAGGTCGAGAGCATGGAGGGCGCGGCGTTCATGAGCGCCTGTCTGATCAGCAGCGTGACCTTCGCCCAGGTGCGGGCCGTGTCGAACGTCGTCGAACGGCGCAATCGAGGCGCCTGGCGGTTGGCCGAAGCCATCGAGCGTCTGACACAGACGACGCGGCTCATCCTTCAGCAGACATGAAGCTGTCGCTCGGCTTCTCGCCCTGTCCCAACGATTGCTTCATGTTCGACGCAATCGTCAATCGCCGGATCGACATGGAAGGCCTCGAGTTTGGCGTGCATCTCGCGGACGTCGAGGCGCTGAATGAGGCGGCCCTCGCTGGACAGGCGCAGATCACCAAGCTGAGCTATCACGCGTATGCCCATTGCACGGCCCGCTATGTGATGCTCTCTGCCGGTAGCGCGCTCGGCAGGAACTGTGGACCGTTGCTGATTTCGAAGCGCCCGATCTCGACCAGCGAGGCCGAGGACGGATCGCTGCGCATCGCGATTCCCGGAAAGTTCACGACCGCAAACTTGTTGCTGGGGCTGGCGTTTCCCCGGGCGCAGAACAAGACCGAGCTGGTGTTTTCAGAAATCGAGGCGGCGCTCCTCAGAGATGACTTCGACGCCGGCCTGATCATCCACGAGAACCGGTTCACCTACCAAGCGAAGGGGCTGAAGAAGATCATCGACCTTGGCGAGTTCTGGGAGGGCCAGACGAACGCGCCGATTCCGCTCGGCGGCATCGTGATCAGCCGCCTGCTGCCGGATGACGTGAAGGATCGCGTCAACCGCGTCCTGCGCAGGAGCGTCGAATACGCGTTTGCCAACCGATCGGCCAGCCTGCCGTTCGTGCGCGCGCACGCGCAGGAGATGAGCGAAGAGGTGATGTACAAGCACATCGACCTCTATGTGAACGAATACTCAGTTGATCTCGGTCCGGAGGGGAGGCGGGCGGTCGAGCTGCTCTTCGAAAAAGCAAGGGCGACCGGGATCATTCCGGCCGTGCACGGACCGTTGTTTCTTTCATGAGAATCGCGTGCAGTTGCTGCACTCCCTCGGTCAAGCTCGCCGGTCCCGGCTGCAGGATGTAGGTCGACTTGATTTCATAGATCCGATCGTCGCGCACGGCACTGACGCGGCTCCATCCAGCGCGTGACCGAATCGTGTCCTTTCGCACTTTCTTGCTGCACCAGGACGCGAAGATGACTTGGGGATCGCGCCGCGCGACTTCAGCGGGATCGACGATCCGGTCTTTGGCGAGGCCCGCGCCCGCGAGTTCGGGAAAGATCGGCGTGCCGCCGGCGATCTCGACGAGCTCTTCGACCCAACGGATGCCGGAGATCAAGGGATCGTCCCACTCCTCGAAGAACACGCGCGGACGCTCGGCAAAATCCGACGCTGTCTGGCGGATTCGATCGAGATCGCGCTCGAGGCGCTCCGCGAGCGCTTCGGCTTGTGCCTGACAGCCGACGAGCCCGCCCAGCATCCGGATCATCTGCAGGATCTCCGCGACGCTCCGCTGATTGAAGGTGACGACTGCCAGGCCACGGCGCACCAGTTCCGCCGCAAGGTCCGCCTGCAAGTCCGAAAATGCCAGCACCAGATCCGGCCGAAGCGCCAGGATCTTGTCGAACCTGGCGTTGATGAAGGCCGACACCTTTGGCTTCTGTCGCGCCTCTGGTGGGCGGACGGTGTACCCGGACACGCCAACGACACGCTCGCCCTGGCCGAGCAGGTAAAGCGTCTCGGTCGTCTCTTCGGTCAGACACACGATCCGGCTCGGGAAGAGGGTCACAAGGGATCTGGTAATTGGGTAATTGGGTAATGGGGTGATTGATTGGCGATTGTCAGATCGGTGAAGACGAAGCCGTCGCGCTCGACGGTGACGCCGGTTTCGATCGGAATGGGTCGCGAGAACATCGGACCGTCGTACGCGCACGTATGGAATTCACCGCGCTCGGCGCATGGGTCGATGGCTGGCGGCAGCTCGGCGAGGAGCGCGGCGTCGAACTCGCGTCCGGCAAACGAGCGATCGAGCACTTTCGGGTTCAGACAGGTGATGCGCGCCCGTACGCCGGCAGCGATCATCTCGCGCGCCAGCGCGGGCGTATCGGCGCCAAACAGCGGAAACAGAGGCGTCAGCCCCGTGCCAGTGAGACGCTCTTCGCGATAGCGCCTGATGTCCTCGAGGAACAGATCGCCGAATGCCACGTGCGTGAAGCCCTCGGCCACGGCGCGCTGCACCGCTGCTGCCATCGCGCGCTCGTACACGTCGTTGGGACACGGTGACGGAATCGGGATCTGCCACACCGGCAGACCGAGCGCGTCGGCCTGCGCCTGCAGCACGTCGACCCGCACCGCGTGCATGGCGACGCGCTGTGCGGCCTCGTTGATGGTCGTCAGCAGCCCCGCGATGTCGCCATCACCGCGCTGCCGGAGCACGTGGACCGTCCACGCGCTGTCCTTGCCGCTGCTCCACGAAACGAGCGTCTTCACTTGAAGAGCTCCGGATGAAGCGTTCGTGCCAGCCGCTCGGTCGCCAGGACGACCCGCGGTCCGGGGACGACGAACTCTTCGCCTTGAAGCATGAATACCTTATGGTTCCGAACCGCAGGTACGGCCGGTAAGGCGTCCCATGCCCGGAGATCCGTCGGCGTCGTCGTGTCGCCGCGGGCGTAGCGAAGTTCGATGATCACATCAGGAGCGCGGGCCAGCACCAGTTCGGTGCTCAGCATCACCGATTGCTGCTTCACGTCCTCGAGCGCATTGGCGCCGCCGGCCGTCTCGAGCATGTCGTGGAGAAACCCGACGCCGCCGCTGGCGTCGATGTTCCTGAGCGTGCCCGGCTCGCGTCCGAACACCAGCAGCGTCTTCGGACGGGCGCTTGTCCCCGCCTTTGCGCGGATATCAGCCAACTGACGCTCGATGCGATCGGCGAGCGTGTTGGCCGCCCGCTCGACGCCGACCCGCGCGCCGAGCGAGCGGATGGTCTGGGTGATGTCCGGCAAACCGCGGTGGAGGTAGGAGTAGTACGGCACATGGGCGCGATCGAGCTGCTGGCGCAGGTCGGTCTGAGTGCCGTAGAGGATCACGAGGTCCGGCCGCAGCGACAGAATCCGCTCGACGTTCGGATCGAGAAGGGCGCCGACGCGCGGCAGCCGCTCGACTTCGGGCGGAAAGCGGTCGTATGTCCCCACGGCCACGAGCCGATCGCCGGCGCCCATCGCGAACAGCATCTCGGTCGTCGCAGGGATGATGGAGACGACGCGCGATGCGGCCGCTCTCGACAGCACCGCCGTCGCGAGAAGCAGCCCCGTGAGAGCCGCGAACACACGGAAACACGAAAACAGCGCAGGTCTCAGCGTGCGCGGCGGAACAACAGCCATAAGAAGAAGGGTCCTCCCAGAAATGCGGTCACCGCGCCGACAGGCATGCCCGCCGGGCCGAACGCGGTGCGTGCGATCACGTCGCAGATCACCAGAAATGCGCCGCCGAAGAGCGCCGCCGCCGGCAGCACGAGCCGGTGATCGGCGCCGACGATCAGCCGGACGATGTGCGGCACGATGATGCCGACAAACGGAATCGGTCCGCCGAGCGACACCGCGGACCCGGTCAGCAGCGAGGCGCTGATGAGGGCAATCCGCTCCGCGCGCCGCACGTCGACGCCGCGCGACTCCGCGGCCGCGGCGCCGATGCTGACGAGATCCAACTCGCGGGGCAGCGTGCTGATCGCCGCACACGCCGCCGCCATCGGCACCAGCGCCACGACGAGGTCGGTGTAGCTGCCGACATCGAGCGACCCCATCATCCAGCGGATGCTGCGGAATGTGTCGGTGAAGTCGCCGATGACCTGGATGAAACGGTTCAGGGCGCCGAGGAACGCGCTCAGCGCCACCCCCGCCAGCAGCAGCACCGTGCTCGACGTGCCGCGGCGGCGCGCAATCGACATCGCATAGACGATGCCAAGCGCCCCTGCCGCTCCGGCAAAGGTGGCGACCGGCACCGCCGACACGCCCAGCAGCGCCGTGTCGATGTGAAACGTGATCACGATCACGGCGCCCAGCGTCGCCCCCGAAGAGACGCCGAGGGTATCGGGAGAGGCGAGTGGATTGCGGAGGAACGCCTGAAAAACGACGCCGGCGATGGCAAAGGCGCTGCCGACCAGCGCGGCCGCCAGCACCCGCGGCAGCCGCGCGACGAAGAAGACCTGGGCATCGACATTGTCCGCGAACGGAACCGTCCGGTCGAATACGCGTGACAGGTGAATCGATGTGCTGCCGATGAGCGGCGCCGTCAGGCAGGCGACCGCGGTCAGCGCGCCGAAGCCGGCGAGCGTGACAAACAGACGACGCCGCAGGTCAGTCGGCGCGGCCAAGCGGCACCACCGTGATGTGTCCGGCGCGCGGATGGATCGTGACGTCGGCGATCACGCCGTAGAGTTCCCGGATGTGTGCTGGCGTGAGCGCGGTATCGGTCGCTCCCTGCGCGATGACGCGGCCGTCCTTCAGCAGCACCAGCTCCGTGCACAGCGTCGCCGCCAGGTTCAAATCGTGCGTCGACACGACCATCGTGGTGCCGCGCTCTTTGTTCAGGCGCGAGAGGAGAGCCGCGATCTCGAACTGAAAGCCGAGATCGAGCGATGCGGTCGGCTCGTCCAGGAGCAGCACCTCGGAGGCCTGGGCCAGTGCACCCGCGATGACGACGCGCTGTTTTTCGCCGCCGCTGAGCGCGGCGAACAGGCGATCCTCGAGCGTCGCGGTACCTGTGTCGGCCATCGCGCGTCGGGCGATGGCAAGGTCGCTGGCGCCCTCGAGCTCGAACGCGCTGAGATGCGGATAACGGCCCATCAGAACAATCTCGAGCGCCGAAAAGTCGAACGCGCTGTGGGTTTCCTGCGGCACCACGGCAATCCGTCGCGCCAGGTCGCGCCGCGATAACGCCGCAATCGCCTGCCCGTCGAGATGAACGTGCCCTCGATCGGGCGTCAATGTCCCCGACAGGAGCCGCAGCAGCGTCGTCTTCCCGGACCCGTTGGGTCCGAGGAGCCCGACGATCGCGCCGCGCGCCACCGACAGCGACACGCGATCGACGACGCTGACGCCCGGGCGGGCCCTTCGGTCGTAGGAGAACGAGAGGTCGAACGCCTCGATCGTTGCCACGGTGTCAGACACCACGCAGTTTCTGCAACGCCTCCGACACCGACCTGTTGCACCCCGGGGTCAGACCCGGGTCTGACCCCGGCAACACACCGCCGACCTTGACGTCGAGTGCCCAGCAGCCGGAACGCAGAACGTGCTCTCCGCTGTCGAGGTGCAACCGTTCCCGAAACAGCGGGCTGTTGGT